>Ga0105049_10001593_pt1 | contig 26829 bp, 20 predicted proteins | sample MAT06_FD_78087 | JGI IMG/M metagenome (GOLD analysis project Ga0105049, IMG submission 78087) | Freshwater microbial communities from Lake Fryxell liftoff mats and glacier meltwater in Antarctica - MAT-06 | ecosystem: Environmental > Aquatic > Freshwater > Ice > Liftoff microbial mat | place... | reverse complement strand
CGGTCGCAGCCACAATCACTGTAAACGGATCGGCGGTCGTTCCGACGGCTATCAACTGGTCCGACGCGCCCACCGGTGTGGTGTCCCTCTCCGCGACGACCGGTACGCCGATCACCGCCACTGCGCTCGCCGTGGGCACCGCGACGCTCACCGCGACGGTGACCTACAACGGCACAGACTACACCGGCTCGACCAGCATCGGCGTGACCTCGCCGACGATCAACTGGATCGATGTCAGCTCGAGCAGTTCGAGCTTCCCGGCCGGCTTCCAGACGCAGCTCTTTGCGACAGCGCGCATTTCGAGTGGTGGAACCATCATTCCAGCCAACTTCGCATTCGTTTCGCTCGACCCGTCCATCGCCACCGTGCAAACGGTCAACAACACCGCCATCATCACGGGTGTCTCGGGCTCGATGACAAGGCCTCGCATCCAGATCACGGCCACGCCGCAGTCCGGCATCGGTCCGACTTACACGTTTACTGCGACGCCCGTCACGATCGAGATCGACGCGGTTGCCCCGCCGAGCGTTTACGGCGACAACGTGGCCATCGGTTCGCCAACCGCCGCAAGCACGTCCAACCCGGACGATTTCCTGATCGCGCGACCGCAGTACACGCTGTCCTACAATCAGTCGCGCGGCACGCCCAACTGGGTGAGCTATGAGCTCGACGCGCGGCACAGCCAGTCTGGCACAGACCGCTGCAACTGCTTCACTGCAGATCCGTTGTTGCCCACGAACAAGCAGATCCTCACGGCAGACTACACCAATGGCGGCTACGATCGCGGACATATGGTTCGCTCGGCCGACCGCACGCTGCAGAACGGCGACAACGCGCGCACGTTCTATCTGACGAACATCGTGCCACAGACCGGCGATCTCAATCAGGGCGTGTGGGCGCAGTTCGAGAACATGCTCGCCGATTCGGCGCGCACGAGTGGTAAGGCCGTCTATATCATCACGGGCCCGCAGTACAACGCCGGCACCGCGCTCACGTTCATCAAGAACGAAGGCAAAATCGCAATCCCCGATTCGACGTGGAAGGTCGCGTTGATCGTCAAGCGTCGCGGTGATGGCACGCCATACGACATCAGCAATCTGCAGGCGTGGGCGAACATCGATAGCGTGACTGTGCTCGCTGTGATGATGCCGAACATTGCAGGCATCCGAAACGACGCGCCGAGCAAGTACTATCGCACTGTCGATCAGGTGGAGAACGTGACCGGTCTCAACTTCCTGTCGCTGCTTCCCACGATGTTTCAGAACGCGCTCGAAGCGGGCGACCGTCCGCCGGTGGCCGTGATCGGTGGCGCGACGGCGGGCAACGAAGGGCAGGCGCTTGGATTAAATGCGACCGCGTCGACAGATCCCGATCAGGGGGTTGCCGGTTTCAACGAACTGTTGTCGTTCGCGTGGACGTTTGGCGACGGTACGACGTCGACGGGCATGACGCCGAGCAAGACGTATGTCGACAATGGATCGTTCACCGTTTCACTGACGGTCACCGACAAGTTCGGATGGCCGCGCACCGCCACGCGCCTGTTGCCGGTGAGCAACGTCGCACCAACCACGACCATCACCCCGGCGTCCGGGTTCACTGCGACCGCGAGGGCTGGCGCAACGTGGGCCGGCGTGTTTCGCTTCACCGATCCGGGCACGAGAGACGCCGCGTGGCGCCTTTCCATCGACTGGGGCGACAACACATCGTTCGCCGTGAACTCGTCAACGCAGTCGCCACTGACACGCGGCAAGGTGTGGTCAGTACCCGGTCAGTACACCGTTCGCTACATCGTGACCGACAAAGATGGCGCGGCAAGTGTCGCAGCCACATACGTCGTCACGGTTACCCCATGATGTCATTCACGATCTCAACACAACCACGATCCATGAAGCACTCACTCGTTGCTGCCGCACTTGCGGCATCCCTCTCCGTCGCGCCCGCAAGTGCTGGCGCGCAAGCGTACAACACCCAGCAGACCACCGTCGGCACCAGCATCAACGGCATTGGTCGCTCGAGTGATGGTTCTGCATTCACGACGCTGGCGCAGACATTCGTAACGCCGTCGGGATACAACTTTCTCCAGCAGTTCACGCTGTACATGACGGAAAGCTTTGGCGGCGCCGATACGCGATTCCGTGCGTATGTCTACGAGTTTGACGGCAACATCGGCGCGCTCAACCTGGGTCAGCAGCTGTATCGCAGCGGTGAGTTCGCGGGCAGCAGCAACTTCCTAGGCTTCGACAGCTTCCTCTTCTCGACACCGGACCTGCTGCTCGACGCGACCAAGCAGTACGCGTTCGTGCTCAGCGCGAGTGAGCCGTTCTTTTCGATTCCCGACTTCAGTACCACGTTTGCCGGTGGCACCGATGTCGACGAATACGCCGGTGGTCAACTGTTCGGCGCAATGAACGAAGGCAACTTCTTGGCACTTGGCGTCGGCGGCACGCTGATGGCGGTGCAGGGTTCTCCCGACCTGTCATTCAACGCGACCTTCTCGGATCTGGTTGTCCCGGAGCCGTCAACCATCTGGTTGTTCGTTGCCGGTGCGGGCGTCATCGCGCTCGTGGCCCATCGTCGCCGCCGCTCGATGTAAACCCGCGTTTGGTCAACGTAAACGCGCCCCGTCGGTATTCCGGCGGGGCGCGTTCGCGTTGCGCGGCGGACGGAGCAGGCTCGAGTCGGTGCTGTCGACGCTGCGTTTTGTTCCTGCCGACGTTCGACGGCAAGCTACGGGGGTGGCCTACCCGGCGTTGGCGCCACTCGCCGTTGCGCATCTGGCGAGAGAATTCGCACCGAGACACCCCGCGCAACCACTCGGCCGCTGACGAGGTCTTTGATCTTCACGTCGACCACGTGACGGCCCGCAGGCTGATCGCCAAGGTTGAAGGTGAGGTGATCAACCACAGCCGGTGCCGCAGCTTCATCGCGAGTATACGCGACGGCAGGTGCATCAGCTTCGTTGGCCAACACGCGTGCGCCCGCCGTGTTGGAGTTCACCAACACCTCGCGCATGTCGTCACGTTTGACCGACGACCCTTTCTGGCGCCGAATCTCGACGCTCCATCGCACGCGCCCATCTGGCGCAGGTTGCAAGTCGTACACTTCCCACGCAAGTTCAAAATTCGCGCGCGGAGCGATCACTCCGCCGTTTGGCGTGAACGAAAGGTCAGACCAACGGCGGATGGTTGTCGCTTTCGGTTTCGCCGAGGCCGCAACGAGCAGATCACTCATGCCGAAGCCGCGCAGCTGGAACTCAGCCAGCGCTTCGCCAGTGCGGAACGAAACTCCGCGCGCACCTCGCAATCTTGTCGGCTCAATAGCCTCGACGCGATGCATCAAGGCGCCACTCTGCGCGCGCGTCGTCCATTGCGCGGTCCACGCGCCCTCGTTGTAACTCGGTAGGTTGCGTTCATCAGGCGAGTGATAGACGATCTTGCCAAGGGGTGTTGCAAGCCATGCGGAGAGCGTGATACGATCCCGTGCTGTCGCGGCATTCGCTTCACGGAACTTGAAGCCGCGCAGTGGTACACGCGCGCCGAGGTACAGATCAACGGAGTCCTGCGACGGCGTGGTGGCGAGTGAACGAAACAATGCGGCCGTCACGTCGATGGAATCTGTCTGTCCATAAAAGGGCACACCGCGAAACTCCGCACGACGATCTTCCGCGCAACTGACGATCGGCGTCGCGCTGTTCAGTTCTACGTCGCCTGCGCAGAGCCCTGTTGTGTTTCGCACGGGAGACCGCGAGAGGCGTTCGATGGTAAACCGGGTGGGATGGTAGAACATCATCCAGTAGCTCGGCGAATCGTCCATGACCGTTGTGTGCCGGATCCCCGGCCACCCACGCACGAGGTCACGCCCCCCCTCGTTCGGACGGAGTGCGGTCCACCGCTCGTCTGGCACACCGCGGCGCAGCAATGTGCGCCCTGGCCCGGTCTCACTCCCCGACTCCCCGGGTGCAGCGATGTCTGCGTACCGGTAGTCTGCCTCAGCCACGCGCGCGCGTCGCTCAAGTCGAAGTTCGTTGACCGGCGTGCTCCACAGCGGATCGAGTACTGCCCATCCCCGCTCGTCGAGTTGAATGCGATCGGTGGGTAGGAATCCGTAGCGCCATTCATCGTCAGCCTTGGTGAGAACATCATCGAAACCGTCGTAGCGTACCGAATCGGCGCGCGGCATCGCGACCAGTGCACTGTCAAACAACGCCATCACGGCCGGTTGTGCGCTGACGGGTCGGCGCATCATGCGGTAAGCAGCGAGCGCGCGAGCGGGGAGCAGCGCCGAGTCGCGTGGAGCGCGCTGGAGCATTGCGCGTGCCGCCGAATCGACTGCCGTCCAGTCGCCAAGAATGATCTGCGGCGCGAGCGCGAGGCGATGGTACCTGCTTCGCTCCGCCGCGTTGGTTGACCACGCCGCGAGTTGGTCGAACAGGCGCGCACACCAGATCGCCTCGGACACACCCAGCGTTGACGATGCCGGCGGAATGGTCGGCAGCTGCGCGAGTCCACGGGTACGTCGTTCGAGGTGATGTGCCTGTTGCTCCAACGGATTCAGATCAATCTCACTCGGGCGCTCCAGTTCGCGTTGCGCGCGCGACCACAGGCCACCGGCGAAGGCGGCCAACGCAACGCGGGCGTTCACATTGTCGCCGCTCTTGCGCAACGAATCGAGTGTGCGATCGAAGGCGCGAATCGCCAGCGCGCGCACCGAATCGTCGGCTGAGGCCAAACGGAACAGCGTTTCTTCGGCCAGGAGCGCCCAATCGTCGGGACGAAGTGTGCGGGCGTACTTGTACGACAACTCCGCGCACGACGCCGATCGTGTCGTCGAGTCGTAGGGCGCCCGTGCAAATCGGTCCCACAGATCACGCGCGTGACGTATGGCGCGTTCGCCGTCGGTGGCGACTGCGAGTGGAACGCACGGTGTGCAACGATCGAGTACGAGAGCAGGGTCAGTGCGCCCGAGTGAATCGGCACAGACGGTGATCGCCGCGAGTATCGACGGAGTCAGCTCCGAAAACTTTCCCGAGTCCACGCCGGGAATGACCCGCATGACGTGCGGCTTTCGGCACGCACCCACGACGAGCAATGCGGTCGCGCCAAGGGTCAGCCATTGAGGTATTCGCATGGGAACAAGTGCGAGAGAATGGGTACGAAATGACGTGCGGTCTGTTGGAACGGCCACCGGATTACTATTGCCTCCCCGTCAGTCTTGCTCACGATGCCACGTGGAAACCCCGCGCAACAGGTCACGTGGTCGCTCACGTGGTCGCTCACGTGGGTGTGCCAATCGCGCCTTGTACTGAGATCGCTAATGGCTACGCAGATACCCCCATTCTCCGAATCGGTCTGGCCTCGCTGAGTTGGGCCATCATGACACCCGCAGCGTCGGGCGCCCAGGCGCCGCGGAGCGCGCCGTCATCCGCGACATCCACACCCGCGTTGCGTGCACTTCGCGCTGCCGATGCCCTCGTGCAGCGCGGGGACACTGGCGCTGCCGTCGCACTCCTCGACTCGGCGCTCACGCGCGAGCGCAAGGACGCCGGACTTTGGCACCGCTACGCCGAGTTGGTGTGGAGCGATCGCTCACGCACCGTGCGGTCCTTCGAAGACGCCAAGGTGATCGCAGTATGGGTCCGGTGCGCATACGTGTCTCAACATTCCGCGCAGGCGCTGATTCGATGGATGCAGTCGTCACGGCCGCGATTCCCGTGCGCCGCTTCCTCGCCGACGCAGAGGTGAGCGGCACATTCCCGATTGATGTGCAGCTCGATGTGAACGATTCCGCCGGTCGCGTATTCGGCCGTGAGCTGCGAAAAACCACCGTGTCCAAGGACTCGCTCCCGGTCGGCATCAATGGCACCTGGGTCCGTCGACTTGGTCGCGGCCTCAACGTCGTTCGAGTCGATGCCGAACAACTCGATGTCGATCGCGCGGCGTCTGCGATGACCGATGCAGCAGTCGAAGGTTTGAGTGGATTCGGAATGAGCGACATTCTGTTCGGCACCAATCCGATGCGTGCCAATGGCAAGGACCCACAGCGATGGCGCGACGTCTCCATCGCGCCCAACACCGGCACATTCAAGTGGAACGAGCCACTCGGCCTCGTCCGGGAGACGTACGAGCTCGCGACCACCGATGGAAACGCGAAGTACCGAACCCGGATCACGCTCGAACGAACGTTCAAGAGCAATCTGAAAGGGTTCATCACGCGCATCGCGGGCAATATGAAGAATGTCATCGAGCAGGATGGCCGCGGTACGGGAAAGGTCGCGGTCACGTACGATCAGCTCCGGCCGACCGGCACCGTCGTCACCGACTTTCTGTCGATCAGTCTGAGCGGGGCGGTCGCCGATCCGTATCGGGTGGAGATCGAAGTGCTGGATCTCGTGTCGGGGAAAAGCGTCAAGCGATCGAGCGACTTTGTGCTGGTGCCGAATTGACTCCCAAGGTCGATGCTCGGCGCGCCGCTGCGGAAATCAACTGACGCACTAACGAAATAACCTGGTAAACAGGCACGCTTTCGATCGGGTGCTCGACCCCATCCAACATGACCGCTTCGCCGCCCGTAGCGTGCGCAGCATTCGGCGTTTCATCCGCCGTGACGGTCTCGTCCTTTGTGCCGGCCGCGATCACGGTCGGACACGCTACCCGCGCCAGCACATCGTCTGTGAGAACGGGAGCGTCGCCGATTGCCGTGAGCAAGGCGGCCGTGCGCGAAAGCACTCGTTCCCAACCACCAGCATTTGCGTGGCGTGCTTCAAGAACTGCAGCAAAGTGCGGCACCTTTTCGCGGAGTTTCCCTGCATCGAGCCGACGCACCTCGCGCGCCGCGCCACCAGGCGTCCACGCGAACTTGGTCCCCAGAGTGACGATGCCACCGAACGTGCCGGGCGCGCGTGCTTCGAGCGCGAGCGCAACGTAGCCGCCCATCGAGTAGCCAAAGCACAGGGGCTTGACGAGTCCGCGAGCCGCGATCTGTACGGCGAGCACACTGGCGAATTTCGCGACGCCAAAGTCTTCATCGTCTGCGAGTGGCGTCTCACCGTGACCGGGAAGTTCGATCACATGCACATCGCACGCAACACCATCAATCAGGCGCAATGCGTCGGCGATGGGCTGCATCTGGGCCGCAGCGCCGAGCGCACCGTGGAGTACGACGATTGAATTCGTCATGTCGTCGTGTTGCAACCGAACGCAGGCGGGTACCACCGTTCGAAAGTCACGCGATCGTATTGGTGATCACGCATTTGAACTCGGTACCACGCGCCTCGGCAATTCCCAGCACATCGCCGATACAGAAGCAGGTGGCACCACTACCACTCATCATGCCGATCGCACTGCTGCCACGCACCTGCGTTTCAGCGGTTGCCGTTCTGAGTTGAGGTAGCAGCCCGCCCACGCCGCGGTGCATCTGCATCACCACATCTTCAAAGTCGTTCGTGGCAATCGCACTCACCGAACCCCAACTCGCGAACGCAGTCGCGTCATACATCCGCGCACTGATACCGGCGCCCTGCGCCTCGCGTTCTCGCGCCACCTCGCGATACGCCGCGCCCGTATTCACGCCCTGCGCGAACGTAAACAACGCCACGTCGACGACGGGCAACGGCGGCAATACCAGCAGCCGATCACCGCGCCCCCACGCCAACGCGAGACTCGCGCCGCTGACCAGGAACGGAACGTCTGCACCGAGAGTCCCCGCCAACGCAAGCAGTCGCGCGTCACCCAACGGCGCCGGCGACATCGCCTCCAACGCGCGCAGAACCGCCGCGGCGTCGGCACTCCCTCCACCCAGCCCACCACCAACGGGGATCTGCTTGTCGATGGAGATCGACCAGCCGGTCTCCCACCCAGTCGCGGCGACGTACGCCTCAGCGGCCTTCCACGCGAGGTTCAGCTCGCGCGGCCCAAGCCCACCAGTCGGCATCGTCGGGCCATCACAGTTGAGCGTGCGATCACGCGCCACACCACCCACTTCGATGGTCACAACGTCATGAAGCTCGAGTTTCTGAAACAACGTCTCGATGCCGTGATAGCCGCTCGCCTCACGCGCCAGAATCCGCAGCATGAGATTCACCTTCGCGTGCGCCTGCTCCACGCGCTTCATCTCGCCCGTCACAGGCGAAGAAACCGGCAACCCGAAACTCTCACTCACAACTCGCTACTGGTGGTTAAGCCCATGAATCACGCCGTCGGCTCCGACTTGGCACTCTTCTGAATACTTCCCACGCTCAACCCCAGCCGCGCGAAATACACGGCACCAATCACGGTGATTGGAATGAACGTCAAAATATGAAAGCCGAGCGCCCAACTGACGGCCAACTCCTTCGGCACACCGTACACGTCGAGTCCGATAATCGACGCGGTCTCGAAGACGCCAAAGAATCCCGGGGAACTCGGAATCGCGACACCGATCGCCTGAATCCCCTGCAGAAAGAGCGCCGCTGAAAACGGCACGTCGATGCCCACCGCGCGAAAGCCGAGGTACAGGCTGAGCGCCTGCACGAACCAGTGCAGCGCGGCCCACCAGAGCACAGCGAGAAAGCGTTTACCATCCTTGAGCACCGCCAACCCACCAAGGCCGTGCCCCACGATGCGCACCAAGGTGTCGCGATGCTTCGGAGTGACCTTGCCCGCGATTGCCCCGACCATTGCCATCACGCGCTCGTGCTGCATCACCATTGCGAAGGAGATCGCAAGTACGCCGAGCACGGCGACAATGCCACCGCCTGCAAGTTGCGGGACCGTGCGTCCGCCCACGCTGATGCCTGATGGGAACGTGGGATCGAGCATCGCGACGAACATGAATCCGAAGATGGCAATCGCGTCAAAAATGCGATCGACAGCGAGCGATCCGAACGACGTCGTGATGGCTACCCGCGGCACTTCGCGTGTCAGCGCGAATGCGCGCGCGAACTCACCGGCGCGCAACGGGAACACGTTGTTCATCATGATGCCGATGGCTGTGCTGCGCCACAACGGACCGAACGGAATGCGTCCCGCAACCGGCTCGAGAATGGTGCGCCAGCGACGGGCGCGCAGCGGAAAGATCGACAAGTTCACGACGACGGCGAGCGCGAACATCGGCACACTCGAGTGACGCAGCACTTCCCACACGGCCGTTGGCGACACATCGCGCAGCGTCCACCACAGCAGTACAGCACTCAGGCCGAACCCGAGGCCACTTTTCCAATCAAGCTTCACGTCGTCGCCGCCAAGTCCAATAGATCAGAGAGTTCTTCGAATAGGGAGTGGGCTGCCGGATCGGCGAGCGAACCACGGTCCCAGTACGAACGGAGTTCGTCGCGTACTTCACGACCGCGCTTCACGGCCGAGCGGCCGCGATACAACAAGGTTTCGATGGGAACGATCACCGCTTCGGCAACGGGCACGGACACCGGATCCAGCACCGCGCCAACCACGACACCGGCCTGTGCATCGGCCCACGCGTGGTTGGCCTCCTTCACTCGCTGTGCCAGCTGTTGGTCACTCCACTCGCGGTCCATCAGCAGCTGCGCAAAGGCTTGAATCGCAATACGCTCGCGCGGCTGTGCGAGTGGAGCACGCGCCATGCGCGTGGCCAGCGTCGCGATGCTCGCCGCGCCGTAACTCTCCGATACGTCGGCCAAGCCAAGCAGCGCGCGACGGATGCCATCGCTGAGCGCGAGCTGTGACGGTCCCGGCGCACTGCCGGCCAATGCGGCGGACTCCCGCGCAACACCATCGGCGGCAGCTGCCATGTCACTCCGGAAGCGCACGGCGATCGTGATCGGCGGTTCGGGATTGCGCTGCAGAATGGCGGGCGAACCGTCATCCGGAAAAAAACGCGAGATCGGGACCACCTGACTCGCGGGGGACGACACCGGCGCATTCGTGGCGAGATAACCCGCCGCGACCGAGGCCAACGCGACCGACTGCGTGCGACTACGCCGCTGTTCGACCTCACTCCACTGCTGCGCGCGGCCCACTAGCGCACGCATCTCCACCATCGCGCCGTGCACCGCAAAGTGCAGCCGCTGATCCCATCGGAGCTCGCCGTCGCGCACGCCGGTCGCGATCCGTTCCACCGTGGAGGCGAGATCGGGCAGCCCTTCAAGTCGCGTCATCGTCGCGCTACCGCGCAGCGCCCGCGCCTGCGTCAGAAAAGCATTCGTGTCAGGCACCTGCTGCTGAGCGTCGGCCAACAGCTGGTCGAGGCGATCGAGATACTCGGTCGCCTCTATCTGGAAGAACTCGATCAGGGCCTGCGGTGCACTCATTGTGCTGAGGGTTAGCGGGAACGCGCTACATCCATCGCTTCACGAATCTCACGAACCGCCGGACCAAGCCCGACAAAGATGGCACGTCCAACGATGGCGTGCCCGATGTTCAACTCTTCGATCTCGGGGATCGCTGCAACCGGCCCAACATTCTCCACCGACAGCCCATGTCCTGCATGCACCGCCAACCCCAATGATGCAGCCAGGCGCGCGCTATTCGCCAAAGCGGCCAACGTGGCCGAATCACCGGGGGCGTGCGCGTACTGACCGGTATGCAGCTCGACAGCGTCCGCACCCAGGGCGTACGACTGCCTCACCGCATCCTCGGTAGGGTCGATGAACAGACTGGCGCGCACCCCGGCACGTTTCAGACGTGCGATCGCATCCCGCAACGCGCCCTCGCCCTGGACCAGGTTGAGGCCACCTTCGGTTGTGACCTCTTCGCGCCGCTCGGGTACCAACGTCACCTCCACCGGCCGCAACTGCTCGGCCAGGGTGATCATCTCATGCGTGGCGGCACACTCGAGGTTGAGCGCTGATGTGATAGTTGTGGCCAACCGGTGAACGTCGTCGTCCTGTATGTGACGACGATCCTCGCGCAGGTGCGCCGTGATCCCGTCGGCACCGGACTGCTCGCAGAGCAGCGCGGCGGCAACCGGGTCGGGGAGCAGTCCACGACGCGCCTGACGGACAGTCGCGACGTGGTCGATGTTCACAAAAAGCCGTTGGTCGATCATGTTCACCGGTCGAGAGAGGCGCTGGTCTTGCGTGTGGTATCGATTCGTGAGCGGAAGACGGAAGTCATCACTTCAGCAGGGAGTTTTCGTGGGCCGTCAGGGAATCGTTGTCGTAGCCACCGCGGCGTTGATGGGGGCGCTGAGTGCTTGTACCCGCACCGCGGTCCAATCGCCCCCCGTCATTGCGAACTCCAATGGCTCCCCCACGGTTGCCGGTAACGTCACCGGTGCCGGTACGTCGCGAGCCGCGGTCGAATCGTTCCTCGTCGCGGTGAAAAGCTCCGATCTGCAAGCGATGTCGGGCGTCTGGGGCACGGCCAAAGGACCGGCGCGCGAGCTGATGAAGCGCGACGAGCTCGAAAAGCGGTTGGTCGTGATGCAGTGTCTGCTCATGCACGACAAGTGGCACTTTGTCGAAGATTCGCCGCGTCTGCAAACAGGCGGACACCAGCAGTGGCAGGTAGAACTCACTCGGAAGTCGTCGGTCGCCAAGACCACATTCAATACCGTCCCGGGGCCCGGCGGTCGTTGGTTCCTCGACGACGTCGATGTCATACCCCTGAAAGACTTCTGCCGCTGACCCGTTGGTCTGGACGCACCGTGGCTGTCGTCGTGCGCCACCGAGCGCGCCCTTGTCCCCGCAGTTGCCACGGTCGCTAGTATTCAGATAACTCGATGAGCACCCCGCCCGTCGCACTGGGATGCAGGAAGGCGATCCGTTTGCCTTCTGCACCGATGCGGGGCGACTCATCGATAAGCCGTAAACCGGCCGCTCGGCATTTGTTCAACATGCCGTCGAGGTCGTCCACGGCGAAGCAGACATGATGGATTCCGGGGCCGCGCTTGGCCACGAACTTCCCGATGGGAGAGTCGTCCGACTCGGCCTCGAGCAGTTCGACCAGCGATTCTCCGGCGACAAGGCCCGCAATCGTGGCGCCATCGGCGTCATCGAGCGGGACCTCGGGCATGCCGAGGACGTCGCGGTAGAACGGAAGCAACTCGTTGAGGGTACGTACAGCAACGCCGATATGGGCAATGCGCGTACCGCGGCGGACAGGTTCAGTCATGTATTTTTGCGTGGGCTGACCCCTGAATTCTAATCCTGACGACACGTGCGGGTGAGCCCGGCTAGCGCCGGCGCCGTACGATGGAGCTACGATGGCACATGCGGTGGAAGTGAAGGACGATACGTTCGCGGCAGAGATCGAAGCACAGGCTGGACTCTCGGTCGTGGACTTCTGGGCCACGTGGTGCGCACCCTGCCGGATGATCGCGCCGATCGTTGAACAACTCGCGATCGACTACGCGGGCAAGGCCAAGGTGGCCAAGCTCGACGTCGACAACAACCAAAAGACCGCCGCGCGTTTCAACGTGCGCTCCATCCCCACGATCCTGTTCTTCAAGGACGGGAAGCTCGTGGACCAGGTCGTCGGCGCAGTGCCGCGTCCGGCGCTCGAAGCCAAGTTCAAGGAGCACGCCTGATCCACGGGGTATCTGCCCGTTGCAGCATCAGTGCCCGGGGCCATTCGCTCCGGGCACGATGCGTTGTGGGTGCGGTGGCGAACATGCGCGCGAACCAAGTGTCGAGTGGTGAGTTCGAGTTCCGAGTTCCCAGTCTGGTTCGGAGTTGGTCGTGACTAACCAGTCCCAGCCCCCCGAGCCAACTCAAAACCCGGAACTCGAACCCACCACTCACCACTTCGCGGTTGGCCCGGAAGCCGGCCCGTCCAGCCCCCTCGCCCCGCAGATTGCCGGCTTGTCCGCCCAGCTGCTCCCCGAAGCAGCAATCCCCGGCGCCTTGCACGTAGTCTCCACCCCTATCGGCCACCTCGGCGATATCTCCATCCGCGCCCTCGCCGTCCTTCGCGAAGTCGCCGCCGTCTGCTGCGAAGACACGCGCACCTCCCGGACGCTGCTCACCCGGTACGGCATCTACACGCCGATGGTCGCTCTCCACGGGCACAACGAAGCGCAGACCACGCCGCGCATCCTCGAACGACTGCGCCTCGGCGAATCGATTGCCCTCATCAGCGACGCGGGAACTCCGCTCGTCTCAGACCCCGGCGCGCGCCTTGTCGATGCTGCCGTCGCAGCCGGACTCCGTGTGGTCCCGATCCCGGGCGCCTCAGCGACCCTCGCGGCGCTGGTTGCCTCCGGCATCACGCCGCATCCCTGCACGATCTTGGGCTTCCTTCCGCGAAAGGGGGGCGAACGCGCCGATTCGATCCGGCTCGCTGCCTCACTCCCGCACGCGGTGGTACTGTTCGAAGCGCCCGGACGGGTCGCGGGCACACTGAAGGATCTGGCCGCCGTTGCCGGTGGCAGTCGCGCCGCGGCCGTGGCGCGTGAACTAACCAAGAAATTCGAAGAAATCCGTCGCGGAACGCTCGACGAACTCGCTGCGTATTATGAAGACACGGCGCCACGCGGAGAGATCGTGCTGGTACTCGGTGGAGCCACCATCGTCGCTCCGACGGAAGCAGATCTGGCAACCATTGCCGCCGACCTGCGTGCCCAGGGAAAACGTCCACGTGACATCGTCCAGCAACTCATGGACGAGCACGGGGCCAGCCGAAACCTCGCGTACCGACTCGCTCACGACAGCTGAGAGGCTTCAACTTTGATGCAGCGTTTGCGTACCGTTTTCTTCCTCGCCACGCTTGCATCGACTGCGGTCGCGGCGACGCCGTTCGTCGCTGAGCCGCCTGCGAACCACACGACCCGAGGCGGCCCCGGTCGTCTCGCCATCGCGCGCCTCCAATACGAAGGGGGCGGCGACTGGTACGCGAATCCCTCCAGTATTCCGAATCTGCTCGCCGCCATCGCCGAACGCACCGCGCTGCCGGTCGAGCGCACCGAGGCGAAAGTCCGCCTCACCGATTCATCGCTCTTCGATTTCCCGTTCCTGCACGTGACCGGACACGGCGCGATCAAGTTGAGCGACGTCGAAGTCACGCGCCTGCGCGAGTACCTCACGCGCGGCGGTTTTCTGCACGTCGATGACAACTACGGGCTCGACGAAAGCTTTCGCAAAGAGATCAAGCGCGTCTTCCCGGATCGGCCGCTCGTCGAGGTGCCGTATCGGCACCCCATCTACCATCTGGTCTACGACTTCCCGAGTGGCCCGCCCAAGGTCCACGAGCACGACGGCAAGCCCGCGCAGGGGTTCGGCATTTTCATCGGCAACCGGCTCGCCGTCTACTACACCTATTCCGCCGACCTCGGCAACGGATGGGAAGACGTGGGCACGTACCCTGATCCACCGGCTCTCCACGAGGCAGCCCTCCGCATGGGTGTGAACCTGTTTACCTACGCGGCGACCAGCCGGGTACAGCCATGACCGCGCCAGCGCTGCGCGGTGGTGTGTCGGCAACTTCAACGCTCGAGGAGCGACTCAAGCGTGAGCAGTCGTCGTTGCGTACGCGTTCAATGGCGGTGGTGGCGCTGACCGTGGTCGGCGTCGTCACGTTGGTGCTGGCGATAGGGTCGCTGGCGCTCGGCGCCGGTCGATGGATGTCGTTGCCTCGCCCGATGCCGTTGCTCTTCTGGGGAGTCGCTGCACTGCTGGCCGCCGTTGCGACCCGCTGGCTTCGCGTGCGCGATGCGGAGACAACGTCGCTTCCCGCGTTGGCCGGAGCGGTCGAAGCAGAAATGCAGTTGCGCTCTGGCTCGCTGCGCGGTGCCCTGGAGGTCGGGCGCGATGGGGTCCTCGGTGCACGCGCGGCGCAGGATGTCGCCGGCCGGCTTGCGCCTGGCGTCCTGGCACCCGCTTTGGCGCAGCGTAGTACGCGCGCGTTAGGTATTGCCGGTGTCGGCGCCGCCGTGACCATGGTCGCGCTCAGTTTTTCGGCCCGTGGCTCGCGCGACGGATTTGCCGCGGTGGTGAATCCGATTGCGGCATGGCGCGGCACGCTGCTGCCGCCGCTTGGATTTGATCGTCTGCCAGCATCCGTGCCGCGCGGGATGCCTCTGGTCGTTCGCGTTGAAGCGGCGGGACGCAAGACGATCGTTGTTTCGCATCGCGCGGCCGGTGAAGCGTGGCACGACACCACACTCGCGGTGCTGGGGAACGGCGAGGGGATCGCGACGCTGGCGCTGGGCCCGGTGCGCGCGGCGGTCTCGCTGCGCGTGAGTGACGGGCGGGCGCCGGTTGCCGAAGCGACCGTGAGGGTGGCTGATCGCGGTTGGATTGGCGACGTCGCGCTGTTCGCACAGTATCCGACGTATTTACAGCGCGTGAACGAAACCATCGAGGCAGTCCCGCCAATTCGCGTACCCCGCGGAACACGCGTACGCGTGACGGCGAATCTCCGCGGTGGTGCCCGATCGGCGTATCTCACCGACGGCCGGGACACCGTGCGATTTGGCGGTGACACGGCAGTGTCGGCCATGCTCGCGCTCGACCACGATGGCAAATGGTGGTGGAGCGCGGAGACCACGACGCGGGATGGCGCGGCAACGCTGCCGACCGAGTTGCCCGATGCGCTGGCCTTCACGGTTGTCGGCGATCGTTCGCCGGACGTGACCATCCGCGCGCCCGTGTCGGACACGGCAATCGGCGCCAAGGGAGTTGTGCCCATCATCGTGCAGGCAAGCGATGATCATGGAGTGGGCAACATCGCGCTTCAGATCTGGCATGAAAGCGCGGGCGCGACCGAGAAGGAGAACGTTGCGGCAAAGGCCAAACGCGAACGCATCGATGTCGCCGATCCTGCGGCGCCGATCTTTTTCGGCGGTGCGACGGTCGCGCTCGATGGGCGCGATCTGCAGCCCGGCGACAAGCTGCACGTTGTCGCTGTGGCCATCGACGATTCGCCGTGGCGTCAGGCGACCGTGAGTCCCGAAGTCATTCTGCGCGTGCCAAGCTTGAGTGAGCAGCGTTCTCTCGTCCGGTCGCTTGCTGACTCACTCGCCGCGCGCGCCGCGCAGATGGCGCAACAGGAAAAGCGTCTGCAACAGAACACGGTCGACGCCTCACGCAGTCGCGAACTGAAGGAAGGCAACAAGGCCAGCTCGCCGCCCAACGGCGGGAAGTCGCAGCAGGGCAAGGACAACAAAATGAGCTTCGCCGCTGCAGAGAAGGCGAAGCAACTTGGTCGCGATCAGCAGCAGCTCAGCTCAAAGGTCGATTCGCTGCGTTCGAGCGCCAAGGAACTCGAAGAGCGTCTCAGGAACGCAGGCGCGCTCGACACCGCGTTGGCCGCACGCATGCGCGACGTGCAGAAGATGTTGCGCGATGCCATGTCGCCCGAAATGCAGAAGCAGCTCCAGTCGCTCGAGAAGAGCACGGAGCGCTTGAGTGGGACCGAAGCGCAGCAGTCGCTGGAACAGCTCGCCGCGCAGCAACAGCAGATGCGGCAGCAGCTGGAGAAGAGTGCCGAGATGCTCAAGCGCGCAGCACTTGAAGGCGCGATGAGCACATTGCGCGACGATGCGCAGGAGCTGGCGAAAGCTGAGCAACAGCTCGCCGACAAGATGGACGGGAAGAAGCAGAACAACGGTGGCCAGCAATCGGGACAGAAGTCCGGAGAAAAATCGCAGAGTGGTCCGGCGATGGATCCCAAGACGCTGGCTGAACGCTCGCGTGAGTTGGAAAAGGAAATCGAGAAGTTGGCCAAGCGACTCGAAGAAGCAGGCGCCAAGCCCGGTGCGTCAAAGACCAAGGCGGCGCAGCCGATGGTGAATCAGGCGGCTGACGCGATGCAACGCGCGGCCGAACAGGCTGCTGATGAGGCGTCGCTTGAAAAAGCACTGAACGCACTCAAGGACGACGCCGCGAACGCGCAGGCCGGCAAGAAGCCCGATCCCAAGATGGCGGCTGGTGCTGCAACGCAGTCCGGCAAGGACGGCGAACAGCAGAAGGGCGCGCAGCAGGGTGGCTCAAAGGATGGTCCGCCAACGCAGTCCGAGAAGGGACAGTCGAAGGACGGCCAACAAGGGCAGCAGGGCGGAGAACAGAGTGGCGGTGGCGGAGGCAGCGACGCACGCAAAGCATCCGACGCGATGGACAAGGCGGCCAAGCAACTCGCGGCTGCGCGCGAAGCGCAGGTGGACTCGTGGAAGACTGAACTTTCGCAGCAGCTCGATCAGTCCATCAACGAAACGATGCAGCTCGCCCGTCAGCAGCAGCAGCTCGAGCAGAAGGCGCGTCAGCAGGGTGGCACGCAAGGCATGCAAGGTGAACAGGGCGCGTTGCAGCAGGGTGTACAGAAGGCTGCAGAGCGTCTCGAGAAAGCCGGACGCAGTTCCTCGCTGTTGTCGCAGCGTTCACAGAAAGCCATGGCCGATGCCCAGCGTCAGGTTTCCAACGCCACACAGCAGATGGGCAGTTCATCGCAGGCCGGTGGCTCGCAGTCAGCCCAGTCGGCGATGAAGGACGCGAGTGAAGCGCTCAACCAGGCACTCAGTTCGCTCGTGCGCGATCGCGAAAAGGTGAACAACGCGCAGTCGGCGTCTGGCTTCACTGAGATGATGGAGCAGCTCAAGCAGTTGGCACAGCAGCAGGGCGCGCTCAACGGACAGATGCAGGGGCTGAACCTCATGCCGGGCGGCGCACAGGGGCAGGCTGCACGCGATCAGGCGCGCGTGCTCGCTCGTCAGCAGCGCGAAGTGGCGAAAACGTTGGCCGACGTCTCAGACGCCGACCAGACCGGTCGTACCGACGCACTGGCCAAGGAAGCGCAGACGCTTGCACAGCAGATGGAACGCACTGGCGTCGACCCGGCAACCGCCGCGCGCCAGCAGCAGCTCTACCGTCGATTACTCGATGCCGGACGTTTCCTCGAGCAGGATGAGCGCGACGATCAGGGGCCGCGTGAAGCCAAAGCGGCGAACGCAAGCGGTGCGAAGGGCACAGTTGACGGTCCGCAATCAGGAAAGGCGGGGAGCAAGTTCGCGCCGCCCACCTGGAACGAATTGCGCGGACTTGGCGCTGACGAACGTCGGCTGGTGATCGAGTATTTCCGTCGTCTCAATGGCAGCACGCCCTAGTCTGCGCACGTACTTTCGCACGGCCGCGATCGGACTGTTCGCGGCGCTCGCCTGCATGGGAGCGCCGAGTGCGCGCGTGTCCGTCGCGCACGCGCAGGGCAAGCCCGCTTCAGCGACAGCGTCGGCCGCCGATACCACCGACTCACTCGGCATCGCGCTCGATGCCGAAGAAAAGGGCGAACTGAAAAAGGCGGTGCTCGCCTACCGTGCGGTGTTGCAGCGCGCGCTGCAGCCCGGGGGCGCCGAAGGTGATCGCGTCGCGCTTGCGCTGCTCGGACTCGAACGGGTCTGGGCCGAAACCGGCGCGCGCGATTCCATTCTCCCCGTTGCGCAACGGGTGCTCTCCCTGCGCCCGGCCGACCCCGTTGCGCGCGGTATTCAGCTTCGTACGCTCGTGGGACTTGGCCGAGACGAAGATGCACGCGTTGCGTTCAACGCGTGGCGGCGCGCCGTTGGTAGCGATGGTGCGCCGTTCCGTGAGTACGCCCGCCTGCTGCTTTCAGCGGGCCGAGCCCAGGCCGCCGACTCTATACTCTCCGAAGCCGGTCGCTTGCTCGGCGCTGCCGGCATGCTCTCCGGAGAAGTCGCGCAGTTGCACGTCGCGCTTGGCCGGTGGAGTGCGGCGACTGCTTCGTTCCGCGAAACACTCGCGAGTCAGCCGTATCTCGAAACGGCCGCCCTCTTTGCGTTGCAGCGAGCGCCGATCGCAGCGCGTGATTCCATTCGTACGGTCCTCATGGCCCAACCGGTGGCGCTGCAGCCGCGTCGTCTGCTTTCGTCGCTTGAACTTTCGTGGGGTGAACCACGTCGCGCGTGGACATCGCTGTCGGCCGTACGCGCAGACGATTCGACGGCGGCTGCGTGGCGGGAGTTTGGTGAGCGGGCGGAGTTCGCACAGGCTTGGCCCGTGGCGCGGGAAGTGTGGCAAGCCGTCTTTGAACGACGTGGCGATCTCGAAGCGCAGACCCATTCCGCGCAGGCGGCGCTGAACGCGGGTGATGCAAACGGTGCACTCGATCTTGCAACGCGCGCGACCAAGCCTGCGTCGTCGCGGGACATTGCGGCGCGCGATCCGTCGGCGCGCATTCGAGCACTGCTTCCCATCGAGATTGCCGCACTCGGCGAGCTTGGTCGCCCAAAAGACGCTCAGGCGCGACTCGATGCGAGCACTGCCACACTCGACGAAGCGTCGCGCGCCGCAATGGCTCGCCCGTTGGTGGGCGCGTGGCTTCGGTCGGGCGACGTCGAACGCGCGCGAGCGGCAGTGAAGGGAAGTGATCTTGCGGACGACGACGAAACCGCCGGCTGGCTCGCGCTCTACGAGGGCGATCTCACCACCGCGCGCAAACGGCTCGTACGCGCGGACACCAAACGAAGTGAGCTGGTCGACGCACTTGGACTTCTGGCCCGCACTCGCGTACAAACATCAGTCGCACTTGGCCAGGCGTTTCTCGCGCTCGCTCAGCACGACAGCGCGGCGGCATCAGCGCGCTTCGTGGCGCTGGCAGACTCACTTGGAGAAGCTGCACCAGCCGTGCTCTCGCTCGCCTCACGCATCGAAGGGGCCAAGGTCATCAAGGGGGCGAACGAAAAACCTGCCGTGCCACCGAAAGCCATGGTGCTCTGGGATCGAATCGTGGCGCAGTACGGCAAGTCCCCCGAAGCGCCCGAAGCACTGCTCGCGTCTGCGCGCGCACTGCGCGATGCGGGGGACAATCCTGCCGCAATAGCACGTCTCGAAACGCTGCTCGTCGATTATCCTGAGAGTGCGCTGTTGCCGCAGGCGCGCCGAGACCTTGAACGTCTGCGCGGGCAAGTTCCGCCATCCGGTTTTCAGTCATGAGTGTTGGGTTATGAGTGTATCGAGGCAGGGATGGTGGCGCGGCATTGCGCTCGTGTTGGCGCTCGCCCTCGCGAGTGGCAAAGTCGCGCGTGCGCAGAGCCTGCTCGTTCCCATGGACGATGGGCAGCGCAACCATCTCAAGGCGTACGGCGTCACGTATCTGGCGCTCAAGACCGGACAGAAGGCGGAGTGGCTGCTGAACTATCGCGGCGGTGCATTTCTGCTCCCCGATGCCCCCGATCTTCGCCGGCGAGCGGCCCTTGATGGCGTAAGCGTCGAAGCGATGAGCGATGCAGCCATTGCGGCGGCACGGGCTGAAATCGCCGGCGCGAACATGGACGTTGTCGTGCTCGAACGAGCGCCCAGAATCGCCATTTATCGTCCTGTCAATCAGCCGCCCTGGGACGATGCCGTCACGCTCGCGTTGACGTATGCCGGTATCGACTTCACGTCGGTGTGGGACGACGAAGTCATGAAGGGTGACCTGTCCAAGTACGACTGGGTGCACCTGCATCACGAAGACTTCACGGGCCAGTTCAACAAACTCTTTCTTGCATATCGCGACGCACCATGGTTTGTCGCACAGCGTGATCGTGATCTCGCGATGGCCAGAAAATTCGGCCTGCCCGACGTCCCGGCGCTCAAAAAAGCAGTTGCTGACAACATCCGCGGCTTTGTCGATCGCGGCGGGTTTCTGTTCGCGATGTGCGGGGCCACCGAATCACTCGATCTCGCGATCGCAGCGTTCGCCGTCGATATCGCCGGTCCATTCTCCGATGGCACACCGCCGGCCCCGGATGCTGACGCGCGCATGATCTGGACGCGTACACTCGCCTTCACGGGCGCACACATCGAACCGTCGCCGTACATCAACGCACTCTCGGATATCGACGGACATCAGGTGAACGTGCCCGCGCGTCGTCAGCCGCTTGGCAGCTTCTCGCTCTTTGATTTCTCCGCCAAGCTCGACCCGGTTGCAACGATGCTGGTGCAGAACCATCGGACAGTCGTTCCCGACTTCTACGGTGTCACCACAAGCTTCAACCGCGCCGTCATCAAACCGACCGTCACGGTGCTCGCGGCAGAAGACGGAGCGCCGTGGACCAAGTACCTCCATGGCGACTACGGCAAGGGCTCGTGGACCTTCCTCGGCGGGCACGATCCGGAAGATCCGCAGCATGCCATCGGCAGTCCGCCAACCGATCTGTCTCTGCGTCCGAACTCGCCGGGCTATCGGCTCATCCTCAACAACGTTCTCTTCCCCGCCGCGAAGAAGAAGCCACGCAAGACGTGAAGGGATCACTCCGGCAAACGCCGCCACCGATCGGCGAAGCACGCCTCGCGCGCGCTGCCGCTGCGGCAATGCGCACCGCCATCCGTCTCGCAGGCGGCAACGAAGTGTGTTTCGTCGCCTCGTTGGACGACGACGGGATCATCGCGAATGCCCGCCCGGTCGCGCGCGGTGATGTGCGCAGCGTGCTTGCAATCCCGGGGGTGGCTGAGCGCGGCGAGATGTTGCTGCATAACCATCCGTCGGGCGAGCTGACGCCGAGCGATGCCGATCTTGAAGTCGCGCATCGTGTGCATATGAACGGTGTCGGCTTTGGGATCATCGACAACGATGCCACGCGGGTGTACGTGGTCACCGAAGTGCCAACGTCGGCGGCTCTCGTTCCTGTCTCGCCCGAGGATGTCGACGTGGTGCTCGGCCCCTATGGCGCGGTCGCGCAGTCCATGCAAAAGGCGCTCGGCGCGCGCGCGTACGAAGACCGGCCCAGCCAGCGCGCGATGGCCGCAGCGGTAACGGACGCGTACAACAACGGCGGTGTCGCGTTGTTGGAAGCGGGCACGGGCGTCGGCAAATCGCTGGGCTATCTGGTGCCTGCGCTCCGTTGGGCTGCGGCCAACGGGCAGCGAACGATCATTTCGACTAACACGATCACGCTGCAGGAGCAGCTGGTTACGAAAGACCTCCCGTTTCTGCAGCGCGCGCTCGGCGATCAACCGGTGCGCTTTGCCCTGCTGAAGGGCTGGCGCAACTACCTGTGTCTGATGCGGCTTGAACAGGCGCGTGGCGCTGGGGCGGCGTTGTTCGAAGACGGAATCGTCGGTGACGTGGAAGTGATTGCGCAGTGGGCTGAACGCACGCGTGATGGTTCGTTGTCCGACTTACCGGTGCAGCCGCGGAGTGAGGTGTGGGATGAAGTCGCCGCCGAGCCTGATCTGTGTGGTCGCCTCAAGTGTCAGTTCTACGACAAGTGCTTTCTCTTCAAGGCCCGCAAGGAAGCCGCGCAGGCCGATGTCGTTGTAGTCAATCATCACTTGCTGCTGTCCGACGTTGCCGTGCGTCGTACATCGCAGAACTGGGACGACGCGGCCGTATTGCCTGCATACAAGCGCCTCGTGGTCGACGAGGGTCACCACCTCGAAGACGCGGCCGCGTCGCACTTGGGGGCATCGGTCACGCGTCGTGCGCTGGCCCGACTGTTTGCGCGCATCGAACGGCGCGGCAAGGGACTGTTGCCGGCACTGTCGGCCAAGCTCGGTGGGGCGAACGATCTCTTGAGCGTTGCGAGCCTTGATCTCGTTCGCCAGCGGTTGGGGCCAAGCAGCGCCACGGCGCGCGATCGGTCGCAGCTGTTGTTTGAATTGCTCGACATCGCGTTGCAGGAAGCAAACGCGCCGATGATTCGCCTGACCGAAGATTTTGCGTCGCATCCGGCATGGAAAGGCGGAATCGAAAAGACGCTCGATGAGTTGCTGACCGAGATCGGTATGTTGTCGGATGGATTGCGACTCGTGCGCGAACGTCTCGAGAGCGATGAGCGTCGCAGCGAGCAGTTGGCGCCGTTGGTCGGTGAACTGCGCGGTGTTGCACGTCGCCTCGAGAACGCCGGCGACGCACTCGCGCGGGCACTCCGCACACCGGCGGCGGGTGAGCCTGTGGTGCGATGGATGGAGTTCACCGGTAAGCAGGGGCCCGAGCGCAATCTGTCGCTGCACTGCGTGCCACTCGATCTGGCCCCCGTGTTGCGCGACGATCTCTTTGCGCGGGTCGACACGGCGATCGTGACGAGTGCAACACTCACCACTAACGGCGGCTTCGGATTTCTCGAACAGCGCTTGGGCATCGACGAGATCAAGAAGCCCACCACGACCGCAATCTTCCCGTCGCCATTCGACTACCCGCGTCAGGCACTGTTGGTAATTCCGTCAGACCTGCCTGCGCCGAACGAAGATGCACGCGGTCACTTCGTGGCTGTCACGCGCCAACTCCGCGATCTGATGGCGGCAAGCGACGGTGGACTGTTCGCGCTCTTCACCAGTCATCGGGATGTGCGCGAGATGGCGCAGCTGCTCCGCGAGTCGGGGCACGATGCGCGCTATCCGTTGCTGGTACACGGCGAAGAGAGTCGTGACATTCTGCTGCAGCGTTTCCGCGACGCCGGGCGTGCCGTGCTCCTCGGCACCGCGACGTTTTGGGAAGGCGTCGACGTGCCTGGTGATGCGCTTCGCGGACTGCTCATCGCCAAACTGCCGTTTCGCGTGCCCAGCGAACCAATGGTGGCGGCTCAGTGTGAGGCCATCGAAGCGCGTGGCGGCAATTCATTCGGCGAATTCATGTTGCCGCATGCATCGCTGCGTTTGAAGCAGGGATTCGGTCGGCTCATTCGCACCGCAACCGATCGTGGTGTGGTTGTGCTGAGCGATCCGCGCGTGCTGACCAAGCGGTACGGGCGCGAATTGCTCAATGGCCTCCCGCCGGCAAAAAGGATCACCGGGACATGGGCCGAGCTGCGGGGGCAGGTGTCAGAGTTCTACGCGGCGAAACCACGACGTCCGCAGTTGTGAGTTAGAGTTTCCAGTCTTGAGTGGTAGCTTTTAGTGACTGGTAACTGGCCACTCCAACTCACCACTCGACACTGAGTGGTTCACCCTCCAAGCCTCCCATGCGCTCCCCCTCCAAGATCGTCTGCATCGGCCGCAACTACCGCGAGCACGCCCGCGAGATGGGCAACGATGTGCCAAAAGAACCGCTGTTTTTTCTCAAGGCGCCGTCGTCGATCATCGCTGCCGGCGACAACATCGAGCTCCCGGCGGGATCTTCGCACGTTGAGTTTGAAGGCGAGATCGCGGTCATCCTCGGCACACGGCTCCGAAAGTCGACAGAGGCAGAAGCACGCGCTGCCGTCACACACGTGGTCGCCCTGAACGATGTGACGGCGCGCGACTGGCAAAAGGGCGATGGGCAGTGGACGCGGGCGAAAGGGCACGACACCTTCTGCCCGATTGGCACACCCGTCGCGGCCCCGGCCGATCTGGAAGCGATTACGCTCGTCACGCGAGTCAACGGCGTGGAGTGTCAGCGTGCGACCGGCTCCGACATGGTCTTTTCGATTCCCATGGTGTTGGCCTACATTTCCCAGTACATGACGCTCGAGCCGGGCGACATCATCGCAACGGGTACTCCCGCTGGCACAAAGGCGCTTCACGCTGGCGATGTCGTCGAAGTCGAACTTGTCGGTCTGAGCTCAGTTTCGAATCCTGTCGTTGCAGCGTCGTAGCCGCGTCCTGAATAGCATCCCCCTCCGAATGAGCACTAGCCCCAGCGCTCGAAGTCGCAGGCACACCGTCGGTTTGTCCGGGTAGCAGCAACCACATGGCCGAGTCGCTCCCACCTTCGTCGTCACCGCGCGACGTGCCGCCCGAAGAGGTTCGCACAAGCTAGTCTCGGGCCGCGCGTCGGGCTCGCGGCAGTGTGAGCGAGCGCGCTCGGACAGGCGGACAAGGGACTCGCGAACCGCGGTCGACCAAGTCACTGCTCATCTCGATCGGCGCGCACGTCGTCGTCGGCATCGCGTTGCTGCAGTTCCTGACCTTCGGCCACGGCTTGGCCGGTTTCCTCGGCCTCAACAAAAGCGCCGCCGACCGCGAAGAACGGCTCACCTTCCTCTCGAAAGCAAAGCCCCAGCCCGTCGAAAAGCCCAAGGTCGCGCCAAAGCCGAAAGTGACCGAGTCGTCCGACGCCTCGCGACTTCGTGCTCCGATAACAGGACCGGAACTCGGCGTTCCCGCGGCCGCACCGCCTGAGCCAGTTGCGGCACGTCCCGACACGGGCAGCGGTGCCCCGGGCGACAAGGGTGTTGGCGCGCTCGACCCAAACCTGACCGGCGTGAAGCCCGGCTTCACCGACGTCCGCGTCTGGCGCGGTTCGGGCGGGGGCGGGGCAGGTGTCGCACCCGGTCGGAACGGCGCTGAAAAGCTGGATAGCGTCATGCGGTGGGCCATCACGAGCGCCGCAGATTCGCTCGACTCGTTGGGGCGGGCACAGGGTCGCTACGGCAAGAAGCCGGGAGACTGGACCAAGACGACGGCCGATGGTCAGAAATGGGGCTGGGATGGCACCGGCATCAGACTCGGCAAAGTGGTCATCCCGAACGCGCTTCTGGGGCTGTTGCCGCTCAATGCGCAGCGGGGCATGTCCGGCAACTTCACCGAGATGAATCGCGACAGACGGCTCGCGCTCGCGCGTGAAGACATCATGCGCAACTCCGAGCGTGCGCTTGGCGAGCAGGAGTTTCGGAAACTCGTGACCGAGTTGCGCGATCGGCGAGAACGGGAGCGGCGCGATCGCCTTCGCGCGCCCGATGCGCTGGTCGCGCCGGCGAAGTCTGGTACGCCGGACAATAGGGACTAGGGGCACAAAAAAAGAACGAGGTAGACGCAAAACGAATCGCGCGTACCTCGTTTCAGTTCACGCCTCCGATCAGAACCCCGATCTCAGCCCTCGATCGTCGGATCCTGCGCGAGATACTGCACCGCAGCGGCAATACGGCCGAGCGACCGCTCGCGGCCGAGGTAGAGCAGAACGTCGAAGATGCCGGGGCTGATGGTGAGTCCCGTGAGCGCGACCCGAAGCGGCTGAAATATCTTGCCGCCCGAAACACCCAGCTCCTCGGCGAGCTTGCGAAGCGCATCTTCCATCACCTGCGGCTCCCATGTCGGGAGCGTCGCCAGCCGCGCGCGCGTGGCGGCCAACACGCTGGACGTCGCCGAAACATCACGCCATTGCTTGGTGACTGCTTCGGGATCGTACTCGATGTCGTCGCGGAAGAAGTGGGCGGCAAGGGAAACGATCTCGTCCGTGGTGCGCGCGCGAACGCGGAGTAGATCGATCAAGCCGAAGTACCAATCCTTGCGCGCATGCAGTTCGGCCGCGGTCGCGAAGCCGGCGCGTTCGAACGCCGGCGTTACGTACGGCTCCAGCTGTGCAGGCGTCATCATCGCGAGATGCTGACCATTCATCCACTCGAGCTTCTTGGTGTCAAAAACCGCCGCTTTCTTCTGCAGCCCCTCGACATCGAATCGCTCGACTAGCTGCGCGATCGTCATCACCTCGGTGTCGTCGCCGGTGGACCAGCCCAACAGCGCCAGGAAGTTGAGCATCGCGCCGGGGAGCAGCCCTTGATACTGGTAGTCGCCAACCGCCGTCGCGCCGTGGCGCTTTGACAACTTCTTTCCGTCGCCGCCCAGAATCATCGGCACATGCGCGAACTGCGGTACGTCGGCATCGAGCGCGTGATACAGCAGGATCTGCTTGGGGGTGTTCGAGATGTGATCGTCGCCGCGCATGACGAGCGTGATCCCCATGTCGATGTCGTCGGAGACCACGGCCATGTTGTACACCGGCGTCTCGTCCGAGCGGAGCACGACAAAGTCTTCGATGTCCTTGTTGGGGAACGCGATCCGGTCGTGGACGAGATCGAGCCACTCCGTGGTTCCGTCCGGCACCTTGAAGCGAATGACGAACGGCTCGCCACGAGCGAGCTTCTCCGCCTCTTGCTCCGACGTGAGTGCGGCCATCCGTCGGTCGAAACGGAACGTCAGTCCGCGTGACTCCGCGTCAGAACGCATGCGCTCCAACTCGGCCAGCGGCGTGAAGTCGCGATATGCGTGTCCGCTCGCGAGCAACCGCTTGCCATCGGCCTGATGACGCT
>Ga0105049_10001590_pt1 | contig 26843 bp, 20 predicted proteins | sample MAT06_FD_78087 | JGI IMG/M metagenome (GOLD analysis project Ga0105049, IMG submission 78087) | Freshwater microbial communities from Lake Fryxell liftoff mats and glacier meltwater in Antarctica - MAT-06 | ecosystem: Environmental > Aquatic > Freshwater > Ice > Liftoff microbial mat | place... | reverse complement strand
GAAGCGGGGCACGTGTAATAATGTTGCACAACGTAGCGGGTATAATGTTGGGCAGGGGGTATCGTGGTATGGGCTGGGAAAACCGTCGGAATGGCACCTATTACTATCGGGCGAAGCGGATCGGCAACCGCGTGGTGCGAGAGTATGTCGGGGCCGGACGAGTGGCGGAACTCGCGGCCCAACTCGACGCGATCGAGACAGGCCAACGAGACAAGGACCGACAAGCCTTCCGGGAATCCGTCACGGAACTGGCTGCCCTCGACATCATCCTCGACACGTTGGATGAATCGGCCGAACTGGTGGCCCGCGCCGCACTCTTGGCGGCCGGCTTCTGCCAGCATAACCGCGGCGAATGGAGGAAACCCCGTGGCCAACCTGACCAAGCCGAGTGAACCGGTCGTGCCGTCCACGAACGATGAGCTTCGAGCGTTCCTGAAGCGGACGGAAGCCGGCGACAAATCGACCTTACCCGTTCTGCGAAAAATGCTCGAAAACCCTTCCGCCATTTCCCTGTTTAGCGGCGATGCGGCCGCGCTTGCAGAGCGGTCATTCCTCGACGCACTCGGGGGCAATAACCTCGGGTTTAAGGAAGCATTGGCCCGCAAAATGGAATTGATGCGAACCGAGCTGGCGGGACCGAATCCCACGCCGTTAGAACGGCTTTTGATCGAACGAATAGTCGCCTGTTGGTTACAAGTGCAAGATGCGGACTCCCGATATGCGCAGGCGAAAGACTTGAATCGGCAGTGGTTGGAGTTTTTCATTGGACGGATGGACCGGGCGAACAAGCGGTATCTCGCCGCACTGAAGACGCTTGCCCAGATCCGCAAGCTAGCCGTCCCGGTTCTTCAATTCAACATCGCGAAGAAGCAGACTAACATCGCCGCAGGAGCTGTCGTTTCCGACAATTTCTGACCTTGCGTTCACTAGATGTTTCGGACAGATTAAACGGATCGGGTAACTGTTCGGCTGACGGGTCGAATGGTTCAATGCGGTCGGCCGGGTGCCGTTGCAGCACTCACCAACGCCTCGGCCGGCCGATCCGACATCGTGAGTGCATCCATGTCAAATACCCTCGACCGCGGGGCTCGAATCCTTACATCCCTTGATCGTGAACGTGTGAGGGGACATCTCGGAAGAGTGCTTCGTTCCATCCCAGAACCTTATCCTTCTGGCTCGTCCGCCCAACAGCAAATGGAACTTACCCGATGGACGGAAGCTCATGGCCCCATTGAAGGGAACGGGTCGCTCTTTCAAGTTGCATCGAGATGGAAAAATGAGTATGTTTCGCTTAGCGAACAAATCGAATCAACATTAGGGAAGTGGCCTGATTCGATCCTTTTCACGGACGATCTGAGCCGGCTTTTTCGTGAACTTCTTGAGCGGGGTTCCCGAGTCTGGGAGGCGGATTGGAAATTTGCAAGGAAGCGCTCGGGTGGAATTGATCCCGAAGCCGAACTTCATCAAGCCGCTTATTGTTCAGTTCACGATGGAGACTGGATCAGTGAAGCACTTCGACAATTATTGTGTTCCACGCCGGAGAGATTCCAGCTATTCAAAATTACGGCACAACAAGTGATCGAGGAAATGATGGGGCTGCGATCCCCGAACGCTAAGGATTCCGTTTCGGCACCGGCGGCAAAGGTTTGCGAACGACTGGGCGCCCACCTCGACGGTCTTTCGGTAGGAGAGAGAACGCAAAAGCCGAGAGTGAGCGAAGGGGGCAAACTACTGCCCCAAGAAGATGCAGGCCTCGTCAGCTACACCGTCGCTGACGTTCGCGAATTATTGGACTACATTCCTCGTCACAAACATTGGCGCAACGCATGCTTAAACAATCCACTTTCGGGTTTTGCGGCTGCACTGGTTGGCCCTTTCGCCCTCACTAATCCCACCATCCGCGATGTGGTATTGGTTCCCACGCCGGCCCGACTTTCGGAAGCGGAAGCCGACAATATTTTAGCATATATTACCCTCAAGAATGAATCACGAAGGCGGTTCAATCGGCCGTTGGATGTGGACGGATTCGACGAGATGAGTGGGGACGTGTGCCGGCGGCTTCAACTCTCATTACCCGCCGTTCGGCAAATGTTGTTGGATGATTTCGTGCTGGCCCTTGTCGAGGGAACTCATTTGAATGGGGAGCGGCCGGATGCATTGCCGCTACCTGCGAATGGTAAAGGCGTGGATGACCAAAAAACAACGGCGGGCCCGCACTCACGGCCCCTGAAGAAGCGGAGTACAGCGAAGGGCGACGGACGGGCGAGACTGATTGCAGCATTAACGAAGCATCATCAGTTCGCTACTAGCGGTTGTCTAAACCTCGAATCAATCGGCAACAATCAGATCGCGATGCTGGCGGGCGTGTCAACCTCGACCGCATCGGCATTTTTCGAGAAAGAGTTCAAGGGGTACGCGAAATATGCGACCACTTGCCGCGACGCTTCCCGGTTGGCGGATTCACTCAAAATTCTAAACGACGAATTCTCGCCCCACTATCTGTACGGTAGAAGACCGATTAACGAAGAAGACCGCGATAACGGCGAATAGTGTTCGATCATTCGGCATGACATGCCGAACACTTGCGAAATTTTCTTTTCCCCGCGACACCATGATTTTGCTGGCATTTCCCCGCGACGGATCGACTGTTCGGCATTTTCCTACCGAACGCTGCGCCAACGGTTATGCGAACCGCACTTCGCGGGAAGCGACACGTTGGGCTGGCGACCATGACGAACGACATTTCATCCCTGCTGGCCCTACGGCCCCGCGAAGCGGCGAAGGCCCTGGGCATCTCGCCACGCCATCTGTGGCAACTCACCAAGGACGGGCAAGTCCCCTGCGTACGTGTCGGCAGCGGGAAGCGCCAAACGGTCCTATATCCCGTGGCCGATCTGCAAGCCTGGCTGAGCGCGAAAGCCAGCGAGGCGAAAGGGGGTTATCATGACCCCCGTTGAACTTCTCTTATCAAAGATTCCGAGGGCGATAAGAGCCCTCAACGGTTCAGGCTGGTCCGCACACTGCCCAGCCCACGAGGATCGTAATCCGAGTTTGAGCGTAAGCGAAAGCAACGACGGGACGGCGCTTCTCAAGTGCCATGCGGGTTGTACCACTGAAGCGGTCCTGGCAGCCATCGGCTTGGGCATCCGCGACCTGTTCCCCGAGCGGGACGATCCCAAACCGACGTTGAACGGCAAAGCAAAGCCGAGCCCGCGAACATTTGCCACCGCGAACGACGCCGTCGCTGAGCTGGAACGCAAGCAAGGGAAGCGTTCGGATTTGTGGACTTATCACAATGCTCGCGGCGAACCTGTGGGCGTTGTGGTCCGATGGGATCGGCCCGACGGGAAGGCTATTCGCCCAGTGTCCCGAAATGGCGAAGGCTGGCGAATCGCGGCCATGCCCGAGCCGCGGCCGTTGTACGGTTTGCCATCGCTTGCAAAGGCCTCGCGTGTCGTCGTGGTTGAGGGCGAGAAGGCTGCGGATGCGGCCCGATCTATCGGCTTCACGGCTACGACATCGGCCGGCGGTTCAGGAGCGGCCATCAAAGCCGACTGGCGGCCCCTTGAAGGCAAGGAAGTTTGGATCCTGCCGGACAACGACGCCCCTGGCCGGAAGTATGCCGACACGGTTGCCGGAATCCTGGCGAAGCTGACACCGGCCTCGATAGTGCGGTTGGTCGAATTGCCTGACCTGCCCGAGCACGGCGACGTCGTGCAATGGATCGAAGCCCACGGTGATGCGGCCGAACCCGACGAACTCCGGAAAGAACTTGAAGCCCTCGCCTGCGCGGTCGAATCCGAAAGATCCCACGATGACTCGGAAGATTTTCTACCATTCCCCACCGAAGCCCTGCCCGAACCGGTGCGGGGATTCGTGGTCAATGCATCCAAGGCCATCTTGTGCGATTCCTCTTATTTGGCGTTGCCACTGCTCACAGCGATTGCATCAGCCATTGGCACCACGCGGCGACTGGAACTCAAACGCGGATGGTCTGCACCGCCGATTATTTGGGGAGCAATCGTGGGGGAAAGCGGCACTTCGAAAACGCCCGCCTTCATGAAGGTGATGCGGCCCATTCGGGAACGCCAGCGAAAAGCCCTGGAACGCCATGCGGAAGCGATGAAGCATTACGCAAACGAACTGTCCCACTGGGAGAAAGCGTATGCGGCCTGGAAGCGTTCGAAAGATACAGCCGAGGAACCCCCCGAGAAGCCCGTCCCGCCCCCGTGCGAACGGTACATCGTCTCAGATACTACAGTTGAAGCCTTGGCCCCGGTCCTACTCGCGAACCCCCGCGGGTTGCTTCTGGCTCGCGACGAATTAACAGGATGGATCGGATCATTCGACCGATACGCTGGCAAGGGAAAGGCCGGCGCGGATTCTGCTAACTGGTTGAGCATGTTCAACGCGGAAAGCGTCATTGTGGATCGCAAGACGGGAATTCCACCCACGATTTACATTCCGCAAGCGGCCATGTGCGTGTGCGGTGGCATTCAACCTGGCATCCTGAAACGTGCGTTGGGCGACGAACACCGTGAGTCCGGTCTGGCGGCCAGAGTTTTAATGACGTTTCCAGTACGCAAGGCCAAGCAATGGACCGAAGCGGACATTGATCCCAAGGCGGAAGCGGAACTGGTGCGGTTGGTCGATCGGCTATTCGACCTGCAACCCACAACCGACGAAGATGGTGAAGCCCGGCCCGTGCTGGTTCGATTGCATTCCGACGCGAAAAAGGCCTGGATTGAATACTACAATGCTCACGGCATCGAACAGGCGGACATGGCCGGAGAGCTGGCTGCGGCATGGTCAAAACTCGAGGAATACCCTGCTCGCCTTGCTCTCGTGGTTCACTTCATTCGCTGGGCGGCGGGAGAAATTTCCGACGAACGGCAACTCGACGTGATCAGCATGAAAGCCGGAATCACGATGGTGACGTGGTTCAAAAGGGAAGCTCGCCGCATCTATGCCATGCTCGCCGAGACGAATGACGATGAAAGAATTCGTCGGCTAGTTGAGTGGATCCGGCGCAAAGGTGGAACAGCATCGGCTCGCGAGACGCAACAGGGTTGCCGATGGCTGAAGGAACCCGGCGTGGCGGAAGAGGCCTTGGCCGAGCTGGCCAAAGCTGGCCGCGGCGTCTGGCAAGATTCTCAGGCATCCCCGAGAGGCGGCCGACCTGCGCGGGTGTTCGTATTGAACGCACGCCCTGCCGTCCACGAAACACCCACGAAACCAGAGGCAAAACAGAGTTCCGTAGACGTTGACAGTGTAGACGCGGATGAACAGCAATGGCGTGATGGAAGATTATTTCCGGACCAACACGGCCTTCCTGACTAAAACCAGCTCAAGAGAGGAAGAACATCATCATGGCATCAATCATCGACGACCCTAACGGTAGGCGGCGCATCCTGTTCGTAGCCCCGGACGGAAGCCGCAAGGCAATTCGTTTGGGGAAGATTGACCGCAAAAGTGCGGAAAGCATCTGCCGGCATATCGAAACATTGCTCTCTTCCAAACTGAGCGGAGAGCCGATCAAACCGACAACGGCAACATGGTTGAAGGAAACAGGCGACACGTTGAAAAAGAAACTCGCGGCCGTCGAGTTAATCGACGCTCCAAAGCGTGCTGGGCTGGGCGAGTTCCTTCGATCCTATGTACTGAACCGCCCGGATGTGAAGCCTGCCACGGTGGTGATCTGGTCACATACCTGCCGTAACCTTTGTGCGTTCTTCGGCGACGACAAGCCCTTGCGGAAGATCACGGCCGGGGATTGCGACCAGTTCAAGGCCTCGCTCACGACGCAAAAACTTGCGCCCGCGACCGTGGCCAAGCGGTTGAACTTCGCTCGCACTTTCTTTCATGTTGCCCGCAAGCACAAGTTGATCGACGAAAACCCGTTCTCGGAAGTAAAGATTCCCACGGCCAATGTAAGCCTACGGCAAAGGTTTATTGATCGAGGAAAGGTACAGCGGTTGTTCGATGTGGCCAACCCAACTTGGCGAACGATCATTGCACTGAGCCGATTCGGTGGCCTTCGTTGCCCAAGCGAAGTGCTTTCCCTCGAATGGCGGCATATCGACTGGGAAAGGAACCGCATCACTGTGCCAAGCCCCAAGACAGACCGATATGAAGGCAAGGAAAGCCGGATACTACCGTTGTTCCCCGAGCTTCGGCCGTTCCTGGTAGAAGCCCACGAATTAGCGGGGCCGGCTCAATCACATGTTGTCGGTGGAAAGTATCTGGAAGCATCCAACGGCCCGAAAGGGTGGATTAGCTGCAACCTGAGGACGCAGTTCGAGCGGATTGTGAATCGTGCCGGACTGGAACCGTGGCCGCGACTTTTCCACAACCTGCGGAGTTCTCGCGAAACGGAGCTACTGGAATCATTCCCCGTTCACGTTGTCGCGCAATGGATGGGCCACGATGCAAAGGTGAGCCTGAAGCATTACGCCCAAACAACGGATGACCATTTCGACCGCGCAACACGCGGCGCAGAAAGCGGCGCACTCGTGGCGCAGAATCGAGCGCAGCAGATAGACGCAGGGATTCGCGGGGAATTGATCACGACGCCCGAACATGAGGACGGGGAAGCATTTGCTGCTTCCCCGTGCGATTCGTCGCAACATAGTGCACAAGCGTCTAGTGGAGCGGAAGAGAATCGAACTCTCGACCTCTGCAGTGCGATTGCAGCGCTCTACCAACTGAGCTACCGCCCCGAGGGAAGTGGAATCATAGGGACGGACCACACTCGACGGCAAGTGTGAACCCGCATGTTCGGCAAAACGGTTCGCCCCCAGCCTGTCTTCGACGGTGGCCCGTCACCCGTTTCCGGTTCAACGGCCACGCCGTTTCTGGAGGTAGCTGGCGAGTTCGTGGCCGAGGTTGGCGTCCGTGCGAAGGCGGAAGTAGTCGGTTTCACGGTCGCGACAGCCGGACTCCAGGGCGGTCAGGTGCTTGCCGAGCTCGCGGAGATAGTGCTCGCGAACGCCCAGCGGATCCGTCAGGACATCCGGAAGCGTTTCGAGCCCGCGAAAGAGCGTGGGGTGGCGGAACGGGAAATCGAGCTCGGCGGCGTCTAACACCTGCACGAAGACCACTTCGTGCTTGAAGTACCGCAGGTGTTGCAGGCCGGTCAGAATCTCAGGCACATCATCGAGAAAGTCACTCACGACAAACACGATGCCACGGCGGCCCGTACGACCGGCGAGTTCGTGCATCGCGGCACCGAGGTTTGCAGCACCCGGCGTCGGCGGGTCCACAAGCACACGGGCCAGTTCTCGTAGCTGGCCCAGGCGGCCGGCGGGGCGGACGAACTGTCGGATGCCGTTGGCCACGGTGGCGAGGCCGACGCTGTCAGTCTGTTGCAGCACCAGGAACGCCAGGGCCGTCGCGGCGGTGGCGGCGACTTCGTACTTGGTTCGCCCGCCGGAGCCATAGGCCATCGATTCACTGGCGTCGACGAGCAGCCAGGCTGTGAGGTTCGTTTCCTGCTCGAACTGCTTGAGGTGGAAACGTTCCGTTCGGCCGTAAACCTTCCAGTCGATGAATTTGATGTCGTCGCCGGGCGCGTACTCACGATGCTGGGCGAACTCGACGGCGAAGCCGTGGCGTGGACTGCGATGCCGTCCGGCGAGGTGGCCTTCCACGACGTGTCGGGCCTCGAGCTCAAGCTTCTCGATGCGAGCTAGGACAGCACTGTCGATCGGGGTGGTCATTCGCCTTCTCGTGGGGCAGGCTGCCCGCTGGTTGTGGCCTGCGACAGTCTGAAAGGCTGTCCCAAGGTATTGTGTCCCGTGTGTGACGGTCAGGCGAGGTCCGGTTGCAGGAGTTTCTCGGTTCGACCCAGCCTTTGAAGCACGACCTCGGCTGCGAGATAACCGCTGCGCACGGCTCCTTCCATGGTGGCCGGCCAACCCGTCGCGGTCCAGTCGCCGGCCAGGGCAAGGTTCGGCAATGGGCTCGCCTGCGTCGGCCGCCAGCGATCGACGCCAGGCACGGCGCTGAAGGTGGCGGCGTGTTCCGTCACCACTTTTGCGCGAAGCAGCGTCGCCTCGCGAACCTTCGGGAACAGGCTTGCGAGTTCCTCGACGATCTGCCGCTGCACTTCCTCACGCCCCTGTCCGCGAAGCGGGCGGGCGGCGCTCACGACGACCTGGACATACCATTCTGCGGAGATGGGTCGTTCCAAGTTTCCCGTTCCAGGTTCCGCGTGATCCTGGCCCCGGTTAAAGACCCACTGACCCAGGCAATCCACGAGCACCATGTGGGGCCGATCCATCACAGGGCGGTCGAACCAGCAGTGCACACTCGTGATCGGCGACGCCTGGAGATTGGCGAGCCCCGCGAACGTCGGCCGGGTTTGCAGAGATTCGGGAAGCAGATCGAGAACGCGATCGAAGGGAACCGCAAGCACGTAGTGATCAGCACTCAGCGTCTCCCCATCGCGAAGTTCGACATGATCGATCGAGCGGGGGGTTCCTTCTTCCGAGTTCCGGGTTCCGAGCCTTCGGGCGCCCTTGTTCTCCAGCACTTTGACACCGTGGCGGTCGAGCCAGGTGCGGAGTTCGTCGCCGTAGAATCGGCCCAGCGGCACGGTCGGAACGTGGACCGTGAAGCCATCGCGGTGAACGAGGAACCCGTCACGAAAGACCTTCCGTGCGTACTTCAGACCGACGCGATCAACCGTTTCGTTCAGGGCACTCGTGAGCACGACGCCCCAGAATCGTTCGATGCAGCGGTTGTTCTGGCGATGGGCCTTCAGCCAGTCGAGCAGTGGCGGGTCCGCGTCGGGCGATTCGCGTATGAGGGCCGCCATGCCCCGGGCGATGCGGACTTTGTCCGTGGTCGTGAGGTAATGGGCGCCAAGCAGTGCGCGACCGAGGTGCAACGGTGCCGGCCAGGGATCGGCTTTGAAGACGCTTGATCGGCCGTCAGGCGTCATGAACCAGAGGCGTGGCTGCGGTTCCAGAAAGTGCTCGAGGCCCAGGGTGCGGCAGAGGTGGGTGAAGTTCGTGCAGCAGCCCATGCTGACATGCTGGCACGCGTCGACGAGCCGACCGGTCGTGGGATCGGTGAAGGAACTGGCCCGCCCGCCAAGGCGAGGTCGCGATTCAAGGATCGTTACGCGGACGCCACGACTCGCCAGGGCCACGGCAGCCGCGAGGCCCGCCAGGCCGGCGCCGATCACCAGGCAGGATTGCGGATTGGTCATCAGGCTCGATCTCGTCCGTTGTTCCCTTCCGAACTCCGCGATCCGCAATGTTCACCATCCCCATCGCGCGGGCCAGGCGGAGATCAACGCGCGGAGCTTGCGCCACTTCGAGAGGCGAACGCGCTGCGTTAGCACGGCTTCGCCACTCGCGGCCACCGCTTCCAGAAGTTCGCGGTAGGTTCGGCTCATGGCATGGTAGATACCGCGGCCGTCGCGTGAGAGTAACTTCGCCAGTGGTTCGCTCTTCTGATAATACTGCCGGGCTCGCTCAATCTGGAACGCCATCAGATCGCGGAAGCGGGCTCGGCACTGCGGATCTCGCCAGGCTTCGGGCGGGCAGTCGAAGCGATCGAGATCCTCCTGCGGCAGGTACACCCGGCCGCGGTTGAGATCCTCCCCGAGATCACGGAGGATGTTCGTCAGTTGGAAGGCGATGCCGGCCGCCTCGGCAGGTTCACGCACATCGTCGGACGTGACGCCATCGCGAAATCCCCACACCGGCAGACACGCGAGGCCGACGGCCGAGGCCACGCGGAAGAGATACGGATACAGATCGTGGAATGTCGCGAAGCGAACCGGCTCCAGATCCATTTCCACGCCGTCGATCACGGCCTCGAGATGATCGAGAGACACATGAAATCGCCTCACCGTGTCCACGACGGCGGGGAGGACGGGCGAACGTGAATCGCCATCGAGGGCCGCGTGAAGGGACGAACGCCAGTCCCGGAGGCGGGCTCGCTTTTCGTGGAGGTCGCCATCGTCATCCGCGAGATCGTCCGTGATGCGCATGAAAGCGTAGAGGGCGTCCATCGCCTGGCGTTTCTCGCGAGGCAACAGCAGGAAGGCGAGGGGGAAGCTGCTCTTCGCACGACGGGTGATGGCCCGGCACGCGAGAAAGGAATCGCGGAGCCGCGACGCGGAGTCTTCGGAGCCGAGCGCGGGAGACGGAAACTCGCTCGGCCCGGGCGAGTCCGCGTGCAGGGATTCACTGCCCAAAGTTGACACGGACCTTCTGGCCGACTCGCAGCGGAGGGCCGTCCTTGGGGGCCCAGTTCGCGACTTCGATGATGCACTCGAGCACCCGCGTGTCGTTGCCCATCAGCGAGTCGCCGCCGTTGCGTTTGGGAAGGAAGCTGGTGCCCACTCGGGTGAGGGCCCCCTTATAGCTGATCTTGCTGTCGGCGTTGTCGAAGACGGTGATCTCGCGTTTCTTCGCGCCGGGCAGGCTCGCCTCGATCGTGACGCGATGAGCGAACTCGGGCTCCACCTCCGCCCTAACAATCCGCGGACCCGAAGGGACGAACCAAACCGCCGTGGAACGCGAGCCGAGGCCCATGACGTCACCAGCGGACACGGAGAGTCGTTCGACGATCCCGGGCACATGCGACTTCACCGTGCAGAGCTTGAGGGCCGCCTTCGCCTTGTCCACTTCCGCCTTGGCCTGGATGATGGCGGTCTCGGCCTCCTTCGCGAGCAGATCCACGGGAGCCGCCTTGAGCACCTCCAGCTTCGCGAGTTCGACCGACCATTCTTTCTCGAAGGTCTTCTGGGCGTTGCTCAGTTCCATCAGCTTCGGGTCCTTCGCAAGCCGTTCGGGCCAGGACGATTCGAGAAAGCCCTGTGTCTTGTATGAATCGAGAAGGTTGGCATAGGCCACGCCGTAGGAGTTCTTGGAGAGATCAAACTTCAGCTTGGCCACATCCACGGCCTGCTGCTGAAGACCTTCCTTCTTGCGATGTTCGTCAGCGGCGGCCTTCGCGGAGTTGAGCTTCGCCTCCGCAGCGGCGACGGCGGCATCGGCGCGCTGCACATCGGCTTCTTGCAGGCTCGTATCGAACGCGAACAGTGGAACGTCCGCATCCACCAGATCGCCTTCCTTCACGAAGACTTTCGACACCAACCCCGTTTGCATGTTCGGGGGCAGGCCGTACTGCACCATCGACGGGCTGCTATCCACGTAGCCCAGAACGATCGGCCCGGTGCCCACCCTCGCGAGCACGGCGGAGTCCTGCAAGCGGGACTTCACCGGATCGGGCGATTCCGGAACGCCGCCATTGCCAGCGCCGGGCACCAGGAACCGGGCCCCGACCAGCGTGCCGGCAAGCACCATGATCCCGATGACGTACATCACCGGCCTGAGATAAGCACGTCGCATGGGCTATCCTTTCAATCGTCGCGAGCAACTCGTCACTCGCGACTGATCACTCAATCGTGTCGAAGCGATCGCAGATCGCGTTGCTGGAGATGCCCGTCTTCAAGGTAATAGTACACATCCACGAAGGGGAGGATGCGGTGATCATGCGACACCACAAGGATCGAAGCCCCGCGTTCGTGGGCGGCATCGCGGAGTAGCTCGATCACCTTCTGGCCGTTCTCCCAGTCGAGGGCGCTGGTCGGTTCGTCCGCGAAGACAAAGGTCGGGTTCTTCACGAGCGCCCGGCCGATCGCGACCCGCTGCTTCTCGCCGCCGGAAAGCTGGGCGGGCTTCTTGTGGCGGTTGGGCTTGAGGCCAAGCTTATCGAGCATCTCGTCGGCACGACGGCGAGCCTCGGAGCCGGTCGCGTAACCGCCCCACTTCAGCACGATCTCGAGTTGCTGGCGGGCGGTGAGGGCGGGGAAGAGGTTGTATCCCTGGAAGATGAAGCCCGTGGTGCGAAGTCGGAAGTTCTCGCGCTCGCGGGTGGTCATCGTCCAGACATCACGCATCTGTCCATCGTCCTCCGCGAGAACATGGCCGGCATCCGGTTCCAGCAGCCCCGAGAGCACGGCAAGCAGCGTCGACTTCCCGCTTCCGGACGGGCCCATGAGCAACGCAAGTTGCCCCGGGAAAAGGTCCATCGACACCTCGTGCAGGGCGGCCTTGCGGGCCGCACCGTCTCCAAACGTTCGCATGATGCGAACGCCGCGAAGGCTCGGGGTCTTGTGGGCGGCAGGGCTCATGGGGAAACCAGGATTGCGGAGTTCGGAAGTCGGATTTCGGAACGAAAGGGCAAGCGCCCCACAAGGCCATGAATCCTCTCAAGTGGAGATTGCACTCCGCGTGCCGAATCCCGCATTCCGAATTACCTCAAGAGGGTCATCGGCTCGATCTGTCGGACGCTACGCAACGCGAAGAGACCGGAGAACATGGCCATGGTCATGGTGATCGCACCGGTGCCGAGGAGCACTTCCCAGCGCAGATCAACGTCGGTGCTGAACTGGGCCGCGATCGCCTTGAGACCCAGGCAGGTGGGATACGCGAGCACGATGCCAAGCACGCCGACCCAGAACGACTGTAAGAGCACCATCACGGAGATCCGCCAGCGTGGGATGCCAAGGGCGAGCAGGATCGCGAACTCCTTGGCGTTCGCCTTGGTGGCGGAATAGAGCGTCTGATACGTGATGACCATGCCGACAATCAGGCCGAGGAACGCGGCATAGCCGATGGCGAGGCCCGCCTTCGTTCGCGTCAGCCAGTACCACCGGCTGCCGCTGGAGAAATCCTCGGCCGTGTACGCGCACATGTCTTCGCTGTACTGCTTGTTCAGGTCCGCCACCACCTGTCTCGCGATCTCGGGGCTGTCCGCCTTCGCGAGCAGATAGGTCACATCATCGCCCGGCACCAGGAAGCGAAGCAGTTGCTTGGCGGTGTAATGCGAGCAGAACACCCAGGGGGCCGCCAGGCTGCGAAGGCCCTTCACGGTGCCGACCAACTTCACTTCCTTGCCGTTGATCTTGGGCTTCACCGCCGTGTCAAGGTTCAAGTGGAGCCGTTTGACGTCGGACTCATCCACGATAATCGTGAAAGGCTCCGTTAAAGCGACTCGCTGGTCCGGCGTCAGCACATCCGCGACGCCTATGGACTGCGGATCAAGCTGGCAGCCAAGAAGGAAGCAAAGCTCTGTGCCACCCTCGGGCTTGGAGAAGTTGCCGAAGTTGGCGACGTAAAGCTCAGGCATCTGCACGCCCGGCAGCCCTGCCACGCGGGTCACGTAGGACGTCGGGATCGGTCGACCAAGGTCGACGCTGGGGACAGCCTTCGAGCCGACCCAGATATCCGCTTTTGTGTGGTCCACCGGGATGGACGTGATCTTGAACAGGCCCAGCAGCAGGCCGCACTGCAGTGCAATGAGCACCGCCGAGAACTGGACGGCGAGAACGCCCGCGAAGTAGCGGGACCATTCGTGCCAGAGTGTTTGGAGGGCGTAGCCCATGCTTCAGAATTTCGGAATGCGGAGTGTGGAACTCGGAACTCGGGAAAAACCTTAGAACACGGATTCCTGGCATCAGGCAACCCGCTGATTCGCCTCGTCTACACGATGCGGCTGGGTAGGTCCGCAAGGTCGCCGCTGATGTACAGGTGATGCCACAGTTGTGTGGCCGTCACGGCGGTGAGGCCGAGCTCGACACCGGTGCGGGCCAGGCCTTTCATTGTCAGCAACGAGTGCCGGGCTACGGTCACGGCGGCCTCGTCGAAGTAGCCGGTCTTCTTCAACGATTCCGGCGAGAGCACCTGTGAGATCCAGGCTTCTGAGGGCTTCGCTTCCGTGCCGGGATTCTTGGAAATCGCGAAGGTGTCCATCGGGGCCCGGAACATGAACTTCTTCCGCCAGGCCACTTCCTTGGGCAGCCAGCGCTCAGCGACTTTACGCTCAATGAACTTATCCCGCAAGAGACCTCTCAGTTTCCAGCGAGGATGCAGCTTCGCCATGAAGGCGATCACATCCTCATCCAGGAAGACGTAACGTGTCTCCACGGAGGAGTGCATCGCGATGCGATCCCCCTTGCTGGCGAGCAGGTGGCCGGGCAGGTGGACGCGAGCCCCCAGATACAGTTCGCGATGGAACGGATGCCAGCGATGCAGGTTCCTGGACAGTTCGAGATCGCCATATGCCGAGTGGCCGAGCATCTCATCCCGCATGCGGCCGCCGAAGAAGCGGAGCTTGTTGATGGAGATCAGGCCATACATATCCATCCAGCCGTTGTGCCCGCCGAGCATTCGCTGGGTTTCGCGGACCTGGGCCTTCGGGAACCGCGGCTGCCCCGTCAGCATCAGCGCCAGGCGCCGTAGCATCGTGCTGCCCGGCAGATAGCTGGCGATGCGGTTGATCTTGTGCCAGGAATACCCCGCCAGCCACTCGTCCGCCCCTTCGCCAGTCAGGGCCACCTTGTAACCGTTACGATGCACAGCCTTTGCAAGGTTCAGCAAACCCTGGCAAGATGTGTCGATTACGGGGAATTCCGCCGCTGCAATCAGTTCCGGATACCCGGTGCGGATCTCGTCCGGAGCGCAGGGCACCACCACCGGATCGCAACCGAGGTACTTCGCGGTGGCGAGAGCCTCGTGCGATTCGTCGAGCCCTTCGCCCTTCACGGAGATCGTATACGTCGGGATCGGGCGACCCAGGGCTTTTGACGCCATCGCCACGACAAGGCTCGAGTCGACGCCGCCGCTGAGGTACGACACCACCGGCACATCCGCTCGCAGGCGACGCTGCACCGAGGTGTAAAGCACACGCTCGAACTCCTCGATCACGCGATTCTCGTCCGCGCCGTAGTCTTCCTGGCCCTGGTCGGGATAGCTGATTTCCCAGTACGTCTTTTGCTTCGTCGCCTCATCGGGCGTCGTCTGGCCCAGCTTGAAGTGCAGGTATCGCCCCGGCACCAGGCAGTGGATGCCCTCGAAGACCGTGACCGGTCCGGGCATGCCCATGAACGAGAAGACGCCGTTGATCCCGCGGAGGTCCGGCACGCGAGGCACGAGGCCCGACGCGAGCAGGGCCTTCATCTCCGAGGCGAACAGCAGCCAGTCGTCGCCGTCGTGGCGGACCGTCGTGTAGAACAGCGGGCAGATGCCCGAGCGATCACGAGCGATCAGGATTTCGTTGGTCCGCTTGTCCCACACGCAGAAGGCGAACTGCCCCTTGAGATGATCGAGGCAGCCAAGCTTGTACTCTTCCCAGAGGTGCGGGATCAGTTCGGTGTCGGTGTGGGTGTGGAAGCGATGGCCCTTCGCTTCGAGTTCGGCCCGCTTCTCGGGATACTCGAAGAACTCGCCATTGAAGACAGTCCAGACCGATTGATCTTCGTTCGAGATGGGCTGTCGGCCGTCCGCCAGCCCGACGATGGAGAGCCGCCGATTGACGAGGTGGAGGCCAAGTTCTTCGAGGAAGCCCACTTCATCCGGCCCGCGGTGAAGAATCGCCTGAGCCATCCTCGGCACCACATGCGGTGGGGCGGCGCGCCGGCCGTTGAGGTCGATCATCCCTGCGATGCCACACATCCGGCTGACCTCGTCGGTGCTGAGTCCGTTCGGCAAGCGCTGGCCGCGCCTTGCATCCCTCGCAATCCGCGAAACGTCCTCGGTGCGGGCATTTTATGATTCCCCGAGCGTTTCACCAGTGTGAGGTTTCCGCTCACGAATCGCGCTCGATTCGGAGTCGGCCTCATGGTAGGCTGATTGTGTGATCTCAGTCCTTCACCTTAGAAGTGCGGTTGGCGAGGGGAAAAGCCGTTTGTGGCCTGGCGTCTTGGAGACCGTTCACATGTGACCGCGCTGGGCAGTACTAACCCACAAGCAGCTGAGATCCTGACTGTCAGTCCGTGGGATTTTGATTGGGTTGCGGCGGAAGCCCGTGCTGTGGTAAGTTCCCCGCCTCGGCTCGCCGTATCGACCGCGCCATTGATCGTTCTGCCAAAAGGCGACGAAGGAGTGTTTTCCCGGAAGTCAGGAAATGAGAACTTCTCGAACCCTGGAATTGCTGCTTAGGCCTGCTATGAATGAAGTAACCAAATGACCTGCGATCGAGGCGAATCCTTTGGGGGCACGGCCATGGAAGAACTCATTCAGATCGTGAGCCAGAAGGTCGGAATCTCTCCTGAGCAGGCCAGGCAGGCCGTCGACACCGTGACGAATTACCTGAAAGACAAGGTGCCCGGCGGCCTCGGCGGTTCGCTGGATCAGATTCTCAGCGGTTCCGGTGGCGGTCTCGGCGACATCACCAAGAATCTCGGCGGGCTCTTCGGCAAGAAGTGACCCGTGCGCTGCGGGCCGAACCCGGGCGTGCGATTTCGGCGAAGGAAGCGTTCCTGCGTGTCCGTTGATGTGTGGATGGATCTGAAGGATCGACAGGTTGCGGTGGAGTCCGCGTTGCGGGCCTCGCTGTCGGCGGTGACACGCGATGCGCCCCCGGCGATAGTCGAAGCGATGGCGTACAGCCTCTTCGCCCCCGGTAAGCGACTTCGCCCCCTTCTCGCCCTGCTCGCCTGCGAAGCGACTGGCGGCCCTCGCGACGCGGCCCTGCCTGGGGCATGTGCCGTCGAGATGGTGCATACGTACTCTCTGATTCACGACGACCTGCCGGCAATGGACGACGACGACCTCCGCCGTGGACTGCCGACCTGCCACAAGAAGTTTGGCGACGCCCTGGCGATCCTCGCGGGCGACGCCCTGCTGACGGCGGCTTTCGAGGTGATCGCGGAAGGTTGTCCGCCCCGGACCGCAGCGGTTAGCTGTTTAGAACTGGCTCGCGGAGCAGGGGCTGTTGGGATGGTGGGCGGTCAGGTGCGGGACCTCGAAGCCGAAGGGCGGATCTCGGCCGACCACACCGCTGGCGAACGTTTGCCGCTGGCCCGGCTGGAAGATACGCACCGGCGGAAGACGGGGGCCCTGTTCCGCTCCTCGCTTCGCCTTGGTCTTTATGCAGCCCAGGCGGAACGTGCTGTGGAATCGCGGACGCTCGAACGGATCGATGCCTACGCGGACGCCTTCGGACTGGCGTTCCAGGTGACGGATGACTTGCTCGATGTCGAAAGCTCGGCCGACGTGGCCGGGAAACGGGTTGGCAAAGACGCCGCCCGTGGCAAACTCACCTATCCCGGCCTGCTCGGCATCCCCGAGAGCCGGAGACGGGCCGCCGAACTCGGACAGCATGCGATCGACGCTGCCAACGCACTTGGCAGCGACACCCTCGCAAGGCTCGCACGGTTCGTCGTGGAACGACGGCACTAATGCGGAGGGCGGAATGCGGAATCGAAGACACTTATCGATTCCGCACTCTGAAGTCCGCATCTGCAACCAACCGAGGGTCACATGATGTCAGCCCCGACTTCTGAAGCCATCCTTCCCCGCATCCAATCCCCTGCGGATTTGCAGCCGCTCTCGGATGAGCAACTGCAACAAGTCTCCCGCGAGATTCGCGACGAACTGATTCGCGTGCTCACCACACGCCCCGCTCACTTCGCCAGCAATCTCGGTGTCGTCGAGCTTTGCCTGGCCCTGCATCTCTCCTTCGACTTCTCCAAGGACCGCCTGATCTGGGACACGGGCCACCAGATTTACCCGCACAAGCTCATCACGGGTCGCTTCGATCGCTTCCACACCATCCGCACCAAGGGCGGCCTCATGGGCTTCCCGAACCCCGCGGAGAGCGAGTACGACCTCTTCATGACCGGCCACGCCGGGGCCAGTGTCAGCACCGTCAGTGGCCTGAAGGCTGGCGACGATCTGCTCGGTCACACTGAACGTCATGCGGTCGCGGTCATCGGCGACGGCGCCTTCCCCTCGGGCGTTGTCTACGAGGCGCTCAACAACATCGGCGGTATGAAGCAGAACGTGATGGTGATCCTCAACGATAACAAGATGAGCATCTGCCCCCGCACGGGCGGCCTGGCGCAGTACTTCGACCAGTGCCGGATGACCGGCTTCTATCAGGGCGGCAAGCGAACCCTCAACCAGATTCTCCACAACATCCCGCTCATCGGCGGCGCGGCCCAGTCCGCCCTCGAACACTTCCGCGATGGGGTCAAGGCGTTCTTCAAGGACGGCATGATCTTCGAGGAGCTCGGCTTCCGCTACTTCGGACCGGTCGACGGCCACGACCTTCCCGGCCTTCGCAAGATCCTCCGCGATCTCAAGACGCAAAAGGGGCCGATCCTCCTGCACGTCTTCACCGAGAAGGGCCATGGCTTCGCCCAGGCGGCGGAGGACCCCGTCACCTTCCACGCCCCGCCGGTGTTCGAGAAGTTCGGCCCGAATCGCACGGTCGTCTCCATGAAAAAGGGCGGCGCCCGGGCGTACACGGATGCGGTGAGCAGCGCCATTCATCAGGCCATGAAGGTGGACCCGAAGGTCTGCGTCATGACCGCGGCGATGTGCCAGGGGACGAAGCTGGAGAAGGTCCGCGAGGACTTCCCGGATCGTTTCTTCGACGTTGGCATCTGCGAGAGCCACGCGGTGGCCTTTGCCGCGGGCATGGCGAAGGCGGGCGGTAAGCCGATCGTCAACATCTATTCGACCTTCCTGCAACGGGCCTTCGACCACATCTTCCAGGAAGTGTCGCTTCAGAATCTGCCGGTCATCTTCACGCTGGATCGCGCCGGCCTGGCCGGACCGGACGGCCCGACGCATCACGGCTGCTTTGACATCCCTTACCTCCGGCTCTTCCCGAACATGACCTGCATGGCCCCGGGCGACGAGAGCGACGTGCAACCGATGCTTCAGTTCTGCCTGAATCACCGCGGCCCGACGACGATGCGCTACGCCAAAGCGAACGTTGACCAGGTGGAACGAATCGAGGGTGCCGTGGCGCCCATCGAGCACGGCAAAGCCGAGGTTCTCTCCTGGGGCGAGGACGGCGTGTTCATCGCCTTCGGCACGCTGCTGTCGAACTGCGTCGCCGCGGCAAAGAAGCTGGCGGCAGAGGGGTTGAGCATCGGCGTCATCAATGCTCGCTTCGTGAAGCCGCTGGACCGCGAGACGATCTTGAAGGCCGTGGAGTCTCTGCCGCTGGTGGTGACGGTGGAAGAGGGGACGCTCGAAGGCGGGTTCGGCAGTGCCGTGCTGGAGGCCGCGAACGCGGCGGGGCTCGAGACGCGAAACATCGTTCGCTGTGGTTTCCCCGATCGCTATGTGGAGCACGCGGAGCGAAGCGAGCTTCTGGCCGACCTCGGCCTGAACGCGGACGGACTCGCCGCAGTGGTCCGCCACCAGCGCGTGGCGCTGGCCGCGGAGTAGTCCATCGAGTCTTCACGGTGGCGGCATTGCAGTCCCTCTGCTGCTATTTTCCGTCATGAATCTCTGCGATCTTCGTCTGAGAGCTGGTACAGCATCGATCGTCATCAACGGATCGAATTTGCCATAAGTCTAGATGGACATCGTAAATTTCGCTCTGGCCCCACTTGCTCATTCTGCTTCATGCACGCACAATAGCCTTGTTCGTCGTGACCCCCTGAGATGCACCGGCCCAAGGCCACCGCGTCCGGGTCTGTCGAGGGAAGATCGCTGCCGTCGCAGTGGTCACGGGCCCTCGAAGACCTTGGGGGCGGATGCCTTGGGCCGATTTCGTCCCCTGGCCTTGCTCGTTTCCCTCGCCCGTGATTGTCAATCGCCTCGCGGATTGCCTGGAGATGGCCATGCAGAAAGACCTCGGCAAGAAAGTCCTCGCAATCGTCGATGCCATGCATGAAGAGAAGAAGATCGCTCGCGAAGTGATCTTCATCGGCATCGAATCCGCCATCAAGCTTGCCGCGGAGCGTCACTTCCAGGTCGAAGAAGGCGTCTACGTTCACATTGATCGCGCGACCGGCGACATCACCGCCCGTTACGGCGAAAATGAACTCGATCCGGAAACGCTCGGCCGAATCGCAGCCCAGTCCGCCAAGCAGGTGATGATCCAGAAGATTCGCGAAGCCGAGTCGGATACGGTTTTCAGTGAGTACACCGGCAAGCGCGAGGAATTGATCGTCGGCACCGTCACCCGCGTGGACGCTGGCACCGCGATCGTTTCACTCGGCAAAAGCGAGGCGTTGCTCCCACGAAGTGAGCAGATCCCGGGCGAGTCGCATCACGTCGGCGAGCGCGTAAAGGCCGTCGTCATGGACGTTCGCAAGCAGGGCCATCGCGTCAAGATCGTGCTCAGCCGCTGCCATCCCAACTTCGTGCGATCCCTCTTTGAGGAAGAAATCCCCGAAATCCAGGACCGCACCATCGATATTCGTGCCGTGGCTCGCGAAGCGGGCTACCGCTCGAAGGTGGCTGTCTCCAGTATCGACCTCAAGGTGGATTGCGTCGGCGCCTGCGTCGGGGTTCGTGGCAGCCGAATCAAGAATATCATCGAGGAGATCAACGGCGAGCGCATCGACATCGTTCGCTGGAACGACTCGCTTCAGGTGCTGATCCCGAACGCTCTTCAGCCGGCGGAAATCTCGGAAGTCTTCACCTATCCCCGCCTGGGGCGGGCCATCGTGCTCGTGATGGAAGACCAGCTCTCGCTGGCCATCGGCCGTCGCGGGCAGAATGTTCGGCTTGCGTCGAAGCTCGTGAGCTGGGACATCGAGATCATGACGCACGACGAACTGGGCGAGGCTCTCGAGCGTGCGGAACGCTGGTTCGGCCAGCTGCCTCACGTGGCGGAAAAGCCGGAAGTGATCGGCGCGATGATTGAGGAAGGCTTCCTGTCGTACAACGATCTCACGTGCATCGACGCCGCGGCGCTGATAGAGTTTACCGGGCTGCCAGAAGGCGAGGCGGAGGACATTGTCCTTTACGCTGAGGAATACGCGGATCACATGGATCAGAGCGTGGAGGAAGAGCGTCGAGCCGCGGAAGTGGCCGCGAACGAATCAGCCGCCGCCGAGGACGCCGCCGCCGCCGAGGAGGCCGCTGCCGCCGAGGCCGCTGCCGCCGAGGAGGCCGGTACGGCGGATGGTGAGGTCCACGCGGAAATGGATGCGAACTCCGAGGCGCCGGCGGTGTCTGAGACTGGGGACGAGGCGGCGAGCGAGGAGCTCGTAAGCCCGGAACCCACTGTGACCGTCGAGGGAGAAACGGCGCCGACTTCCGAATAATGATCTCGAATTCGATTTTCCCAGGCCGCGTCAGGATCACTGTTCGGCAGGTGAAATCGATCGGCAAGCCCCCGAGTGGCGCTAATCTGCCCGGAGTTCCTCTTTTTTCCCGATTCAAACGCCTTAGAATAGAAATTGGGTGGGAACGGCCGCGTTCGATGGTAATCTTCATACCTGTCGTTTCGCGGGATCACGGGAATGACAACAGGTTCATTCCCGAAGGAGTTGCGCTTGTCGAATATGCAGACGAAAGAACCCAAGGACAAAAAAGTCCGGGTCTTTGCTCTTGCCAAGGAACTGAACCTTGAAAGTAAGGTTCTTGTGGACTTGTGCAAGGAACTCGGCTTTGCCGGCATCACCAATCAGTTGAATGGTCTCGACCCCGACCAGATCGACCATCTCAAGGACCGCATCAAGAAGGGCCCCAAGGCCACAGCTCCAGGCGGCGTGGCGGCCCCACGGCCTGCTGCGGCTTCGGGCTTGCCGAAAATCGAAGCCAAGATCCTGACCATCCCAAAGGCCAAGACGCCCCCTCCGCGGACGCCGGTCGACGACACGCCGGTGACCGAGGAAACGCCGGAGCCGGAACCGCTGCTCGTCGAACCCGCCGCGGTCGTCGAGCCCGAACCGCAACCGGCCCCCGCACCGAGCGTACCCCTCGTTCCGGAAGCCGCCGCCACCGTGGCTGTCCCTGTTTCGCCGGTTCCTGTGGCTCCTCAGAATTTCATCCCCTCGTTTGGTGGTGGTCGCATGGCCGACCTGAACCGTCGGCCGCAAGCTCTCGGCTCGAACCGCCCTCCCGCAGCAGTGGCACACCCGACTCCGCCAGCCGCTCCGGCGCCCAAGCAGGCCCCCGTCGCCTCCACGCCGCCCGTGGCGACTCCCACTCCGGCTCCGCCCGCCCCCGTGGCACCCACCCCGCCGGAAGCGGTCGCGACAAAGCCCGTGGCCGCTCCTTCGCCTGTCGCTCCTGTTGCGTCCGTTCCGCCGCCGGCTCCCCCGGCGATGCGTCCGCCAGCTCCGGCCAATCTGCCTTCTCGTCCGGCGGTGCCGCCCTCCTCCGCGGGCACGACTTCCGGGATTTCCAACGCTCCTTCGCGCCCGAATGTGCTCAATCGCCCGCCGCAAGTTCCGCCGCCGCGACCAGGTGTGACCGCTCCTCCTCGCAACACGGTGAACACCGGCAATCCCTCGCGTCCGCCCGGTGGCGGCCCTTCCGGCGGCCCCGGCGGTGGACCGCCGCGTCCGGGGGGCGGTCCCCGTCCGCCCGGCCCTTCCAAGCCACCCGGGCCTGGCAGCTCCGTCAAGCTCACGCCCGAGATGATCGATCGTCTGCGCCGCGCCAGCCAGAGCGGCCAGAAGATGACGCTTGACCAGATCACCAAGGCTCCACCGCCCTCGGGTGATCCCGCTCGCGGTCCGGCCGCGCCTGGCAGCCCGGCCCGGCCCGGCGGCCCCGCGCCTGCCGCCCGCCCGGCCATCGGGTTTGGCCGCCCCAGCAGCACCGGCCCCGAGGCCGAAGCGGAAGAGGACGACAAGAAGAAGGGCCCCGGCCGAGTCATCGGCAGCGATTCCCGCTCCAAGGGCCGCAACGACCGCGGACGCAGCCGTAGCCCGGTCATCGATCGCGGCGCCGTCGTCATCACCGCCGACGGCACCGTCGAAACTGTCGACTCGCAGTTCGGCTCACGTAAGGGGCCCCGCCAGGCGCTTCTCAACAAGCTGAAGCGTCGGCAGCAGCTGTTGACCGTCAAGAAGGAAGGCAGGATCGAGATCAGCCCGCCGATCAATGTCCGCTCGCTCTCCGAAGCGATCGGCATGAAGGCCGGCGAACTCTCCAAGCGACTTCTCAAGGAAACCGAGAAGCTTTACGGCATCAACTCGCCGATCGAGTTCGAGTTCGCCGCCCTGATTGCCGCCGAGAAGAACATCGAGCTCGTCCTCAAACTTCAGGAGACGGCCGAAGACAAGCTGCTCAAGAAGTTCGAAGAGCTGATGACAAACGTCGATCTGGACAAGCTCAGCCCCCGGCCGCCGATCGTCACGATCATGGGCCACGTCGACCACGGCAAAACGTCGCTCCTGGACAAGATCCGCTCCTCCAAGGTCGTGGATACCGAAATCGGCGGCATCACGCAGGTCATCCGGGCCTGGTCGGTCGTTCACAAGATTGACGACCCGGACCACCCGGGTGAGAAACTGATCGAACGTCCCATCACGTTCCTGGACACGCCGGGCCACGAGGCGTTCACGAAGATGCGAGCCCGCGGCGCCATGGTCACGGACATCGCCGTGATCGTCGTCGCCGCCACCGATGGCGTCATGCCGCAGACGGAAGAAGCCATCGCTCACGCCCGGGCGGCCGACGTTCGCATCATCATCGCCATCAACAAGGTGGACATGCCCAATGCGAACCTCGATCGGACGCGGCGGCAGCTTTACAGCCTCAACCTTCTGCCGGACGACATGGGTGGCGACACTCAGTTCGTCGAGACCAGCGCCGCCACCGGCCAGGGCATCGACGATCTCCTCACCGCCATCCTGCTCGAATCGGAACTCAACCTGGCCGACGAACTGCGGGCCGACCCGGACCGACCCGCGACCGGCACCTGCCTCGAAGCCTACATGTCCGCCGATGAGGGCGTGATGGCAACGGTTCTCGTGCAGCAGGGCACGCTCAAGCGGGGCGACATCGTCCTCTGCGGTTCCACCTTCGGCCGGGTTCGCGCCATGTACAGCGACCTCGGCAAACCCTCCGACGAGGCTCACCCGAGCACGCCCGTTCGCATCACAGGCCTCAACGAAGTGCCCAACGCGGACGACCCCTTCTACGTCGTCGAAGAACTCTCGACCGCCCAGGAAATCGCCGAGGTTCGACGCCAAAAGGACCGTGAAGCTCAACTCAACAAGTTTGCCCCTGTCAGCCTCGAGTCGATCACCGCGGCCAAGTCGAAGATCAAGATCAGCGAACTCAAGGTCATCCTCAAGGCCGAGGCTCGCGGTTCCGTCGAGGCGATTCGCAAGGAACTCGAGAAGCTCACGCACGAGGAAGTCCGCACTCGGGTGCTCCACGCCGGCATCGGTGCCATCACCGAGTCCGACATGCAACTGGCGCTCACCAGCCCGGACGACACGCTCGTCATCGGCTTCAACGTCACCGCGGACGACGCCGCCCTGCGACTCGCCGAGGAACGCGGACTGCCCACGCCTCGCGAATACAACATCATCTACAACCTGGTGGATGACGTCAAAGCGGCTCTCGAAGGTCGGCTCAAGCCGATCCTCGAAGTTCTTCACCTGGGGCGAGCCGTCGTCCGCGAGACCTTCAAGATCTCCAAGACCGGCACCATCGCAGGTTGCTATGTCACCAGCGGCACGATCGAACGGTCCTCGAACGTCCGCCTCATCCGCGACGGCATCGTGGTCTTCCCCCACGGCGAGAAGGAAGCGAAGCTCGACAGCCTCAAGCGCTTCAAGGACGACGTCCGCGACGTCCGCGAAGGCTTCGAGTGCGGCATGAAGATCGCCGGCTACGACGACATCAAGGTCGGCGACGTCATCGAGGCTTACAAGATCGAGTCGCGACAACGAACCCTGTAGGAAATGCGAAATCGGATCGCGGAGTTCAGAATCTCAACTGAACTCCGCGATTCGCTGTTCGCCCTTCTCGATCGCAACCGGCATTCCCAACTCCGCAATGATCCTAGGTTCCCTTCACGCCCGGCTCTACGTTCGCGAGAGTCGGACTCTGAAAGACAAGCGGCAGGTGGTCCGGTCGATTGTTGATCGGCTCAAGTCGGGGTTCAACGTCTCCGCGGCCGAGGTCGGTTCGCTCGATGATGTGAAGGTCGCCGAGATCGGGATTGCGATGGTCGGCTTCGAGACAGCCGCGGTTCAGCACGTCCTTCAGCAGATCACCGAGGCCCTTCGCAAGCATCCCATCGCGGAGTACCTGGGGGGCGAGCATTCCGTCGGAAGCGAAGTGGTTTGAGGGGAATCGCCTCCACGCCATTTGGCCTACAAGGCTGAAGTGATTTGGCGTCATCAATTCCTGCGCTCCGGCGACTCGATTCACTCTTGCTTTTCGCGGTGAATCGCCTCCGCCCAGGTATCCGCGTCGGTGTGCACGCCGATCCATTCGCGGATACTGCCATCCTGCGCGAAGATCGGGACCGCTCGCACCACCATGCGGCGATAGGTGCCATCCCTGCGTCGAAGGCGATGCTCGGTCTGGTACACCGATCGTGACAAGAACGCTTTGGACCAAACCCGAGCCGTGTCTGAACGGTCGTCAGGGTGCACCGCGTTAAGCCAGCCCGAGCCGCGAAGTTCGTCGAACGTCTGGCCGGTGAACTCGCTCCAGGCGAGTTGTGGCTCCTCGAATTCGCCCGAGGCCGGGGTGTTCCAGACGATCGCCGCCGCCGCCTCGACCAGCGATCGGTAGCGTTCCTCTCCGCGGCGGAGGGCTTCCTCGGCTCGCTTTCGCGGAGTGATGTCGTGCGAGATGCCGAAGGTCCCGATCAATCGTCCTTCGGGGTCGTGAAGCGGGATTTTTGTGGAGATCACCCAGCGTTCCTCCCCGCCGGGGGTCGTCGCTTTCTCTTCCTTGGCGATGAGCGGGTTGCCGGTGCGCATCACGTAGAGTTCATCGGCCCGGGCGCGTCGTGCATGCTCCTCGCCGAAAAACTCGGCATCCGACTTACCAATCGCCGCGACGGGGTCCGTGAGGCCGAAGCGTTCCGCCTGGGACTTGCTGACGAGCAGAAATCGACTGTCGGCATCTTTGAAGTAAACGCTATCGGGAAGGGTATCGAGCAAGCTGCGAAGGAGGTGTCGTTCAAACGCAGCGTCGGCCTCGGCCTTCCGTTCCTTCTGCCCCAGCCGATCGAGAGCCGTGGTCATCACCCAGACCAAAGAAGCCAGCAGCACCACGGCCGTGAGCACCACCGGAATCAGCCAGGGGCCGGGGAGGAACGCCGCGGTGCCAAGGACGGCGAGACAGCCCAGACCCACGCTGAGACGCAGGAGTTTCGTGACCGGGCCTGATGGCGGCGAAGCAAGCATGGACGAACCGGATGGTTCGGAAGCCATCCGCCTCAGCGGAAATCGGAAGCCATCGTCCTTGTGTGTCCACAGCATAACCGAAGTTGGGCGACTTCCAAGTAAAACCGGGGCGGAGACGGTGCGAACCTCCACTCACCAATGAGACACCGGCGCCACAGTCCTCGCATCACTTCTTCAGCAGCTTGCCATCCGCCGCGGTCATGGCTCCATATCCTGGCCGCCAGTTCGCCGTGAACTCGATCTGGCCGACCGCATCCGCCTCGGTGAGCTTCGCTTTCCAGTCCTTGGCCAACTTCCCCTCGCGATCCAGGGAGAGCTTCGCAAGGTATCGCCCCGCGGGCATTGTCGGCGTTCCCGTTCGCCAGAGGCGGGCTCGCTCGGAACCGCGGTCGGCCAGGAGCGTCAGCGTGTGCTGCCAGAGGCCCGCTTTCGCGGCCAGGCGATCGGAAGTCGCGATCGGGGAATCCTCCCAGCGCCGCTTCCGTTCGTCCCACGCGAAGAAGCGAACCTGCAACAACTTCTCGCCCCATCCGGGCGGCAGGCTGGTGAGCTTGAACCAGAGTTCGGTGCTGAAACGCTCGGGGCCCGTGTCCGCGGCCGGCAGATTCGCCGCTGTCGCGTAACCATTCCCACGGATGGCGGCCACATCTTCGATCCAGGTGCGGAAGCCCTTGTACGCCTCGTCGCCCACGACAAACTTGACGCCGCCCTTGTGGCTCTCGCCCAGCGGTTTGCGGAG
>Ga0105049_10001589_pt1 | contig 26845 bp, 25 predicted proteins | sample MAT06_FD_78087 | JGI IMG/M metagenome (GOLD analysis project Ga0105049, IMG submission 78087) | Freshwater microbial communities from Lake Fryxell liftoff mats and glacier meltwater in Antarctica - MAT-06 | ecosystem: Environmental > Aquatic > Freshwater > Ice > Liftoff microbial mat | place... | reverse complement strand
ACTGAGGGATGGTCACTGAGGGATGGTCACTGAGGGATGGTCACTGAGGGATGGTCACTGAGGGATGGTCACTGAGGGGTGGTCGCTGAGGGGTGGTCACTGTGAGGGCTGGGGCACCCCGCACTCGATCTTCGGGTTGACACCGACGTAGTTCAGGGGCCCCGCCACGATGGTGACGAGGATCGTCCCGAGCTCGGCGCAGTTCACCTGGGTGTCGCCGGAGAAGTAGCTCCGCTGATACGCGGCGAACGAGCCGATCAGTAGCCAGACAACCACGAGTATCGCGCCGGTCCGCATGTGCTGCCTCCGTGTGAATTCATGTCGAACTCGGGTCGAGTTGGACTCCGAGCCGGAGGGAAACTAGCGCGGAGCGCGCCCACCATCCGGATGGGACGGACCTTCGCGGATCAGGGCGGTCCCGTCCCATCCGGGCGGTGGGCGAATGCGCACGTGCGTGCCGCCGAATGCGACCGCCTCACGTCGAGAGGGTGTCTACGCCCGCACTCCGTCACCCGGGCGGATCGGGTCCACGGGGATACCGTGCGGTGTGCCCGATGTGTACGCGATCCCGATGACGACGCGGTTCCGGGGCATCACCGTCCGCGAGGGGATGCTGATCTCCGGGCCGGCCGGGTGGGGTGAGTTCTGCCCCTTCCCGGAGTACGACGACGGGGAGTCGGTGCCGTGGCTGGCCGCGGCACTGGAGGCCGCCGAGGTGGGCTGGCCGGAACCCGTGCGTCACAGCGTCCCGGTGAACTGCATCGTCCCGGCCGTGTCCGCGGTGCGCGCACATGCGATCGTCACGGCGTCGGGCTGCGCCACCGCCAAGGTCAAGGTGGCCGACGCTGCGGGCTCCCTGCCCGCCGACCTGGAACGTGTCGCTGCGGTGCGCGATGCGCTCGGCCCCGGCGGCGCGGTCCGGGTGGACGCGAACGGGCGTTGGGGCGTCGACGATGCCGTCGCCGCGATCCGCGCGCTGGACCGTGCGGCGGGCGGCCTGCAGTACGTCGAGCAACCGTGCGCGACGCTCCACGAGCTGGCCGCCGTGCGCCGCCGGGTGGACGTGCGGATCGCCGCGGACGAGTCGATCCGCCGCGCTGAGGACCCGCTGCGCGTCGCGGTTGCCGGCGCTGCCGACATCGCCGTGCTCAAGTGCGCCCCGCTGGGTGGGGTGCGCCGCGCCCTGGCCGTGGCGCAGGCGTGCGGGTTGCCGTGCGTGGTGTCCTCGGCACTGCAGACGAGCGTGGGGCTGGCGGCGGAGATCGCGCTCGCCGGAGCGCTGCCGCAGCTCGACCTGGCGTGCGGCCTCGGCACCGTCGCCCTGCTCACGGCCGACGTGGTCGACATGCCGCTGCGTCCGGTGGGCGGCCGGCTCGAGGTTCCCCGACGCGCGCCCGACCCGACCCGCCGCGCCGAGGTGGCGGCCGACGCCGAACGCACGCACTGGTGGGACGCACGGTTGGCGCGGGTGGCAGCCACGGCGTGAGGCCGAGTGGGGGCGCCGGGCGGGGCGGCGCGGTCGTGCTCCCGGTGTTGGGTTCGTGCGCCCCGTCGAGCGGGCGGCGCGGGGCCGGTTGGGGGGCGTGGCGCCGGTTGGGGGGCGTGGCGCCGGTTGGGGGGCGCGGGGCCAGATGGGGGGCGTCAGGCCGGGTGGGGGGCGTGGCGGTGTGCCGGGTCGCGGATGGGGGTTGTTGCCCCTAGCGTCCCGATCATGGCTGTGGTGGTGGTCGGTGCCGGGATCTGCGGGGTGGCGTGCGCGGTGGAGGTCGCCGCGGCCGGTGTCGCCGTGCGGATGGTGGAGCGGGGCCGCACTGTCGGCGGGCGCATGGCGACCCGGCGCATCGAGGGGCGGCCGGTGGACCTGGGCGCCGCGTACTTCACCGTCCGGGACGCCGAGTTCGCCCGCGTCGTCGAGACGTGGCGGGCGGCGGGGCTGGCGCGGCCGTGGACCTCGGAGCTCGCCGTGCTCGGTGACGGGGAGCGGGGCCGTTCGGAGGGTGCGGTGCGCTGGGCGGCCCCGGGCGGGCTGCGCAGCCTCGTCGAGGATCTGGCCGCGGGCACCGATGTCGAACTGGAACACGAGGTGCGCGGCGTCGGCCCCGGACCGGTGGTGGACGGTGAGCCCGCCGACGTCGTCGTCCTCGCGATGCCCGATCCGCAGGCGCTGCGACTGCTCGATCCCTCCTCACCCGCCGCGGCGGAGCTCGCCGGCCGGGAGTGGAACCCGGTGATCACCGTCGCCGCGGGCTGGGCCGACCGTCAGTGGCCCGAGCTGCCGGCGGCGTTCGTCAACGAGCATCCGGTGCTGTCGCTGGTCGCCGACGACGGGGCCCGTCGCGGCGACGGCGCCCCCGTGCTCGTCGCCCACACCACCGCGGCGCTCGCCCGCGACCACCTCGACGACCCCGACAGCGCGATCCCACCGGTGCTCGACGCGCTCCGTGAGCTGCTCCCGCTGCGCACCCCGGCGCTGTGGACCCACGCCCACCGCTGGCGCTACTCGGCCCCGGCCCGGGACCGCGACGCACCGTTCCATCTCGGCGACGACGGGATCGCGCTCGCAGGCGACGGCTGGGGCGCGGCGCGCGTCGAGACGGCGTGGCGCTCGGGCACCCTGCTCGGACGGGCGGTCGCCGCTGCGCTCGGAGCGGGTTGACGCGGTTAGGTTCCAGGCGGGTGCGCACCGCGCCCAGGCGGTGGTCGGGCGGCGCCGTGCGGGCTAGCGTCGCGGCATGACCGTGCCCGATGCCGTGCACCTCCCGCCCGACCTCGTCGCGGCGGTACCGCGCCGGTACCTGCTCACCGATCTCGACACGGTCCTCCCGTACTCCCACGACGAGGCGGAGTGGGCCGATCACGGCCGGCCGCTCGCCGTCGTCCGGCCGGGGACCACGGCGGAGGTGGCGGCGGTCGTCACGGCCTGCGCCCGGCACGGGATCCCGGTGGTCCCGCGCGGCGCGGGCACGGGCCTGTCCGGTGGCGCCAACGCCGTCGACGGCTGCGTCGTGATCTCCACCGAGCGGATGCGCGACATCGTCGAGATCGACGTCGCCGAGCGCCTCGCCGTGGTGCAGCCCGGGGTGGTCAACGACCACCTTCGCGCGGCCGCCGCCGAGCGCGGCCTGTGGTACCCGCCGGACCCCGCGAGCTCACCCTGGTCGACGATCGGCGGGAACGTCGCCACCAACGCGGGCGGCCTGTGCTGCGTCAAGTACGGGGTGACGCGGGACTACGTGCTCGCGCTGGAGCTGGTCACCGCGGCGGGGCAGGTCGTGCGGGTCGGGCGGCGCACCGCGAAGGGCGTCGCCGGCTACGACCTCGCCGGGCTGATGGTCGGCTCGGAGGGCACGCTCGGCGTGATCACCGAGGTCACGGTGCGGCTCCGTCCACGTCGGACGACGTCGCCGCGCACCGTCGTCGGGTTCTTCGACACCCTCGCCGACGCCGGGGAGGCCGTCGCCCGGGTCACCGCGCGCGGGCTGGAGCCGTCGGCGTTCGAGCTCATCGACCGGGTCTGCCTGCGCGCCGTGAACGCCTGGAAGCACACCGACCTGGGTGCCGGGGCCGACGGGCAGGACGCCGCCGCGCTGCTACTCGCCCAGACCGACCTCCCCGAACCGGCGGCCCGCCACGAGGCCGAGGCGATCCACGCCGAGTTCGTCGCGGCCGGGGCGCGCGACGCGCTGCTGTCCACGGACCCCGTCGAGGCCGAGGCGCTGTTCGACGCGCGCCGGCTCGCCTACCCGGCGCTGGAGCAGCGCGGCGAGGCGATGCTCACCGAGGACGTCTGCCTGCCCCGGGGCCGACTGGCCGAGATGCTCGCCCGCGTGGAGGCGATCGCGGCCCGGCACGACACGCTGATCGCCACCGTCGCCCACGCCGGGGACGGCAACCTGCACCCCCTGATCCTCACCCCGCACGGTGACGACGCCGCGAGGGTGCGCGCGCAGGCGGCGTTCGACGACATCGTGGACGCCGCACTGGCGCTGGGCGGCACGGTCACCGGCGAGCACGGCGTCGGGCTGCTCAAGCGGGCCGGGATGGCACGGGAGCTGGGCCGAGACGTCGTCGCGATGCAGCGCGCGATCAAGGCCGCGCTCGACCCGCAGGGCATCCTCAACCCCGGCAAGGTGCTGGGTTGACCCGGGTGACGCCGCTGCTGCCCGCACTGCTCGACCCGCCCGACCGCCTCGCCCTGCGGTTCGGTCCGGACCGGGTCACCTGCGCGGAGCTCGGTTACCCCGCCCTGGCCGGCGCCGCGGGCGCGCTGGCCGCCCGGCTGGCCGGCGCCACGCGGGTCGCGGTGCACGCGACCCCGACCCTGCACACGGCCGTCGGGGTCACGGCGGCGCTGCTCGCGGGCGTGCCGGCCGTCCCGCTCAACCCCAGGCTGGGGGAGCGGGAGCTCGCGCACGTCCTCGCCGACGCCACGCCGGACGTCGTCCTCGCCGCGCCCGGATCCGCGCTGCCCGGGGCGCTCGGCGAGCTCCCGCGCATCGACGTGGACCTGGCCGTGCTGACCGCGGACCCGGCCGCGGCCGGTCGGGCGCCGTGGGACGAGCCGCCGCCCGGGGCGCCCGCGCTCGTCATGTACACCTCCGGCACCACCGGCCCGCCGAAGGGCGCCGTGCTCTCGCGGGGTGCGGTCGCGTCCAACCTCGACGCACTGGCCGGCGCCTGGGACTGGACGGCCGCGGACCTGCTCGCCCACGCGCTGCCGCTGTTCCACGTCCACGGCCTGGTGCTCGGGGTGCTCGGGCCGCTGCGTCGGGGGTGCACGCTGCACCACCTGGGCACCCTGGACGCCGGTGTGCTCGCCGCGTCCGGCGCGACGCTCGTGTTCGGCGTCCCGACGCAGTACCACCGCCTCGCCGACCAGCTCGACGCCGACCCGGTCCCGGCTGCCGCCATCGGGCGGGCGCGCGTCCTGATCTCCGGTTCCGCCGCGCTGACCGCGGTCGACCACGCCCGGATCCGGCGGGCCACCGGGCTCGCGGTGCTGGAGCGCTACGGCCTCACCGAGACACTGATCCTGACCGCGGCAGGGACGGGTGACGACCCGGAACCCGGGACGGTCGGACGTCCGCTGCCCGGTACGGAGGTCCGGATCGTGGCGCTGGAGGGCGGGGCCGGGCAGGATGATGGCGATCTCGGCGCGATCGAGGTCCGGGGCCCCGGACTGTTCGACGGTTACCTCAACCGGCCCGATGCGACGGCCGCCGCCCGCACCCCCGACGGCTGGTTCGCGACCGGCGACGTCGGTCGCTGGACGGCGTCCGGTGCACTGGCGCTGGTCGGGCGCAGCGCGACCGATCTGATCAAGTCCGGTGGCTACAAGATCGGCGCGGGAGAGATCGAGAACGTCCTGCTGGAACACCCGGGCGTGGCCGAGGCCGCGGTCGTCGGGATCCCCGACGACGACCTCGGCCAGCGGATCGTCGCGCATGTCGTCCCGGTCGGGGAGCCGCCGTCCGCGCGCGAGCTGATCGACCACGTCGCCGCGCTGCTCGCTCCCCACAAGCGGCCCCGCGAGGTGCGGTTCACCGACGCGCTGCCCCGCAACGCCATGGGCAAAGTGATGAAGTCCCGGTTGCCGGATGGTTAACGCGCGGCGTACGCGGGCATTCGTTCAGATGACGCCCACGACCACCTCCCGAACCGATCCGACCTACCGGGGACCCGCCGGCGTCGGCGCTCCCCGCCTCGCCGCACTGCCCGGCGTCCATCGGGCCGACACCGCACCGTCGCGGGTGCTGGAGGTCGAGCGTCACGACACCGACGACCACCGGCTCGCCGCCGCCGGGATCGGGCTCGCCGTGAGTCGAGGTGGTGACGAGCGGCCGCACTGGCGGCTCGACCTGCCCGACGGCGACACCGCGGAGCGGCTGACCGTGCCGCTCGCCGCCGATGCCGCCGTCGCGCCGGCCGTCCCGGCCCAGCTCGACGAGCTGGTGCGCGGCGTGGTCCGCGATCGGGCGGTCCGCCCCGCGGGCCGCATCCGCACCGTCCGCACCGAGACCCGGCTGCTCGACGCCGACGACCGCGTGCTCGCCACCGTCGTCCACGACGACGTCACGCTCGCCACCCTCGGGCGTGCCACGGACGTCGAGGGCTGGACGGAGGCGCAGATCCGCGGGGCGGGAGCGCGCGACATGCTGGTCGTCGAGATCGGGAACCGGCTCCTCGAACTGGGCCTGCGCCCGGCCGCCGCCGCAGGTGAGGCCGAGCTGGACCGGCTGATGCGTCCGGCGTCGCGCGCGCTCCGCCGTCCGGCCCGCGATCGCCGTGCCTCCGCGGGCGCGGTCCTGCTCGATCACCTCGCGGCGCAGGTCGACCGGCTCGCCGTCGAGGACCTGCGTGTCCGCCGGGACGAGCCCGACGCCGTGCACCAGTTCCGCGTGGCGTCGCGGCGGTTGCGCAGCGCGCTGCAGGCCTACCGGCCGCTGCTGGAGCGCGGGCGTACCGATGCGGTGGTGACCGGCCTGCGCGACCTGGCCGGGCAGCTGGCCCCCGCCCGCGACGCCGAGGTGCTGCGCGAGCGCATCTCGACGGGACTGCGGTCCCTGGATCCCGAGCTGCTGCTCGGACCGGTGCAGGCCCGGGTCACACGGCACTTCGCCCGGGTCGAGGCCGAGGCGCGGGCACACGTGCTCACCGCCCTGGACGGCGCGGCGTACGCGAGCCTGCGCCGTGATCTCGACGACCTGGTGGCGGACCCGCCGTTCACGAAGCGCGCCGGTCGTCCCGCCCGGAAGGTGCTGCCGGCCCAGCTCGCGACGAGTGCGCGGCGCCTGAAGCTCGCCATGGACGTCGCGACCGACCCCGCCACCCCCGGCGCCGAGCGTGACGTTGCGGTCCACGCCGCCCGCAAGGCCGGCAAGCGGTTGCGCTACGCCACCGAGGTGGCCCGGCCGGTGGTCGGGAAGGGGAAGGCGCGAGGGCTCAGGGAGCTGCAGGAGGCGCTCGGTGAGCACCAGGACACCGTCATCGCCCGGGTGGCGCTGCGTGAGCTGGGTGCGCTGGCCCACGGCGACGGGGAGAACGGGTTCAGCTTCGGTGTCCTGTACGGCCGCGACGCGGCCCGGGCCGAGCGGATAGAGGCCGGCCTGCCCGCCCTCTGGCGCGCCGCCCGCCCCTGACCCCACCCCCCAACCCCGCGAGTCGGGCCCTGAGCGCGCGCGAGTCGGGGTCTACGTGCGTGCGAGTCGGGCTCTACGTGCGTGCGAGTCGGGCCCTGGGTGCGTGCGGGTCGGGCGGGCCGGCGACGGGACGACCGTGCGACGATCGGATTCGTGAGCGAACCCCGGGACGCCGTGGCCGACCTGCGGCGCATCGCGTTCCTGCTGGAGCGGGCGCACGAGTCGACCTACCGGGTGCGGGCCTTCCGAGGTGCGGTGGCCGTCCTGGACGGCCGGGACACCGGCGAGTTGGAGCGGCTCAGCAGGACGGGAGAGCTGCTGCGGTTGAAGGGCGTCGGCGAGGTGACCGCGCGCTGCGTCGGCGAGTCGCTGTCGGGGGAGGAGCCCGCCTACCTGCACCGGCTGGAGACCACGGAGGTCCCGCCGCTCGACGGCGCCGCACTGGCTCTGCGCGGCGCCGTCCGCGGTGACTGCCACACCCACACGGATGCCTCCGACGGAGGATCCCCGCTGTCGGAGATGGTGCGGACCGCTCGGGAGCTGGGCCACGACTACGTGGTCATCACCGATCACTCGCCTCGCCTCACCGTCGCGAACGGGCTCTCCGCGGCCCGGCTGCGCGCGCAGATCGAGCAGGTCGCGGAGCTGAACGTCGAGCTGGGGGACGGCTTCCGGGTGCTCACCGGCATCGAGGTCGACATCAACGAGGACGGGTCGCTCGACCAGGACCCCGACCTGCTCGCCGAGCTGGACGTCGTCGTCGCGTCCGTGCACTCCCAGCTCCGCATGCCGCGGGCGGAGATGACCGAACGCATGCTGACGGCCGTCGCGAACCCGCTCGTCGACGTGCTCGGGCACTGCACGGGTCGCATGGTGACGGGCAACCGCACGCGTCCGGAGTCGGAGTTCGACGCCGACGCGGTGTTCGCGGCGTGCGCCGGATACGGGGTTGCGGTCGAGGTGAACTCGCGCCCCGAACGTCTCGATCCGCCGAGCCGGCTGCTGCGTCTCGCGGTGGAGGCGGGCTGCGAGTTCACGATCGACACCGACGCCCACGCCCCCGGCCAGCTCGACTGGCTCGGCAAGGGCTGCGAACGCGCCGCCGCGTGCGGGGTGGCGCCGGAGCGCGTGCGCAACACCTGGCCGGTCGAGCGGCTCCTGACCTGCCGGCCGTACTAGCGGGCGCTGCGCACCGCGGTGTCACCGAGCAGCGAGTACACCCGCACCCGGACCGTCGGGGTCCCCGGCACCCGCGGCACCGCGGCGAGGTCGATCTTGTGGTCCCCGAGCAGCGTGAACCCGCCGAGCTCCACCTCCACGCCCTCCGGGGCTGTCACCGTGACGTCACCCAACACGCTGTACACGGCGATCTCGATGTCGCCGCCGGTGGTCAGCGCGCCCCGCAGGTCGAGGTCCAGGTCCCCCAGCAGCAGCCAGGCGGTGGTGCGGGGCCGCAGGGACCACCGGCCGCGGCGCCGGGCGTCTCCGATCACGCAGACGATCGTGGACCGCGCCGACGCGGTCTGCCCGACGACCGGGACGGGCAGGTCGTCCAGCACGCCGACCAGCTCACCCGGTGCTGTGGCCGCCCACACCCGCCCACAGCGGTCGGTGAACTCGTCGAGCGTGAGGCGGCCGTCACCGACCGCCGACTCCAGGCGGGCCTGGGCGGCGTGTCGCTCGGGCTCGAACGACTCGGGGACGGAGGACGGCGGAGGCGGCGGCGGCGGGACGACGGTCACGCCGGCGAGCCGCGGGACCACCGGGAACGGGCTCCCCGCATACTGGTCGCCACAAGCAGACCACCCCTGACTCGCGGGCGGCGGGTGACGAACGTATCTGGGGCCGTCACCCGTCGCCCGCGACCCGCGACCAGTCCCGCAGCTCGGCCGTCGTCGGCGGGTCGGCACCGCGACGCGAGCACGTGATGGCAGCCGCGAGTGCGGCGTCGTCGAGCACGTCGTCGAGCGCCTCGGCGTCGATCACGCCCAGCGCGGGCCGCGCGGCCGCACCGAGCAGCCCCAGCCGGCGCAGCCCGGCGAGCAGGGCCGCGGAGAACGTGTCCCCGGCCCCGACCGTGTCCACCACGGCCACCGGGACGCCGGGCCTGCGGGTCCGGAGCCCGCCCGCGGTGCCGGCGAGGACGCCGTCGCCCCCGAGCGTGACGGCGACGACCGACGGCCCGCGGCCGAGCCAGTCCTCCAGCACGGCCTCGGGCGTCGAGTCGGGGCATAGCCACTCGAGGTCCTCCACGCTGACCTTGACCACGTCGGCCACGGCCAGCACGTCGTGCACACCGGCGAGGACGTCGGTTGGTGCTCCCATGAGCAGCGGGCGGCAGTTCGGGTCGTAACTGATCGTGGCTCCGGTCGACGCGCGGATCAGCAGATCGCGCAGTACCGCCGCACCGGGCGGGGTGGTCAACGCGAGCGACCCGCTGTGCAACGCGACGACCGGGCCGTCGAGTGCGTGGGCCAGCTCCGCGGCCGACCACTGCCAGTCGGCGGTGCCGCTCACCCGGAAGTCGTAGCTGGGCACCCCGTCGGGAGCGACCGTCACCATCGCCATCGACGTCTGTTCCGTGGCGGTGACGGCGTGGTCGAGCGCGACGCCGTTGTCGGCGAGGTGGGTCCGTATGCGGCGGCCGAGCATGTCGTCGGCGATCCGGGCGAGCAGGCGGGCCGGCACACCGAGCCGCGCGAGGCCCACCGCGACATTGGCGGGGCTGCCGCCCGGTGCGATCTCCACGTAGTCGCCGACCGGTGCGGGGACCAGGTCGACGAGCGCCTCACCTGCGACTGCGACGATGCCGTTCGTGTTGGGCGGTTCGATGGTGACTCCTCGGTGGTCGGGCGGGCCCCGCTCGCAGGACCGTCATCGTCGCGGTCGGGGGGACCGTCACGCCAGGCTCATCTCGACGTCGGCGCCCGGTCAGCCGCGCACCGCACCGTCGAGGTTGGCCAGCACGCCGTCGTGGATGCGGGCGAGGCCCCGGGGTGCAAAGGTGCGCTCGAAGAAGCCGCCGATGCCGGACGCACCGTTCCAGGTCGTCTCGACGGCGACGGTGCTGCGGTCGGCACCGGCGGGGGTGACCGTCCACGTGGTGACCATGCTCGAGTTCGTGTCGCGCTCGACGAGGCGGTCCTCGGCGGGTTCGCTGATCTCCACGAGCTGGTCGCGGACCCGCTTCTTCGTGGCCTGCAGGGTCCAGTGGACCCGGCTCCCGGCACCGTGGCCGCCGGCTTCGACGCGGTAGTCGCCGTAGTGCTCGGTGAGAATCCGCGGGCGGACGCCCTCGTAGTCGGCCAGCGCCGCGCGCACCTTCGCCGCGGGGGCCTCAATCGTGCGTTCTGTCCGTGTCGTCACCTGGGCCATGAGCCCATCCTGCCGGGCGTTCAACACACCGTCAGGGGCGGCCCCGCCGAGAACCGCCCCTGACGATGGTGGGGAGTCACGGCGCGGGGGCCGCTTTCTTCCCCTCCGGTGTGACGGCGAACCAGGTGCCGCCGACACCCTGTCCTTCCGTCGAACCGGCGTCCGGGTCGGCCGCGAACCGGTAGACGGGCCAGCCTTGGATCGTGAGCTGGATGTCCCCGTCCGGTCGCCGGAGCTTGCTGATGGCCGATTGCTCGACGCCGTCGAGCGTCAGCGTGCCGTCGGGGTCGACGACGTAGGGCGGCCACTTCTTCGCGCAGGCGTCCATGCACGTGGAGTTGGGGGGATCCGCGGTGTCGTCGTCGAAACGGTAGAGGGTGAAGCCTGCGGCGTCGGTGACGACCGTGCCGAGGTTGCCCACCTCCTTGGCGATCAGCGCCGGCTCATTCGCGGCGGGGGCGTCGGCCGCCGGCGTCTCGTCGGCCGGCGCCGGGTCGGTCGGCGTCGGGCCGCCGGACCCGTACGCGCCGCCTCCCGTGCCGGGTGCGGACTGGGTGCCGTAGGGATCGGCCGGGACGTAGCCGCCCACGTCGGTGCCGCAGGCGCTGAGGGTGATCGCGGCGGCGGCGGCGAGGGCGGCGAGGGAGAGGGAGCGGATACGGGGCATGGGAACCTCCCGGGTCGGCGGGGGCCGTGTCACTCGGCCTCTACCGAGGAACACGGCCCCCGCGGCCGGAAGGTTCACCGGTCCCTGTCCTGACGTCAGCCCTTCTCCGTACCCTCCGTCGCCCCCCGTAGGAAGTAGCGCTGGAACCAGAAGAACACGACGGCCACCGGGATCGTCATGAGCAGCGCCGCACCGGGCTTGAGCGGGAACTGGTTGCCCGAGCTCAGCTGCGGACGAGATCGAGCACGGCGGGCGGCTACTCGCCGATGAGCGACCACTGCGGCTCGGTCTGGCCCCACGGCACGGCGATCGTGGTGCGCGGCCTGGCCCGCGATGGTCAGGTCGCCCGGGCCGTGGCGTCCGGGCTCCAGTTGCTCACCGCCGCGGACGGCTTCGACAGGCGGTTCCCCGAGCTCTTCGCCGGGTTCGGCGCCGACGAGGTGTCCACGCCGGTGCCCTATCCGGCCGCAGGCCTGGTCGGCGGCCGCGGCGGTGGTCGTGCTCCAGGCGGTGCTGGGCCTGACCGTCGACGTCCCGGGCGGGCCGCTCACACTGCGCCCCGCGCGTCCGAGCCCGGTCGGAGCGCTCCAGGTCCGGCGCCTGCGGGTCGGCGACGGGCACCTCGACGTGGACATTGCGCGAGACGGCACGGTCGAGTTCGTGGACGCGACGGGGTCGATGCGTGTGGACGTCGCCGGGCGGTGACCCCGGCGGTGACCCCGGCGGTGATCCCGATGCGGGCGGGGGCTGGTTCGGCGCGCGCGGGATCGGCGATCATGGCAGCACCCGCCGCTCCGAGGAGGACCCTTGCCCGCCACGACGATCCCCGGCGCGGCCAGCGTGCCCGAACTACGTGCCCACCTCGCCGTCCCGCCGGTCGGCGAGGGGCCGTGGCCGGGCGTGGTCGTGCTCCACGAGGCGTTCGGTCTCACCGACGACACCCGTCAGCAGGCCGACCGTCTCGCCGCGGCGGGCTACCTCGCCGTCGCCCCCAACCTGTTCACGGCCGGCGGCGTGCGCTGCCTGCGCGCGACCTTCGCGGCGATGATGAGCGGCGAGGGCGCCGCGTTCGGTGACATCGAGGCCACCCGGGCGTGGCTGGCGGGGCGGGCGGACTGCACCGGGCGGGTCGGTGTGATCGGCTTCTGCCTCGGCGGCGGGTTCGCGCTGCTGGCCGCGTCCCGCGGGTTCGACGCCGCCGCGCCCAACTACGGGCTGATGCCGAGGAACGCCGCCGAGGTGCTCGCGGGCGCGTGTCCCGTCGTCGCGAGCTACGGCGGGCGGGACCGGACGCTGCGCGGCGCGGCCGGGAAGTTGGAGACCCTGCTGACCGACGTGGGCGTCGAGCACGACGTGAAGGAGTACCCCGACGCCGGACACTCGTTCCTCAACCGGCACAACTCCGGCCCGCTCGCCGTCCTCGAGAGGGTCGGTGGACTCGGGTACCACGCACCGTCCGCGGAGGACGCCTGGGGCCGCATCCTGCGGTTCTTCGACGCGCACCTGCGCCAGGACCGCCGTCCGTAGTACCGACCCCGAGGGCTGTCACCCGCGCAGGGCACCGGCCTGGATGGCGGTGAGTGCGATCGTGTAGACGATGTCCTCGACGAGGGCTCCACGGCTGAGGTCGTTCACCGGCTTCGCCATGCCCTGCAGCATCGGGCCGATGCTCACGACGTCCGCGCTGCGCTGCACCGCCTTGTAGGTGGTGTTGCCGGTGTTGAGGTCGGGGAACACGAACACCGTCGCCCGACCGGCGACCTGGCTGCCCGGCCTCTTGCTCAGCCCGACCGAGGCCACCGCGGCGGCGTCGTACTGCAGTGGCCCGTCGATCGCGAGGTCCGGCTGCCGCTCGCGGGCGATGCGCGTCGCCTCGGCCACCTTGTCGACGTCGAGCCCGGATCCCGACGACCCGGTGCTGAAGCTGATCATCGCGACCCGCGGCTCGATGCCCAGGGCGGCCGCGCTCGCCGCGCTCTGCAGCGCGATGTCGGCGAGGTCCGCGGCGTCGGGATCGGGGTTGATGGCGCAGTCGGCGTAGACGACCACCCCGTCGGGCAGGCACATGAAGAACACCGACGACACCAGGCGGGCACCGGCGGCGACGCGGATGAGCTCGAGCGCCGGGCGCACCGTCGCGGACGTCGTGTGCACCGCTCCGGCCACGAGCCCGTCGACCTCACCGGCCTCGAGCATCATCGTGCCGACGGTGATCGGGTCCGCGAGCCGCTCCTGCGCGATCGCCCGCGTCACGCCCTTGTGGGCGCGCAGCGCGACGAACCGGTCGACGTACCGGTCACCGGCGCCGTCGGGGTCGAGCACCTCGACGCCGTCGGGGAGCGAGAGCCCGAGCGAGCGCAGGGTCGCGTCGATCGCGCCGGGGGCGGCCAGCAGGACGGAACGGGCGATGCCGCGTTCGGCGCACTGGACGGCGGCCCGCACCGTGCGTGGTTCGGCGCCCTCGGGCAGCACGATCCGGGCGCCGCCGCGGCGGGCCGTCTCGACGAGGTGGTGCCGGAACGCCGCGGGGGTCAACCGGCGGAGGTGGCCGGGTTCGGGCAGCGCCTGGACCCAGGCGGGATCGAGCGCGTCGGCGAACGTGCGCGCGACGTCGCGGGCGCGTTCGGGGTCGTCCGCGGGGAGTCCGGGATCGAGGTTGTGCAGGCGCACCGCGGTCGGGTACGTGAGCTCGTCGACGACGAGGATGGGCAGCCCGGTGGCCGCGGCGGCCGCGGTCAGCCGCGTCACCTCCGGGTCGGGCTCGATCCCGGCCGTGAGCAGCAGGCCCGCGAGCCGCACCCCGTTGACGGCGGCGAGGCAGGACGCCATGACCACGTCGTGCCGGTCGCCGGGGACCAGCAGCAGGTGGCCGTCGCGCAGCAACGGCAGGAGGCCCGGTACGGCCTGGGCGCAGACGACGACGTGGGACACCCGCCGGGCGTCGTCGCCGGCGACGAGCACGCGCGCACCCAGCTCGCGGACCACGTCGGCGACCCGGGGCCGGGTCAGCTCCGGCCGCAACGGGACGGCACCCGCGAGCGCGATGCCGTGGCGCCGCAACGCCGCAGCCAGCCGGGACACGGTGGCCTGCGAGGCGTCCGGCACGCGGTTCACGACGCACCCCGCGATGCGGGCCCGCTCGCCGGAGCGGTACGGGGCCGCGGCGATCGCGACCGCGTCGGCGAGGTGGTCGTCGGGGTTGCCCCCGTGGTCGGTGGTGCCGTGGTCCGTGCCGCCGTCGGCGACGAGCAGCACGTCGGCGTCGAGTGCCTTGGCCATGGCGGTGTCCACCCTCGCCGACCAGACGCGGTCGGGCGAGGGGACCAGACCCTCCACGACGACGACGTCGCAGGCCGACAGCGGCTCCAGAGCGGCGACGACCTCCTCCATCAGGTCGTCGAGACGCCCCTCGCCCAGCAGCGCCGCGGCGTGCCGCACCGGGATGGACGCGGGCGGGCGCAGCCGGGTCGTCACCCGCACGAGCTCGGCCGAATGATCGTCGCCGCCGCCTCGCGGCTGGGCGATGGGCTTGACGAAACCGACGGCCACACCCGCGCGGTCCAGCGCCGCGACGAGCCCGAGACATGTCGACGTCAGGCCGACACGGTGGCCGGTGGGGGCCACCAGCAACACGCGGGTCACCGAACCCCCGGCGCGACTCGCTCCACCGCGTCCGTCGACGGCGGCACCGGCGCGGACCGCGCCGCCATCCCGGGCCCCGGCTTGGCGGGAAGGGCGACTCGCGTCGCCGTCGCATCGGCGTACGTCGTGATCTCGTCGGTCATCGTCCCCATCGTGGCACGCCGGCCCCGTGCGCGAACGTCATCCCCGTCGCCCGCGGAGCCTCCGGACCGGGCCCGATGCCCTCACCCCGGTCCGACGCCGATCCGCGGGTGCTTCCCGACGCGCCAGCCGCCGGCGTGGTGGGCGAAGTTGTCGATCACCTTCCCGATCGGCAGGAAGATTCCAGCGCTCTCGCTGAGCGACACCCAGACTCCGGCGTCACCGAATCCGATGATGTCGGCGCCGCCGTCGCCCGTGAGGTCGGCGCTCCGGCTGAACTCGGCCGGGAAGATCTGAGGCGACGAGACGACGCTCAGGGCGTTGACCCTGCCGCGGCCGAGCATGCCGACGAACCCCGGATTGCTCCCGTCGGGTAGCCCCGGCGCATTGCTGCGCCGGGGCCCCCTCAGAACCGGCCGTGCCCGATTTCCGGGCAACCGGCTCAAGCAAGCCCTGAAGGCTCACAGGTGGGCAGAAGTGCTGTGCCCGTTGTCGTTGCCGATGATCAGGCGGTGGCAGTGGGCGTGCACGAGATGCGGTGCGGCCCGTTTGTCCGGCGCGCCGACCCCCGGGTGGGCGGTGACCGCGTGTTTGCGGATCGCTTTACGGGTGGCCACCAGCCATTGTTCCCACTCGTGTGGGCTTTGCGGCTCGTGGTCGGCGTGGAGCAGCATACCTCGACATATCGAGCATCGACCACGCTGCGTTTGCAACAGACGCAGAATGGCCGTGCCCAAGGGAGGTTTGCTGCGCCGTCGCCGCTTGGCCCACGACTGGGAAGGCCCCGCGTCGCTTCGGCTGCGGGCCGGGATCGTGGACGGCGGCACCACCGAGCAGGCCGAGACCGCCGCGTCGCGGGCGTGGCTCGCCGACACCCTCGACGGGAAGGACGCGCTGCTGCTGGTCGGCACCAACGCCGCCGCCGCGCGGGTGTCGGCCGGGCTGCGCGCCGAGCTCGTCGCGCTCGGCCGCGTCCAGGAGGAGGGCGTGGCGTTGGGGATGCCCGACTGGGAGGGAGTCACCGCGGGCGTCGGGGACCTGGTGCAGGCCCGCGCGCTCGCCTGGCACCTCCAGCAGTTCGAGGACAACACGACCGCCCCGATCACCCGCAAGACCTACCGTGTCACGGCCCTGCGCCCGGACGGCGGCCTGACCGTCGCGCCAGTCCTGAACCGCAACACCGAGTCGGCGGGCGAGCCCGGGTGGAACGAGGAACTCGGCACGCCGATGCAACTTCCCGCTGGCTACGTCCGCGAACACCTCTCGCTCGGGTACGCCTCGACCGGCGACTCCGCGCAGGGCCGCTCGGTCGACACCGCGCATTCGGTTGAAGGCGCCGGGAGCACAGCCGCGGGGCAGTACGTGCGCTCGACCCGGGGCCGTGACAGCAACACCCTGTACGTCGTCACGCGACAGCTGGCGCCGGACGCCGAGACCGGCGAGACCCTCGACGCACAGCTGCGCTCGCCGCTGGCGGTGCTTGCCGACACCATGGAGTCCGCCCGGGAGGAGCGGACCGCGCTCGCCGAGCGCGAGCAGGCCGAGCTGGACGCCCGCTCGACCATGACCCACGTCGATCGGCTGATCGACGTCGTCGCTCGCGAGATCACCGCCGGCCGCACCGCCGCCACCCTCGACCGGCTCACGGCTGAGGGAGCGCTCACCGGCTACCAGCGCGAGGCCCTGGCCGCCGACGAGGCGTTCGGATCGTTGGAGCGGCTGCTGCGCACCGCCGAACTCGCCGGCCACGACCCCGAAGCCGTCCTGTCCGCCGTCGTGCACGACGAACGTGGCCTGCGGGACGCCCGATCCCCGGCGCAGGTGCTGTACCACCGGATCACCGCATCGCTGGAAGGCCGGCTCACCCCCAACATCGGCGACGTCGCCGACCTCATCCCGGCCACCACCCCGCCGGAGTGGGCGGCGTGGCTCCAGGATCGGGCCGACGCCGCGACCGATCGACGCAACGAACTCGGCACCGAGATCGCGGAGAACCCGCCACCGTGGGCGCTCGACGCCCTTGGCGCGGTCCCCGACGGCACCGAGGACATCCTCGGCCGGCAGGAGTGGGAACGTCGCGCCGGCTGGGCCGGCGCCTACCGAAAACTCGTCGGCCACACCGACGACCGCGACCCGCTCGGCAACGCGCCCGCGCCCGGACTCGCCGAGAAGGGCGCGATGTTCCGGGCTGCGCACCTCGAGTTGGGCCTGCTCGACGTCGGCGCTGAGGAAGCGAACCTGTCCGATGGCCAGCTTCGCGCCCGCTCCCAAGCCTTGACCCGATAGGAGAAGTGGGCGCCCCGCCACGTCGAGGACGAACTGGCCGCGACCCACCGTGCAGCCGAGAAGGCCCGCACCGACGCGACGGTATGGGCCGCGCGCGCGGACGCGCCCGACACCAGCCCCGACGACTCCCGGAAGCTCCGGGATGCAGCCGCGGTAGCGCACCAGGAGGCCGAGCGCGTCGCGCTACCGCGAGCGCGGTGAGGTTGAGGCGCTGCCCAGTGGCTCGTTCCGAGTGCGCGTCTACGCGGGCATCGACCAGCTGTCGGGCAAGCGCCACTACCTGACGGAGACCATTCCGGCGGGGCCGAAGGCGCCCAAGGATGCGGAGAAGGTCCGCACGCGGCTGCTCGCCGAGGTCGACGACCGACGCAACCCGCGCACCAACGCGACGGTGAACCAACTCCTGGAGCGCTACCTCGACGTCCTGAAGATGACCCGGTCGTCCGGGTCGTCCGGGTCGATACTGCGGGCGCGGAGTTCGGTGCGGGATCGGTGGGCGCTGTCGCGGGTGACCGCGGTGTGGGTGTACCACTCCGCCCGCGCCTGGTCGGCTGCCTGCGCTGCCGGGCCGTCGACTTGCCTGCGATGGAGCAACGGTATCAGCGTTGGCTCCACATGTAGCTCCACACGATGTGATCGTTTGGCCAGTGTAGGCCTCTGAGCTGCGTGCCCTCGGCAGGACTCGAACCTGCGACCTAGAGATTAGAAGTCGCTGCCATGGAGTGCGCTGGCCCTTCTAGCTCGGACTTCTTTCGCATCGGGCCTTCCTCTGAGGGCTCCCCAACCGCCAATACGCTGTAGTTCGCTCCCTATATGGCTCCCAACCCGGGTCGACCTGCGCGCCCGGTGAACGATCAAGGCAGGTGATGGCGTTACCAGTCCAGTGGGATGTCCTGTTTCTCGACAGCGGCGTGGAGGCTGGCGTAGCCATCTAGGTCTGGGTCGACCCATCGGTTGACCCACTCCAGGTCCATGAGGGGGCGGTGCTGGGGGTTGTCGTAGTCCATTGTTCGCAGGTGGGCCGCGAAGGCAGCGCCGGTCTCGGCAGGGAGCCGGTCGAGCGCAGCGAACACGCAGTGGCTGTAGCCGGGTGAGGTCCACGCGACCTCCACCGATGAGGCAGCGGGCGAAATGTCGACGGAAGCCGCGAGCTGCTCCCAGTGCCGCCGCCCGACCGCCGCCGCGTCGGCGTCGCCCCGGAGCACTGCGTCGACGGCGGCCGCTTCGCCGTGCGGGTCTGTGTCGCTGGCATGCGCGCGGACGATGTCGAAGCCGGCTCCGTCCAGGAAATGCAGCGGCAGGATCGAGGTCTGCGCGGACTCCGGTGGCCCGAGGGCAACCCGGCGACTCGCCAGGTCCGCCGGCCCGTTGATGTCGGAGCCGGGCTTGGCCACCAAGACGGTGGTGAAGCCGATGTCTGTGTCGCGCATCGAGAGGGCACGCGCGCGTCCGCCGCTGCGCCGGACGGTCTGTACCCATGCCAGGTTGAGCTGCCATGCGACGTCGACCGCGCCGTCGAGCAGCGCGCCGGTCAGCCGCGGGTAGTTGGAGTAGAGGACCCAGTCGATCGCCACGGGCCCGTCGGCGAAGAAGTCGCGCATGCCCTGCCAGATGGTCATGACCGCGGGCGCGCTCGCGGCGACGCCGACGATGAGGGTGGGACGTGAGGACATGTGGTGAAGGTAGGGCGCGCCGGGCGGAGATCATTCTTACGGAACGGTAACGACCGAGAGGTGCGGGCCCATTGGCTCCTGCGGTGGTCGTTACCGTCTCCTGCGGTGGGATGGTCGACCCGATCTTCCCGAGCTCCCCGACGCGAAGGGTGTTGCTGTGTATCGACCTGGCAACCTGGTGCCGCTGTCACGCCGCAACTTCCTCTCTGCGCTTGCGGCGGGCACCGCGGCGACGTGGCTGAGCGCCTGTTCGGGATCGCCTTCCACTCCCACTCCCGGGGCAGGCGCTGAACCGCTTGCCGCGTTGGAGGGCCGCGCTGTACGGGTCGCCACGTTCCCGACCAATCACGTGGCGGCGGCGCTGTTCTGGCCGATGTTCGCCCCGCCGGGCGTGACCGTCGAGGTGTCGACTGTCTCCTCGGGGACGGAGATGAACCTGGCGCTGGAGCGCGGCGACCTGGACTTCGCCACCTTCGGGGTAGTGAACGGGTTCACCCAAGCAGCGGAGGGGCTCGGGTCGGCGGTGATCGGCATGGCAGCCCGGCAGGGCGCCGGGCTGGTGGTCCGCTCCGACTCCCCGTTCACCGACGTCGCGGATCTTCGTGGTGCGCGTATCGGCATCAAGGACCCGTCGTTCCAGTCCCTGCTCATGTTCGGGCTCCTAGAGGAGGCCGGTCTGGACCCGCAAGCCGACGTGACGATCCTGCCGCTGGAGTGGAACGACATGCCGGTAGCGCTGGAAGCCGGCGATGTCGATGCATTCATGGGCACCGAGCCTAATCCTTCCCGCAGCGTGGCGACCGGCGTCGGCCGACGCCTGGTGAACCCCTACACGACTCCCGTCGGGTCGCTCAACTCTGCGTTGTGGGCTTCTCGCGCGGCCCTGCAGGACCCCGAATTGTGCCGGGCGGCGGTCGGGTTGCAGCGCGGGGCCGCGGAGTTCCTTTCCCCCGGTGGCACCAACGACCCCGCCGCCTGGCGGGACCTGGCGGTCGGACAGTTCGGGCTTGAGGAGGCGGTCTATCGCGAGCTGCTGTCGAACGTGGGCGCGGTCTGGAAGCTCGACGCGTTCTGGCTCGATCAGGCGCGGGCAGCGGGCGCGGCGATGACGAGCCTGGGTCGGCTGAACGAGGAGCCTGACTACGACGCACTCCTGATCACCGCCCACCAGCCCGACGGGTGACCGCGCTTTCTAAGGCCCGCGTGCATATCGGCACGCGGGCGCGCGCGATGACCCGCGGCCGGGCGGACTGGCGCGGGGTATTGGTGCCACTCGCACTGGTAGCGCTGTGGAGCGGGCTGGCTGGGTCGGGGCTGGTCTCCCCGCGTCTCTTACCGCCTCCCTGGGATGTCATTACGGCGATCGGGGAGTTCCTGTTCGCGCCCGCGCGCGGGGTGATCGCGGGTGTGGTCCCGTTCGAAGGCGCGGCGGTTGTGCACGTCCCGGCCAGCGTCGGACGCCTGGTGCTGTCCTTCGGCGTTGCGGCCGTCGTCGGGGTGCCGCTGGGGCTGGCGTTGGGGCTGTCACGTCGGTTCGCCGCATATGTCGACCCGCTCGTCCAGTCGCTGCGCCCGGTGCCGATCTTCGCGTGGCTGCCCCTGGCCTTCGCCTGGTTCGGCCTGGGTGAGGGCGCCGCCCGAGCGTTGATCATAGTCGGGGCGCTGTTCCCGATCGTGGTCTCCACCGCGGACGGTGTCGCCCGCGTACCGCGCGTCTACCGAGAGCGGGCGCTGGCGCTGGGTACTCCGCGGGCGCGGCTGTTGTGGAAGGTGTATCTGCCCGCCGCACTGCCGAGCGTCGTCACCGGGCTGCGGCTGGGCGTCACCTTGGGATGGATGAGCGTGGTCGTGGGTGAGTTGACCGGCACCCGCTACGGCGTCGGGGTGATGATGTTCGCCGCTCGGGAGGTCGGCCGCCTGGACAGGGTGATCGTCGGGATCCTGTGCTTCGCGGTGCTGGGCGTGTTGTCGGACCTGGCGCTGCGGATGATCTTCCGGCCGTTCACCGGCTGGAGTCGAGCGTGATCGACGTCAGGGGCTGTTCGAAGCACTTCGGTTCCCTGGAGGTACTGGACAAGGTGAACCTGCGCGTGGCGCAGGGCGAGGTCGTCGCGCTGCTAGGACCAAGCGGCTGCGGCAAGTCGACGCTGCTGCGGATGCTGGCGGGCTTCGAACACCCGGATCACGGAGAGCTCCTCGTCGGCGGCCGTCCGGTCACCGGGCCCGGCCCGGACCGCGGCGTCGTCGATCAAGCTGCCACGTTGTTCCCATGGCTCAGCCTTCGCGACAACGTCGCGTGGGGTCCGCGAGCGGCTGGCCGCCGGGACGCGGGAATGATCGCGGACCGGCTGCTGGAGGAAACCGGCCTCGCCGCGTTCGCCCGCGCACCGGTGCGGACCCTGTCGGGAGGAATGCGGCAACGAGCGGCGGTGGCCCAGGCCATGGCGACCTCCCCACCTGTCTTGCTGCTCGACGAACCCTTCGGTGCCCTGGACGCCCAAACCCGGATCCGGATGCACGAGTGGCTACGCGAGCTGCTCGACAACCGCGCGACCACGGTCGTACTGGTGACGCACGACATCGACGAGGCTCTGATGCTGGCGGACTCCCTGGTGCTGCTGAGTGCCCGTCCGGCGGCAACGGTCGCAGCGATGACCATCGACGTCGGCGCCGCCCGCGGGCGTGCCGTCCTCAGCGACCCCCGCGCTGTCGCCCTCAAACGCCAGGTGCTGGACGCCCTCCTCACAGAGACGTAAGGACGAGCCGAAGTGGCTCACCGGGCCGACGAACGGACAACTGCGGGCTGCCACAATCTTCGCCAACCACCGAACTCTGGAGACCGCTTACGTGGCGCCGCGCGGCACAGCTACCGGCACATTTGCCGACGACCTCCGACCACGAGTCGCGTCCGGCGAACTGGTGGACCAGCTCCGATAGCCGCGAGCGCAGGACCCGTCCCGGGCCGCGTAGGTGGGTTTTGAGCTGGTCTTGAGCTGGTCGTTGCCGGTATCTTCCTCCCAATGAAATCAAATGGATCTTTGGTTGTTCGCGGCCTCTGGTGCACCCCCAATGGCTGGTCCATTCGGCCATAGCTGCAAGAGCCCTCCCGGTGTCAGTGTAGCTCGATAGGCCGCGCGGATAACGGCCGTCGCAGTGTCCACGGCTGCCGAGTCGGCGAGCCTCACGAACCAATCAATTCCAGCCGGGTATGTCCATAGATATGAACGCAATAGCGGATCAGCGCCACGGTCGGTCAGCATGTCGCTGATCGCCCCTTCGGACCGCTTGCCCGAGAGCGGGTCGAGCCCGGCGTACACCCGAACCCGCAGGGCCCCACCCGCTCGTTGCTCGACCTCACCGCGCGATCGCTTCCGTGCCCCTGACCCGGCCGCCATGGGAGCCAGGCTAGCAGTTTGGCTCCCCGATTAGCTCCCAACCTCGTTCGGTAGCTAGTCGATCAAGGCTCTGAGCTGGTGCCCCCGGCAGGACTCGAACCTGCGACCTAGAGATTAGAAGGCTCTTGCTCTTTCCAGCTGAGCTACGAGGGCTGAGACGGCACAGACCCACCGCCTGCGCCGAGGGTAGCGAAGGCGCCGGCCCGACGCGCACCGTCCTCGACCCGAGAACCGTGCGGAGGACCCAGGTGAGAAGGTTGCGCCATGTCACCGACGCTGCGCTCCGCGGCGGGCTCCGATATCGGCCGCCGGCGGTCGATGAACCAGGATTCCGCTGCCACCCGCCCGCGACTGCTCGTCGTCGCAGATGGCATGGGCGGGCACGCCCACGGCGAGGTGGCCAGCACCACCGCCGTCGAGGCGCTGCTCGACATGGACGAGCGGCTGCGTGACGTCGATCTTGCCGATGTCGACCTGCTCGCGACCCTGGGAGAGGCCATCGAGGACGCCGCGGGGCGGCTGACCGCGCTCGCCCACGACGATCCGGACCTGCGGGGTACAGGCACCACTGTCGTCGCGTTCCTGTGCGACGGGGCGCGGATGGGTGTCGCCCACATCGGGGACTCGCGGGCCTACCTCCTGCGCGGCGGCGCGCTGTCACGCCTGACCCGCGACCACACCCTGGTCCAGACGCTGGTCGACGAGGGACGTCTCTCGGCGGAGGAGGCGGCCGCGCACCCTCGCCGGTCCTGGTTGATCCGGACGTTGCAGGAGGACACCACGGCGGAGCCGGACCTGTTCTTGCTCGAGGCGCAGATCGGCGACCGATACCTGGTGTGCTCGGACGGTCTGACCGCCGTGCTGGACGACGACGCGGTCCAGCAGTCGCTCGCCGCAGAACCGGAGCGCGCGGCCACGGTGACACGCCTGATCGAGCTCGCGAACGCCGGTGGCGGGCCCGACAACATCACCTGCATCGTCGCGGACGTCGTCGAATCGGCCGATCACCCGGCAGATGACGAGACGCCGTTGATCGTCGGCGCTGCGGCCGCGCTGGACAGGGGTTCGGTACCGGTCGGGTCGGGCATGACGCCGACCGCGGTGCCCGCCCAGGAGTGAACGACCGCCGCCGCCGGCCACGGCCCCGCGGTGGGACGGCGCCGGGGACGGCGCGGTGATCTCCCGCTCGGTGTTCAGCGTCGCGCGACGAGCCTGCGCATCGGCACCGGCAGCACCGCACCCGGGCCGGCGCGCTTCGTGAGGCCTTCGACGAGCCGCGCGCGCACCAGCGGGGACAGGTCAGGCGGCCACAGTCCGGCGCGGGGGAGGTCGTCCACCAGCGAGCGGGCCGCGTCCCCGGCGGGCAGCGGGAGCATGAACGGGACGCGGTCGTCACCGAGCACCGCGAAGTCGGCGGCGGCGAGCAGCCACCCGGCCTGGTCCAGCGCGGATCGGTTCCGCCACCCCGTGCGGTGCAGCGGGACCACCAGCGGCGCGAACCGCAGCTCGGTGAGGGTCCGGAAGCTCGCCGACGGCCCGAGCGCCACCAGCGTCCCACCGGGACGCAGCACCCGGCGGAGCTCGGCGAACACGTCGTCGACGTCGCGCAGCCGGGGGAGGGTGAGCAGCAGGCAGACGGCGTCGACGGCGTTGGTGCGCAGGGGGATGGCGCTCGGCGCGCCGCGGAGCAGGGGACGGCCCGTGTCGGAGCTCACGTCGACACCCACCCAGCGGCCCGGGGCGAGCTCCTCGGACAGGGCGCCGGCGCCGCAACCCAGGTCCAGCACGCGTCGGGCGTCGAGCAGCGGTCCCGCGGCCCAGGCCAGTGGGGTGCGGCCGTGCCGGTCGACGGCCGCCCGCAGCAGGCGTGCGGAGGGGTCGTCGGCCGGGAGCTCGGCCTCGGGCGGCGGGAAGGGGTGGACCACGGGCGCAGTGTCGACCATCGGTCGACGACCGGCGCCGCTCGCCTCCCGCGTGACGCGGACCGGGCGCGCGGCCCGCCGCGACGGGCTTAGCCTGGGGTCATGGCGAAACCGACCGTCGCGCCGGAGCGCGCGCGTCCCTCGTCCGGCATCGCGGGCCTCGTTGGTCTCGGCACCGGCGTCGCCGTACTGGTCGCGGGCGGGCTCACCGCACTGTCCGGCGCACGTCCGATCGCCGCGCTGGGCCTGCCCGACCCCGGCGCCCTGACGGCCATCGGGTTGCCCGCCGCACGTGCCGCGGCCGAGGTGTTCATGGTGCTGACGATCGGCGCGGTCCTGCTCGCGGCGTTCCTCGTCCCGCCGCAGAGATCGGGCTATCTCGACGTGGCCGGTTACCGGGCCCTGCGGGCGGCGTCGTGGACGGCCGCGGGCTGGGCGGTCGCGGCGCTTCTGCTTGTCCCGCTGAACGTCGCCGACGCCCTTGGTCGCCCGGTCGCCGACGTGCTCGACGTCGGCCTGCTCGTCGATCTCGTACCCCGGCTCTCGGCGGCGTCGGCGTGGGGGTTGACGGCGCTGGTCGCGGTGGCCGTGCTGGCCGGCTGCCGGACGGTGCTGACCTGGGGTTGGACCGCCATCCTGTTCGGACTGTCGCTGATCGGGCCCCTGCCGGTGACGTTCACGGGTCACTCCTCGGCCGGTGGCTCGCACGACATCGCCACCGACAGCCTGGTGCTGCACGTGCTCGCTGCCTCCTTGTGGGTCGGTGGGCTCGTCGCGCTCCTCGCGCTGGCCGCGAGCAGGGGACCGGCCCGCGACACCGCGCTCGGCACCGCGGTCCCGCGCTTCTCCCGGCTGGCCCTGCTGTGCTGGGTGGTACTGGCCGTCACCGGCGTCGTGAACGCGATGATCAGAGTCCCGCCGGACGCTCTGCTCGGCTCGACCTACGGCCTGCTGGTGCTCGCCAAGATCGGCGCGCTTCTCGTGCTGGGGGCGTTCGGGGTCGCACACCGGCGGGCCTCGGTCGGAGAAGCCGCGGCCGGCAGACCGGGCGCGCTGCTGCGTCTCGGGGGTGTCGAGGTACTGATCATGCTCGCGACGATCGGACTGGCCGTGGCACTGGGCCGGAGCGCTCCGCCGGACACTGGTGCGGGGGTACCGACGCGCAGCGAGGTGATCCTGGGCTACGACCTGAGCGGGCCACCAACGCTCGCGCGGCTCTTGTTCGACTGGCGGTTCGACCTGTTGTTGGGGTCTGCTGCCGTGGTGCTGGCGGTGCTCTACCTGGCCGGGGTCCGCAGACTCCTGCGACGTGGGGACACCTGGGCGGCCGGGCGGATCGTCGCGTGGCTGGGCGGATGTGCTGCGCTGCTGGTGGCGACCAGCTCGGGCGTCGGCCGCTACGGCCCCGCCATGTTCAGCGTGCACATGGCCGAACACATGATTCTGGCGATGCTCGTCCCGATCCTGCTGATACTGGGAGCGCCGGTCACGCTCGCGCTGCGCGCCCTGCCGCCCGCCGGACGAGCCGGGCCGCCGGGGCCCCGCGAATGGCTCCTCGCCGGGGTCCACTCGCCGCTGTCGCGCTGGCTGACGCATCCGTTGGTGTCCCTGCCCTTGTTCGTGGGCGGGTACTACGCGCTGTACTTCTCAGGCCTGTTCCCTGCGGCACTGCCCGAGCACTGGGCCCATGTACTGATGAACGTCCACTTCCTGGTCGTCGGAGGACTCTTCTTCTGGCCGCTCATCGGGGTCGATCCCGCGCCTCGCAGGCTCCCGCCGGCCGCGCGCCTGGGCGTCGTGTTCGCCTCGGTGCCGTTCCACGCCTTCTTCGGCGTGGCGTTGATGAGCTCGAGTTCGGTGATCGGAGGCGACTTCTACCGGGGTCTCGCCCTGCCGTGGGTGCCCGACGTCCTGAGCGATCAGCAACTGGGCGGGAGTCTGGCCTGGGCAGCGGGGGAGCTGCCGATCCTGCTGGTGGTGATCGTGCTGTTGGTGCAATGGTCGCGCCAGGACGAGCGGTCGGCCAGGCGCGATGATCGACGAGCTGACGAACACGGCAACACCGATCTGGACGCCTACAACGCGATGCTCAGCCGGCTGGCCGCTGGAAACCGGCCGTCCGACGCCGGAAGTGCGGGAATCGATTGTTCCGCAGCTCACATGAACGGCGCGGGTCGGGCCGCCGACGTGCCTGCCGGGCAGGTTGCGCAGGCGCGTGAAGTCAGCGTCACCGCAGCTCAGGACCCCTCGACGGAGACGAATCCGGTTGCCAACAGGCCTGCATCCGGGTGACCGCTCGTCGGAGCGAGTGGTTCACCTCGCTGCGGGTTGGAGCATGTTCCTGCAGGTCAGGCGCCTGCACGGGGGTCGATTTGACTGGCCGCGACGCCATCACGTAACTTTAATTTGTCAGCGGGACACCGGAAAGAACGAAGCCCGAACAGGGCCCGGTCACCGGGTTCCCGCTGATCGGCCCTCCGGTAGCCTCGGATCCAGTGAGATCCACTGGGTGTACGGTGGGACAACACAGCCCTTGATCCTGCTTCGTGGTGGGTGATGGTGTGCGGGTGTCTTTTGAGAACTCAACAGTGTGTCGAGCTATATT
>Ga0105049_10001586_pt1 | contig 26857 bp, 26 predicted proteins | sample MAT06_FD_78087 | JGI IMG/M metagenome (GOLD analysis project Ga0105049, IMG submission 78087) | Freshwater microbial communities from Lake Fryxell liftoff mats and glacier meltwater in Antarctica - MAT-06 | ecosystem: Environmental > Aquatic > Freshwater > Ice > Liftoff microbial mat | place... | reverse complement strand
TGCGTCAAAGGTCGATGAACTGACGCCACGGCGCTGGAAGCAGCTGTTTGCGGCGAATCCGCTGCGCTCTGATCTATACAGCGTCGACCGCTGACGCAATAACGTCGGTGGGTTACCGGTTACAGCCGTGGTGAGTGCAGGAGATGGCAACGCTATCGTGAGTGGGTGGCCTGTAACTACTTTTAAGGCAACGTTGCTGGCCATCCTAAAGGCGTATTACGTCAATACTGCATCCTGAACAATGGCAGTTGTGCGGCGGGGCTATGCAGGCTACTCGCTCCACCTTACGCGCAATGTTTTAGCTCGACACCGACTTTAGGCTCACTTTTAGATGCAGCGCCAAAATGTCACCTATACAGATATAGCAACCAAGAACATCGCGGCTGTGCGCCTAAATCAACGCCGAACCGCTAGCATTTTTGTGCTGCTTTAATGATGGGGGCGTAGTCGCTTCTTGTCTTTAGTTTGTCATACAAGTATTTCGCAAGCACCTCACCAGCCAGCGTGTCGCTAGAGTAATGCAATCCTGCAATTTCTCGGTTTTTCGCAATGCGTTTTGCTTCGTTGTCCAATTTTTCTGTGAACTTTCCGCAAGTTAAATCGTTCAACACATACGCTAGCAAATGCGCCTGTGTTGAGTGACCGCTTGGAAACGAAGGGTGCAACGGAAAAAAGCTTCCCAATACCGATGGCGTATTGCCAATTAGCTCGGGAAATAGTTGGTATGGCCGCGGACGATTAAAGTGAAGCTTGAGATGCATGACAGCAATTGCGGAGATGCTATCTGCGGCGCTTCCAATGTCAGAGACTCCCTGACTAATCTGCTGTAAACCAGCTACCTTATAGATGCTTCCAAGATTGGTCGCCTCAGCTTTTAGCGCAGCTTGGTGCGATTCATTACGTTGATGCTTCAATTTAATTAGTTGGCAAATCTCATCGATTGTTGGGATTGCTTCCGCAGACGCGCTGGTTTTTATATATTCAGTTTTAAAGTCGCTAACCAAGAGGGAATGAGCCACTTTGCGCGGGGAAGATTCGCCCTGCAATCCAATTATTAAACTCTCTGTTGCGTGATTAAACTCGTTCTCACCCCATGGCGCTGACGGGGCATATGTTGGCGTTGATTTCCAACTTACCACGTCGCCGCTTGTACTTACATAGTTAGGGTTTTTAAAGTTCAACAAAATGGTCTCCCATGTATCCAAGCCACTAAAACGCGGCGCAACCCTTTTTCAACTTTCAATACGCGATGTGCATGGTATGCCGGGAAAAAAACCCCCGTGCCTCTTCGCACAAAATTTTTTAATGGCCCTCCGGGACAAAATTCCAATTGACCACCCTCGTACTCGCTTGATGGTGACAATAAAATGGAGCAGCTAATTTTTCTTCTCGCCGCACTCTGGGGCCAGTGATCAGTGTGCCAAGTGAAATGGCCGCCTTCTTCGTATTCGGCATATAAAAGCGGTTCTTCGATGTTCGCAATGTCGAACGAAAATGTCTTGTTCACAATGAGAAACGACTCATACACATCGCTAAAAATTGGCGCTGTAATACTTGAACGCTTTATCCATACCGCTTTTGCGTTTCGTTTTTCAACGCTCTTATCTGTCTGATCGTTAGTAGAGCGCTGCATCCCTTGCACATATTTTTCAATGCGCGTTAAGGTGGTCTGAGAAAGCGCGTTTGCCACAAGTAGCGGTTCGTGATTATTCTCGTCGTTGAATATCATATGATTGAAAGAATGGCTTTTGTAGCAGCTTTAAAATGATGACCCTAGAAACGGCAGTTGGACGGGTGGGAGTATGCGTTTTTCAGACTCTCTGGCAAGGCCTCATTTGGCAAACACGGACGACTGAGGCCTTATCCTGCTAGGAGAAGCGACGCCGCCAGAGAGTTTGAAAAACGTGCAATCGCACCGGTGGCAGAGTTAGCCAAATAAGTCACCATATCGGTGAACGAGGTAAACCACTAAACTCCTCGCTAAACGCGCACTCTCAAGCAACTCAAGCGGTCAACTGCCGTTTCTAGGATGAAGGGCTCGAGTTAGAACTTTTACCTACCCCTTGATAAATACGTTCAACTCAAGGCTGCCGTACAAATAATTAAAGTTCGAGCTGGAGACAGATGTAGCCTTTGCTGCGGTATTGTTTCAATTCAGCTGCGGTTGGTAGCGCAGAAAGACGCAGAATTCCGCCGTTGTTAAATGTCGGCGCGCCACCGTTGATAGAATCTACTGCGTTGACATGAAGTGTATAGCCATCAACACTAATAATCCCAACATGCATGGGACCTAAGCCTGCACTCGTTACTGTTTTAGCTTCTGATAACTCGTCGCCGTCGGATGTTGCTGTCAACGGTAATACGGGAGTAAGCGCGGGATTGATTACGATATACGACTTCATAGCTGTCCTTGGTGGATTTATCTCATTCATTTCGATTGCTCCCTATAAATTTACTTATATTAAATTTGATCAAACTATTAAAAGGGGTAACTATGCCAAATTTTAAACAAAAAATCACTTACAAATCCTACCTGAGGAGGTAGGATTTATGCAAAAGCGAGAGTTTCTACTTGCTGCTCCTGCCTGCGTTGTGGCAGCATTATTAGTATCAGGCTGTAGCCAACGTAACGAACGCCGTTCTATTTTTCAAATTGAGTCCTCTCTCGTCGATGCTGAGGCGAGATTGGCGGCGCTTAGAGCTAGCCTAGACGTATTTTCAGAGAGCGCTATAACGCTCCGTACGGTTAGAACGAACGTCAACGTAGCAGGCGATATTGATTTAGCAATCAAACAAAATTTTACCGACGATGCCGGGGCTATTTTCTTAGCTGGATCTGGCTTCATCGCCGACGTCGCCATTAAATACTTTAAAAATACACCGATCCTTTTCGCCACCCAATCTGACCCTGTAGAAACGAATCTCGTGATGTCACTCGTCGAGCCGCAGGTGAACCGAACAGGCTTTACTTACCATGCGGGTAGTTTGATGCCCGTAGTCAATCTCATGACACAGATTCAGCCAAAAATAGCGGGCGTTGGAATACTCGGCGATAGCCTGATGCAGCGAGAGATTACGTCAAAAACCAATAAGTTCAACCGACTGAATAGCAAAATTGAACTCATCCCAATGTACGCTGATACCAATGACGAGCTTGAAGCTTGTTTCACTCTGTCTGACAAGAAAAAACTTGACGCTTGGATCATTCGCGAAACCGATATTGTGCAAAAAAAGCATATCGCAATCAATGAAAGGCTTGCTAAAAGCGGTGTGATTGCGGCATATCAGCATCATCGGTTCGTTGAGGCTGGCGGGTTATTGGGCTATAGCCCAACTATCTCTGACCCATATGCAATCTGGATCAGACAAATTCGCTTATTACTTGCAGGGGTGCCCGCGGCAAAAATTCCGGTTGAGTCACCGCGTGAATTCAAGCTTTTTTTAAATCTTGATACCGCCAAAGACCTAGGGCTAGATTTACCCAAGGGCTTACTTAAGACTGCCACACGCGTTTTTTACCGTGGCTAATTCCGCACTCAATGCAGCACTGACCAACTTGAAATCGATATTAACGTGAGTGCCGGTAGCACTCATAAAACAATCACCTATCGCGCGGAACTTCGTCACGCCATTTTGGCGGCGGCTATCTTACTGTTTTTAGTGTTGACTATCGGCATTATCGTCGCGGCTAGGTTTAGCTATGTTGGCGCCATCTCGACGGAGCAATTGTTGCGCGCGCGCATGGCAGGAACGCAAGTGATGTCGGCGATCATGGCGATTGACAAAAGGTTAGCGCAGTTTGCCCAGATGCCGTGGGGCTCAGGTGTACTTAAGGGTGAAGAGCAAATTGAAATTGCCCGCTTGCAAGCAGATGTGCCCACACTCATTAGCGTTTGCGTCGTTGCGGCGAACTCAAGCATCATCGCGTTGCAAGAAAGAGTATCGTCAAATAATCCGTGCCTCATCAACAGTGACGCGCTGAAATTAGCGTTTAGTACGCGCAAGCCGCAAACCGGATTAGTGCTTTCGGATAATTCACCGATTCGCGAAGTGTTGATGCCTGAAGCTAACGTTAACGGCAGCGTGACGGTATATCGAATGAGCCTAATCTGGTTGAGCGATTTATTACGAACGCTCTCTATCGCAGAGGTTGAAACAGTCTCTTTAAGTAACGCTCAAGGCAAATTGATCGCGCATCCTGATGTATCCCACCTCAACGCAGATGCAGGCTTAAAAAGCATTCAAACTAAAGTGGAAACATCGTTGCTTGAGCCGTTACTAAGAACGCTGGTTGGCGAGGTGAAGCAAAATATTGATGGTCGCTGGCGCTTAAGCAAAACAGCTAGTCCTCCCAATACCGATTGGACTATTTCGGTGGAGCGTGATTTGCTAAACGTTAGCCAGCCGTACCTGAATCTGGTGGCGGTTGTTTTGCTACTTGCCGTACTCTTTATTTTTCTGATGTTAATTTGGGCGCGCCGTGTATCGAATCGGTTGACTGGGCAATTTCTATTGCTAAGCGAAGGCGCCGGAAAGATTGCCGCTGGCCATTTAGAAGCAAGAGTAGACGTGCAATCACCCGCCGAATTTGCGGAACTCAGCAGCTCGTTCAACACCATGGCCGCTCAACTCCAAGATTACACACAAAATCTTGAGCAAAAAGTCCGAAACAAAACCCAACAGCTCGAACTCGCCAACCAACATAAAAGTGAATTTTTAGCCAATATGTCTCACGAGCTTCGCACGCCCTTGAGTGCAGTGATTGGTTTTTCGGATGCCTTGCGGGAGGAGTACTTTGGTCAGTTGAATGACAAACAACACGAATATGTGGGTGATATTGCGGCCTCCGGTCAGCATTTATTGTCATTGATTAACGATATTTTAGATCTCTCCAAAATTGAGTCGGGGATGATGGATCTATCGCCCACATATTTTTCGGTGGCCGAGGCGATTGATAACGCGCTGGTACTAATTCGTGAACGCGCCATTCGGCAAGGATTGGCGCTCACATCTGAAATTGGCGATGGTGTCGATCTACTCTATGCGGACGAGCGCAAGTTTAAGCAGGTGTTGATCAACTTACTGACGAACGCCGTGAAGTTTACTTACCCGAACGGTTGGGTAAAAATTCGCGCCGAAATAGTGCCCACGAATGCGGGTGCGAATTTGCAAGTATCGGTCGCCGATAGTGGGCTGGGGATTGCCAAGGAGGATTTCGATACGGTGTTTCAGGAGTTTCGGCAATTGACAACCGAGGGCGAGGCGAAGCATGAAGGTACTGGCTTAGGGCTATCGCTCGCCAAGCGGATTGTGGAGTTGCACGGCGGGCGTATTTGGCTAGAAAGTGAGCTGGGTAAGGGCGCAACGTTTTTGTTCGTAATGCCACTTGAAGGGGAACGCTGAGCGTGTGACGCGATGATAAAGCCCAATATTGGCAGGCGTTTCCGATGGGTTACGGCTGGCGATCGCCGTGGTTGCTAGGGTTTTAATTTTAGATTACGGTATAACCGCGTTGACTAAACCGCCGCGCACGGGCGCTGTCATCCCCGCGCCCTAATCCCCCAGCGCCCCCAGCGACGTTTGTAGGCTGCCCGTCTTCGCCGTCTCTGAATTCACATTCACAATCAATGCGTCTGTCACGGACACTACACGTTGGGCATCGCGCACATTAGGCCTATTACCGCCGCCGCCACGCGGGCTAACGCGTGGAGGCCGTTCTAAATATTGCGCGAGTTGGTGTAACGCTTTGCGATACACGTCACGTTTGAAATCAATCACGGTATCGAGCGGCACCCAATAGTCGTGCCAGCGCCAAGCGTCAAACTCCGGGTGTTCGGAGGCGCGCAAATGAATATCATGGTCGCGGCCCGTTAAGCGCAGCAAATACCATATTTGCTTTTGGCCTTTGTAGGTGCCGCGCCATTCGCGTTTTACCCAATGGCTTGGGACGTTGTAGTGCAGCCAATTTTTGGTGCGACCCAAAATTTTGACGTGTTCGCGCTTTAAGCCGGTTTCTTCTTCCAGCTCGCGATACATTGCGTCTTCCGGCGCTTCCCCATGGTTAATACCACCCTGCGGAAACTGCCACGAATGTTCGCGGATGCGCTTGCCCCAAAAGACCTCATTCTTTGCATTGCATAAAATGATGGCGACATTTGGGCGATAACCATCACGATCTATCATGGTTCAAGCCCTTCCAATTCTTTAAGTTACAGCGATTGTTTCATAAATCACTTTAATTGCATAGCCACATGGCCGTGTAAATCAAGTCGCGCCCAAGCCAGCGTGTAAACTGCGCTCTCGAATCTGACTAACTGTCGGCTAACCGACCAGAAAAGTAAAGACAATGCGCGCCACACGATTCTTTATCGCAACCCTAAAAGACGCCCCAGCCGACGCCGACATCACCAGCCAAAAGCTAATGTCACGCGCGGGCATGATTAAAAAACTCGGCGCGGGCATTTATAGCTATATGCCGATGGGGCTGCGGGTGATTCATAAAGTGGAGGCGATTGTGCGCGAGGAAATGAACCGCGCCGGTGCTATTGAGCTGACGATGCCGTTTGTGCAGCCCGCCGAGCTATGGATGGAATCAGGTCGTTGGGACAAAATGGGTCCCGAAATGTTGCGGCTCAAAGACCGACACGAGCGTGATTTCATTTTGCAGCCGACTTCTGAAGAAGCCATTTGCGACATTGTTCGCCAAGATGTAAAAAGCTACCGTCAATTGCCGCTAAATTTTTATCAAATTCAAACCAAATTTCGCGATGAACGCCGCCCACGTTTCGGCGTGATGCGTGGCCGTGAATTCACCATGAAAGATGCCTACTCGTTTGATCGCGACGAGGCGGGTGCCACCAAAAGCTACGACGCCATGTATCAGGCGTACACTAAAATTTTTACGCGCTTGGGTTTAACCTTTCGTGCCGTTCAGGCCGATGCGGGCAATATTGGTGGCACGCGCACGCACGAATTTCAAGTCATTGCGGACGCCGGTGAAGACGCGCTGGTGTACAGCTTAGCGTCTGACTACGCGGCTAATTTGGAAACCGCTGAGTCCCTAAGCCTAATTGCCACGAGAGCTGCACCCACAATGGCATTGACCAAGACGCCTACGCCCAACAAGATGAAATGTGAAGATGTTGCCGCGCACTTAAATATTCCACTCACCCAGACGGTGAAATCGATTGTCCTAGCAACAGAAAAATTAAACGAAAAAGGTGAAACAGTCGGCGCGCAAATATGGCTGCTGCTTATTCGTGGCGACCATGAATTAAATGAAATCAAAGTGGGCAAACTTGATGGGTTAAACACGATGGTAGGCTTTCGTTTTGCAAGTGAGGCCGAAATTGTTGCAACCTTTCGCTGCACCCCTGGCTATTTAGGCGCCATCGGTTTGCACGACGTAAATATCATCGCGGATCGAACCGTCGTCAACATGAACGACTTTGTAACGGGTGCAAATGAAGTGGATTACCACTACACCGGGGTCAATTGGGGGCGCGATTTGCCTGAACCCGTGTTGGTAGCTGACCTTCGCAACGCGGTCGCGGGGGACCCTTCACCGGATGGGAATGGCGTGGTGGCGATACAGCGCGGTATTGAAGTCGGTCATGTTTTCCAAGGCTTGCCCTACCCACAAAAAATGAATGTGACTTTTTTGGACGTCACCGGGAAACCTGCGTTGATGCACATGGGCTGTTATGGCATCGGCATCACCCGTATCGTGGCCGCTGCCATTGAGCAAAATCATGACGCACGCGGCATTATTTGGAGTGAGGCGATGGCACCATTTACCGTCGTTATCGCACCCATCGGCTTCGGCAAATCGGAGGCGGTGCGCCAGGCGGCTGAGGCGCTCTACGCCGCGCTCATTGACGCAGGCGTGGATGCGCTATTAGATGACCGCGATGAACGCCCCGGCGTGATGTTGGCTGAACTCGAACTCATCGGCATACCGCATCGCATCGTCATCGGCGACCGTGGTTTGAAAGACGGCAATGTGGAATATCAACAGCGCCGGGACGAAGCCGCCACCGTAATGAAATTAGCCGACGTTGGCGTGTTTGTGCTGGCGCAGTTAAAAAAGTGAATGTCGTTTATTGGCAGGCGTTTTCAAGCACTATTGCTTTAAAACGCCCGTCGATATTGGTGGCTTGAACGATGTATGATATGCTCGTTCCATTGCAATTTCAGGCGTTAACTCGCCCAACCTGTCATTCCAACAGAGCCTGGCTTTATCATCAGACGAGCAATCTCACCTACTGGTGCATATAACTATGCGGATAAGATTCCTTACAAAAACGTTCGGAATGACAAACTTTGCGATTTGCAAGTTAACCTTAACGATTTGCAATGGCAATGATGGGCGGTGATGAAACGAGCGCCATATTATTCCGCCGTTCGATGCGCATACTGTTAATAAACCCGCCGCGCTAAATTCGCCTCATGCAATATTGTCGTTGCCAGCTCTTCAATCGATTTTGTGGTGGAATTCAAATGCCGAATGCTAGAACTTTCCATTAAGCGTTCAGCAGTGGAAACCTCCCAGCGGCAATTCTCAATGGAGGCGTATTTGCTATCGGGTTTACGCTCTTGCCTGATTTGCGCGAGCCGGTCTGGCAATATCGTTAGCCCCCATACTTTATCTTTGAGTGGCATCAACGCGGGCGGTAACTTCATGCGCTCTAGGTCTTCCGGAATAATTGGGTAATTAGCCGCTTTCACGCCAAATTGCAGCGCTAAGTAAAGACAAGTTGGCGTTTTACCGGAGCGCGATACACCGACCAAGATCAAATCGGCCTGCTCTAAATTGCGGTTGGTCATGCCGTCATCATGCGCCATGGTGTAATTCACCGCCTCAATGCGATGGTTGTAATCTTTGCTGTTGCCCGTTGAATGGCTGCGCCCAACCGCATGGGCAGATTTCACGCCAAGCTCGGCCTCTAGCGGGACGATAAAACGATCAAATAAGTCGAGCACCATTGCATTCGCCTTCGCGATTTCTAGCCGCAATTCAGGCGTCATGAGAGAGGTAAACACCAATGGCCGCTTACCTGTTTCGCGGTGATTTAATTCTATTTGGTTAATGACATCGCGGACTTTCTCGATATTGTCAATAAAGGGGAGCGTGATACGGCGAAATTCAACATCATCAAATTGGGTAAGCAGCGAGTTGCCCAGCATCTCCACCGTAATGCCGGTGCGATCTGAAACAAAAAATGCGGTTCGACGATGTGGCATGGCGTGGCCTTAGTTAAATGAGTTGATTCGGGCGGAACGCCCCCTAGTGTGTCGTAAGTGTGTCTCATCGTCCCTCAGAGCACCCTATGTCCGCTATAATTTTACGTCTTTTGTGATACCGTTTTACGGCCTCTACATGGCAGCCTTTAGATAGCAGCAACTATCCAAAAATAGCGATATTTCACCCTGATCCGAAAGTAACCCATGGCGACTGCCTCCAGACGTGTCCTACCGCTCTCCCGATGTCGTATGCACGACGTTGCCACCGTCGGCGGTAAAAATTCTTCCCTTGGAGAACTGATTAGCCAGTTGTCCCAAGCGGGTGTGAATGTGCCAGGCGGCTTCGCCACTACCGCAGAAGCGTTTCGTGAATTTTTAGCCCATAGCCAATTGACGGACAAAATTAACGCGTCCCTATTAGCGCTCAATGTAGATGATATTGCGGCACTTAACAAAACCGGTGCGATGGTACGCCAACTGGTGATTGACGCGCCGCTGCAGCCGTCGTTAGAAGCCGAAATTCGTCAAGCCTACGCAGAGTTAACCGCTGATGATACCAATGCATCATTCGCGGTACGCTCCTCAGCCACGGCTGAAGATTTGCCGGATGCCTCATTCGCGGGTCAGCAAGAAACTTACCTAAATATCAAGGGCATTGATAATGTGCTCGACGCCATAAAGCACGTCTTCGCCTCGCTCTACAATGACCGCGCCATTTCCTACCGTGTGCATATGGGCTTTGCCCATGCTGAAGTCGCCCTTTCGGCGGGCGTGCAGCGTATGGTGCGCTCTGATACCGGTGCGGCGGGGGTAATGTTTACGCTCGATACCGAGTCAGGTTTTCGCGATGTGGTATTTATCACCTCCAGCTACGGCTTGGGTGAGATGGTGGTGCAAGGCGCCGTGAACCCCGATGAGTTTTATGTCGGCAAATATTGTTTAAGCCAAGGCAAGCCCGCTGTTCTGCGCCGAAGCTTAGGTACCAAGGCGCAAAAAATGATTTTTGCGACGAGCCAATCTGCCGCAAAGTCGGTGGAGACAGTAGCCGTAGCAGCCTCACAACGCGAGCAATTTTCATTAACAGACGCTGACGTTGAGACGCTCGCTCAATACGCCGTGGCGATTGAAAAACATTATCAACGCCCGATGGATATTGAGTGGGGCAAGGAGGCAGACGGCAAAATCTACATCCTGCAAGCCCGCCCGGAAACGGTGAAATCACAAGAGTCGCGCACGGATTCCCTCACCCGCTACAAAATTACTGGCAACGGTAGACCTTTAACGGAAGGCCGCGCTATCGGCGGCAAAGTAGGCCAAGGGCCTGCGCGTGTCATTAGCAGTGTCGATGAAATAGCGCGCTTTCAGCCGGGCGATGTGATTGTCACCGACATGACTGACCCGAATTGGGAGCCAGTGATGAAAAAAGCTTCGGCGATTATCACCAACCGCGGCGGGCGTACCTGTCACGCCGCCATCATCGCGCGGGAACTGGGCGTGCCGGCTATCGTCGGCTGCGAAAATGCGACGGAGATGATCCGGGATGGGCAGAACATTACCGCAAGCTGCTGCGAAGGCGACACTGGTTTTGTCTACGACGGCATCATTGATTTTGAAGTGCAAACGATTGCACTCGATAACATGCCAGTGATTCCGGTGAAGATTGCAATGAATGTTGGCAATCCACAATTAGCATTTGATTTTGCCCAGCTACCGAATGATGGTGTTGGTCTTGCGCGATTGGAATTCATCATCTCCAACACCATCGGCATACACCCGAAAGCCTGCTTAGAATATTCGACGTTGCCGTCTGATGTGCGCGCGGCAGTCGCAAAAGCGTCGCGCGGCTATGCTGACCCGGTCACCTTTTATAAACAAAAAATGATCGAAGGGGTAGCCACAATTGCCGCCGCCTTCTGGCCTAAAAAAGTCATCGTGCGACTGTCGGACTTCAAATCAAACGAGTATCGCAATCTCATTGGTGGGCCAAAGTACGAGCCGACAGAAGAAAACCCGATGCTTGGTTTTCGCGGCGCATCGCGTTATATCGCGGCATCATTCCGTGAATGTTTCAAGCTTGAATGCGAAGCAATGCGATATGTGCGCGACACCATGGGGCTGACCAATGTTGAGTTGATGGTACCATTTGTTCGAACCCTAAATGAGGCCGACGCCGTACTCGCCATCATGAAAGAATTCGGGCTTGAGCGCGGCAAAAATAATCTCCATATTGTGATGATGTGCGAAATACCATCCAACGCCATATTGGCGGATGAATTTTTAACGCGCTTCGACGGATTCTCCATCGGCTCCAACGACATGACGCAATTAACCTTAGCCCTTGATCGTGATTCCGGCTTGGTCATGCATGCTTTTGACGAGCGTGATGACGCCGTTAAGCGGATGTTGCATATGGCCATTGCAGCATGCCGCCGTGCCAACAAGTACGTCGGCATTTGCGGGCAAGGCCCATCAGACTATCCTGATTTAGCCGAGTGGCTCATGCGTGAAGGTATTGAGTCAATGTCGCTCAACCCCGATACGGTGGTAGAAACTTGGTTACATTTGGCAAAAGCGGCAACCAGCATGGCAGTCGGCGCGCCAACAAGTTTGCCACCAGCGGCAGCATAGCCTAGCCAATGCTAACGTGGCAATTTGCCCGCTTCAATGACTTACCGATTGCCGACTGGTATGCGGCATCGACGGCACGAATTGCCGTATTTGTGCTGGAACAAAATTGCCCGTTTCAAGATTTAGATGGCGCGGATGATAAGTCGTGGCATTTGCTCGGCTGGGATAATACTGACGGTGAGAAAAAATTAGCAGCCTACTGTCGAACAGTAGATGCAGGCATCAAATTTAGCAGCCCTTCGATTGGGCGCGTTGTGACAACAGCACATTATCGACGCGGCGGCTTTGGTAAACAGTTGATGGCTGAGGCGTGTCGGCGTCATGACATGCTCTATCCATACTTACCAAACCGCATTGGCGCACAGGCACGGCTCGAAAACTTTTATCTAGAATTCGGTTTTATAACTGACTCTATACCGTATATGGAAGATGGAATTGTGCATGTTGAAATGCAGCGACCTGCGCAAAAACCGCACAAACCGCTGCACATTTAGGCATCACAACTCCTACCAGACAAGGCCACGAGAAATGTCCAAACAGCACACCAACCGCAGCGCCATCGTTACCGGCTCAACCTCAGGTATCGGTTTAGGCATTGCCCGTGCGTTTGCGCGCGAGGGCGCAAATATATTGCTCAATGGACTGGGGGAGGCGGAGGCGGTCGAAAAAATTCGCGCCAATTTAGCAGCCGAATTTGGCGTGAGCGTGCATTACTCAAATGCCGATATGGCCAATCCGGGCGAAATTGCAGCGATGGTAAATGAAGCTGCGAAACAGTTTGGCAGTGTTGATATTTTGGTCAATAACGCGGGTATTCAGCATGTAGCACCAGTAGATGCATTTCCGTTCGATAAGTGGGATGCGATTTTGGCGATCAATTTATCGTCAGTGTTTCACGCCACGCGTGCTGCAATCCCGTTGATGAAGGCCAATAAATGGGGGCGCATTATCAATATTGCCTCCGCGCATGGATTGGTGGCGTCGCCTTATAAATCGGCTTATGTCGCCGCCAAACATGGCGTGGTCGGTTTTACCAAATCGTGTGCGCTGGAATTAGCCGACCTAGGAATTACGGTAAATTCAATTTGCCCCGGCTACGTGTTCACGCCGCTAGTCGAGAAACAAATTGATGACCAAGCGAAAGTCCACGGCATTGCGCGCGAAGATGTGATTCGCGACATTATCTTGGCGCCACAACCCAATAAACGCTTTGCTGAAATTGATGAAGTCGCTTCATTCGCATTGTATTTAGCATCCACCGCCGCACAGGGCATTACCGGTGCAGCGTTATCAATAGATGGCGGCTGGACGGCGCGTTGAAGCTCCAAGACAATCATCCTGCAGTTGTTTTAGTTACTGGCTTCACCCCGTTTGGTGGTGAGTCGATTAACCCGTCATGGCAAATTGCCTCATCCCTGCCTTCGCATATCGGCGGTGCGGAAGTTAGACGCCTTGAAGTCCCCACAGTATTTAGTCGCGCCATAAAAGTGGTCACGCGCGAAATTGATAAACATAAACCCGTAATCGTTTTATGTTTGGGTCAAGCCGGTGGGCGCGCTGCCCTCACGCTTGAGCGGGTGGCGATCAATATCAACGATGCCGTGATCGCTGACAACGCTGGCATACAGCCGATTGATAAACCCATCGTAAGAAATGCGCCAGCGGCCTATTTTGCGACGCTGCCAATTAAAGCGATGCTCGCCGCGATACAAAAACTCAATTTACCCGCGTCAATATCAAACACTGCCGGCACCTTTGTATGTAATCATTTACTCTACGGCGTGCTACACCATCTCGCGAAAAAACAACACACGATACGCGCGGGTTTTATGCATGTGCCTTACTTACCGGCACAGGTGGTTTCAACTGCAGAGCAACCTTCGATGTCGCTTGCCGATATGTGTTTGGGTGTGGAGGTAGCCATTGCGGTGGCAATTGCAGTAGCACCCAGCACTAGAATAGGCAAAAAACTCGTTGGCGGCTCACTCAATTAATTCTCAATCTTCAGACTATTTACTCTAACCACATCATGCCCAACGCCACCCCACTCGCACCACTTTGGTCGCCCTCCCCTCCCCAGATTGCAAATGCCAATGTCACGCGGTTTATGCAGGCCTTAAATGATGCTTATGGATCGTCACATCGTTTGCGCTTGACCAATTATCATGATCTCTACGATTGGTCGGTGAAAAATCCGGAACACCTTTGGTCTGCGGTGTGGGACTACTGCGGCGTCATTGGTGAGCGTCGCAATACGCCAGTGTTGGTGCATCCAACCAAAATGCCCGGCGCCCAATTTTTTCCCAAGGCAAAAATAAACTTCGCCGAAAATTTGCTTGAGCGTGAGTTTAAGCAGCGCGATGATGTGGATGCGATTATTTTTTGGGGTGAAGACAGGGTCAAAACGCGGCTCACCTATTTGCAGCTCTACAACGACGTATCCCGCTGGCAGCAAGCGTTTCAACAAATGGGGCTGGTTGCGGGTGATCGAGTCGCCGCTTTTATGCCGAACATGCCAGAGGCGGTCGTGGCGATGTTGGCGGCAACCAGCTTAGGTTGTGTTTGGACATCCTGCTCGCCCGACTTTGGCACGCAAGGCGTGCTAGATCGTTTTGGTCAAGTCACACCACGAGCACTCATTGTCTGCGACGGTTATTGGTATAACGGTAAGGCGATTGAAACCTTAGACCGCATCGCCGAAGTGGCTGAGGCAATGCCGTGTTTAGAAAGAATTATCGTCGTCCCGTATTTACATTCGACAGCAGTCACAGCGCTTAAGACGCCCAATGTTGGTCATATAAAAAATGCGGTCTTAGCCGCCGAATTTATCGCGTCTTTTTCGCCCGCTGAAATCACCTACACTCGACTTGCGTTCAATGCACCGCTTTACATCATGTATTCAAGCGGCACCACGGGCGTACCGAAATGTATTGTGCATGGTATCGGCGGCACATTGCTAAAACATCTAGAGGAGCATGTGTTGCAGTGTGATGTGAAGCCAGGCGACAAGGTATTTTTCTTCACCACCTGCGGCTGGATGATGTGGAATTGGCTGGTGTCAGGTTTGGCGGCAAATGCCACGCTGGTGTTGTTTGATGGCTCGCCATTTTTAGGACGCGGCAGTATCTTATTTGACCTTGTCGCAGCGGAGAACATCTCTCATTTTGGCGCTGGCGCTAAATATTACGAGTCGCTCGCCAAAATAAACGTGCACCCTAACAAGACGCATCGGCTTGAGAGCTTAAATGCTGTCATGTCCACCGGCTCACCACTTTCACCCGAAGGTTTTGATTATATTTATCAACACATCAAAGCCGATGTTTGCCTATCGTCTATTTCGGGTGGCACTGACATCATCGGCTGCTTTGTCGGCGGCGTGCCGGTATTGCCGGTGTATTCAGGTGAGATTCAAACGCGGCTGCTCGGCATGGCGGTGGACGCGTGGGACGAAAACGGCAAGCCTATTCGCGGCAATAAAGGTGAGTTGGTTTGTACCAAGCCCTTTCCCTCAATGCCGATCGGGTTCTGGGCAGACGCCGATGGCAGCCGTTATCGCAACGCCTACTTTGAACATTTCCCCAATGTTTGGACGCACGGCGACTATGTGGAAATCACGGATCGAGGCGGCATGGTGATCTTCGGCCGATCTGATGCTGTATTAAACCCCGGCGGGGTAAGAATTGGTACAGCCGAAATTTATCGCCAAGTTGAAAAATTACCGCAGGTACTAGAATCGGTCGTCATCGGCCAAGACTGGCCTCCTGATAAACCGGGCGATGTGCGTGTAGTGTTATTTGTGAGACTTGCTGAAGGCGTAATACTCGACGCAGCACTCGATAAAGTCATCAAAGACACCATCCGCGACAACACCACATCACGGCATGTGCCCGCAAAAATATTAGCCGTCACAGACGTGCCACGCACTAAATCGGGCAAGATAGTTGAGCTCGCTGTTCGCCACATCGTGCACGGCCGTCAAGTTAAAAATAGCGAAGCCTTGGCAAACCCTGAGGCTTTACAGCAATTTCAAAACAGGGTTGAGCTGGCCACTTAATGATTTAGAAAAGTCGCCTATTGGCGGGTGTTTGCAATTAAATTTGGCCGAAAATACCCGCCAATAAACGAGCTTTCAATTTAAATCTACCGAAGATCGTCAGTCAGCCCGTTAGTATTCATTCCATCGCGGCATTGGGTTATCGAGTAACGGTGCCTTGATACGAAGCCGCTGTTCAAGAGGTTGCTCACCGTCGCATTTGCAATGACGATGCGTAAAAATGGCGCGGATTACGAAATAAAGTGCTGCTTAAACGCCGCAACAAACTTATCGGCGACTTCCTTTAAGATACCGACTTCCAAAATATGCGCGCACACCGCGAGAGCATTGAGCAATCCTTCGGCACTATTCACCGTCAATATTTTGACTTAGATTAGTTCATCATCGCGCCCGAGGACTAAAGGTAATTCAGTAATGAGCAAGGCTTTTATTTCCTCAAGCTGTTTCGCCTCGACATCGCCTTGCCAAGCCAGGCGTTCAGCGGGGGCGGAGTTAAGCGCTTGCATGGCTTAAGTATTGGTGAGGTCAGGCTCACTCGCAGCGGCAATCACGCGCAAACGTTGAGTTGCATTAAGCTCTGCTGCCTGTAAGCTAGATAGCTGCGTCGCCATGTCTGCCTGCAGTACAGGCATGGCTTCGATGAAGCCTAGTTTAATGAGGCTTCTGACTGAATCAGTAGAGGTTTCATCTAACATCACCGACGGGTGCGAGACCACTTGCTTGAAGGTACGCCGACTGTCAACGACCTTGAGCACGCGCGCTATTTTGTCTGGAAGAGTGAAGCCTAGAGACGTGAATTCCTCAATGGCTTCATCGTTGCGGCGGAAAAAGATATTGTCAGTGGCGAGTTCGCGTGGGGATATTTTTGATTGAGCGTGTAGAAGGTCGTAAATGGCGACGACTATCATCGTTGCTTGATCTATTTACACCGAACGATAGATTTACAAGTTTTTACCGATGCTTCAATACGTATTGCGTACGTTTTGACGTGAACGCCACACCCTTAACAACATTTAATTTTTTAAACCCTAAAACCATGCTGGAAATAGCAGCAATAACCGTTTATTGGCGTCTGCCCACTACAATTGCCGTACCGTATAGCCAAGCGACTTCAGCATTTCCACTAAGCCACCAACGCCGACCAAATGTAGCGCGCCCACCGCGACAAAATGAATATCTGGGCTCGCCAAATAGCCTTCTATTTTATCGACCATCGCGGGATGACGACCAGCGAGAAGCTGCTCATTGAGCAGATCGGCCATCAGTCCCTCGCGGGTGGCAGCCTCCGCAATTCGCGCGAGCTGTGGGGCGTCGCCTGCCAGCCATGCCTTGACGATTCCATTGACTTGCACGGCGGCTTTGCCATCTTCAAGCGAAACCAATGCGTTTTCTAGGAACGCTTCTTGAAGTAACGGTGACATGTTCGTCAGTAGCTTGATTTGGGCTAGTGAAGATTCCAGTTCCAAAATGGGTTTTTTCTCCTGCATGGCGCGTTCAATCAATTTGAAATCAAGTCCCTGATTCATCTCATAGCCTTGCTTGAGAAATTCTATGATTGGCAATAATCCACCCAACAACACCGGCCGCATGGTGGCGACATTGTCATAGGGGATTTTTTGTTTAACGAGCGCGGATTTTAATCGCATGAGTAACGCTGGCGGAATATGTTTGGCAATGGTTTCGCCCTTTGGATAATCACTTAAGCGAGCGATTTCAGCACTATCTTTTTGATCCAAAATATTTGCTTCAACGACTAATTTCTTACTCGCCGCGAACGCGGCATTCACAGCGTCTGGCAGCGGATAGAAGCTCGTTTTACCGACATGAATAGTGCCGAATAAATACAGCGTATTGGCTGAAGTTAAGGTCGATGTTGAGCTTGATTTCACCTCCCACAGTAACGTGCGTGTCTGGTTAACGGCTTCGTTCGCGGGCTTTTCAGCTTCAGCAGCAACAACATTAATTTTGGCCTTAGTAGGGTCGTACTCTTTGGGCGATGGCGCGATTTGCGGCGTTGCTAGGGAAGTTGCTTGCGATGTCGCTTGCGGCTGGCTCTGTGCAGCAACAGCAAACAACAGCAGCGCCGTCGACACCATGTAGTGTAATTTACGATTCAAAAACATTTCATCCTCACTAATGAACAAGCGCATGACAAGTCATGCCGTGTTGAAACAGGTTTTGAACGACAGATTATGCTTGGGAGCGCATTGGTGTTCATCTGTGGTTCCGAGTGGCGGGTATTTAACCCAACGAAATTTACTAATAAAACAGCAGCATTGAAGCCATAGAGATTGCTAAACTAAACGCCAGAAACCATTATCACTTTTTCAAACGATTTAACCTAAAAATGCATCCACAATTATTGCGCCCAACCATTTTTTCCAGCCGCGCCGCCAAATCACAAACTGTGACTTGGCTCGCGATACTGAGTTCATCCATTTTTTTCCTCATTTCCAGCGCCTTTGCGGACACGTGCAAATCACGCGGTGATTTGGATACGATATTTTGTGATGCCAATGGCGATATGACGGCGGACTTACCAGCCGACCCTAAACGCTGGAAAAATCCGCAATCATTATTGCTTACCTACTCACCACAAGAAGACCCTGCCACCTATGAAAAAATGTGGGCGCCCTATGTGAGCCATATGAAAACCTGCACCAAACGTAATGTGCGTTTTTTGCAGGTGCATTCAAGCGCGGCCGCCATTGAGGCGCTGCGCTCAAGCCGCATACAATTTAGCCTACTCTCCGCCGGTGACACCCCATTCGCCGTTAATGTCGCCGGTGCGATACCGATTGCGAACCACGGCACTGAGAAGGGCGGCATTAGCGCGTATCACTTGATTGTGGTGGTGAAAAAAGATAGCCCGATTAAATTGATGAAAGACTTGGCCGGTAAACGCGTGGCGCATGTATCGGCCTCATCAAACTCTGGCAATTTAGCGCCTCGTGCCTTATTTTCCAAAGAAGGAGTCACCCCTGATAAAGACTACAAAGTGCTCTACTCAGGCAAACACGACAACTCAATTGCAGGCGTTGCCAGCGGCGACTATGATGCGGCAGCGGTGGCGGACGATGTATTGATTCGGATGATTCAGCGTGGTGTGGTGAAGCAAGATGAATTGCGCGTGATTTATAAAAGCCAGCCGTTTCCCGCAGGTAGCCTAGCCGTAGCACACGATCTTGACCCAACATTACGTAAGTTAATCGAAGACTGCACATTTACGTTCCGCTTTCCCCCTGAATTGTCGAATGCCTTTCGTGGGCCAGACAGATTTGTGCCGCTAAATTATCAGCGTGATTTTGCATCAGTGCGAAACGTGGCCATTGCCAGCGGCGAGGTGTTTAGCCGCGCCGCATTTCAAGCCCGTGCCGCTAAAGAAGCCGAAGCAAAGCAGGCTAAAAAATAGTGCCCGTCGAATCCACCAACAAGCCTGCCAGCGAGCAAACCAACGAACTTACCTACCGACGTAGCATCGTCATTCGCGGGTTGGTTAAAGAGTATAAAAAAGGTGTGCTGGTGCTGAAAGGTATCGACTTAACGATTCCCGGTGAGGGCATTACCGCCATCATCGGCCCATCGGGCACAGGCAAATCCACCCTAATTCGCTGTATCAATCGTTTGATCGACCCCACCTCAGGCCAGATATTATTTCAAGGCCAAGACTTAGCACAACTTAGCGGTGTGGCGTTAAGAGAGGCACGACGCCGCATCGGCATGGTGTTTCAAGAGTACAACTTAGTCGAGCGGCTCACCGTAATGGAGAATGTGCTCACCGGTCGGCTAGGCTATGTGTCCGCATTTAACGCTTGGCTTCGGCGTTTTCCGGCAAACGATATTGAGGAGGCATTTACGCTGCTTGATGCGGTAGGCCTTGGTAGCTTTGCGCATCAACGTGCGGATGGATTATCGGGCGGACAGCGTCAACGTGTCGGCATCGCCCGCGCGATTATGCAGCGCCCAGAAATATTGCTGGCAGATGAACCTACCTCGTCGCTTGACCCTAAAACATCAGTGGAGATTATGGAAATCATGGCAGCAATGGCTGCCTCTCGCGGGATTCCTGTCATCGTTAATATTCACAATGTCGTGCTCGCCAAACGTTTTTGCCAGCGGATAGTGGGCATGAATGGCGGACAAGTGGTCTTTAACGGCACACCAGCAGATCTCACCGATGACGACTTAAAAAAAATCTACGGTGGTGAGGACTGGCTCGAATGAGCGTGGTAAAAAACACCGCAAACAATCCGTCCCGCTTAGCTTTTCAGCCTAATTGGTGGGGGCGCGGCGGCGCACTGTTGCTGGGTATTTATGTGTTGTGGGCAATACGATCACTCGACATCACTTGGGCACGATTTCAATTGGGTCTGGATAACGGGCGCAAATTTATAGATCGCTTATTCCCGCCAAATTTTGCCACCGACAATATCGAGATGATCGTCACCGGGCTGACCGAAAGCATTCAGATTGCGGTGATAGCAACTGTCATCGGCATTGCGCTATCACTGCCAATCGGTGTGATGGCTGCGCGTAATCTCATGCCCGCGTGGGTGGTGTGGCCCGCTAGATCCTTGATTGCAATATGCCGATCGTTCCACGAGGTGGTGATAGCGATTATTTTTGTAAAAGCAGTTGGTTTTGGTGCCGTCGCCGGTGTTGGTGCGCTAGTGGTGGGCTCTATCGGCTTTATTTCAAAATTATTTGCCGAGGCTATCGAGGAGATTTCACCTAAGCAAGTTGAGGCCGTGCGCGCCAGCGGCGCTGGATTTTTTTCTGTGCTCGTCTATGGCGTGTTGCCACAAGTGATGACCCGCTTTTTAGGGTTTGCCTCATATCAATTCGACGCTAATTTGCGCCACTCGACCATGATTGGGATTGTCGGTGCGGGTGGAATTGGTGGCAGCTTATTCGCGGCGTTTCAGCGCTTCGATTATGATTTTGTGTGCGCGATTCTATTGTCCATCATCGCCCTAATTGTCCTAGCAGAATTCATTTCTGGCTATGTACGCGCCTTGTTTAGTGACAATTTGGCGTTGCTGGATTATTTTCGTCGGCAGCGTCAATCACCACGGCACGGCGAAAAATCTGCCCAACTTGGTGTCTCGTAATGTCCGCGCTCCCGCGCAAACGTGAGTGGCAACGCTTCACACCGGAGCAGCGTTTTTTGCGTTTTGCATTTTATTTTTTGACCGTTGCCGCGATTGTTTTTTCGCTCAAAAATATCGAAATTATTCCCGAATTTTTAATTGATGCGCCCGCACAATTGAATGATTTCTTTCAACGCATGTGGCCGCTCGATACACCCTACTACGCTAAGTCAGTACATGAAGCGCTAATTGAAACGCTCAATATTGCCACCATCGGCACGCTATTTAGCCTGACGATGGCTATCCCCGTCGGCATTATGGCCGCGAATAATGTGGTGCCGAATCGCGCCCTTAATTTAGCGGCACAGTTTATTTTGATCGCAAGTCGCTCCGTCAATACCTTAGTCTGGGCGCTACTCTTTATCGCCATCTTTGGCCCCGGCGCTCTGGCCGGCACGATGGCAATTGCGTTTCGCTCGATCGGCTTTGTTGGCAAATTGTTTGGTGAAGCGCTCGAGGAAGTGCAGGTTGGCCCGATTGAAGCACTCAAAGCCACGGGCGCATCACCGGCGTCAATTTTTCTCAAAGGCTACTGGCCGCAAGTGATGCCCGCATTTACATCCCTCGCGTTGTTTCGCTGGGATATTAACGTGCGTGAATCAGCGGTATTGGGCTTAGTCGGCGCAGGCGGCATCGGCATGGCGATGGATAACGCGATGAATTTATTCCGCTGGGATCAAGTTGCGGTGGTGCTATTGACGATTTTTATTGTCGTCATCATTGCAGAGATTGTCGTGACGACGATACGGCGGCGAATAATTTAGCAAGTAGGCACGCACAGCGCGCCCGTCAAAATTGCGAATAAAAAAGTAGGGTCCGCCGTTCGCGCCAATTTGCGGGAAGCAGCTAAACTTCAACCGAAATTTTCCATTAGGGTTTAAGATGATAACGAGGCTATTTTTGTGTATATTTTTTGTTGACTGACGAATGAATAGCGCGCTATTCAAGAGGAAGAAACAGGAAAGCCGCCATCAATAGTCCGTTAGCACTCAAACAGTTGCGAAGGGACGCTTAGTGGAAAATCTCGGCTCAACCTAGAAACGGCAGTTGAACGGGTGTGTTCTAGAGGAATACCGTCCCCGTTGGGGACATAAGTGTGCGTTTTCGGACTCGCCAGCAAGGCCTTTTTTGGCAATTTCGACGACTGAGGCCTTATCCTGCGAGGATGAGCAACACGGCCTAACGGCCTGCCAGAGAGTTTGAAAAACCTGCAATCGCACCGGTAGCGAGCGTCACCAGATTGGTGAACGAGGTAAACCACTAACCTCCTTGCTAGAGGCGCACTTTCAAGCACCGCAAGTGGTCAACTGCCGTTTCTAGGATTAAACGTATTAACGGTGAAAAATACGTCGCTCCGGGCAAAATGATAAGGCCGTAATTAGGCGTTGTTAAATTCCACCTTTTGAACGGTGTTGATGGCGCGCACGGCGCACTTTACGAAATGTGGTGCGACTTAAACGCCAAGCCCGCCCTACTTTGCGTTCAAGCTAATTGGTGCTTGTGGCACAAATGGGTCGGTAATTACCGCCTGATAACTAACCTCAACAATATCCAATTCTTCCCGCCCGCCAGGCGCATTTAACACCACGGTGTCACCTACCTCTGCCTTCATGAGTGCGCGGGCGAGTGGGGAGACCCAGGTGATGTAATGGCGTGATAAATTAAGCTCGTCAATGCCGATGATGGTGACAGTTCTTTCTTCGCCCTTTTGATTTGCATAGATGACGGTGGCACCAAAAAAAATCTTTTCGCTCGTGCCATCATCACGGGGCGTGAGTGGGTCAACGACTTCCGCGTTGTCGAGCCGTTTGGTCAAAAAACGTAAACGCTTATCAATTTCACGAAGGCGTTTTTTGCCATATTGATAATCCGCGTTTTCACTACGATCGCCATTTTTCGCCGCCCACGACACCGCCTGCGTGACCGCTGGGCGTTCGCGGTCGAGCAAATATTTCAATTCGTCTTTTAAACGTTGGTGACCGCCAGGGGTGATGTAGTTTTTACTGCCCGGCGGGATTGGTGCAACACCTGCCTCAAAGTCATCATCATCATCGTTACTGTCGTTTTCTTTAGTAAAGGCTTTACTCATGGCGAACGCTCAATGGTGAATGATGAATTTAACGCGGGGAGAACAAAAATAACCTTGTAAATCTCGATACGAAAATGATTATACTTTTGCCTGTATCCACATTCGCACTAGCCAAAACAACGATGAAACGTAGCGCATATAACATTTTAGGTGTCAGTGAGTCAGCCACCGAAGCAGGTATCGAGCGCGCCTACCAGCTGCGCTTAGTCGATGTACAAACCAATATGAAGCTGTCGGACGCCGATAAACTTCAAGAAATCGCGGCGCTTGAAGAAGCAAATCGGATATTGTCACGCAGCACATCACGCGCCATCTATGATCGAAAACTCGCGCAAGCGCATGTAAATATGGGTGAAGGTATCGGAGCAGATAGCGGCAGCGCACGCAATAAAATTGTTGCCGTTGCCGTCGCCGTTGCCGTCGCGGGGGGTGGGTTTTACTGGATGCAGCAACGCGAGGAGGTGCGTGTACGAGTAAATGCGGAACGTATCGCAGATGAAATGAAAACGGTAAAAGCAGCCGTGGACGCTGAGAAGGCACGCCTAAAATTTGAGGAGCAACAGCGCGCCGATGCGGCTGAACGCAAAGCGGGCGAGGAAGCAAGGCTTGAGCAGGCGAGATTGCAACGCGAACAAGATATGCAGGCAGAGAAATTTGTGGCGTTGCCGCAGGCCGCTCCACAAAAATCTGCCGCTGAAATTAACCGCGAGAATTTTAAGCGCGAAATCGGGCAAATCATTCAACAACGCGAAGGTGAACGTCAACAGCGGCAAGCGCAACAAGAAGTGGATCGGCAGCGACGTTATTTACAGCAACTAGAAGATGAAGAACGACTCGCCGCACAACGCCGCGCAAATAGCGCCCCAAAGGACAAAGAGGCTAAACGTTAGCGCCGTTTGAGTGATGTATAGGTGCTGCCAACGGCCGCTCCACGATCAGTGTCCTGAACGCCGCGTGCAATGTCGACGACCGCTTGTTTCATTGACTCATCCGGCGTTGGCGAGATGCCAATATCTGCCGCTTCATCGTGCTCATGAGGCAATTTCAAGTCTGACGTTTTACTTATGCCACGTGTTCGTTTGACTTGTACAGCCCATTTTGTCGCCGCCCGCGCCCTGCTCTCGAAAGGGTCTGATACCGACGAGTCGAATTGGTCGCGATTTTTTGACATAGTTGGCTTTGCATGATCCTACAAACGGCGGTTGATGGGTGTTGACCTCAAGGTATACGGCTACCTTTTGGTGAGTGTGCTAAAGCGCAAAAATCGTTTATCCATACGCTCGTTCGAGGAATTAATCCGGTTAGCTCGCTACTGCGCACGAGCAACAATCACCGCCATGCTGTAATGCCAGTCGATTAGTTGTTGAATGTGCTGGTTATGCGGCGTACGTTGCATGTGCGCTACTGGCGCTGATGGTATATCTGAGTGAATCGATTTCTCAACGCACCAGCGCTGATTCGACATTGGTGGGTATTCGTTTGCGACATAGGCAACCTGGGCAACACCAGCAATATTTACAACATCGCCACAAACAGTTAGCAGTAATGCTGACAGGGCTACCTGCAAAGATCTGATCGCATTTGGCTGGGTGGGAGTCATAAATGTCGCACTAAAAATACTGCAACTACAAGCAGAATGACGCATCCCAATCCGACTGCAGATATATAGCCCCAATTTCGACTGTACGACCTACCGAGAAAGGCGCTAAACATCATCAGCCCCAGCCCGCTCAGTAAATTGAGGCCAATTCCCATAGTCTTTAGTACGACGTTAACTAGTGTACAAGACGTTAGTTTGACGGTGGTGGTGTCGGTACAGGCGTCGGTGGAGGTACGATGACAATCGTGCTGCCGTCACTGTTTTTGCCAGGCTCGCCTTTAAGGCCATCTTTACCTTGCACACCCGGCGTGCCCGCAGGGCCAGGAACAGCAATTGTTGGTTGCGGTGGCGGTACGTTTACGACAGTGGGTTTGTCGCATGCGCTAACTGCGGTAATTGTTGCTATCGCCAATATCAGCTTCGTATAGTTCATGTGAACCCTTTGTCGTTTAATTTTAATGTCGGTGTCTCGAGCATGGGAAGCTCGCGGGATTACTGCTAAGGTGCAGAGGCCAAAGAATAAACAATCCTGATAGCGCTTTCTGTACGCTAGGCCACACAAACCAATTTTTTTAAGACTATTGTTGTTTGTTTTATAGTTTGACGAAGCGCTACAGTGACGAAGTACCGTACAAAAACCTAAGTAGCAAGCCTATTTGGCAGCAGACGGTCGTACTCTTTTTTGACGACCGCGTAGCATTCGCAGCAGCGGTTCTCTAACCCTTTGCGGTCTAGCGCGAAAATATGACCGCGCGAATAGCGAATTAAGCCCGCTCGCTGCAAATTAAGCGCGCATTCAGTGACACCTTCGCGGCGCACGCCGAGCATATTGGCGATAAGCTCTTGGGTCATATTGAGCTCATTTCCTTGGAGGCGATCTAGACTCAGTAACAGCCATCGACATAACTGCTGGTCTAACGAGTGATGCCGATTGCACACGGCAGTCTGCGACATTTGGGTAATTAACGCCTGCGTATAGCGCAGCAGCAAATGCAGCACGGGGCCGCCTCGATCAAACTCGACTTTCATCAAGGCCGCTTTAAGCCTATAACCCTCGCCCGCACTTTGCACGACCGCGCGACTGGGCGTGGAGCCGCCGCCCATGAAAAGTGAAATACCCACCAACCCTTCGTTGCCCACAACGGCGATCTCAGCAGATGCGCCGTTTTCCATTACGTACAGGAGTGAGACAATAGATGTTGTCGGAAAGTAAACATGCTTTAACGTGCCGCCTGACTCGTAAAGCACATGGCCTAGCGGCATATTAACTAGCTCAAGATCCGCTTGCCAACGTAACCATTCAGGTTCAGGCAAGGCTGCCAGAATATGATTGTATTTTGGCTCAGTGATGCTGATGGTCGGTTGAATCATGTTGGGTTTCCCTCCAAACAATGGCTTATATTTTGGACGCCATGATCACAGAATTGCAACATGTACGGTGCTAAGTTGGATACCGCAAAGGGTTCATTGTAGTGGGGTTGAACACGTTTTTATGTACGGTTTCGCACATAAGGTATTCATCGTAGTTTTGTGCACTAGGAAATAACAGGCCAACTAAAAATGCCCCGGTTAAAGGGGCATTTTTTGTTAGCTCACTGCACTTGCGGCTAGCGGTATGCGCCTATAAATTACGCATATCTGTCTTTTGATGTCCTACGTCTTTTTGCACACTCAGCCAGTCGTTAATTTGCTTGTCAGTCGCTTCTTTGGTGATGCCATAGGTTTCCTGAATTTTTCCAGCGAGATGGTCGCGCTTGCCTGCGATTACATCGAGCTGATCGTCGGTGAGCTTGCCCCATTGCTGTTTTGCGTTGCCTTTAAATTGCTTCCAATTTCCTTCGATACGATCCCAGTTCATGATGTGTCCTTATTCAAGTTTGGCAAATTGGCCATTTTCGATTGTTTGTTACCCGAACATAGTGCGTTTCAATTCAACGGGCGTCTGTCTGCCAACACACACAACGCGCCGAGAGCTTGGGGTGGGCGCAGATTTTGTTAAGTCATGAGTTTGACCCTTTTTTTATCTCTTTTTTTATCTCTTTTTTTATCTCTTTTTTTATCTCTTTTTTTATCTCTTTTTTTATCTCTTTTTT
>Ga0105049_10001585_pt1 | contig 26861 bp, 35 predicted proteins | sample MAT06_FD_78087 | JGI IMG/M metagenome (GOLD analysis project Ga0105049, IMG submission 78087) | Freshwater microbial communities from Lake Fryxell liftoff mats and glacier meltwater in Antarctica - MAT-06 | ecosystem: Environmental > Aquatic > Freshwater > Ice > Liftoff microbial mat | place... | reverse complement strand
AGTTCTGGCACCACGATTTGCAAATGGACGGAGAGTCATGAAGTTTGGGGCAACTTGGGCAAATCCATTCTCTCAATCCAACTGCGATTGTTCAACGGAGTCTCTATAAGACGATCGCCCCCGTTTCGACCTATGGACGGCACTAACTTAACCGGACCCAGTCCTTTGCAAAGTGAGCTGCGGGTGGGGTAATTTTAGCGACCGCCAAATGGGGCAAACAAAGAGCTTTGCCTACCAAATCTAGGAAGACCTCGGGGTCAAATGGTTTGGGCAAGCAATAAATCCCCCCCGCAGTATTCAAGGGTTCGATCCAATTGGTTTCGAACGATTCTGCCAAAAACAAGACCGGCAACTCGCGCGTCGCTTGCAACCCGCGAAGTTCGCAGGCGTCCCTGGCCGCTTGCAAAGCGTCCCTTCCAAAGGACAGCACAATCAAGTCAAAAGTCAACGATTGTGTAGCTTTTAACCCCACGGAAGTGTCTCGAGCCAAAAAACAACGATATCCCTTTTGATCCAAAATGGCGGACATGCCGGTCAGTAGAAGCGGATCTCGTTCCACAATTAGGATCATTGGCTGTTTGACTGCTTGGTTTTCCATCGACTTTTCCTACAATCTGCACCTTCACAAGCGAAACACGAACGGTTTTCCGATCGCGGCAATTGCCCGCGAGCCAACTCACTACCTTTTCCATTGCTCAAACATGGCCGATTCTCAGGATCAAGACAACACCGGTTTAGGGGTTCATCAGGCTGCCAGGCTCGAAAAACTGAAGAAAATCGAAGCCCTAGGTCTCGATCCTTGGGGATCCCGTTTCGACAACCGCGCGTTCATTGCGCCGGTCCGCGCGATGGCCAACCAAGTCCGATACAAAAAAGAGGACGGCTCGCTCGTCTCCCTGCCTGACCTCGATGCCGCTAAGGCACCTGCCGCAGAGGCTATCGACTACAAAGCTTGGAAAGCTAGCCAAGGTGCAGGTGAGGAAATTGGCCCAATGGTTCGAGTCGCAGGCCGCATCATGCTGTTGCGGACAGCCGGGAAGCTGTACTTCCTCAACATCCGCGATTGGTCCGGCGACATCCAAATCATGATCGCCAAGGGACAAGTGCCGGATGCGGATTTCGATCTCGCTAAGTTGCTTGATTTCGGCGATCTGGTCGGTATCGATGGACGGCTCGGTCGCACCAATACCGGCGAACTGACCGTCATCGCGACCAAGCTTCACTTCATGACCAAGACGCTTGAGCCGCCCCCGGAAAAGCACGCGGGACTTCAAGACACCGAACTACGACAACGCATGCGTTACGTGGACCTGACATACAACCCGGAGTCACTCCAAACGTTCCTCCATCGAACGAAGATCATCCATTCCATCCGGGCAACATTGGCGTCCCACCAGTTTGTTGAAGTCGAGGGGCCAACGTTGCATACGATCGCCGGAGGAGCGGCGGCCAAGCCGTTTGTGACGCATCACAACGCGCTCGACATGCAGTTATTTTTGCGGATCGCTCTCGAGTTGCACCTCAAGCGACTTTTGGTTGGCGGCATCGAGCGCGTCTATGAAATGGGCCGAGTCTATCGCAACGAAGGGATCAGTCCAAAACACAACCCAGAGTTCACTATGATCGAACTCTATTGGGCCTATGCGAACTACGAAACGATGATGGACCTTACACAACAGATCATTTGCGAAGCAATCCAGGCAACCGGTCAAAACTATCAACTGAAATGGGGTGACCTCGATATTGATTTCACTCCTCCCTTCCAACGCCGTACCTATAGCGATTTGTTCGAAGAGCACACGGGACTAAAGATCTCCGATTCCGATGGGATCGCCAAACTAGCTCGCAAAATTGGTTTGGATCCGACAGGCAAACACCCGGACGTCGTCGTGAGCGAAGTCTTTGAAGAAAAAGTGGAGGACTCCCTCATCGGTCCGATCTTTGTGATCGACTACCCGGCAAGTATCTGTCCATTGACCAAACGCAAGGACGGAAACCCTGAGATCGCGGAGAGGTTCGAATTGTTTATCCATGGAATGGAACTTGCAAACGCTTACACCGAACTGAACGATCCGATTTTGCAAGAGAAACTCTTCAAAACGCAGCTCGATGGGATGGCGGAAGAAGACTCGATGGCCAAGATGGACACCGACTTTGTCCGAGCGCTTCGCTACGGCATGCCACCAGCTGGTGGACTTGGTATCGGTATCGATCGCTTGATCATGTTGCTCACCGACTCGCGCAGCATTCGCGACGTTATTTTATTCCCACTGTTACGTCACGAAAACTAGGATTGTTGACCAAAAAATGGAAGCTGGAATTGTAGGTCTACCTAACGTAGGCAAAAGTACACTCTTCAACGCACTCACCGGTTCGCAATCGGCCCAGGCGGCAAACTATCCGTTCTGCACCATCGATCCCAACGAAGGGATTATTAGCGTGCCAGACGAACGTTTGAGCCGTATCGCGAAAATTGTTGGACCACAAAAAGTGATTCCGGCGATGCTCAAATTGGTCGATATCGCCGGGATAGTGAAAGGAGCCAGCGAGGGCCAAGGGCTTGGAAACAAGTTCCTGAGCCATATTCGTGAGGTCGATGCCATCCTCCAAGTCGTTCGATGCTTCGCCGACCCAGACGTGATTCATGTCGGTGGCAAAGTCGACCCGCTATCGGATATCGAGACGATCGAGATGGAACTGATGTTCTCCGACATTCAGACTCTGGACAATGCGCTCGCGAAAGCAGAGAGAGCAGCCCGGGGCGGCGACAAAGAAGCGAAACTCCGAGTCACCGGCATTCAGCAGTGCATGGAACAATTGAACAAAGAACTGCCACTACGTAAGCTGATGATGGAAGAAACGGTTGCTAAAGCCATCTCTAGCTACGGCTTGATGACGGCCAAGCCCATCCTCTACATTGCCAACGTGGACGACCACGATTTGCAGGGTACCAGCGAACCCGTAACTAAGATCCGTGCTTTCGCGGACAATGTCGGCGCGCAAGTCGTCCCGGTCTGCGCTAAGCTAGAAGCAGAGATAGCAGAGCTGGACGAACCAGACCGTACCGAGATGCTTGTGGCTGTTGGACTTTCCGAACCCGCATTGCAGTCGGTTGCCCGAAAGACCTACCAAACGCTTGGACTTCAAAGCTATTTCACGGCCGGTGAAAAGGAAGTCCGCGCGTGGACGATTCCGATCGGTGCGACTGCCCCTCAAGGTGCTGGGGTCATTCACAGCGACTTCGAACGCGGCTTCATTCGCTGCGAAGTGTTTTCCTTGTCTGACCTGGAAAAATACGGAAGCGAGAAAGAGATTCGGTCCGCTGGCAAACTGAGAACCGAAGGCAAAGCCTACGTCATGCAAGACGGAGATATCTGCCACTTCCTGTTCAATGTTTAATGGCTAGCCATCCCTCGGACGCGGCCTAACAACCCCTATATTCGCTACTTCCGTTGCATGGTTCCACCAAAAGAAAAGTTTCCGAAACATGCCTGCAGGTTCGGTTGCCTTACAGCTAAAAAGGACCAAGCTTTCCGGACGCCTCGAAGTTTTTTTCCACCGTCCAGTCATAGCGTATGTCCATCGTCCTCAACCAATCCGAATCCGATCGGTCCTCGCCACCGGCAAGCCTAGAATCGGATTCGTTGGTTTCTGGTCTGTCGTTCATGCTTTTCGCGAACGTTTTCCAACGCGGACTAGGCTTTATTCGCAATATTGCGATATGCCGATTTCTTGTCGATGAACAACTTGGCCTTTGGGCTTTGGCTACCAGTTTTTTCATTCTAGCTGCACCCCTGGCCGCACTGGGGCTTCCTGGCACTTTTGGACGACTTGTATCGACTTATCGAGCGAGTGGTCAGCTGCAAGTATTCCTGCGTCGAATTGCCCTGGGCTCTTCGGTAGGAGCGCTCGCATTTGTTTCCTATCTCGTCCTCGCGCCGGTCAACGCTAGCAGCCTTATATTTGGTGTTGAGCTTTCGAGGTCGACGATGTCGCTCCTGGCCGTGACTCTTTGCTTTGTGATTCTCTTTAATGCGTCGACCGAATTCCTTGGCGGCTTGCGCAAGCCACGCTTGGTCTCAGCCATGCATACCTGTAACTCAATGGTATTTACTCTCGCGAGTTTGGTTGGAGTTCTCTGTTTCAGTGACTGGCGTACCCTAGTGGCTGCAACGGCTATCGCTTCGGTTGCCGGTCTTGTTCCAGCTATCGTAGCTATGAGAAGCTGGCGTTTCAATGATCTACCAACCCGGGTTTCGATGGTGTCCAACCGCGAAATGTGGAAACGCGTTTTGCCATTCGCTGCTAGTATTTGGTGTATGAATTTGTTGGTGAACCTGTTCGACGTGGTAGATCGCTATATGATCATGCACCTTGCGACCGAAACAGTCGAGCAAGGTCGCGCCCTGGTTGGTCAGTTTCATAGCGGCCGAATCATGCCCATGCTGTTGTCGAGCCTGTCGTTGATGCTCAGTGGTATCTTGCTCCCGTACCTAGCCGCCGACTGGGAGGCGGGGCATCACGACAAGGTTGCCAATTCCCAGAGACTCACATTGAAGTGCGCCTCGCTATTCTTTTTTGCCCTTTCGGTTGCCTCCATGGCAGTGGCACCGTTGCTCTTCCATTCGATCTTGCAAGGTAAGTATACCGACGGTTTGGCGATTATGCCTCAAGCCATGTTGCACTGCTGTTTTGCCGCTTTGGCAGTTCTAATGCAGAACTACTTTTGGTGCGCAGAACGAGGACGCACGGTCGGCATCATTGTCGCAATCGGCTTGGTTCTCAACGTTGCTCTCAACGCGTGGTGGGTTCCAATGTGGGGACTCCGCGGAGCCATGACTGCGACGTCCGTATCGGGAGCGGCCATTCTTTCACTGACACTCTTGGAAATGAGCAGGTCCGGAGTTCGATTGGGAAAAGGAACGATCTGGTTCTGCTTGCTTCCGATCTCTATTTTGCTGGGGACTGTCCCAGCCGCTTGCCTGCTCGCTACCTTTTGTTTCGTGACTGGCAGGACAAATTGGCTGCTTTCCATGGAGGAAAAGCGAACCATCGACCTGGCGATCACATCGAAACTGCAGGGCTTCGGCCTACCCATTCAATCAATTTGGTCGATACCCAATCGTTAAAAAGTTCTAGGATCACCATGGTTTCACCCCTGAAAATTTGCTGTATTGGTGCCGGCTATGTGGGCGGCCCCACGATGGCCATGATCGCAAAGCAATGCCCGGATATCCAGGTTCATGTCGTCGACCTGAATCAAGCGAGGATCGATCAATGGAATTCGGAGGTCTTGCCCATCTATGAACCTGGTCTCGATGAGATCGTACGCGAAGCCCGCGGCCGCAATCTAAAGTTCTCCACCCAGGTCGAGTCGGCAATTAGCGAATCCGACATCATTTTCATCGCTGTGAATACACCCACGAAAACCTTCGGAATCGGTGCGGGAAGAGCAGCCAATCTCGAGTTTATCGAGAAGTGCGCTCGTCAGATTGCAAAGTGTTCGAAAGGACACAAAATCGTTGTCGAGAAGTCGACTCTACCGGTCCGCACAGCCGAAGCGGTCAAGCGAATCCTCAACAGCGCAGCCAACGGATCTACCTTTGACGTTCTAAGCAACCCAGAGTTCCTCGCCGAAGGGACTGCGGTTCAAGATTTGCTACATCCCGATCGAGTCTTGATCGGTGGCGAGTCAGCGGAATCGGTCGAAAGACTGGCGCAAGTTTATGGCCGCTGGATCCCTCGCGAACGCATTCTCACTACTAACCTATGGAGCAGTGAACTTTCCAAACTCGCTGCCAACGCGTTTCTCGCGCAACGCGTTTCTTCCATCAACGCCATCTCGGCTCTATGCGAAGCGACCGGTGCCGACGTCGATGAAGTTGCCAGGGCGATCGGGACAGACTCACGCATTGGCCCCAAATTCCTTAAGTCCTCTGTCGGATTCGGCGGTTCCTGTTTCCAAAAAGACATTCTCAATCTTGTCTATCTCTGCGAACACTTTGGATTGCGCGAGGTCGCCCAGTATTGGGAACAGGTCGTCGTCATGAACGACTATCAAAAACGTCGCTTCTCGGAACGCATCGTTCGCACGATGTTCAACACCGTTTCGGACAAGAAAATTTCAATCTGGGGCTTTGCATTCAAGAAAGACACCAATGACACGCGAGAGTCGGCAGCCATCCACGTGTGCCGTGATCTACTCGAAGAACGCGCTCGACTGGTTATTTATGATCCACAAGTTCCAGAATCTCAAATTCGATCTGAGCTTGAACATGCCTTCGCCGATGCTTCCGGCAGCGTCTCGGACAAACACAAAACATTGATCGAGACAAATGTATCTGTCGCCAAAGACGCTTACGCTGCTTCTCATGGAGCCCATGCCGTTGCAGTACTAACCGAATGGGACGAATTCAAGTCGATCGACGCAGCCCGAGTACTCACGGGTATGAGACGCCCAGCATTTCTTTTTGACGGCCGCAATATTATGGATCGTGTCAAACTGTTGCAGCTTGGCTTCGAGGTCCACAGCATCGGACGCCCAAGCCGTCCGGCCTAACCCGACTGCGAAAAACAGCCTTCCTATCTTTTCGCAATTTCCTTTGCAAGTCGCTGGCGGGCTTCCTGAAAGAATGCGATTAAATCCTCGCGTTGGTAGTCCGGGTACGTCCACGGATTGGGTTGCCAACGCTGATCTCGGAATGCCAACGTAACTTCAGCATAGATTCCATCTCTCAAGTAAAGTCGATGCTCCCGATTCTTGGTCGATGCCAATACCAGTTTGGTCATCGACATGTACCCTGGATCAATGTTGAGCGGACGTGGCACGTCAAAGCGTCGACTCTGGGCCATTTCATCTTCCCAAGCATTCGCAACCAGCTTGTGGGACGCTAACTCGGCAGGGTCGTACCACGCTTCCATGACGGCGAATTGTTTCTGAAGATCATCGCCCATCGAGGCGTTGTAGTAGGCCGATTCGCTGAACGGAAACCTTGGGCTCAAGAGCCCAATAGGCCCAAACTGATTCTCAACCTTCGACCAAATCCACTCCAACGCGGGAACGCTAGCGCTGAAAGCGGCCACCAATTGAACGCACGGAGGCACTTGCTTTATAAAACCCATGTGTCGCCTAACGTCAATTCTTTTTGGGACGATTCGAGTCCGCTGAGTCCGCAAGATCGCGTTCGGCCTTGGCAACTCTCTCGTTTTCTCGCCGTTGGTCTTGTTTAGTATTGTTCCCCTTTTGGCCCAAGATACTTCCAGAAACCATCACCATGAAGAACAAGCACACCAACGATTCCATTTTATTCAGCATCGCAAGACCCTACATTCCCGACGAGGAGCCGGAATCGTTTTTCGGACCCAAGACAATTTGAAAATTCCCCGTTGGCAGCTTTAAACACCCGCGCAAGCATGTACAAAGCGACGACCTTGCATCATAATCCAATTCTCTTGCATTATTCAACGACTAGGAAACTCATGCCACAAATGTGCCGGATGTCACGATTGTACCTGCGATTTCGGTCAGGTAAGAGATGTTTGTAAAAGAGGAACGGGAAATGAATGATTTTCAAGGCCGAGCCGTTTAGGTTGAGAGATGTTAGGGGTGTCATGAGAAACCTCCTTGTCCTTAGGTAGTCCGTCCGGGAATTTGATGTTGCGCCCACGACCGATCAAAAACTCCAAACCGTATACGGCTTCAGCCGCTGAATCTGAGGACTCAGATTCCGTGCGTGGACTTCGTCTTTCCCACAAACGCACGTCGAATGGACCGAAACCAAAAAGCGCATCTCCTTTTCGATGGAATACGATAGTTCCGACCCAGCGACGTGAGCGTGCAACGGAGGGACTTTTACTTGGATGCGCGATTGGCGAAGCGTTGGCGCTGCCGCGAGATAACCTCCATCCGCGAGTTGCTTTGAAACTCTTTGGAAGAAACCCGCTCCACTACCGTTTCCAACCGGGCACAGGAATCACAAGCCATCGTACCCATGGCTTGCTCATGAGTTTCCAAGCGATCCTTCGCAGCAAAACAGATCCCCAAATCTATGCGACCAACGTGAGCCGCCGAATCGGTTGGTACCAACGCGGTTTTCCCATTCGGCACTTTATGATCCACTTGGGCCGTTTGCTGGGTGTTGGGAAACGCTCCGACGATTCTATGAACTTTGGGCTCGCCGATGATCCGCTCATCCGATCCCTGGTCGTCAGCGTCTCCATTCAAGGAACCGGCGACTCTGCGACCAGCTGGTTTCAAAAGAACGTGAGTGTCTCGCATGCCGACCCTCGAGTTCTACATGCATGTACGCTCGTTGGACATGCCGCACAATTGGCTCAAATGATCGATCCCAAAGAGTTTGATCCCGCGAACGTTTTGGAACAGCTCATCCAAACGACCGATGAGCCCACACTCAACGGGATGCTGATCCAATTGCGAACGGGACTCAAGAAAAACCGATCACTCGCGTTTGTCGCAACGGAATTCGGTTGGGATGCTGGCATCCCGTCCAACGTGTTCGCAACGGCTATCATTGGGATTTATGGCTGGTTGCGACATCATGATCGATTTCGATACACCGTCGAACGCACTATCCTGCTCGGCGGTGCCTGTGCTGGGGCCGCCTCGATCGCAGGCGGACTTTCCGGTATCCTTCTGGGCAAGCGAGGCATCCCCTCAGAATGGATTGATCGACTTAGCCTCTATCCGCATGGAAATGAGTGGCAGGAACGGCTCATTGAACGCATCAAAGACTGGCCTCACGGGGCTGACGATATCCAACGCGTTACGTCCCTCCCATCGATGATCCTTGGACAGTTGCTTCGAAACTCGCTGTTTTCTGCATTCCGAGCGATACACTTGATCATTCGATTTCCCATGCGACTAACGCAATTCAGCGTTTCCAAGCACAGATCCCGATAGCCCGTGTTTCGGGGCCGACTTATTGCTCGAGGATAGAAGCATTCGGATCCGAACCCGACTGCGCGCGAATCCACAATCCGAAATTGTCGATTCTCTGATGCTTGGTAAACTCCTGCATCTGCTCCCCATGATCTTTCCATCGCTCCAGCGTTGAGATCAGTTCCGCTTCGAGTTCACTGGCCGATCGGTCTGCACCCGTTTTTTGAAGCACTTTGAATCGCATCAAGTCGAGACCAAATCGCCGTCCGATGTATGGAACTTTGCATGCAAAGTCTGCTTCCAAATTATCGACGCACTTCTGGAGTTCATCCAATACTTCCAAGGCCTCGCCATGTTTTTTATTTCCTAGCAATACATTTACCCAAACATCAAACAACGGTTCTGCTTCCTCGACCACCCACCGTTCATCCATGACCGGTCGCCAGACCCTATCGAACATCGCCACCGCCCTAGAACATGTAACGTACGCTTCTGATACTAGCGAGTTCTCAAGCTGATACAGAGCTTTCATGTGCAGCCCCCGAATAAAGTACTTAATGAGCAACGGGCGATCTTGATTTGCAGTCCAAATCCCCTCCGAAAGCTCTATCGACTCTTGCAACAATTGCAAACCTCGTTCGCTGTCCGAAGGTAGCAACAAGAAAGACAGCTTTATTTTGGTCGCCGCAAGCGCATCGAGATAGTCTACGTTCTTGGGATGTTGAATACAAAGTGTTTCGATGTCATGAAGGGCCGATTCCAAATACTCCGATTGGCCAACGCCGCCGAGCTTGGAGTTGGAGCCCAAGAAATTCGAAAGGAGAAATCGCGAATAAAAGGATTGGAATCGATAGAGTTCATTGTTTGGTTGAGTCGCTAAGAGGCGTGATAGTATTCGAAGCACTTCCACCCGTTGTTCCATCGACTCGTCCAATTTGCCGACCCGCTCGTTCGCCATGGAAACAAAGTGCTTCAAGACACTCATGCGATGCAGAAAATCTTCATCGGACGGGTTCTCTGCTAGGTACCCCTCCAAAATCCGGACCGACTTCTGAAGCGACACCAGCATCTCGTCTCCCTTGATGCGAGTTCCGGCAAAGATCCGGTCCGCCATATCGGAATACACCGCAACCAGTTCCTTCATCGCGGATTTCTCTCGCTCTCGAGATTGTGATTGGCTCTCATTCGAAATCTGTTCCCGAATTCTCGACATCCGCTCTACATCCGTTGCGGTTCGCTCATGAATTAAGGCTGTGGCTAGTCCGGTGACCGCCACCGCGTTTGCCAAAAGGGCTCCCATCAGAATGATGCCCATGACTGGATGACGACGCGCCGTATGATTCATTCGTCGATACCAAGTGACTCGCTCCGCGACAACAGGTTCGTCACATAGAAATCGCTGCAAGTCGAGTCGCAATTCATATGCAGATTGATAGCGATGCTGAGGCTCCTTTGCTAAACACTTTAAGACAACAGCCTCCAAATCGCGAGGAATGGAACTGCGGACCCGTTGTGGTCGGTCAGGACGCGCTTCGACAATCAAATTCCGGACACGCAACTCATTCCCGTCGTCGAACGGCGCGCGGCCCGTCAGCAACTCATACAAAATGATACCTAGCGAAAAGATATCGGAAGTCGTCCCGATTTCATTCAATGCTCCACTGGCCTGTTCCGGCGACATGTAGCGAACGGTCCCCAATGCACCCCCCTCCTGGGTCAAGTCGTTCGGACCGGGGCTGTGGTCCATGCGTTTCGCCAGACCGAAATCGCTTAGCACCGGCTGAAATCCAACCTCCTCTGTCCCGTGTCCTGGACTCTCCGCCAAAAGGATGTTCCGGGGCTTGAGATCACGGTGCAAAATAGCTTTTGTATGAGCGAAGTGAACTGCGGCGGAAACTTCGGAAAGCAACCATGCCGCTTGCCGGGGCGAAACATCACTTCCCATCTTCTCCGTCAAATCTGCAAGCGTTCCCCCTGCGACTAACGTCATTGTGATGTATGGAATCGATCCAATCATCCCTGTTTCATAAACTCGAACTATTCCTGGATGCGAAAGCAACGCTGCTGACTGGGCCTCGCCCAGAAACCTCGCTCGATGGTCGCGAGATTCGCTGCGCGATGGACGCATCATCTTGATCGCGACCTCCATACCTAGGGAATGATCGTGCGTCGAAAAAACAATTCCAAACGCTCCCGCACCTATAAAACGAGGATTCGAAAATCGAAGGTTAGCAGAGCCTGGTGTGCCATCGTCCACTCGATTGACTTCATCGAATGCAGCCACCCGACCTCGCATCAATACCTGGAGACAAATCTGCTCATCCCGTTCCAAATCAGGCGTATCATCGAGCACCGGCCAAGCGCAATTGTCTACCCACCGACGCAATCGTTCCAGTTCGAACGGGTCATCCGAAAATGAATCATGGTCCGAGCATCCAACGGAGGAACCCTCGCGACCTCTATCGACTCGTGTCATCCGAAAAAACCTCTGGCCTTATTCTAGCTAAGCATCGTTGAACCAGCATGCGAACATCGTCACCCGTACGGTCTAGTTTCGCTCCAATCTCACGGTAGGACATTTCCTTTCGAAACCGCCACCATAGTAGCCTTTGCAACTCTCGAGGCAACCGACCTAGCACCAAACGAAGGCGATCGCGATACTCGCCATCAACCAACTCGTCGAGCGGCATCACGACCGAATCCGAAACATCCACATCGACTTCCGAGCCCAATGGACTCATCGTTGTCTCACGAAGAACGCTGCGTTTCTGAGAGAATAGGAATCGACGACGAACGTCCTGGATCCGATGCTTCAAGAGCGCTTTTAGGTAGTTTATGAACTGACCCCTACTGCGAGCCTCCATGCTGGAAAACCCCCGTACGACATCGACACAGGTTTCCTGGACGACGTCCGAAACATCCACTTTAGGACGAAGAATGGAATCCAAATCCCGGTCCGCTAAAGCCCTCAACAACGGACGGTAACAGGTAACCAAATCCTCCAAAGCGGCCGCATCGCGCCGATGCAACAGCTCGCTCACGTCGCCGTCGAACTTGTTTGGAACCGAAGGGAGCAAGATCTTTCGCTACTCACTGAAATCAGAACTCAAAACGGAAAATGGTGAGCCCCAAGTTTCGCTAGTTGGGACCCAAACGCTTACTCCAATAATAGTCACTCTCGCAGCCGTTCGCACAAGAGATGAGAATTTATCAATCTCATGCGTTGCCAAAAAGCGTCGGGATCTGGAGTTATCGCACGCTAGCTATGTTTCTCAACACAGGCCTTAATGGCTTCAAATACGCTTTCTTCAACCTGCATACCGTCCACCCGCTCAAGCTTTCCCTGGGCCGCATAGTATTCGGTTAAGGGTGCAGTTTGCGTGTTGAAAACGTGCAGCCTCTCGCGAATCGTCTCGTAGTTGTCATCCGCTCGGCCATCGACTTGAGCCCGCTTGAGCAACCTCTGGATAAGTTCCTCCTCGACAACCTTCAGCTCCAAAGCCATATCCAGCTTTAGTCCTTGCTCAGCCAAGTAGTCATCCAACAACTGGGCTTGTATAATGGTTCTTGGGAAGCCATCAAACAATGCGCCGTTCACACACTCTTCGCTTTGTAGCTTTTGTGCCACAATCCGCATTACCAAGTGGTCTGGCGCCAACTTGCCCGCGTCGATATGCGAAGCAACCCATCGCGACAACGCGGTATCCTGACGCTTTACGGCACGAAGCATTTCACCGGTCGACAAATGAGGGATTTTCAACAAATCCACTAAGCGTTTGCACTGCGTACCTTTGCCTGCGCCGGGCGGGCCGATGAACACCAATCGCATCGCAGCGACCCCTCCCCATTTTGCTGTTGACCGTGAGTGAGTAAGCAGAAAGCAACTACTGCTCCAACAAGCCCTTGTAGTTTCGCATCAATAAGTGACTATCGATCTTCTGAATCAAATCAAAGGCCACGCTGACTGCGATCAACAAACCCGTACCGCCATAAAACGCTGCCACAGTAAACGACACGCCGAACTGAGAGGTAATGATCGTTGGAACAATCGCCACCAAAGCTAGAAACGCCGCTCCCACGTAGGTTATTCGAACCATTACCTTCTCGAGATAATCAGCGGTCCGCTTTCCCGGCCGGTACCCTGGGATGAACGCCCCAGAATCCTGCAAATTCTGTGACATCTCCTTGGGATTGAACATGATGGAGGTCCAAAAGAAACAGAAGAAGAAAATCAACGCAACGTACAAAAGATTATAGGAGAAGGAAGATCCAGTCTGGAACATGCTGCTCAACGACAAAAATACCTTTGCAACGGCACCACTCCAACCCGATGCAGCACCATCGTTCCCACTGCCAAAGTAATTCGCCAAGATACCGAACATCAACCCAGGTATCATCAGCATACTGCTAGCAAAAATAATCGGCATCACCCCCGATTGATTGATCTTCAATGGCAAAAATTGCTTAGCACCACCAAAGACACGTCGTCCGCGAACGTGCTTAGCACTCTGCATCTGGATTCGTCGCTGTGCCATCGTAATGAAAACAACCGCAAAGACTACACCCACGAAAAGAAAAGCCAACACAATGAGAACGTCTGGTCCAATCGAGTTGTTCGACATGCCACTCAAAGAATCCGACATGCTCTGTCGCAAATCCCAAAGAGCCTTTGGCATCTGAGCCAAAATCCCCGCCATGATCAAAAGGGAAACCCCGTTTCCAATCCCGTACTCGTCGATCTGCTCCCCAAGCCACATCAGGAACATCGAACCCGCCGTCATAATTGCAACGGTTGTAATGATCCAGCCAAAGGAAAGCTGCGAACCACCGTTCGGATAGAAAACCGATGAGATAGGGGACTCGGGTACACTAACCACACTGTAATACAAATAGGCTGCGCTTTGCAAAATGCAAATAACGACGGTCAAGTAACGTGTGTACTCATTGATCTTCTTGCGTCCGACCGCTCCTTCTTTCCTCAATCGCTCAATGGGAGCCCAAACGGTTCCCAGCAGTTGAAAGATGATCGATGCCGAAATGTAAGGCGCAATCCCAAGGCCAAAAATGGTCAGCGAGCGAAGATCAGTCGCCGAAAACAATGCGACCTTATCCAAAAAAGACTTCACCTCGCCAGAGTACTGCAAGTCACCGTTGGTCAAGACCGGCAGCCGAACGTGGTAGCCAATACGGTAGACGGCTAGCAAGAAGAGCGTCAAGAAAATCTTCTGTCGCAATTCCGGGATGGAAAAAACAACCCTTAACTTTTCAAACATGACTTCTTGTTCCTACAAGACTGTTGTAGGGCTTGAACCATACGAACGCACGGCTTGGGCTCTACGAAAAAGGATGGCCGACATTGATCTATCGTCAACGCCGGCCATCGTATTGTTTCGGATAATCGTCTTCACTGCTAGCCTAATTTTGTTCGGCTTTGACGCCCGAACATTGGTTCTTAAGACTTGGCCTCGTTCTTGAGAGCGGCTACGCGTTCATCGGGCGTCCGCTTGGCAGCGATCACCTCGATCGAGCCTCCTGATTGCTCAATCTTCGCCTTTGCCGACTCGCTCGCCCGCGTGACTACGAAATTCAACTTTTTGGTCAACTCTCCGTCGCCCAGAATCTTGATCTCGTCACAACGAACTTTTACCAAACCCTTCTCGCGAAGCGTCGTCGCGTTTACCTCTTCACCTTCGGCGAAGACGGTATCGATATCACCCAAGTTGACGCCGAAAACGGTTAGACCCCATCGATTGTGGAAACCACGCTTCGGGATTCTACGAACCAATGGCAAATCACCACCATTGAACATCGGGTGTCGCGAATAACCCGATCGGGACTTGTGCCCGTTGTGACCGCGACCGGACGTCTTACCGGTTTTGCTACCGATGCCGCGCCCAATTCGCTTGCGCGATTTGTTGGTGACAATGTCCTTGTTGACTTCTTCTAGATTCATGACAGTTTCACGCCTCGGAGTCGTTCGACATCTTCCCGCGTTCTCAATTGCGAAAGCGCGTCAAAAGTTGCCTTGATCAATACGGTTGGATTGTTCGAGCGAAAGCTCTTTGTCAAAATGTCCTGGATCCCAACTGCTTCACAAACAGATCGAACCGCTTGCCCAGCAATAATGCCCGTTCCTGGATTGGCTGGCATCAACAGCACGTGAGCCGCCCCAAAGTGTCCGGAAACAGCATGTGGAATGGTTCCGTTGATGAGTGGAACACTGATCATCGATCTATTCGCACCCTTTTGGGCCTTGGCTACGCTCGGCGGCACTTCATTGGCCTTCCCATATCCGTAACCGACTTTGCCCTTACCATCGCCCACGACGACGAGTGCTGCAAAACTGAACCGGCGACCGCCTTTTACCACAGCCGCGCAACGCTTGATCTTCAAAACGCGATCGATTAGATCGCCTTGTCCACCACCGCCACCGCCACCGCCACCTGATGAATTATTTGCCACGCTTATGATCGCTCCGAATTAGAATTCCAAACCAGCTTCGCGGGCCGCGTCGGCAAACGCCGCCACACGACCATGGTACTTGCACGACCCACGGTCCAATGCAACTTGCTTGATCCCCACCTTGATCGCTCGCTCTGCAAAGATCTTGCCAAGCTTGCTCGCCGCGTCGCAGTTGCCACCGTATCCGATAGACGCCCGAAGATCCTTGTCGCGAGACGAAGCCGAAACCAACGTCTTGCCAGACGAGTCATCAATAAGCTGACAACTGAAATTCTGCAACGAACGAGTCACGCTCAATCGTGGACGTAGTGTCGTACCGCGAACTCGCTTTCGCACGCGAAACGCACGACGCTCTCGCTGACCATCCACCACTTTTCGAATATCCACAGCTAACCCTCTATCATCTCGACGTGATGGTTCCACGTCCCGTTAAATTCAAAAACCGTATCGTAATGTTTATCTTACCAAGGAGAACGAAGTCCACTAAGTCGCGCTCTTGCCCGGCTTGAGCTTGACCTGTTCACCAACATAGCGAACCCCCTTACCCTTGTAGGGCTCGGGCTTTCGAAGCGAGCGAATATAAGCCGCAAACTGGCCAACAGCCTGCTTGTCACATCCCTTGATCGTGATGTGTGTCTGATCCGGACACGTTACATCCAATCCCTCGGGGATCGGTAAATGCAACTCGTTGGCAAACCCGACTCGAAGCTGGAGAATTTTGCCCTTCAACGCAGCTAAATACCCCACGCCGATGACCTCAAGTTTCTTCTCGTAACCAGTTTTCACACCCAAGATCATGTTGTTGATCAAAGCACGTGTCAACCCATGAAAAGCTCGAGATTGACGCTCGTCGTTGGCGCGGGCTACTTCTAAGGTCTTTCCGTCGCTACTAACTGCGACCGAAACCTCTTCGCGGTGCGTAAAGGACAACTTTCCTTTTGGACCTTCTACGTCAACCTTGCGATCTGCGACCGCAACCTTGACGCCGTCTAGTATTGGAATCGCCTTTTTACCTACTCGGGACATTTTTATTCACTCTTGCATTGGAATGTTTGGAACAAGCGACAAACGCCTGCAGTCTTCCGGGGATGTTCGATTATCGCGAGCCAAGCCCGCGTAGCCAGCTAACAAACTTCACAAAGGACCTCGCCGCCAAGCTTCTGCTGGCGCGCCTCTCTATCGCTCACAACCCCCTTAGAGGTGCTCACGATGGAAATCCCAAGTCCGTTCAGCACTGGCTTAAGTTCGGCACACTTCTTGTAAATACGCCTTCCTGGACGGCTTACTCGGCGTACCGTCTGAATGACTTTCTCACCATTTGGTCCATACTTCAATTCGACTCGGAGCATTTTGGCTGGCTCTGCCTCGACTTCAGCATAATCCCAAATGTAGCCTTCCCGCTTTAACACATCGGCAACCCCAACCCGCAGACGCGAAAGAGGAATATCGACGAACGGCCGCTCGATTCGAACGGCGTTTCGAATGCGGGTGATCATGTCTGAAATTGGGTCACTAATCATAATGTGGATACCCCCGTAACCTTACCAGCTTGCTTTACGAACACCAGGAATCAGCCCTTTGTCTGCCAACTGTCGGAAACAAATCCGACAAATGCCAAACTTGCGATACACCGCACGCGGGCGCCCACACAATTTGCAACGATTCTCACGGCGAGACGAAAATTTTGGCTCGCGGTTGGCTTTGGCAATTTTGCTTTTGCTGGCCACAGGTGGTTTTCCGGTAATTCAAGGTAAAACGGATACGTAACAATTTTCCAAAGTCGTAGGCTTCGGCCTTAGACTATTCCAACGCTCCGAGCAACTAAACGCCCGCAACGCAACTAAACTAAGCAGTCTTCTTGACCTTCGGTGCTCGGAATGGCATTCCGAACATCTCAAGCAATCTTCGCGATACATCATTCTCACCAGCAGTGGTAATGATTGCGATATTCATCCCTTGGGGTCGAGCAAATTTGTCAGGGTTCAACTCCGGAAAAACCAACCACTCGGAAAGTCCCATCGAGTAGTTGCCCTTACCGTCAAACGCGGTACGACTTATTCCACGAAAGTCACGTACTCGCGGCAAAACGATGCTGATTAAGCGATCGAGAAATTCGTACATCTTCTCCCGACGCAAAGTGACCTTGCAACCGATCGGTACCCCTTCGCGAAGCTTAAATCCAGCAATCGAATTACGTGCAATCGTCAACACCGGTTTTTGGCCTGCAATTTCGCCCATTGCATCAGCAGCCAATTCCAGGTACTTCTTGTCCTGCATCGCTTCGCCCACTCCCATGTTGATGGAGATTTTCTCCAGCTTAGGAATGGCTAAAACGTTCTTGAACTCGAACTCTTGTTGAAGAGCAGGCCGAATCGTTTCTTGATAATGTACTTGAAGTCGCGGAGCCATGATTTTGATGCTTAGTTTAAACTCTGATTCTGTCTTACCTACCGGCTAGCTGCCGGAACTAGCTCTTCATCGAGCGAGATTCGCGAGCCGGCGAAACGACGCTGATCGCTGTACCACTCTTCTTGCTGTATCGTTCCTTGGATCCGTCTGCCAAAAACCGAACACCCATCCTCGTCGGCTTTCCCGTTGTCGGGCACACGATCATCACCTTGGAAACGTCCATGAACGCTTCTTTGGACAATCGGCCTCCTTGCGGGTTTCGCTGCGAACGCTTGACGTGCTTGTAAACACGGTTCAAACCTTCTACCACAACGCGCCCCTTGGAACGATCAACTTTAAGGATACGACCACGTTGTCCTCTGTCTCGCCCGGAAATCACTTCCACGGTGTCGTTAACTTTGATCAACATTTACACCACCTCACTAGCCAACGAAACAATTTTGGTAAAGCTTTTTTCACGCAGCTCCCGAGCGACAGCACCGAAGATTCGTGTTCCGCGTGGATTGTCGTCCTTGTCCACGATCACGGCAGCATTGCTGTCGAATCGGACATAACTGCCATCCACCCGTCTTGTCGGTTGGGATACGCGAACAATGACGGCTCGCACAACCGCCTTTTTCTTGATTTCACTGCCTGGGATCACACTCTTCACCGAGCAGATGATCACATCGCCGAGACCGGCGTAGCGACGTCGAGTACCACCCAAAACCTTAATGCACATGACTTCACGTGCACCGGTGTTGTCGGCAACTTGCAGTCGGCTCTCTTGCTGAATCATGATTGACTATGTTTCAAAAACGTTATCGGAATATGCTAGGTACTATCTCAATGAACACTCTATGGCGTCGAAAGTCGATGACTGGGGCTCAACCCTTTGCCGCGGCCTGTTCGGCCTTCAAACTAGCCACATCTACGATCTTGGACTTTTCCACCACTCGGATCAATTTCCATCGCTTTAAAGCCGACAGAGGCCGGGACTCTTCTATCTCGACCTTGTCGCCCATGTGCGACTCGTTGTTCTCATCATGAACGTGACAAATTGTCTTCTTGCGAATAACCTTCGAGTAGCGCGGATGGCGGACCAACCGTTCGATTTCAACTCGACGTGTCTTCGCAGCTTTATCGCCGGTAACAACACCGATCAGGATTCGACGTGCCATAGTGAAAACTTCTTAACAGATTCTCTGGAATGGATTTCTCTGGAATGGATTCGGGTCAGGTCGCCCAGCTCTAAGCCTTGGCGGTCCGTTGGGTTTGAATGGTCCGAACACGAGCGATGAGTCTACGGTTGTGACGCATCTGACTCGGAATGTCCACTCGATCAGTTTGAGCTTGCAAACGCAAACGAAACATTGTCTCTGCAGCCTCAAGGGCCGTCAGATCCAGTTGTTCGTCGCTCATCTCGCGAAGTTCAGCGGCTTTCATTTCGATTCAATAACCTTCAATGTTGACAAAAATTAGGCAGGCCGACGACGAACCAGGCGAACCGGGATCGGCATCTTGGCTGCCAGACGTGCGAAGCACACCTTGGCTTGAGCTTCGGACACACCGGCCAGTTCGTAAAGAACCGTGCCTGGCTTGACCACAGCTACCCAGTATTCCGGTTCCCCTTTACCCTTACCCATTCGGGTTTCCAAAGGCTTGGAGGAGACTGGTTTGTCTGGAAAAATTCGGATGTAAAGTCTACCTTCACCACGAACGTATTGGTTTGCAGCGATACGGCCCGCTTCGATTGTCTGAGCACGGATCCAGCCACCCTGAAGGCACTGAAGTCCGAAATCACCAAAAACAACCTTATTGCCGCGGGTCGCGTTACCTTTTATACGTCCTCTTTGGCTTTTTCGGTGCTTGACCCGTTTGGGCATCAGCGCCATCGTTAGCGTCTCCCGCGTAAGAACCTTGATTTACCCAGACTTGAATTCCGATATTCCCCTGTGGAGTAGCGGCTTCTGCAAGTCCATAGCTAATTTTCGCTTGAATCGTACTCAGCGGCAGAGAACCGGCGTTGCCCTTTTCGCAACGTGCCATTTCTGCACCACCCAGTCGACCCGACATTTGAATCTTGATACCCTTGGCACCCGCATCCATCGCTGTTTCGATGGAACGCTTCATCGTTCGCCGGAAACTGGACCGCTTAGCTAACTGCTTTGCGATGTCTTCAGCGATCAATTGCGCCTGGATCTCAGGACGATAAACTTCCTCAACCTTGAGATTGACTCGACGGCCGATCAAGTTCTGCAGCTCTTCCTGCAAAATTTCGATCTCAGTGCCCTTCTTGCCAATGATCAAACCTGGCTTCGCTACAAACACCATCAAACGCACTTCGTCACGAGTTCGCTCGATCTCGATACGATCGATACCAGCTTCCCGATACGCAGGCTTGGTCGGATGGAATTTGATGAACTTCCGGATCTTCTGATCTTCGACGAGTAGCTCAGCGAACTCTTTCTTGCTGGCATACCATCGGCTCTTCCAACCCATGACGATGCCGGTACGGAAACCGATTGGATTAACCTTTTGTCCCATAATGCAGCGTTCCCTACAGCTCTTCGATTCTCTTGAGTTCTACCGAAATGTGACTCGATCGCTTCAGGATCGTGAACGCTTGACCACGCGACATCGGCCTAAACCGCTTCATCATCGGTCCACCATCAATGCGAGCATCGACGACCACCAACTCTTCAGCGCTATAAGCACTTCCGCCGTTCTGATCTGTGTCCGCTGCACTACCAACGGCACTTTTGATAACTTTTTCCAACATACGAGCGCCGCGGTTCGGTTGAAAACGAAGCATCTCAAGTGCCTCGTCAGCAAATTTGCCCCGTACTAGATCTGCCAGTGGCCTGACTTTTCTAGCGCTGATGCGTGCGTATCGGTGTACGGCTCGGTAAGCCATTGTTCTATTCCTGTTTCGTAAAAACGACTACTTCTTACCACCCTTACCGCCGTGGCCGCGGAAGGTCCGTGTCGGGGAAAATTCGCCGAGCTTGTGCCCGACCATGTCTTCCGTCACGAATACCTTGATGTGTGCTTTTCCGTTATGAACCATAAATGTGGCGCCAACGAACTCAGGGACGATCGTGCATCGCCTAGCCCAAGTCGTAATCGGCATATTGTCATTCTTCTCGCGGGCCTTAACCAGCTTTGCGTACAATTTTGGATCTACAAACGGACCCTTTTTTGTCGAACGTCCCATACGTCAGAACTCTTCCCTTGGAGACTATCTCAGTTTCAGTTGACCGTAACGAACCGACTTGCGTCGACGAATGATTGCGGAGTTGCTTGGCTTGCGAGGACGCCGTGTGTAACCACCCTTCGCCAGCTTGCCTGTTGGGCTCACCGGATGACGTCCACCCTTGGTTCGTCCTTCACCACCTCCGTGCGGGTGATCATGAGGATTCATCGCAGTACCTCGAACGTGCGGCCTCCAACCCTTCCATCGATTCCGTCCGGCTTTTCCAATCCGAATCGCACCATGGTCCGGATTGCTACAGCGCCCAATCACCGCGCGGCACTGATTCGGCACGCGCCGAATTTCACCGCTAGGCAATTGCAGTTGTGCCCATCCTGCTTCTCGAGCCATCAGCACCGCCGAGGAACCCGCCGATCGACACAATGCTGCACCACGCCCCTGCGTCATTTCGACACAACAAATCTCCGTGCCCGGTGGAATATTCTTCATGGGCAAGCAATTGCCTACCGTCGGCGCCGCATCAGCCCCATTAAATACAGTTGCACCCGCAACCAAACCGTCCGGAGCAATAACGTACGCTTTGAGGCCGTCTGCATAGTGGAGCAACGCGATTCTGGCCGATCGATTCGGATCGTACTGAATCGAGTCTACCTTTGCCGCCACACCATCTTTCCTTCGTTTGAAGTCGATGATGCGATACATCTGCTTGTGTCCGCCACCTCGATGTCGCGAAGTGATAAAACCTTGATTATTTCGACCACCATGCCGTTTGAGCCGAATGAGAAGCGATTTCTCAGGCACAGCACCTGGCGTCAGTTCAGCGAAGTCGCTAACGGAGGAATTCCGGCGGCCCGCTGAAGTTGGTTTGTATACTCGAATACCCATAATCGTGTCCTGCGTTTTCCTTGAAGAAAGATCTTCCTAAAAGAAGTCAATCTTGTGTTCACTGCTCAACTTGACGATAGCCTTCTTCCAAGCCTTCGTCACACCAAGCCTGGCGCGGTAACGACGCGCCTTGCCCTGTCGATTCTGGGTTGCCACCGCAATCACCTTGACATTAAACAGCTCCTCAATCGCAGCCTTGATGGTGGGTTTATCCGCCAAAGGATTGACCTCGAACGCATAACGGTTTTGCCGGGTCGCTTTATGCACTCCCTTTTCCGTTACCAGCGTACGCAACACCACTTGATGCGGTGTCAGCACGATTTTGCTTTTGGGTTTTTGTTTTGCCATTTTGATTACTTACTATTTTATTCGTTGACCAGTTCTACCGCTTCACTACTCTCGGCAAGTAGGAAACTAGGCGATCGCCCGCGACTTAATCCAGTCCATCGCATCCTTGGTCATCACCAACTTGCGAGGACGCAAGACGATCAATGCATTCAAGTCCGCGACGGGACTGATAGTCAGACCCTCGATGTTTCGCCCACTGAGATACACGTTTTTATCCAACCCGTGGATTGCCAGGGTCTTGGTTTGTCCCTCGAGCCCCATCGCTTTCAACGCCGCCGCTAACAACTTTGTCTTTGGCGCATCCATCTTTATCTGGTCGACGACGACAACCGAACCGCTCGAAATCTTCGAAGCGATCGCCATGCGCGTCGCAGCCTGAATCGCTTTGCGAGGCAACCGATAGTAATACGACCGAGGTTGACGGGCGTTGGCGTGACCGCCACCCCTGCGAACCGGGTTTCGCTTGGCGCCCATACGGGCATTACCAGTACCCTTTTGCTTGTACATCTTCTTGGTCGAACCCGAAACTTCGCCTCGGGTCTTCGTTTTATTACTACCCTGACGTTGATTCGCCAAGTACATAACGACCACATCGTGAAGCAACTGCTTACTCACCTTGGGGGCAAGCGACGCTGGGTCGATTTCGTATTCACCGACTTTCGCGCCCGACATGTCATAAATTGGAAGTATTGTCATCTCTATATGCCTGATGTTGGATTAGCCGACTTTGTTTGTTTCGCGAATGATCACGTAGCCACCATTCGGACCCGGAATCGCACCCTGAACCAACAGAAGATTGTTTTCGCCATCAATGCGAACCACTTTTAGATTTCGCATCGTTACACGGTCATCACCGTAGTGCCCCGCACCCTTCTTGCCCTTGCGTACTCGGCCTGGATAGGTTCCTGCACCCGTGCCCCCTGGATGCCGGTGAGCTTTCTTAACGCCGTGGGTCGCACGCTGACCAGCGTAATTGTGACGCTTCATCCACCCCGAAAAACCACATCCTTTGCTGGTCCCAGTGACGTCCACAGCCTTCAAGCCATCCAGAACAGTTACCTTAATTTCGGCTCCGACATCCGCCGATACCACACCGCGAAACTCTCTAATAAATTTCTTCGGCTCGCACTCTGCTTTCACCGATGCAGCGCCGCCCGCAGCCTTGATTTTATCGGATCGCTTGCTCGAAATTGCAGCCACCTGACCGCGAACAGAGCGACTAGCAAGACGACGCGGCTTATCCAGAAAGCCCATCTGAATTGCTTCGTAACCATCACGATCTACGGTCTTGACTTGCAGAACATGGCACGGACCGGCCTCAATGACCGTTACGGGCACTGCGCGACCATCCTGCTCAAATATTTGTGTCATTCCGACCTTGCGGCCGAGGATACCTTTGCTCATTCGTCTTATTCCGTAAATCGTTTACCTCGAAGGACACACCGACAAACCCTCTCCAAAACCGGAGAATGAGCTGCTAAATTAGAGCGAACCAGTCGCGACCAACTTTGCCTTTTCGATGGTTACCTTCAAGGCTTCCGTTTCATATTGGGAAAACCTGATGGATGCCGTTTAAGCGATAAATTCCTACCGAGACGTCGCCTTGATTTTGATATCAACGCCAGCGGGTAAGCTCAACTTGTTGAGAGCTTCAATCGTGCGGGCTGTGGCCTGCTTAATGTCGATCAAACGCTTGTGCGTTCGAATCTCGAATTGCTGACGAGCTTTTTTGTCGATATTAGGCCCGGAAAGGACCGTGTATCGTTCAATTCGTGTCGGAAGAGGAATCGGACCATGCACCTCGGAGTGGGTTCGCTTGGCGGTTTCCACTATCTCCAGGGCACTCTGATCCAAAACAGCATGGTCATAAGCTTCCATTCGAATTCTGATGACTTCATGCGATCCAGACACAGCTGATTTCTACCTTCAAAAAACGTCAGTAAAAGGGCGATTTTGGTCGCCAACAGTTCTTGCAAGCCCAGCGTCGAACGCGGGAGGGAAGAGGATATAAATGGAAGGGTCAGTCGTCAACGGCAAAAATGCTTTTTTGCTATTATGTATAGAAGGATATAGTTCGCTTCGGCGTTCTGAGTCACCTATTTCAGCACCAGAGAATTTTGGCTTGTTCGCGCGCAAGTATATAGGCATACGTAGTTTAGGAATGGTGCTTAGGCGGAATTGCCATAAAATTTGCCTACGTCGTTGTCAAACGAGTTGTGGATTTGGCGGACGTAGCTTGGACGCTCACCTGCTAAGTCGTAAGGAAGCGAGCGGCTGAAGCCCGCTGGCCTTTGCAAATTTACGATTGTTTTGTGCTGCGGATTCTGTCAGGCCTTGCGGCAAGCCAGTCGTACTCGCCTGAGGATCAACTTTGGCTCGTTCGTTGATGGTTAGGGGCGACAATCAAGCGTCTCGAACTATCGAAGGGCCTCTGCGTTTCTCGGCTGCCGAGTTCCTTTTTCTTAGCTGATCAGGCGTCGATGTTAGCATGATGCGACCAGCTTTCTTGATTTCAAAAGCTAACAACTCGGCTGCTGCCGAGGGGATGGTTGCACCATGGAGCGATTTGATTCGATCGTAAGCCGAGGTGTGCAGCGATTTTTCTGGCGTTCCAGCAATTGCGGCACGTATGGGATTCAAATCGACATACATACTGCAAGCTAACAGCCCAGTTTCGTCTGTAATTGCAAGTGTTTTGAAGCGTCCTTCCCAAAAATGGCCTGTAGCTTCGTCTTGTTTGTTTGCAAGTCGGGCGATGGGTTCGCAGAGCGCCTTCATCAACCATGACGGATTCGACAATCGCCCACGAATGGCCTGAATTCGTTCGGCGTTATTAGCCAAAGCTTCGACAGCGTTAGTGGTTGGGTCGGCCAGTTGTTCGTCGATTCGGCGACCCAGGAAGAGCCGCAGACATCGCAGGGCGACTTCGGAATCGGATCAGAGGGCGATCACGTCTGGGCGAGTTTGGATGACGATACGTAGGTGGTTCGACAAGATTGCATAGGTTAGAACATCGACATCAAAGACAGAGGCGGGCCGTTCCATGCGGCATCGGATCCACTCGCGTCGATGTTCGTAGTTCTTCGGTGTGACAACATCGACGCCTGCCAAGTAGGCACGGCGAATATAACGCTGGCACCTATTGCTTTACAACCGTCGTAGGGAGGCTGCAAAAGCTAGATGGATGGCCCCTTGAGTCCCTTGAGTCATGGCCCTGTTATTTCTGAGGCTTTTTCTTTCCCCGCTTAGCTGCTGCGGGTGATTCAAAATAGAGACGGACGATGGAGACGACAGAGATTTCGGGCTTCATGGGAAGTTCGCGGGGCTGGATATCACCATCTGAGAACAGCCCACGGTAGTAGGTGTTTTTGGGGCGATACGCCCGGACGAAATTATAGTTGCGAGCATACGTTGGGACCGCTTCTTCATTGACCGTATTCGTGAACGAATGGTAGAGCGAGACTGGATAGTGGACGGTCGTTTGTTCCTGCACGTTGATCACGGGTGGCTTTTCCGGGAAGAGAGCTTTGAGCAGCAGATCCGACTTGGCACGTGCGGCAGTTAGTGCTTTCTCCCGTGTCTGTTCCTTGACCGAGTCCAGCTCCTTGCTCCAATAGTCGAAGGCGATGATGTCCGTTACCCCTTGTTCAAAGGCTGCCACCAGCGAGGACATTGCAGCTGTATCGTCAGCGACCTCAAGATGCACATTGGACTGCATCCGGAAACCGGCCCTTCTTTCCCTCATCAAATTCTCATCCCGTTCCACCTTCCATTCATAAAGAGGAAGCACTGCGATGAAATCGACAACGATCGCTTCTGGCGGAATCTTTATCTTCGCCCAGGCCGTCTTGAGTTTTGCCAAAGTTGCATCGACCCCCTGCTGGCAGTCGATTGCCGTCTCCCCTTCGGCGGTGACTGCCAACACAATCCGAAGCTCGGTAGGTTTCACCCGCACTTCGGCCTTGCCGTCAATTAAGATATAGCTTTCCGCAACTTCTTTTGTCAGCGAACTAGAAGGTCGGCTTTCCATGGTTTGCTGCTCTTCAAGCCCAGCCCTCGAGCCGCCGAACTGAGCCAAGGCTGTTGAAACGAATGCAGAAAGAAGTACGCAGAACTGCACCGAAAGCGTAAGCCAATTGTGAGTCGATTGGATCATTGCAGAATCTTATCCATGGAAAAGTTCAGGACCGCGGCCAGTTCTCTGAAAGACAGGTAAGGCCAATCTCAATCTGGGCATTTCGCCCATTGTAGTTCACCTTTGATTGCAGCAGGAACTATTTGGGATGGAAGAAACCTGGGTGTCGATCACATCTCGGGCCGGGTTAAGAATAGCAGCCTTCGATCGAGGATGCCCGAGGCAGACTTGAATTTGCGCGCACCGGTAGCCACTCATCGATCGACGTCTTGAATTCGAGTCAATGGTTTCTAGCTTTTGGCTTTTCGACGTGGACGAGGTGGAAGTGACATGTGCTCAAGGAGCCATGGAAAGAGTTCACGGTGTTTTTGGCCAAAGAATCGGATTGCGTTCGGCTGACCATCGAGGGGGAATTGTCGCAATCGTTTCTTGACGCGCTCCAAAAAAAATCAGTAGGTGCCGGGCACGAATGGTGCTGTAGAAATCAGGTCTGTGCGCAGTTCACCTAGCGGCTGAAAGCGAATTTCGTT
>Ga0105049_10001584_pt1 | contig 26870 bp, 8 predicted proteins | sample MAT06_FD_78087 | JGI IMG/M metagenome (GOLD analysis project Ga0105049, IMG submission 78087) | Freshwater microbial communities from Lake Fryxell liftoff mats and glacier meltwater in Antarctica - MAT-06 | ecosystem: Environmental > Aquatic > Freshwater > Ice > Liftoff microbial mat | place... | reverse complement strand
CTGCCCAAAGGCGACTTCCACGAATTGGCCGACCTCTTTCCCCATCGCTGGGCCCAGGCTCAACGAGCCCGGGCCGAGAACCCCGTCTAACCCGGCCCCGCCCGCCTACGAGCCTGCCGCGCAAGTCCACTGGGGTTTACAAGACGGATACGCTGTTCCGCTCGCCGAGGTGTACACCGGCATTGCGCTGGGCAGTAAAACGAACGGTGAGGCTGGCGAACTCGGCGCGATGGGAAGGGGGCTTGCTGTCGGCGGCAGAAACTGGGGCAAAGGAACCGCAGCAGGCACGACCTTCGAGCTCGGCTGCCACTCTGGGGTGACGGCTACCGGGATCATAGTGGGCGGCAGGGGTTGGCGTTCGTCGCCAGGCCCTCGTTGGGCCAGGACTGTCGAACCACATAAGAGGCCGGCCATCAGAAACAGGATCCGCTTCATGCATCACCTCGGGCGCGTTTCGACACTCCCCCGACACTTCGAGAGAGGTTGCGGTCGGTACGTAGCGACTCGCTTCCTTCCGGGAAGTTATCGGAGAAACGATTACGACGACTTTAACGAATATGACGTCGTAACATACATTATCGTGTTAGATAATAAAGAATTGACTGCGATCGGGCCAAGACGATCAGCGTCAAGGCCCCGTTCGGAGTCAACGGGGCCGAGCGATGGTGGGGGAGTTTCTGGCTAATCATCAACGAATGCTTGTCAATGGATCTCCAAAAAGCTTGGCTGGTGTCCGCTCCCAGCGTGCGGAGCCAGAGCGGGTGACGTTGACGACCTTGGCATAGTTCTGGGCGACGAGCCACGAAAATCCCTCATGTGTCACCTGTTGGGACAGAAGCCGGCCGACCTCCGAGAGAGTGAGACCCAAAGCGATGGCGGACGACTCATCGTTACGTCGGATCACAATCGGCGGCAGGGTCAGCGTGAACTGGCTGGGTTCCGCACCAATCATTCTGGGTAAGCGAGTGTCGCTGGCCGCCTTGGGATCCGAGATTTGAGGAGGGTCGACCAGGATCTGTAACTGCAGGAACATGGTCAGAGGGCGGTCAGGCAACGTCGTACTGAACCGGACGGAGTAGCGTCCGTTGCTGTTCAACTCAACTTCCATGCCTTCGTAGATCACGGCTCCATCCGCACACATCCGCTCTCCTGCGAGGTCGTATTTCACGAGGTCGATTATTGCCGGCGCCGCGAATACTGCAAGTCGCCTGCAGCAAGGCATTTTCGGACGAGGGCAGTTGACATCGTCACAGACCTCACCATGGGCTCTCGCTGACTCAGGAATTCCTGATGAGGACGCTGAGGAGTTAGGCCCCAGCGGATGGATCGGCGTGACGCGAGGCGTGTTCGAGAATGGAAATCCTGGCCCTCCTTCCGACTCACTTGGCATATCTGCGGGAGCGTGAGCAGGAAAAGGAAAGTCAACCGGAAATGGAAAGTGAATAGGAAAAGGAATGACAGTGGAAGAATGAGGAGGAGAAGGCGGAATAGGAGCGGCAGGCAAAGGAGTGGGGCCAGGCAACGGGGTTGGAGCAGGCGAAGAAGTTGGAGCACGTGAAGGAACCTGTGAATCTTTTGGAACTTCACCTACGAGCATTGTGAGACACAGGGCGAGATTTATCATGGCGTCAACTCTTGTGTTTGGTCATCAGGTTGAACGAATGCTGTTAGCCTACCCTGCAATTGCCTTTCGAGATTGTCTTCGTGAAACGATCCGAACAAATTCCTTCTCGATCCGTCCGTGATTTGGTTGCTTTCCGCACGTTCGCCCCACCAGAAAATCGAGAATCTGCGGGTTCTGGCGATTTTACGCGTGACATTGGCTCTGACATGTCGCCATAATCTCCGTACTCCAGTCCGATTTGTTCAGTCCCATTCCAATCGGCTCAAACAGCCGATAGAACCAGATTCCCTGGATGTGAGGTCGCCCCCATGCACGACGAGAGCGAACCAGAGTCGAGCAAGCATTTCCACACGGTTTTGGCCTTCGAGCTTCAGCAAGTCCTTGCGCGCCGCGATGCCGTTCTGAAAGGCAACAGCACTGCGCCTCCGGATCCTCTCCTGGGAGAGGTGAAGAAGAATCTGGAGAATCCAACTAATTCTCAGAACGTCCGTGCCCAGGCTCACAAGCTCAATCTGTTCGGCCTGTCGTTCTCCGGTGGAGGCATCCGCAGCGCGACCTTCAACCTCGGGATCTTGCAAGCGCTCGCCAGCCTGAAACTACTAGGGCGTGTGGACTACCTGTCCACGGTTTCCGGTGGCGGTTATATCGGGGCCTGGCTGGCCGCCTGGATACGACGCGAAACCGCAGCCGCCCGACTCGTGGATGCTGCTGCTGATGATGCGACCGCAGGAAAAGCAGGCGTCGAAAATGTCGAGCATCAACTCGATCCCAACCGTCTCGAACAAGCCAAAGCCGAGCGAGCGCCACTTCAGAAAAAGCAGATGGGTGGAGGTGCTTCGCAAGCCAACGACGTTCTTGATGAGGAGCCTGAACCGATTCGCCATCTGAGGAGCTACAGCCGATACATGACGCCGCGGCCTGGCGTCTTCTCGCTCGACCTCTGGGCCATCATCGCGGTTTACATGCGTAACACGATGATGAACCTCTTGGGGGTCCTTCCGCTCCTCATCGCCTTCATCCTGTTGGCCCGGCTTGCCGTCTCGCCGTTCTATTGTGGTGGTCTGCCTTCCTGGATCCCGGTTGCCGGAGTCGCAATCAGCGCCCCTGCCATTCTCGGTCTCATGTACTTGCTCTTGGCCTTTTATCAGCGATGGAAGAGTACCACCAACAAGAAACTGGCGTGCTCGAGTCTTGCCGTCTTGTCCATTCTCTCGTTGGTCGGCCTCGGACTCCTGGGCTGGCACTTCTGCTGCCCCCCAGTCACGCCTCCGTACGCGGTCTGGGCGTGGCTTGGCCTCTTCTTGCTTCCCTTGTTGGTTGGCTACATGTTCTTCGGGTACTTCCTCCGTGGTATTCGCCGCGAGCCCCCTTGTGATCTCCTTTCCATTCCAGAAAAGTACAATACCAAAGATTCCCCTGAACGCGCGGGCAGCGGTTGGGCGGTACGCCTCATCATTCTCATACTCGTGGCCCTTGCGGCTGTCATGGCTCACTATGTCTTCGGACGCGACGGTCCCAAGAATTCCTCAAGCCGAATCAGTGCCTTAATCCAGTCCGCCCTTCCTGACACCAGCGGAAGCGTAGTCGTTGGATATTATAAATCACTTGGTCCTTGGGGCCGGGCTGCGCTGCTCTATGGCATGCTCGGCGTCTGCGGAGCGCTGCTCACCCGCATGGTGGAGCTCGTCACAATCAAATTCAATCGGGGCCGCGCGGTTTGGCTGACATTGTCCACAGTCGCCTACGGCTTGATACTTGGACTGCTGGTGTGGCTGATCATCCATTGCCTGAACTTCCGCGACGGGATGACCTTCGACCCTGTCGCGGTGCTTTCGTTCGGTCCACCACTCTTCATGTTGGCGGTCGTCATCGCGAGCTATACCGAGGCAGGACTGGCAGGCACCTACATCACGGAGCCGGAACGCGAATGGCGTTCGCGGATGGGCGGTCTCCTCCTGATGACGGCCGTCGCCTGGGCCGGCATTGCCGCGACGATTTTCTACCTTCCGGACCTCATTCTCGATGGAGGAGCTTACTCGGCGATCGTCTGGGCTCTCGGAGTCGCGGGAACTTACCTCTCGAGACGAGCGCCCACCGAATCGTCCAAACCCAGCCTGGGCGGTCAAACCCTGCGGATCATCGCCATGGTCGCCCCCTTTGTGATACTCGTCGGCCTCGTGGGCAGCCTCTCACTTGGGATTGGCTATCTCATGAATGGCCGGGAATGGCCCAAGAATCCTCCTACGGCTGCGGGGTTTGACAAGGCATCCATCGATGTGCGGCCCCAACGCCCCCCGTATCTCCGGGCGCTCGATCAACAACCGCAGTGCGACACTCTGATAGCAGCGATCGCTCTCGGGGGCGCGGGGTTCATCTTGCTGTTCTCCATTCGCGTCAACACCTTCTCGCTTCACGCCCTGTACGGCAATCGCCTGATTCGTTGCTATCTTGGAGCCTCTCTCAACAACCACCGTTGGCAACCTCGCGACTCCGCATGCTCCTACCAGGAGGATGGCCCGCACGGAGCACCGACGGGAGTTCTGCCCCCGCCGCGCGGAGCCAACGAGTTCACCGATTTCGACGCTCGCGACGACATGCCTCTGGTCCGCTTGCGTCGCGATCCCACTCGGGTGCCTACGGTCGACCCTCGCTTGAAGGAAGAGAAAAAACAGGGCTACTATGGGCCGTACCCTCTCTTCAACACGACGCTCAATTTGGTGGGAGGATCGACCCTTGCGGAGCAGGATCGCAAGGGAGAATCGTTCGTGCTCACCCCGGAGTACTGCGGCAGTTCACGAACGGGCTACGCGCGCATGCCGAACGACTACGACGACAGCAGCATTTGGGAGAACCTGACGATCGGCCGGGCGCTGAGCATCTCGGGCGCTGCGGTCGACCCCAACATGAAGAATTACCAGTCCGCGCCGCTGACCGCCCTCCTGACTCTGCTGAATTTGCGTCTCGGCTCCTGGATTCAGAGTCCGAAGTCTCGATTTCGTGAGGGCACGGAGTGGATCGCACGCAACCCCAAGAATGGCTTTCTCCTCCTGGATGAGTTGCTGGGCCGCACCAGCGCGAACGGGCCTTACGTTCACCTTTCGGATGGCGGCCATTTCGAGAACATGGGCGCGTATGAGTTGATTCGCCGACGCTGCCGATATGTCGTCGCCATCGACGCAGCCGAGGATCCTTCGGATGCCTCGGAAAACCTGGCGAACCTCATTCGGCTTGTCCGCATCGACTTCGGGATCCGCATCGAGATCGATACGGCCGCATTAAAGAAAGACGCCGACGGGCACAGCCGATCGCATGTCGCCATCGGCGTCATCCGCTACAACGATGTCGACTTCGAGGGTATTAACGGCACCTTCGTCTTCATTCGCTCCTCGATGACGGGAGACGAGTCGGCCGATCTCAAGAACTATGCGGCCACCAATCCTCCATTCCCGCATCATCCCACGATCGACCAGTTTTTTGATGAAGACCAGTTCGAAAGCTATCGTATGCTCGGCCTTCATATCGGCCAAACCATCTTCGGCCGAGCCACGGAGGAATTGAAGCTTTCCGAGGATAGCAACATCAAATATTCGCCTCGACACTTCAACCGAGAGCTTTTCTCGAGTCTGCGTCGGGAATGGTCGCAAATCACGACCGAGCAGTACGAGAAGTATGCGAAATCCGTCAATCCGTCCCAGGACTGGGAAAAGACGATGGGAGGAGATGGCAAACTCACCGCGCTCAACCACGACATTTTCCCGGAACTCGACTCGGCTCCAACCGATAAAGACAATGCCAGCCTCAAGGAACTGAGAACTCTCTTGGCGAGTGCCATACCTGGCGTCGCAACAAGCACGGTTCGAAGTGCCGTGCGGGACACGCTGAAACGAATCGAATCGCAGGACGATATCCGGCTTGCCGAGTTCTGGGCCTTGAGCCAGATGTTTGAAGTGATGGAAACGACGTGGATGGAGTTGGACCTCGACCGGACGTTCGCCCACCCTCTGAACCGAGGCTGGATGAATTGCTTCCGTCAGTGGACGGCATCCTCGACGTTCCAGAAGTATTGGCCCATCTTCCATGCACAATATAGCTGGGGCTTTACCCGCTTCTGCGAACACATCCTCAACGTGATCCATGTGCCGGTTGTCGCCGTACCTATCAATCGTCTTCTGGGATCACCAGAGGGAAAACGACATCTTGAACAACTGAAGCTTGAATTCGATCGTGAATGGGGGAACTATCTCGACAGCAATACCCCGACCTGGGAAATCGGATATCTTCAACGAGTTCTCACAGCCGCCACATGGGACCCCCTTAGCCTGGCATGGCTATTGACGTATGACTCTCGCACGGGGGAGACGGAGGCCAATCGAAACTGGGATTTGCGTGGAGCCCCGGATCGCTTCCCATCGTTCCCCATCGGCGCTGCCGCGGTACGCAAGTGGAACTATGGCTTCGATCCTTGCACGGTGGACCTTGATATCAAGGAGGCGGAGCTTCGCGGAGGATCCGTCAATGAAGCCGATACAAACGCTCGTTGGTTCGAATTGTTTTTCTGGATCCGCGGCGGTTATCGTACCGCAGAAGTGGGGAAGGAAATCTTACCTCAGATCCTCGAAACTGTTGTCAAAGCACTCGAGGCCTATGTCGCTGAAACGAAGCAAACCGTCTATCTCATGACTCGCTTTCCTCGGGCGGGCGGAACAGCAGCGGATAGCTTGCAGCGGGCTCAGTGGGCGACATTCTTTAACGATCACGACTTCACGAGTTATCGCCTCGCCGATTCGATTGCTCTCTGGGAGATCCGCCTGCGACGGGTGATACGAGTTGACCCAAACCCGAAACCTTAGAGTTGTCAGGCGGTTCGACCTTGCGAGCCTGGGGCTTGAAGGAACTGGACGACGGCCGCGCTGCCCATGGCAAGGAGTCGCTGAAACAGGTCACGTTTGAAGGTGGCAAAGTCGGAGCCTTGGGTGACGGCTTGGCGAACGAAGCCATCAAGGTCTTCGGCCATGGAGACGAGGGAATCGGACTTGCGAAGGGTTGAGGAAGAGGGGCCACCGGACGACTCTGGAGAAGGGTCAACCGGGCGGCGTGAGGGAATGGGAAGTGAGTAGGGCGAAACCGTGGAGGAGAGAAGGCTTTTCGCGGCTCTGACGCCATCGCTCCGGCGAGGACGTGGTATGTTCAACGTCAGGTCGGCTTGATCGCGGACGCGGGCAGGCTCATCTTCTTGATCACTTCATCGAATCGCTTTCGTGTTTCCTCGGTCTTGCTCTCCTTGAGGCACCTGAACAATGGGAAGTCGCGGAGATCCTCCGGGTGCCGATCGCGGAACTTCGAATCGACGGCTTTATCCAAATAGCTGAACGCCTCGTCTTCGCTGGCTCCGGGCAGGTGAAGCTCGCAGGCGAGCGACTTCGCCTCCGCCATCAGGAAATACGTCCCGGGGTTGCGGTCCTCCTTCAGCTTGTCGAGCAACTCCCCCGCCGCCTGCAAGTGATCGCGGGCCTTGTTGTTGGGACCACCGGCACCAACAAGTATGGAAGCTCGCAGCAGTAGAGCCGTGGTGTAACCTCGCTGGATCCGGATTTCGCTATCGTTTTCCTTGTACAACTTCTCGAAGTCCACCAGAGCCAGATTCGATTCTGCGTCAGCCTCGGCACGATTGCCTAGTAGCAGTTCCAACTCGGCGATCAGGTTGTGGGCGTCAGCCATATCGATTCGAATATCGGTCCTTCGCGAGCCACGCACCTGGAGGTTGTTGAGGTGCTTGAAAGCGATCCGTGCGGTGGAGATGGCGGAGGAGAGTGCCCGGGTTTGAATCTGCAAGTTCGCGAAGTTCATCCAGCTTCGCGCGAACTGGACTTCCACATCGTCCCATTGCTGGGGGAAATTGGGATCGGTCCGATCGACGCGAAACACTTGCTCCGCAGGCACGTCCGAGACGTAAGAATTGTAAATGAGTTCGCGTTCCCGGTGCGATTTCCAGTACTCGCGGTCCGCTTCGCGAAGTTGGCCGAGATCGCGATAAACATCGCCCATATATCCATGGCTTCGCGCGAGAGCGATGGAGAGCTCGAGATCCCTGTCTTTGCGATTCTGTTGGTCCAACTCCCTGGCCAGTTGCTCCCGGATCTCCAGGCCTTGTTGGTATGCCTTGAGCGAGTTCATGAGATCATACTGCCGCGCGAGCATCAGCCCTCGCTCGTGATGAACTTCCGCCTCCAGCAGAAGATATTTGCGTCTGTCATCGCCGGGCAGGCGGCTGAGATCGGCGCAGATCTTTCGAGCCTGGTCGAAATGCGGCGTCGCCTCTCTGTAGTCGCCCTGAGCGGAGTGCAACTTCGCCTGTTCAAGGTGAGTCGAAGCCAGCCGTGACAGATTGAGAGGCGTCGGCTGACTCGCGGTCAGCGTCTCGAACTGCTTCTGGGCCTTGGCGAAGACTTCTCGGGCTTTCAGCTTCTTGCTCGTCTGGGCCACGAATTCCCCGAGTCGAAACGTGGCCAACGCCAGCTTATCGGCATTGGCCTCGGAATCGTCGAGATGGAAGTAGTAATTCATTAACTCATGATTCAGGCGGTCGCGGCCCACATCGTGATTCAGGTCGCCTTTCTGGACGAGGTCGCGAATGGAGTCGAGTGTCTGCACGGCGAGATTATGCTGCTCGCGAATCCGCCTTTGAGTTTCCTTCTCCTGATCAAGGAGAAATGTGTTCAACTGTTGTTTCTGTCTCTGCTCGATGGCGTTGATGCCGAGGGCGATCACTGCTACGGCGGCAACGCCCGTGATCGCGCCGAGCGCGGCCTGCCAGGGCCGCCGTCGACAGCGCAGCCAGGCTCGCTCCCACAGGGGTGTGCGCCGCGCCTCGATTGGCTCGTTGTTCAGCCAGCGTTTCAGGTCATCCGCGAGATCCTTCGCGCTTGCGTAGCGGTGCTGCGGTTGCTTCCGCAGGCACTTCAGGCAGATTGTCTCCAGATCGCGATGCAGCCGGGGTACGAGTCGGCTCGGCGGCGTCGGCTCTGTCCATCGAATCTGTTCAATGAACGCCAGGAGATCGCTGCCCCGCCTCGCCGAGCTGCCCGCCGGGGCGTCCGGCGTCGCAGGCTTCGCGGAGGTGAAGGGCGTGTGGCCCGTCAGCATTTCGTACAGGATCACGCCCAGAGCATAGACATCCACGGAGCAGGTCAGATCCGTGCCGCCCATGGTTTGCTCGGGCGCCATGTACGCCAGGGTGCCAACGCCCGCGCGCGTGGTGGTGGCCTGCGAGCCCTCGAAATCCTTGGCGAGGCCGAAGTCGCTGATCTTGAATCCTTCAAACTCCGGACGTGTACTGCCACCGAACATGAGCAGGACATTGTGCGGCTTGAGATCACGGTGAATGATGCCACGTTCCACACCGGGAATGCTGGCTTCCGTGTGCAGGTAATGCACGGCGCGAGCGAGCGTCTCCGAGGCCTGGGCGGCCCATCGCGGCGGCTGCGGCTCTCGGTTGAGTCGCTTGTCGAGACTGCCGCCCGGGGCGTACTCCATCGCGATGAAGGGAACGTTGCCTGTCAGCTCCGCGTCAAACACCTTCAGGATGTTCGGGTGATTCAGACGCGCCATCAGGTCGGCTTCGTGCCGCAGGGGAATCAAGCTGTATTCATCCACTTCCTTGCGAATCACCTTGAGGGCCACCGAGCGATGCAGCACCATGTCGTGGGCTTCGAAGACGATACCCATGCCACCTTCGCCAAGCTTGCGAAGGATCTCGTATCGACCGATCATCCGCGAGCCCGGGACGACGCCCCCCCTCGGGGGCTCACCTCCCCCGCTGCCCGAGGGGGCCGGGAGGAACCCCGTCGGCTGATGCATCGTATCGATCCGATTCTCGGGTGTGGGATCGGGCGGATTCATGGACGAACCTTCGTGCTGAATTGAATGTCGAGGGCCGGATGCCGAGTTGAAGGTCGACATTATCAGGATCAATTCTGATCTCTTCAATCATAAGGCACCTGACGCCCCCTGCAACAAAGAATGCCAGGTAAGTCGAAATGATTGAACGGGAGGTGGACTTCGCTCGGCACTCACGAACGATGTCCACCACACGATTTTCTTTCCTTCAGCCCATTCACGAGGCCCGGCAAATCACTTCTCAAAGTTCGCGTGTGCCCGGACTTGTTTCTCCACTACGAGATCGAGTTGCTGGAGCTTGGCCCGTAGAGTCGTCCTCGACATGCCCAAGAGTTCACTGGCCTGGACCTGGTTGCCGCCGACATGTTGAAGAACCGTGGTGAGAACCGCGATGTCGACGGCTTGAGTCACTTGCCGGTAGATGTCATCACTTCCCTCCTGTAGCAGACGTCGCACGAACGCGGCGATGTCCAACCGGTCCACGACTTCTGTGAAAGTCGGTTCCGACTTCGTCATCTCGCGGAGCCTCGACGGCAGACTGACCGGGGTTATGACATCGCCTACTACCTGAACCACTGCGTATCGGATCGCGCTCTGCAGCTCGCGAATATTGCCGGGCCACGGATGACTCCGGATCAACTGGTCCGCTTCCGGGGTCACGGTTCGCACCGACTTCCCGAATTTGAGGTTCGCCAGACGGAGGAAGTGGTCCACAAGAAGCGGCAGGTCATCCATCCGCTCACGAAGGGGCGGAAGGCTGATCGTGAACCCATTGAGTCGGTAGAGCAAGTCCTCGCGAAATCGGCCGCCGGTGACCAGGGTATCGAGCGATCGGTTCGTGGCCGCGATCACGCGAACGTCGGTGCGGATCGTTTCACTTCCTCCTACCCTGTCGAACGTCTGCTCTTGAAGAAGACGAAGCATCTTGGCCTGGGTGGCGGGAGGCATGTCGCCAATCTCGTCGAGCAGAATGGTGCCACCGTTGGCTTGCTCGAACTTCCCGATTCGTTTGCGATCGGCGCCGGTGAAGGCGCCCTTCTCGTGGCCAAATAGTTCGCTCTCCAGGAGCGTTTCGGGGATCGCGGCGCAGTTGATGGCAATGAATGGCCTATCCTTGCGAGGTGAGTGCTGGTAGACGGCCCGGGCGATCAATTCTTTGCCAGTGCCGCTTTCGCCGAGGATCAGAACTGTGGTATCTGTGGCGGCCACTCGGCCGACGGCTTTGTAAACCTCCTGCATCGCCGCGGATCGTCCAACGATCAGATCGCTATCCGGCACCGAAGAATCTGCCTCAAACAGGGCCGGCGTCAACTGCATCCGCCGCAGGGCGATGGCTCGTTCCAGTACCTCTCGAAGGACGTGCAAATCCACCGGCTTGAGCAGATACTCAAACGCGCCTCGCTTCGTGGCCTCGATCGCAGTTGTCGTGGCTGCGAAGGCCGTGATTACGATCACGGGGAGTTTCGGATCATTGGCTCGAATGGCATCGAACACATCCAGACCGGACATGTCGGGGAGCCGAACATCGAGGATGATCGCGTCCGGGCGCGCGTCTCGGGCCAGCGCGATCGCTTTGCGACCGGTCGAAGCCGTCAAAACTTCGAGATCCTCGGCGGCGAGACCCTGTTCGAGCGAGTAGAGCAGATTGGTCTCATCATCGACGAGCAGTAGTTTTGGCATGGGAGGCCTCACGCAGAGGTCCGTGCGACGGACAGATTGGAGACCCGAACGGGTGTGGTCTTCCTCGCAGGACCGGCGGGCAGATAGACAGTGAAAACGGCACCCGCTTCGCTGCGAGTCTCCGCTCGTATGGTGCCGCCATGGTCCTCGATGATGCGGCGGCTGATCGACAACCCGAGCCCCATTCCCGATTCCTTGGTACTGACAAACGGGTCGAAAATGTCGTTGTGAAGGTGATCGGGGAGCCCCGGGCCATCGTCCTCGACTCGTACTTCCACGGAAGGTTTACTCGGTACGTCGCGGTCGCTGAGGGAAGCTACCGTCACGACAATGCGGCCGCCGCCCGGTTGGGCATCCAGGGCGTTGATGAGCAAATTGTAAAACACCTGCCGGAGTTGGTTCGCGTCGGCCTCGACGAGCAGCGGACGGTGAGGAGATTCGACCCGGAGTGACACGTCCTGGATGTCGGCTCGGGGCATCATGCCTGCAACGACCTGATCGAGCAAGGAGGCCACGTCCAGGAGGGTTTTGACGGGTTGCGGAGGGCGGGCGAAGTCCAGGAACGAACTGATGATGCCTTCGAGACGAACAATCTCCTCATCGAGCACACGCATGTCCCGGGGACGAAGACGGTCTCCCTGTCGGCCATCGGCGGCAGCCTGGATCAAGAGCTTGATCGACATGAGCGGGTTACGCACCTCATGCGCGATGCCGGCGGCCATCTGACCGACCCAGGCCAGTTGTTCGGCCCGCAGGGCTTCCCGTTCGGTTCGCTTGAGCCGAGCCAGGACGGCGGCCGCGGACTCGGCGACATCATCGAGCGCATCACCGCCACGTCCGCCACGGGGACTTGTATTCTCTGATGTTCTGGCGGCATTCTCGAGTTGGCGTGCGGTGGTCCGCAACCGCTGTTCCGCTCGCAGTGTCGAGCGGCGATGGGCCACGGCGATGACCCATCCCGCAAGCAAGCCACCGCCCGCTCCACACAGCCCGAGTGCCACGAGGCCGGTGGTTATCCGGGACGCGACAGCCTGGTTGTCGGCGTTCGCCCGCACCAGCATCCCCTCGTTTAGCCGGAAGTATTCCTGAGTCGGCTCGATCACCTCATTCGCCAGCACGGAATCAACCAAATCGAGGGTGCGAAGATACTCCGCCTGTTTGGGGTTACCATTCGTCATGTTCTCGTATTCGGTGAAGAACGTTTTCAACCCACTGCGGATTCGTTGGGTCAACGCTTGCTCCGCGGGTGTGAACGCCAGGCCTTCGGCATTGCCGAGGGCCGCCATGATCCGCTCCTTCAACCGAGGGATCGCTTCCAGATGCTTTGAATGTCCGGAGATAAGGTATCGGACGCCGTGGGTGCGCAACTCGCGGACACTGAATTCGAGTTCTTGGGCCGCCCGCATACTCGTCAAATGCTCGGCGAGCATGCCTGCCGAAGATTGCTGCATGTTGCGGATCGACCATGCCGAGCCAATGGCGATGATCAAAAGCAACAGACTCATGGCCGCCAACGGCAAGGCCGTACGTGTGAAGGAACGCGAAGTCATGAAATTTCCATCCTCTGTACAGATTGTGGACAGCGAGATCACAATCTGAACATGTTCGCTGATTCGCAGTTCCAATTCCCACGGGGCAGTTCGATCAACATGGGAGGGTTGCGGCAATATTCCAACATCGAACACTTCGCGGCGTGGCCCCTTCTGCGTGCTCCTGTCTCGCCGCATTCCATTCCACACCTGCACTTTACATGACCCGAGCAAAGCCGGAAGCGTCGATGCGGAGAACTTTAAAGGGTCGCATCACCATTCGTGGAACATCTCTTGCATAACCTCACCGCAAGTCGGATGCCCATTTCCGAACGAACGCCGTGAAGTTCCTTGTGCGTCTCCAGCATCCCTCCTTCAAGAGGACATCTCCATGGGTTGGACAAAAGAACGCCTGGAAGCCGTGGCTCGCACTCGCATCGGCAGTGCTCGGTTGATTGTGGTCGCCAATCGTGAACCGTACATCCATCGTCGGACTCCAACTGGCGTCGAGTGCATTCGCCCCGCCGGAGGGCTGACAACCGCACTCGACCCGGTGATGCAAGCGTGCGGTGGGGTGTGGGTGGCACACGGGTCGGGCGATGCGGATCATCTCGCGGCCGATCCATCAGGTCGCTTGCGAGTTCCCCCCGACGATCCGAAATACGATCTCCGCCGCGTCTGGCTGACTCCTGAGCAGGAGCAGGGTTACTATTACGGTTTCGCGAATAGCGCCCTCTGGCCGCTGTGCCACCAGGCCTATCAGCGACCCGTATTCGACCCTGCTCACTGGGCACAGTACCGTGCAGTCAACGAACTCTTTGCCGAGGCCGTCCTTGAGGAAGCGCGAGGCGGCCCGGCCCTTATTTTCGTTCAGGACTATCACTTCGCGCTATTGCCGAGGCTCCTCAAGAACGCACGACCGGACCTGACCGTGGCTCAGTTCTGGCACATCCCCTGGCCGAACCCGGAGACCTTTCGCGTTTGCCCCTGGGCCGCGGAACTGATCGATGGAATGCTCGGCAATGACATGCTGGCCTTTCATATCCAGTACCACTGCAACAATTTCTTGGAGACGGTCGATCGAACCGTCGAGAGCCGCATCTGCCGTGAGAAGTTCGGTGTCCTCCGCGCTGGTCAAAACACTCGCATCCGCCCGTTTCCGATCAGCGTCGATCCCGATCAGGCGTCGGAGTATCTCCGCGACGACTGGAGGGCGAGGATCGAAGTGCTTCGCAGGAAGTATCGCCTTGGGAACCGCCTCCTGCTGTGCGGGGTCGACCGTGTGGATTACACGAAGGGGATTCCGGAACGACTCGCAGCGGTCGAGCGATTGCTCACCAACGCCCCCGATTGGGTCGGCCGCTTTCACTTCGTGCAACTCGGAGCTCCAAGCCGGACCCATCTTACCGAGTATCGCAAGCTCAATGAAGAGATTCAGAACATCGCGAACCGCATCAACCGAACCTATCGCCGCGACGACTGGCAACCTATCGTTTTCGTGAATGAACACTGCGGCCCCGAGGATATCTTCTCGCTGTACCGGGACTCCGCGGGATGTGTCGTGAGTTCACTACATGACGGAATGAATCTTGTCGCCAAAGAGTTCGTCACGGCAAGAGACGATGAACTGGGAGTGCTGGTCCTGTCGAAGTTCACCGGCGCCGCACGAGAGTTGACGGATGCCGTCCTCGTCAATCCTTTCGATGTCAACGAACTGGCATCAGGGCTACACACGGCTCTTTCGATGTCGCCCGAGGAACAGGCGAGGCGGATGCGGCGGATGCGAGCTCAAGTCGCAGACCACAACATCTATCGCTGGGCTGGCACGCTCCTGAGTGAGGCCGGAAAGTTAGTCTCGGAGCCTGGAATTTCGGTCGCGGGCAGCGATTCCGCGTTTGTCTTACCGGAAACCCCATGCAAGATTCGGCCTCATAAGGGTTTGACCGGGATCGCACCACGACTCAAACATCCGGCGTGAGGTCCGCTTATGAAGGACGCCAGGAATTGGTTGATTCGGGTGGCTGAAGCCTACCACTCCGGCTGGGTCTAGCGCTCTTCTTTGATTTCGATGGTTCGCTGACGCCGACCGTCGAGTCGCCGACCCTGGCCGTACTCCCCGAGACGACCCGGGCTGTGCTATCCGGCCTCGCGCGACTCGAACAGGTGACAGTCGTCATCGTCAGCAGCGGGCACAGCCAGACCTCAAAGCCCGGGTCGGGATAGACGCCGTGTGGTACGCAGGGTCGGGTGGGATGCGCCTTGAAGTGGACGCTGAGGAAATCGTCGACAGCGTGATCGCTGATTTGGAGGCGGTCGCGGATCAGGTCGTGGCTCAGGTTTCGGAGATCGTGGTGAACGCTGAACTATGAAAGTGCCAACAGGGCATCGTTCGCCGAGACTTCTTCAACAAAAGCATCGACGGGCACCGCGAGAAGAATGGAAAGAGCTACCACTTCTCTCCAGCGAGGCTCGCTCAATCCGATTTCCCAGTTCGAGATGGTCGATTGTGGTATCCCGGCCAGGTCACCAAGTTGTGTCTGTGAGAGTCTACGGTTCTTACGCAATTCTCGCAGCTTTCGGCCAAAGGATGCTTCGTGTGTCATGGATGTTCCCCATCGTTTCGTTGGTCGAAAAGGAGGATGTCAACAAACACTGGCACCTGAGCGAAGTCGGCGATACGAGAACAATCCCGTAGGAAATCAAGGCTTCTTACTGTCACGTCGGTCGCACGGGCGCTCATGCGGCCAGGTCTTTTAACCGTCGCACGCGGCGGCGGAAGAACGCCCCAACGCCGAACCCAGCCACAGCGATAAAACCAACCGTCGCCGGCTCCGGGACCGCCGTCAGGTTCATGTACACCACATTGTCCGACGCCGCGAACGAGATTCCGCCACCATTGTCCACGTAGTTTTTGAAGTCCGGCGAGGTGAGCGCACCGGCGGTAAAAGTTGAGGCGATGTCGATCGTAGCCATCGCGCCTGCTGGCGCGGCCATCAGGGTGAAGCTGTAGTTCTGCTGTGGGTCGAGCACGAGCGAGCCGCTGCCGACCTGTAAAATGTCCACGACAATGGCGCCCGCTGTAATCGTGCTGCCAACGCCGCCGGTGGTGAGTAGTTTGTCCTGCGACCCGGTGTCGCTACCGCCGGTGTTGAACGCAAACACCGGATTGATCACCTGGCCGTTGGTGATCTCCCACACAAAGTGAGCTCCGGTGCTCATGGTGAGGGCGTTGTTGACTGTCAGCAAGCCCGGGCTATTGCCAGGCGACAGGATACCGCCGGCCTGGATGTTCAATGCACCGCCCACCGTGCCTGTGCCGCCGATCGTGGCCCCGGCACTCACGGTGACAGTGCCAGAGGCAGCGGTCAGGCTTCCGTTCACCTTGAGTGTGCCACCGTTAACGGTTGTCGGCCCAGAGTATGTACTGGCTCCGGTGAGTATCTGCGTGCCAGTATTGGCGGGTGCGAGCGTCAGGCCTCCGACCCCGGAGATTATGCCATCGTAGGAGGCCGTGCCGCCGATTGTGTCCTTGAGCGTAAGCGTGCCGCCGACCCCTGTACCCGTGGTAATGTTACCGCCACTTGCTCCTCCGCCGGATAGCGAGCGGGCTGTCACGTTAAAGTTGTTCAGGTCGAATGTTGTGCCCACGACGTTGTTCAGGCTGAGCGGGGTGGCGTTCGTGCCGTTGCTGAGCACGCCAGCGAGTGTGGGCTGGCCACCGATCCGCAGCACGCCGACCTCGACATAAGTAGTGCCTGAGAACGTGTTGGCCCCGGTCAGGATCCACAGGCCTGCTCCCGTCTTGGTCAGCGACGTTGTGTTGCTCGAAGGATCGCCCATCACCGCGGCGAGGGTGTTCGCACCAGCATTGGAGCCGTCGAGCGTCAGCGTACGGGCGGCGGAACCCGGGATGAGAACCGTTCCCGAGTTTGTAAAGTTCACCGCGCCCGTGCCCGACGCGTCGATCGTCGCCGACCCGCCCAGAGTGAAGAGGCGGTCGGTGCTCGTGGCAGCGCCGACGTACTTCAGGTTACCGCCGTTGAGTACAAGGTTGGCGGCGGAGTTCGACGACGCCCCGACGCTGCTGGGCGTGCCGCCCTGGGAGAGTAGATCTGCACTGAGGGTGCCCGCACGGATCGTTGTGGCACCCCCGTAATAGTTCGTGTGTAGCGATAGCGTGCTGGTGCTAGACGCGCCGAGTGCCAGCGAGCCGGAGGCGCCCGTGATGTTGCCAGCGAAGTCACCATCGGTCGTCTGGTTCACAGTCAGCAGGCTGTTCGGACCGAGGTTGATCTGGGCGTAGTTAATGCCGGTTGTCGGCGTGGCGACCGTGCCGGAGAGTGAGCCGACGGTCTGGGCTTCCGGGCTGACGGTCAGGACCACGCCGGTGCCGACTACGGTGTTCGGATTGCTTACCACCAAGGGGCCGGTGCCGAGGCTGCCAGTGGCGGCCACGTTCAACACGCCGCCGATGACGGTGGTCGTGCCCGCGTAGTCGTTAAGTCCGGTGAGCGTTAGCATTCCGGTGCCGACCTTTGTCAGGCCGAGCGTGCCGCCGCCGTCGGTCAGGGTGCCGAAGAAGGTGGTGGTTGTGTTCAGGCTGCCGACGGTCAGCGTCGCGCTGCTGGTGCCGTTCTTGATGACGGCCCCGACCGTGGCTCCGACCGCGAGGTTGCCGGACAGCGAGCCGACTGCGGTGTTGAATCCGTTCAGATCGAGCGTTGTGCCGACAGCGGCCGGTGTGCCGGTCATGCTCATGGCCGTGACGTTGGGGAGGGCGTCGGCCGTGGCCAATTTCAGCATGCCGGCATTGATCACGGTTGTGCCGGTGTACGTATTTGCTGCGCCGAGAATCGTCGTACCGCCGTTGTTTTGGGTCACGCTACCGGTGCCGGAGATTACTCCATTCACGGTGATGATGTTTGACGCGCCGGCCGCCGAGTTGAACTGGAGAGCGCCGTTGTTATAGATCGCCGAGGTCGGGAACGAGGCGGTGCCGTTGAACTGCAGTTGCAGGGTGCCGATGCCGATGAACGTCGGCCCCGTATACGTGGGCAAGCTGTTGATCTGTAGCGCGTTGGACGTCGAGCCAGCGAGTGTGAGGGCCGTCGGCGTGTTTATGTCACGATCCACGAGCTGGGTGCCGGTCGGCGTGCCGGCCGCTCCGATGACGATGGTTCGGCCGACGTTCGTGACGAACATGAACTCGCCGCTGCCCGAGGTAAGCGACGTACCGGCACCGCCAAGGATGCCCAGGTTCCCGGCCGCCCCGGCACCGGCCATAACGCCGCCAGTGGTTATGGTGGTGAGGCCGGATGCGAGCGTGACGTTACCCGCGGCGCCGATAAGCCGGATCGTGTTGACATTATTGGTGCCTCCGGGGACCGCGAAGCTGCCGGTCACGTTCGCATTCACTCCGGCCCCGAACGCATTGTTCGTATAGCTCGCGAGGGCGACGATATTGCCACCACTCTTGGACGCCCAGTCGAGATTACCGATCGTGGCGAATGCGGTGCCCGCGGTGTCAGTCAGAACGTTGTTCGTAACGCCAGTGGAGGTCGCGAGTGTCGTCGTGCCGGTGGTGGCGATCGTCGAGATGCCGAGGAACGAGCCGGTGTTCGTGTTCGGGTTCCCGGTGCCGCCGGGGACGCTGCGGGTGAACGCCCCGAGATCCACGTTCAGGTTGGCCCCGGCGGTGCCATTGGTGAGTGTGAGTGAGTTGTTCGAGTTCGCGGCCAGGGTCGTGGCGACGAACGCCTGGGCTGAGGTTGTTGCGGTTGTGGTGCTCGCCGTGATCGTGACCGCGGCCTGCGTGGAGAGGCTGCTGGCGTTGATCGGGCTGGCGACCGTGCCGCCGAGGACAAGATTGCCTGGCGTCACGCCGTTATAGAGGACGCTGGCGGTGCTGCCGGCGGCGGCAAACGTCAGGGTCAGGCCACCCTGGGTGACGGTCGTGTCGCCAGTATAGCTACTACCGGTGTTAGCCGCCGGGTTGAAAGTCAGGGCGCCGGTGCCGATCTTCATGACACTGCCAGGGCCGGTCAGTGTGCCCGAGAAACTCGTGGCCGCGTTGTTGTTGCCGACCGTCAGTGCGACGGCGGCGCTCGTGTCGTTCACGAGAGCCTGGCCCGTACCGGCACCGGCCAGGCCGCCGAGCGTGAAGGCCGTAAGTCCGCCGCCGAAGACGAGGCCATTGTTCGCGGTTGCGGTCAACGTGCTGTTCTGGGCTGCGAGGGAGTTGGTGAGCACGAGCGATCCAGCGGCGGACACCGTGATGCCACCCGTTCTCGGGTTGGAGTTGCCGAGCGTCGCTGACCCGGCCGTGACTGTCAGGGTGCCGGTCCCGGTGATCACCCCATTCAGCACTGTGTTGCCGTTGGTGTTTGTGATTACGCCATTGCCGCTGATGTCGCCAACCACAGTCACGGTTCCGCTGTTCGTGTTGAAGGTTAGTGTCGAGTTGTTAATGAAGTTGCCTGTGGGCATCGCGGCCGGTGCTGCCCCACCGGTGCCGAAAGTCAGCGTGCCGGTCAAGATCGTCGTGGGGCCGCTGTAGGTGTTGCCGCCGGTGAGAACGAGGATGCCGGTTCCGCCCTTGGTGAGCCCGGTGCCGCCGCCGGTGCCGTTCACCAGGTTTGCGCCGATGGTGAACGTGCCGCCGCCGTTCTGAACGATAACGAAGTCCGCGCCGGCCGCAACCGGGCCGATGATATTGAAGCCCGCGCCGGCGATGGTCTGGGCGTTATTGACGGTCGTGGGCGTGACCAAAATGCCGCCCGAGGTAAGTGTCATGTTCCCGGTGAGGGTTGCGGTGACGGCAGTGTTGGTGTTGAAGCGAATGCTGCCGGTGGTACCCGAGAGGTTGCCGATGTTGTTGATGAAATCAGTGTTCGTGCCGGACGTGCCGAGGGCGTTGACAGTGTAGAACCCGGCGACGGTGGCGCCCCCAACGATCTTCGTGTTCGTAAGGTCCTTGGCGGCCCAGTCGAAGTTGTTGACGGTTGCAAAGGCCGAGCCGTTGGCGTCGGTGAGGATGCCACCGGGCATACCGCCGGAGTACATCAGATTCGTCGTTCCGCCGATGGTGACTGGGAAGTGCGTCGGCGTCGTAATGGTAAGCATTGAGCCGACGCCCCGGGTGAGCGATCCGAACGTCACGTTGAGCGTTGCACCGGACACTGTGTTGGCGAGCGTCAGTTGGCCATTGGTCGCCTGGGCAGTGGACAGGCTCACGATGCTCTGGTTTGACGTGCTGCCGACATTCGCACCCGCTGTGATGTTGAGAGTACCTCCGTTCAAGGACACGGGGCTGTTAGGCGAGAGAACGTTCGCGCCGCCTGTGGCCGGGAAGAGGGCTTGCAGGGTGCCGGCGGTGACGGTCGTGGTGCCGGAATACGTGTTGAGGCCGACGCCGGTGAGGATCTGGGTGTTCGTGTTCGCCTTCGTCACGCTGCTTCCGCCGGTGATTCCGCCCGCGAACGCGTTGTTCACGGTGCCCGTAAGGCTCAGAACGTTGTTTGGGTAATTCCCCGTCGCGACGGTGCCAGAGCCAGTCAGCGACAATGCGATCTGGTCCAGGCTGTATGTGTCGAGCGTGGCGTTGCTCGCTACGCTCACGGTGTTGCCGGGCGTTCCGCCCCCGGTGCCAAAGAGGGCGTTCGGAGCGGCGGTGAGCACCGATCCACTGCTCACGGCGACGATGCCGGCGAACGTGCTCTGGTTGCCGAGACTCAGAGTGCCGGTGCCGATCTTGGTGAGGGTGACCTGAGACGCCTGGCCGCCGGAGATAACGCCAGCAAATGTCGTGTTCAGATTATTGTTGCCGATCGAGGCGTTGAAGTAGGTTGTCGGCAGCACGAAGTTGCCGTACCCGGCCAACCCGCCGACTGTGGCTGTGGTGAGGCCGTAGCTCCCGGTGCCGTTGGTCGCCCCGGTCGAGAAGCCGACGCCGGTCGTGCCCGTCACAGCGTTATCCACCAGCGTGGCGTTCTGCAGTGCGAACGAGTTGCCGATGAACAACGCGTGGCTGTTGTTGTTGGGGTTGGCGGCGACTGTGAGGGTGCCGTGCAACGTGTTCGCTCCCGCGAGTGTCAGGCTGCGATTGCTGCCTGCCGCTCCGGTGACGACAATGTTCAGTGTGCCGGCCCCGCCGTTCGAGTCCGACGCGGTGTCGGCGAGCGTGCCGCCGAAGTTGACATTGGCCGCGCTGGTCAGCCGGATCGTCAGCGTGGCAGCGGATGTGGTGCTGCTGTTCGTGAGGGTGCCTCCGCTGCCGGCCGCCCCGGTGCCGCCAGCGATGCCGCCGATCGTCGAGTTGAAGCCGTTCGAGTCGAGCGTGCCGGCGTTGAGTGTGACCGCATTAAGTACTTGGCCGTTGGTCGCGTTGCCAGTGCTGTTGAACTTCACCATGCCGCCGTTGACGGCGAGCACGTTCGCCGCCGCGAAACTACTGCCAGCCTGGAGTACGAGCGTGCCGCCGTTGACCACGACGCCGGTGTTCGGGTTGCCGGCCGCCGCCGCATTGTTGAGCGTGATCGCGCCGGCGTATCCAGCGTCAAGGACGAGGCCGGTGACGCCACCAGTCGTGGTCGAGTACGAGCGGGTGATCGCAACGTTGCCCGCCCCGGTGAAGGTGACGGCGCTGGCCGCGGTAGCGATAACACCATTGAGTTCGAGGTTCGTACCGGAGGTGGTGGCGATCGTCAGCGGCGTGTTAATGCCCAGCGTGATTCCGTTCGACGGATTGCCGAGGATGACGTCCGAGCCGCTGGCGACGTTGAGGGTGCCACCGCCGGCTCCGACCGTGATCGCCGAGGTGTTCGTGAACACGGCAGTCGGCGAGATGTTCAGCGTGCCGCGGAGGGTGATCGGCCGATTCCCCAGGTCGTTCGTGTCGTCGACAACCAGAGTGGCATTGTTGATCGAGATCGTGCCTCCTGTGATGTTCGAACCGCCGCCGGTAAGGGACAGCGTACCCGGCCCGAAAACGTTAAGGCCGTTCGAGCCGGTAATGTTCGCGGCGATGGACGCGTTCCCGTTCACGTAGATGGCGGGGATCGCGGCGGCGAACGCGAGGGTGGTCGTGGCGATGCTCGACGCCCCGTTCAGGATCAGGCCCGCGTTGGCGCCGCTGCCGATCGTGAGCGTGGTGGCCCCGGACACCGTGCCAGCGTTGACCTGGAGTGCGTACGCCAGCGTGGGGGCGGTGAGGGCGACACCGCTCGTCTGAGAAATGTTGGAGTTGGCGCCGCCGTCGGCTAGCGGCCCGGTGTAAGTCGCGGGGGCGAACCCGCTGCCGGGGCCGGTTCCGGAGTACGTCAGGAAGGTGGCGGTGGTGCCCCCACTCAACTGCCCAACGATCGACGGCACGACGATAGAGTTAAGAACGGCGGGAGCGCCGGTTGGGAACGAGATCACCACGTCGTCGGTGACATTGGTACCTAAGCTGCCGGCACCGGTATTAATGATGAGAGCCGTGCCCGCGGCCGGAGCGAACGCGCTTGCGTTCGCGAATGTTAGCGTTGTCTGATTGGCCCCGGCGGCGGCCGTAGCCGCAACCGTGATGGTCGCGCCACCACCACCAGTGGCGAGCGGGCCGATCGGGGTGGTCTGCGGGCTACCGGTGGGGTTCACCTGAAGGGAGCCGCTGTTGATCGTCAGCGTGTTGGAGGCCGTGGCCGCGCCGAGCGGGCCCTGGCCGACTCCGCCGCTGCCGGGGGTGATGATGAGCGTCCCGGCGTTGATCGTGTTCGCACCCGTGTAGGTGCTTGCGTTACTGTTAAACATCACGGTGCCGGCCCCGGAGTTGGAGCCGCCGTTTCCGTTGATCTGCACCAGTTGCGTGACGTTCGTGCCCTGGGTAATCGTTCCCTGTAACACGATGTTGCCGGTACCGCTGAGCGCCAGATTGTTGTTGAGAACCCCCGCATTCGGCGAGGTCATCGCGGCGATCGTCAGAGTGCCCGTCCCGTTGTTCAGGAAGCTGGCGGTGGTGTTGTTGGCGTTTGTTAGACTTGTGGTGCCTGCGAATGTCACGTTGCCAGCGCCGGTCGTGCTCAGCGTGAACGCCCCGAGGCTCAGGTTTCCGGCGAAGTTCAGCGTCGCGTTCGGGCTCGTGACATTGATCGTCGATGAGGCCGAGACGGTGGTCGCCCCCGCCGTCGTCCCGTTGCCGGGCGTGTAGTTCGTCGCGACGCCGGGCGCGGCGGTAAGGCTCAGCGTGCCGCCGGCCAGCGTGACCGAGGGCGCGGTGATACCGTCGCCGCCGAGCCGATCGGAAACCGCGAACTGGATGGTGCCGCCCGCGTTGAGAGTGACCGCGTTGAAGGTGTTCGACCCGGCCAGCACGAGTGTGCCGTTGGCCGCCGTGACCCCGCCGCCGACAGTATTGGTGCCATTGAGCGTGACATTGCCGAACCCATTCGCCAGAACCGAGCCGCTGGTGTTCGATCCGGTAATGTCGCTGTTGACCACAGCGTCGCCAGGGCCGTCGAACCGGATCGGCCGGTTGTTGCCGTTGAACGGGCTGTTGACGGTGATCGGGCTGGAACTGTAGTTGATGAATGCGGCCCCGCCGCTGCCGGTCAGGTTGATGATACTCGTGTTGGTGAACGTGAGGGTCGTGGCGCCGTACGCGGTGTAGCCGAGTTGTGTGCTGTTGTTCACGGTGAACGTGCCGGTCACTTCGAACGCACCGCCGCCGACGAACGCCATGTGCTGCGCGCCGCTGCCATTGCTCACCAGTGTCACCGCCGCGGTGCCCGCGTTCGCATAATAGTTGTTTCCGCCGCCCTGGTTGAGGGTGGTGATCGTGAGCCCGCCGGAACCGGTGGACTCGAAGTAGCTATTGTTGCTCATTGTAAGCTGGGTCAGCGTCGTTGCCGCAGTGCCGCCGAGTTTGACCGCGTTCGTCCCGGTCGCGAGCGTGAAGGCGGCCAGATTGGCGTTGTTATTGGAGAACGTGGTGGTGCCGTTGCCGCTCGCGGTCACTGTGCCGAGGGTGACTGTGCCGGAACCGCCGACGAGGACCGTGGCGGGCGTGGAGAAGGTGATGTTTCCGGTCGTGGTGCTGCCGGTGCCGGCGAACTCGAGCGCCGGGTTGGCGGCACCCGTCGTCGTGATCGCACCTGTGGTAAGCAGCATCGTGCTATTGTTTGTCACCGTCAGGTTGGACGCGCCGAGCAAGGCGATCGCGCCGACCGAAGTCGTGCCCACCGCGTTCAAGTTGGTCAGCGCCGCCGGCGTCGCGAAAGTGAGAGTCCCGGCCGTAATGTTACCAAGCGCGGCGTTGAAGGTGATCGTGTTCGACCCCGCGGCCACCGCCCCTACCGTCAGCAGGTTGCTCGAGTTGTTGACGAAGGTCGTTGCTCCCGAAAGCGTCGACGTCCCGGACATTGTTAGCACACCGGGCCCGCTCTGGGTCACCGTGCTCTGGCCCGCGAAGTTGATTGGCCCGGAGATCGTCTGTGTGCCATCGGCCGTGCCGTTCACAGCCTGAACAAACGTCGGACTACCGGTGATGAGCGTAGTCCCGCTGAGGTTCAGGCCGTAGGCCGTGTCGGCGCTGACGAACGAGCCAGGCTGGATCGTCAGCGTCTGCGTGCCGATAGTGCTGAATCCGCTCATGGCGTGCGTCACGCCGGAACCGACCGCCGCCCGGTTGATGGTAACGAGGCCGTTGAACCCGTCGGCCCGGAGGCCGACCAGGAATGTCGTCGCCGTCGAGTTCTGAAGAATGAAGTTCGAACCGCTCGCGTTGAACGTCACCGGGGCGACGATGCCGAAACCGCCGGCCGCGGTGGCGATGGCGGTCTCCGCGGAGTTCAGGTTAACGCCTCCGGTGAACGTGCTGGCCCCGGAGAAGGTCACGACCGCCGCCGCGGCCCCGGACACCACGATGCTCGCTACGCCGCCGACGCCCTCGGAGATCACGCCGCTGTAAGTCTGGCTGCCGGTGCCATTGACCGTGATGACGTTGCCGTTGGCGACGATAGCCCCCACGGTCAGCAGGTTGCTCGAGTTGTTGACGAAGGTCGTTGCTCCCGCGAGCGTCGTCGTGCCACTGACGGTCATCGACCCCGATCCGCTGTGGGTGAGTGTGCTGGCGCCGGAGAAGTTGAGCGCCCCGGACAGCGTCAAGGTTCCGAGGCCGCTGCCGCTGTTGTTGGTCACGAACGACGAGTTGTCTGCGACACTGGTGGTGCCGCTCAGCGTCAAGCCGTAGGGAGAGTTTACGTTGACCAGTTCGCCGGGGGACATGGTGAGTGTCCGCGTTCCGATCGTGTTGCTGCCATTAAGTACGTGTACGACACCGGCGCCGATCGTGGCCCGATTAACAACTACTGTTCCGTCGGCGGCGGTCACGTCGAGTCCGAAAGTGAATGTCGAAGCGGTCGAGTTCTGAGGGACGAGGCTGGTGCCGGCCGCATTGAACACAACCTGGTTGCCGGCTCCGAAGCTTCCGGCGCCGCTGGCGATGATCGACCCGGCGTCGAGCCGCACGTTCCCGGTGAAGGTGTTCGCCGCCGTGAGCACGAGCGAGCCGGGACCTGCCTTTACCAGGGTCCCGTTCACGCCGGTGATGATCGAACTGATGATCAGCCCGTCGGTTGAGAGGCCGGACACGGTGACCGTCGCGTTCGCGGCGGTAAAGGCCAAGTTGCCAGTGCCGCCGATCGTGGGGGTTGTCGAGAGACTGTCGTTGATGACCATGATCGCATTTGCGGCGGACAGAGTGAGCTTAGCGCCCGAGGCCCCTGGCGTGACCGTCGGAGTGACGGCAACAGAGCCGGAGTTGTTGTTGAACGTCAGGCTGCTCAGCGTGTTGTCACCGACCATCGTCAGCACACCAGCCCCGTTGAGGGTCACGGCGCTGGCGGGGGCGATCTGGCCGCTGTTGGTCACCATCGTAACGGTGGCCCCGTTGTTGATCGTGAGCCCGCCCGCCGGAATGACCATGGTACTGCTCAGGCCGTTGAGGCTCAGCGTGCCCTGCTGCACCACCGTGCCACCGCTATACGAGTTGGCGGCTGTCAGCGAGAGCACGCCGGCCCCGGACTTCATCAGCCTCACCACGCCGGTGCCGCCGACGGCGGTGTCCTTCGTGTCCGTGATCACGGCGTTGATGGTGAAGGTGTTGGCCGCGTTGTTCGCCTGGTTGAAGACGATAAGCTCGGTGGTCGTGCTCGCACTCGTGCCGGCCGTGAGCACGCCGGGCAGGAGGATCGTGCCGATCGAGGTCGCCTGGTTGCTGTTGTCTCGGAGCAGGCCGCCAAGTCGCAGGTTGAGTACGTCGGTGGCGCCTGTGAACTCGACGCCAAGGTTGGCCACGTTGCCGCTGATGCGGAGGGCGTCCGCGGTCGCGACGCCCGCGGGAAGCAGCACGGTGCTTCCGGCCGAGCCGGTGAGGTTCACCACGTTGCCGGTGGCGAAGATCAACGACGACGCGGGCGTGGCGGCCCCATTGAGCGTCTGCGTGGCGTATGCCGGCATGCCCGTGGTGTTGTACGCGCCCACGCCGCTGACTGTACCGTTCTGACCGACGCGGTAGGCCGTGAAGTCGGTCGAGTTCGTGATCGCCCACGCCCCGATCCAGCCGTCGGTCGAAGCCACGCCATTGATCTGCGTCAGGATGATCCGGCCGTTCGCGGACGTGGGTTGACCGAGCGTGCCGGAGCCGGTGAAGTTAACCGTGCCGCCGCTTGCAGCGCGGACCAGGTTGCCGATCGTCAGGTAGGCCGACCCGCCAGTGCCGATCGTCGCCGTGAGGGTGTTTGCCCCGTACGCGGCCTCGACATACCCGCTTCCGGCCCCGATCGTCGTCTCGTCCACGATGGCTGTGCCGCCAACGAAGGTCACAGTGCCGCCGCGGAGGTTGATGGCGGCGCTTGCCGGGATGCGATTCGCCACGACCTGGGCACCACCCGACCCGCCGTTATCGAGCGTCAGCACTCCGCTGACATTGAAGAACGTACTGGCGATAGACCCGCTCTCACGAAGGGTGAGGCCACCGCTGAAAAGGGTCGTCGAACCCGTGTAGGTGTTGGCCCCGGTCAACGTGAGCGTGCTGTTCCCCTGCTTGTATAAGGAGATCGCCCCGCCGCCACTGTTCTGGATCACGCCGGCGAAGGTCGTGGATGTGG
>Ga0105049_10001583_pt1 | contig 26880 bp, 27 predicted proteins | sample MAT06_FD_78087 | JGI IMG/M metagenome (GOLD analysis project Ga0105049, IMG submission 78087) | Freshwater microbial communities from Lake Fryxell liftoff mats and glacier meltwater in Antarctica - MAT-06 | ecosystem: Environmental > Aquatic > Freshwater > Ice > Liftoff microbial mat | place... | reverse complement strand
TCCTCGCTGAACTCGCCGCGGGCGGCAGCGTCCGCACCGACACGATGCGGGCTTTCACCGACAAGGAGTTCTCGCATCTGCTGAAGTAACCGGCGCTGCGGAAAGTCTCCGGGTGCAGTTGTTGAGGCACGCGCTTTTAAGTGACGTGGACACTACTGTCCGTGTTCTCGTGCGCAGACAGGAATGTCTGTGCCACCTCAATACGATACGCGGATGGCACCCGATGGAGTCCTCATCGCAGGAGAGCAGTCGTAAGCGTTCTCACATGTGTTCCGATTGCACATTGAGCCTTTGGATGACTTCGGCTTGACAAGCAGGGAGCCTGCATCACTGTATCACCATACAGTTATTGCCATGCCCGCTCAAACCCATAGAAAGCAAAGTCGCGAGGCCCTCACGAAGATTGCTGACAATTTCCGTGCTTTGTCCGAGCCCACGCGGCTTGCGATTCTCCAAGAACTGAAATCCGGCCCGAAGACGGTGAATGAGCTGGTGGAAGCGATAGGGACGACGCAGCCGAATATCTCGAAACAGCTCCGGGTTTTACTCCATGCAGGCTTCATTTCGAGGGAGCAGCGTGGGGTCTTTGCGCATTATGCGATGGAGGGGGATTTCGTCCTCCGGATTTGCGATCTGGTGTGCGAGCGGCTGAATCGCAAGGCCCGCGAATCCCTCCCGCACTACGCGATCTGAACCTTCAAGAATGGGTGAATCTCAGACAATTGCTGCGCAGCGTATAACCGAATAAGCATTTAGAGTTTCCGTGAAACAAAACCTATGAACACTCCTCCATCCTCCACCGACAAACTCTCCATCGTGCTCTTCTCGGGCACCACCGATAAGCTCATGGCTGCAAGCGTCATCGCCAGCGGCGCGGCGGCGATGCAGAAGCAGGTCACCATTTTCCTCACCTTCTGGGGGCTCATGGCCTTCCGGAAAGGTGCGAAGGAACAGCCGCCGCGGATGAGCGCGGACTTCGCGGATTTTGCCGAAGCAGCGATGCAGGCCATGCAGGCGAAGAAGGTGCCGCACTGGCTCGATACGCTGCGCGACGCGATGGAGATCGGCGACGTGAAGATCAAGGCGTGCGGGCTCACGATGGATCTTTTCGGCATTAAGCTCGAAGACCTTGAGCCAGTCGTGTGCGAGGTCACGGGCGTCGGTTCCTTCGTCGAGGATAGTACGGGCGGCCAGACGCTGTTCATCTAACGAACTACTAACATGGACAACATCACCATCACCCGCGAAAGCGATGCGCGCGGCAGCTTCTGCCCCGGCCCGCTCATGGAACTCATCCGCATCGTCCGCGATGCGAAGGTCGGCGACGTGCTGGCCGTCATCTCCGGCGACGACGGCAGCAAAAAGGACATCCCGCTCTGGCTCACGAAAGCGAAGCATGAATTGCTCGACGCCGAGGCTGTGGAAGGCGCGACGCGTTTCATCTGCCGCAAAACTCACTGACCTATGCAACGCATCCTCATCCTCGGCGGCGGCGTGTGTGGCCTGGCGGCGGCGCATCGGTTGCTGTCGGAGGACCCCGGCCTGGACGTGACGATCCTGGAGCGCGAGGATCGCCCGGGTGGGTTGGCGCGGTCGTTGACGCTGAACGGTCAGGTGGCCGACCTGGGCCCGCATCGCATCTTCACGGAACTTCCCGACGTTCAGGCGTTCCTCGAGGACCTGATGGGCGAGGAGATGGCGACGGTCAAGCGCGCCTCGCGCATGTGGCTGCGCGGGGGCTGGATCGAGTACCCCCCGCGCCCCGTGGAAATCATACGCCACCTGGGCGTGGCCAAGCTGGCCGGCGCCGGCGCCAGCTATGCGTGGCAGAAGGCGTCCTCATTCTTGGAGGGCGAGAGCGCCGAGCAGGAATCCTTCGAGTCGCTGATGATCGCCGGCTTCGGGCCCGAGCTATACAACCTTCTCGTGGGCCCCTATGCGCGCAAGGTTTGGAAGGTGGACCCCACGCTGATCCACGCCGACATCGCGCGGGTGCGCGTCTCGGCGGGGGGGCTCGACCAGATGATTCGCAAGCTGCTGGTGGGAGAGGACAAGAACAAGCCCACGGCGGTGAAGAAGTTCTACTACATCGCGGGCGGCGTGGAGAGCCTGGTCAAGAAGCTCCGCGATGGCGTGGTCGCCCGCGGGGGCAAGATCGAACTCGTCCGCAACGTGGTGGACATCAGCACCTTCCGCACGGGCCACGTGCAGGTCATCGCGGAGAACCGCGAGACCGGGAAGCCGCAGGCCCATCAGGCCGACACCGCGATTTCGACGATCCCCATCGACGAGTTGACGGGAATGCTTCAGGCGCACGAGCCCGACGCGGGCGCCGCCGCCGCTGCGCGGGAACTCCGCTACATCGCCAACTTCCTCGTCTGCGTCGTGGTTGATCGCCCGCGCGTGACGGATTCGCAGTGGCTCTATTTCCCCGAGAAGGACACGGTGTTCAACCGCGGCTACGAGCCCAAGAATTTCCACGCCTCCATGGGCCGCGCCGACCAGTCGATGATCGTGTTCGAGATCACCTGCCAGCGCGACGACGCCACGTGGAACCGGTCCGACGAGGCCCTGATCCGCGCCACGCTTCGCGGGGCGGAACGCACCGGGATCCTCAAGTCCAGCGAAGTCGTCGCCACGATGGTACACCGCATCCCGGGGACGTATCCGTTCTACGATCTGGACTATCGCAAGCGCATCCGCCGCATCGTGAAGTACCTCAGCCAGTTTCCCCGCATCGTCAGCGCCGGGCGGCAGGGCCTTTTCCTGCACAACAACATGGACCACTCGATCCACATGGGATTCCGCGCGGCCCAACGCCTGCTGGACTCGCCCGCCAATCCCGCCGGGGCATTCTATTCCGAGGTGCGCCGCTTCCAGAGCTTCCGCATCGTGGACTGATCGACCGGTTTGTAATCGTGGTTCTCTAAGACATGTCGTGATGCGGGGATCCGCAATCGAGTAGCGTGGGAGTCTCGCCCGCTCACGAGGCGCTTGCACGGCGCCAGGAAAATCGTGGGGGCACCGGGGCTCGGGCGGGACGCCCAAGGTACTTTGAAATGCCACGGGCCTGATGGGCTTCGCTCTACCGCAGCTTCACCGGCTGAATGATTTCGCGGATGCCCGACTCCTGAATGATGGAGAGCGCGTCGGTTGCCTGCTGCATTGTCGCCTCCGCGTCCGCGCGGAGAATCACGCGCGTGACCTTCACCTCCTCCACCAATGTGCGAAGCTCCGCGCGGAGCTGTTGGGCGATCAGCTTGCGGTCGCCAATGCCAAAGGTGCCGTCCTTTGCCACGAAGATCACGGGGATCTGTGTGTCGGGCTTGCGGGCCGGGGCATCGCTGATCTCCGGCAGAGTCAGCTCGAAGTAGCTCTCGTCCGTGCGGATATTCGTCGCCAGGATGAAGAAGAACAGGAGGTTGAAAATCACGTCGAGCAGCGACGTGAGGTTCAGCTCCGAATCCTCGCCCATCGTTGTATATCCGCGCCGACGCCTTGCCATGGGGCTACTCCGCCGCGCGCGTGGTCGGGACGGCGCCGCTCGAACGGCCCACGGGTCGGTCGAGTAGCGCGTGCAACGCCTCCGCGCCGCGCAGGGGGAGCGTCATCTGCTCGAAGGTGGAGATGCGCCGCTGCAGCATGTACAGCGCGATGTGGGCGGGGATGGCGATGCTCAGTCCCCATGCCGTCGTGATCAGGGCCACGTTGATGCCGCTCGAAAGCTGCTGCACATCGGGCCGCGCGGAACTGGCGAAGTTGTTGAACGTCTGGATCATGCCGAACACCGTGCCGAGGAGACCCATCAGCGGCGCCACGCGATAGATCACACTGAGCTGGCTGTTCTGCTGAAGGAGCGCGTCGCACTCCGACTCGACCTGCTCGCGCAGCACCTCCGCCACATCGGCGTCGGGCTGGAACTCCAGATGGGCATCCACGTGGCGGATGATCTCCGCCAGGCTGTGCGGCTCCTCCGCGATCAGCGCGCGGGCCTGTGCCACGCCGCCCTGGGCGCGCGCCTCGCGGATGCGCCCGGCAAAATCCCGCGGCGCGATCCGCCCGATCCTCAGGTTCAGGGCCCCCTGAATGCCATAGGCCACCGCCAGCACCAGGCAAGGGATCAACGCGATCATCATGACCCCGCCGCCCACCACGTAACGCGCAAACAGGCTCTGCACTTCCACCATCGCCGCTCCGGGGGCGCGCACTAAGCGGCAGGCCCGCAAACCAGAGGCCGCACCGCAGCGGGAGGGTCAAGGGATTGGGGGCGTGGGTCTTGACCTTGCCCGCCCCCCGCGCCAATGTCGGCCCAGCGGAGGATTCCCGATGCAGGACACCGTCAGGCCTGTGCTCAGCAGCCTCAGAATGAAGAACTTCAAGGGCTTCCGCGACGCGGAACTCCACCTCGGCCCCTTCACCGTGCTCGTCGGCGCCAACGCCTCGGGAAAGAGCAACGTGCGCGACGCGCTGCGGTTTCTGCACGGCGTGGGACGGGGGTACTCGCTGGCGGAGATTTTCGGGGAGAAGTACAGCGAGGGCGGAGAGCTGGTTTGGGAGGGAATCAGGGGCGGGACGCGGGAGGCGGCGTTCTTCGGGTCCCAGGACTTCGAGATTGAAGTGGCGGGAGACGCCAATCTCGAAGTTGGGGTAGAGAAAATCGTCTACAGCGTCCAAGTGCTGCCGAAGGAGAAGGGCGGGCCACAGGTGGCGCACGAGGCGCTTGACCGTTGGTCTGGAAATACCAGGGAACCAGTTTTTCGCTGGCCGATTGATCCGAACGTCTCTGCAAGGCTAGATGATCGACTGACGGAAGAGGTGGGCAGGGCCAGGGCGCTGGAGGGAAAGTCGTACACTCCTGCTTCGCGGCCCATGCTCCACCATCTGGGGCATACTGAATGGGTTCGATCCGGTAGGCCTGCCTATTGGGACGGAGAAGTCCGGGAGATGCGTACATGCCTGACCGCCTCTGAGAACTTCGAATGTATTCGCTTCTTCGACTTCGATCCCGACCAGATGCGAGAGTATAGCGCGCCCGGTGCGAACCGAATGGGTCATCGAGGTGAGAATCTGTCCTCTGTTCTAATGGAGCTTTGGGAGAATCCAGCGACGAGGGAGTCTATCAAGAGCTGGCTCTCGGCGCTGACGCCAATGGATGTCGCGGATATGGCATTTCCCGCCGATGCCTCCGGGCGGGTGCTGCTGGAAATTATCGAGCCCGGGGGGCGCAGGGTTTCTGCCCACAGTGTTTCGGATGGAACGCTGCGATTTCTTGCGATGCTTGGGGCGCTGCTGTCACCCCACACGGGCGGCCTCTACTTCTTCGAGGAAATAGAAACCGGCCTGCACCCAACCCGCCTCCATCTGCTCGTCGATCTCATCGAGTCGCGCGTCCGCAATCCAGACCTGCACCCGCTTCAGGTTGTCGCGACGACGCATTCGCCGATGTTGATGTCGATGCTGAGCGAGCAGTCGAGGCAGGATGCGTCGCTGGTTTACCGGTTGGAGGGGACACCCGAGTCCCGCATTCGGCGCATTGTGGAATTCCCGGAAGTTCAGGAAGTGCTCGAGCGCGAGGACTGGGGGCGACTGATGGAGTCGGGGTGGATGGAGAACACGGCGCACTTTTCAGAGCCCCAACGCGAGGAGTCGGTGCCTTGAATGTCCTCATCATCCCCGAGAACCACAAGAGAGACCAGTACATCCTGAAACCGATCATCGAGTCGATGATGGCTTCAGTCGGCAGGCCAAGCGCGCACGTCAGAGTCTGCCAGAATCCTACGCTGCGCGGTATTTCGCAGGCGATGGATTCCGAAAGAATCAGATCCATTATCGGGCAGTATCGACAGGTGCATCTCTTCCTGCTCTGTGTTGATCGCGATGACAACAATGGGCGCCGGGCGCTCCTTGACGCGCTGGAGGACAAGTGCGCGCCGGGACTGAAGGCGGGGGCCACACTCCTTGCCGAGCACGCCCATCAGGAAATCGAAGTTTGGGCGCTGGCGGGAATGCAGGACCTTCCGTCGCATTGGAAATGGCCAGATGTCAGATCGGCTCGCGATCCGAAGGAACATTACTTCGAACCCTATGTCAGGCAAAGGGGACTCCAGCTATCGCCAGAAAATGGATATACAATTCTGGGGAAAGAGGCTGCCACGAACTATAAATCCATCCGAGGGCGATGCGAAGAAGTGAAGAATCTCGAAACCCGCATCCAGCAATGGCTCGCTTCCCGTCCCTGACTCCCCCTAATCCACATCCCCCGTGCTCCCCAACCCCTTCATCAGCCGCTTGCCGAGGTATTGGCCCGCCTGCATTTCCTCGTCGATGACGAAGTGCGCGCCGGCAGCGATGAAGTCTTGGGCGTACATGTGGTAGCGCACCCGCGCGAACATCGTGACGTTGGGCGCCATACAGGCCACTTGGCGCGTCATGGCGAGGCCCGTGCGGTGGTCGGGGATGGTGATCACAACGGCGCGGGCACTGGTTACGTGGAGGTGCTCCAGGATGTCCTCCTGGGTTGCGTCGCCGATGAAGGCCATCAGGCCGTCGGCCTGGGCGCTGGCCACCGTTTGGGGGTTCAGCTCCACGATGCAGAACGCGGCCTTCTCGGCGCGGAGGGAATCGGCGACGCCGCGGCCGGCTGGCCCGTAGCCGATCACGATGACGTGGTTGTGGAGATGGACCTCCTCCACGGCGGCGTCATGGGGCGCCGCGATGGAGCACAGCCCCACGCGCGCCAGCAGGCGTTCTCCCCACGCGCCGATCTGTGTGGAGCCCGCGACCAGAAACGGCGTGATGAAGAGCGATCCCAGCGAGGCCGACACCACCAGGCGAAAGGTAAAGTCGTCGATGGCGCCGCCGCCGCGCGCGATCTCCGCCAGCACGAAGGAGAACTCGCCGATCTGGGCAAGGCATACGCCCGTGGCGATGGCGTTGCGGTGACCCATGCCAAGGGCGCGCATAACCAGCCACAGCACCAGCACCTTGCCCAGCACCACCAGCACCACAGCCAGCACCACGGCGGGCACGTGGGTGGCAATCCATTGCAAATCGGCCAACATGCCGACCGACGTAAAGAACAGCGTGACGAAGAGTGTCCGCAGGGAACCGATGTCGGCGCGGATCTGCGTCGAGAAGGGCGACTCCGCGATGAGCATCCCCGCGATGAACGCGCCCAGCGCCGGCGACATGTGGAACTGGTGGGCCACCCACATGGAGCCGAGCCCCATCGACGTGGCCAGCAGGATCAGTATCTCGCGATTCTTCAGCAGCGCCGCCGCGTTGAGCGCCCGCGGCAGGACGAAAATACTCAGCAGGTAGAATCCCACCACCAACAGCGTCAGGAAGCCCGTGGCGATCGCCACCTCCTTCAGCACCCCGTTGCCGGTACCGCCACCGCCCAGCGTCGCCATGATCACCACGAGAGGCACCAGCGCCAGATCCTGCAGCAGTAGCACGCCGATGGAGCTGCGCCCGTGGACGCTGTCGAGTTCCGAGCGCTCGCGCATCATCCGCACCACACAGGCCGTGCTGCTGGGCGCGACAAGGAGGCCGAGGGCCATCGCCTGAATAAATGGAAACCCGAAGGCCAGCGCCACCACGCCAAAGAGCAGCGCCGTCCCGACGACCTGTGCCGTGCCGCCAACCGCCGCCAGCTTGCCCATCGCCACCAGACGCTTGAGCGAAAACTCCAGTCCGATGGTAAACAGGAGCAGCGACACGCCGATCTCGGCGAAGTTCTTCACCAACTCGTCGCTCTCCAACAGCTTCAACCCGCCGGGACCCACAATGGTCCCCGCCAGCAGGTATCCCAGGATGGCGCTCTGCTTGAACCGCTCAAACAGCGCGCCAAGCACCATCGCCGACCCGATAAGGATCACGAAATCCTGCAACTGCTTCCAAAAGTCCATGACGGGGGGGATGCTCCGGGATAATGACGGCGCCAGACTGTGAAGGATCGGCGCCCCCCCAAGTCAACGGGGCTTCGGACCAATAGCCCGCATTTCCCGCCCTTCCCGCTCCCCTTTCCAGTTTGCCTTTCCTACCCGCCCCGCCGTTATCGTCTCGCCAGAGGTTGTCCCGATGGACCTGATCAAGTTGCCGGAATCCGATGACGCGCTCCTGGCGGAGTGCGACTTCGAGACGTTTCGGTCTGGCGGCAAGGGCGGGCAGAACGTGAACAAGGTGGAGACGGCGGTGCGGTTGCGCCATCGGCCCACGGGGATTGTGGCGGCATGCCAGCGGGAGCGGAGCCAGCATCAGAACCGGAAGCTGGCGCTGGCGTTGCTGAGGCTGAAGGTGGAGAAGCTGAATTACCGCAAGCCGCGCCGCATCGCCACGCGGGAGCCACGGGCGGCGAAGGAGCGGGCGTTGCAGGCGAAACGCGTCCGCGCGGACCGCAAGAAAACGCGCCGCCGCCCCGGAGTGGATGATTGACCGCCAGCTCCGCCGCGATGCCCGCGCTGTTTGGCGCGACGTGTGTGGGGCTGCATCTGGTGCTCGCGCGCCTCGTCCGGCGCGACCGGTCGCTGGCCCCCGCGGAGCGCTGGTGCGCCGCGCTCACGTTTCAGTTCGCGTTCTGGACGGCGCTCTCGCTGGCGCTTGGATTCGCGGGCTACTTCCAGCTCTTCTTCCTGGTTAATTTCGGCGTCGCGTCGCTGGCGATCCTGTGGGCGGTGGTGGCGCTGACGCCGGCCGCGCGGGTGGAATCGCGCGCGGCGGGACGCGGGCGGGACGCCCACGCTACCTTGCTATGGCTGCGTGATCTTGATGCGGTGTCGCGGGTGGCGCTGGTGTTTGGGCTCGTGTCGGCATTGTGGTTTCTGGCGCTGGGCGTGCGGCTGCCACCGGTGAGCTTCGACGCGCTGAGCTATCACCTGGGCCTGGCTATACATCTCTATCAGGACGGCGACTTCAGGAACTACATCGGCGAGTCGTTCATGGCCAATCACTTCGCGCGGGGCGCCAACCTGCCGATGGCGATCACGATGATGCTGAGTGGCTCGATCGCGTTTGCCAATTGCGTGCAGTGGCTGATTCTTCCGGTGGCGATTCCCGCTGTCTATACAGGGTCGAGGGCGATGGGCGCGGATCGGTCGCTGGCCACGATCGCGGCGATGTTGCCTCTGGCGGTGCCGGGAATCCTCTATCAATCGTCGATGGCCTACGTGGACCTGTTCAGCACGGGATGGCTTGCGGTGGGATTCTGTGCGGTAATGGGCGCGCGGCGATTCGATGGCGTGGGCCCCGTGCGGATGCTGTGGATGTTTGCGGCGGCGGGTCTGGCATTGGGCGCGAAGCTCAACGCCGCGCCCCACTGCCTGGTCCTGGGCGCCACGGCGATGGTGTGCTGGGGATGGCGCGCGTTTATCGGTCCGCCGCGGCGCGCGCTGGCGATGGCGGTCGCGGGGTTTGCCATCGCGGCGGCGGTGGGACTGCCGTGGGCGATGCGCAACTGGATCGGCTATGGATCGCCGACGTATCCCATCATGCTGACGGAAAACGTGGAGTCGCTAGAGCGCGGCGAGTACCCCTTCTCCATCGCGCGCCGCATGTCGGAACCCGACCCCGAATTCGGCCAGTCCCTCTGGCGGAAAACCTACGACTCGTGGACCGGATGGGACGCGGAATCGTGGCGCCGCCTCGGCTTCCTTGGCCATCGCATTTCGAAGCTCGACCACGCGGCGCTGACGGATGCGTCCTATGGATATACAGGCGACGGTAAGCGCGGCGAATTCGGACTGCTGTGGATGGCCGCGCTGCTCCCCGCGCTGGTCGCTGTCGCGTTCGTCGGGCGCGCGCGCGACAGGCGATGGTTCCTCGCGCTCGCGGTGGCGCCGTTTGCGGCCTACCTTGCCACGGTGGCCGGATGGTGGCCGCGCTTCACGCTGTTCCTGCCGTTCCTTGGCGTGCTTGCCGCCGCCGCCGTGATTGCCCGGCTGCGCGCGACTTCGCGATCGCTTGCGCACGCGGCGCTGGCGCTGGTGCTGGCCTGCGCGTTGTTCGACTGGAGCACGGCGATCTTCCTCAACCGCCAGTGGGAGCGCGCGGAACGCTACTGGCGCGATGCGAAACCGGCCAGCTATTCTCCGATCCACTTCAAGTCGTGGGAGCAACCCGCCTCGCCCCTCAACGAGGCGATCCTTTTCACGATGCAGAGCGCGAAGCCCGGCGACACCATCAGCTACTGGACGCCCGGCAACGGCGTGTTCACCGGCCTTTTTGCCACCGGCGACGCGGGGGTGCGCCAGTACCTGTTCCCCAGCATCTGGCCCGACCCCCACGCCGTCTCTCCGCGAGAAATGCTCCGCCACATCCGCGCCCAACGCATCCGCCTCATCCTCCTCTCCCGCGACGCCGACCCCGAAATTCGCGCCCTCCTCGGCCGCCACGGCGGCAAGCTCGCTTTCAGCAATGGCGAGTTCGACGTATGGAAAATCGAATGACACGGGGCGGGCCGCCGTGTCATTGCCCGGATGCTCGATGAAGCACCCTCACAACGCCCACACGGAGATCCCACCTTGGAAGCGACTGGTATCGCCCTGTATGTGGATATTGAGAACCTGATCGGCGGGGCCATGGCTTCGGGGCTCCCGATCGACCTGTCGCGCGTGATCACCAAACTAAAGGAGACGGGACCGATCCGCGTGCGGAAATGCTATGGCGACATTCCAAACGCCACGTGGGGGGCAAGCGGCCAGGGCACCGACATCGTCACGATCCGGCGCATGCTGCACCGCAACCTGTTCGAAATCGTGGACGTCCCCTACACTGGGTACTCGGCGGGCTCGACGCCGAAGAACGGCGCCGACATAACCATGGCGGTGGATGTGGTGGAAACGCTGTTCCAGAATCCCGGCATTTCACACTACGCGATCCTCTCCTCCGACCGCGACTTCGTCCCGCTATTCAGCAAGATCAACCAGCACGGGAAGACGGTGATCGCCATCGCGGTGGACCGCAACATCACCAATCCGATGCTGACGGAGGCGGCGTCGCTATCGTTCTACTATAGCGATCTGTTCGAGGTGGCGGCGGCGGGGACCACGGGGATCGAGTCGGGAGTAAGGACAGAGCTCCGCGAGGAATGTTTCGACCTCATGGCGATGGCGCTGCGGGCGATCGACGCGCGCGCGGGGGCGCTGCTGGGCACAACGGTGAATTTGCAGATGAGGACATACCGTTCGGATTTCACGCCGCAGATGGCCGGCTACGATTCCTTCAAGAGCTTCGCCCTTGCCGCTGCGGAGGCGCGTAGCATCCGAGCAATCCTGCCAACCGGCCCGGGGGACTTCCAGTTCATCCTGCCGGCCGCGAAGGTTGAGTCGGAGCCATCACCCGCCACCCCCCGATCGGACGAGGACAAAGCGAGGGAGATCCGCATGGTCTTCGAGGCGATACTGAAGACCAGCTTCCCCAAGTACGAGAAGCGGCGCCTGATCCTGGACGAAATCCATCGCAGCTATGACGACTTCATTCCCAACGGCCCCTTCAATCTGCAGGAGCTGACAAATCATGCGCAGGCGTCGCTCTCCGCCAGCGGCCAGCCGACGGAGGCAGTGTTCAAGATGGGGCTCAGCCTGTACTTCTCCCGGTGCTTCAACTCGGTCCCCTCGGGGCACCCTAACAACCCGCAGATCGTCGGCCTCGCACAGCCCTTCGATTTCTGGGAGGACCGCATCCACGAGAACCTGATCCGCAATAGCCGCAGGCGCCTGGCTGGGGTGCCGCCTCAGGTGCTGGCGCTGGCGCTCTATGATTCCGCGGATCACGCGGAGCAGGTGGAAAAATGCGCCCGCTGGATGGAGGAGCACTGCCTCTGAGCGGTAATCGTCGATTTACCGCCTTCGCGGCATCATATCGCCTTGCCGTTGTCCGCGAAAGCGCGGCAACGATTACGCATGAGCATCATGGAATCCCCGCCCGCCGCCACCGTTGCGCGGGCGCCCTTTGTGGGTGCCGAGTGGATGGGCGCGCCCCGCGGATTCGCGGCGTTCTGTACCTCGCGCTCGTTCGACGACGGCGTCAAGATGCCGTGGCGGGAGGCAGCGCCGAAGATCGCCGAGTTGCTGCGCCGACGCGGCGCGGCACCCCCTCGGCCGCTGGCCTTTGCCGCCCAGGTCCACGGCACCACGATTGCCGAAGTGACTCCCGCGATGGATGCCTTCCTGAGCCTTCCCGAATGCGACGGCCTTCTGGCGCGCGGCGTGGGTGCCAATCTGGTGATTCGCACCGCCGACTGCCTGCCGGTGGTGGTGGTCGATCCGGTTACGGGGTTGTTTGGCGCCTGCCACGCCGGTTGGCGCGGTTCGCGGGCGAATATCCTGGGGGCGTTGATCGCCGGGCTTTCCGCCCGCGGAGCCGACCCCGCGCGCCTGACCGGGTGGATTGGGCCCGCGATCTGCTCCGAGGCCTATGAGGTGAGCGAGGAGCTGGCCCGCGATTTCGATTCGGCGTGGGGCCATCTGGGGCCCTTTACCGATGGACGGCTGCTGGACTTGTGGGAGCTGAACCGCCTGCAATCGGTGGCCGCGGGAATGCGGCCTGGGGCGCTTGCGGATTCTGGGCTCTGCACTGTGCGCCACTCCCACCTTTTCCATTCCCACCGCAGGCAAGGCAGCGTAAGAGGTCACCAGTTTACCGTGTGTGGATGGTTGAATGCCCCCCGCGAAGAATAAGAACGCGCCCTCCCCCGCCGCCCGCGCCCCGAAGAGGGATGCCGGGCGCACTGCCACGGCTGTCTCCGTGGACGGCAACTCGCTGTCCGCCGTTTCCGTGTCGCTGCAAAGCGGCAAGGTCCGCGTGGAGGGCGTGGAGCACCACGAACTCGACCACCTCGTCGAGGTAAAGCGCCGCATCCGCCATCCGGTGTACATGGATCTGGATGTCTCGGTATTCCCAGGCAAGCACATCATCGCCTCCTTCTACGAGGTGCTGTTCTCCCAGTCGCGGTTCCGCCACCCCGCCGTGGCGGTGCTGCCGTCGACGCGTGTACAGGCGGATTCAATGGAGGGAGAGGCCACGGCCACCGCCGCGCTGGCCCGGCGGGAGCGCCTGATCGAGGAACACCTCCCCCGCAATCCGATGAAGTACCCGCTGGTCTTTCTTTTTCGCGAGTATCGCAAGTCCCCAGGCTTGTCGGTCACGCGCCTTGCCTCGTTCCGCCTGGCCGACTTTTTCCCCATGGTCAAAATGATCGGGAATCTGGGGGCCGAAAGTCTTGGCGCCATCTATGCCTCCGACGCGCTTGAGCGTGTTCTGCGCCTTCTGAATCCGGCGGGAATCGATGGCTCCATCTCCCTCTGCAACATCGGCAAGCTAAGAACGCTGTATGCCACCTCGCTCGCCAATGGCGGGATCGATCATAACCCGATCCCCGTGGGACTGGCGCGCGCGGGGACGCAATACTTCACGTCATTCGAGCCCAGCGCGGTGGGCGTGCGGAAGCTGCGCGAGCAATACGGCGACCTGTTTCCAGTGAGTGCGTCCAACGAAACGCCACCGCCCGACGATCCCCTTGGCGAGATCGGCATGTTCGCCAGCCAGGTCGCCCGGTTCGCGGGGCGCGCCTCCAAGGGGTCCAAGGCCGCCCGCGGGCCGCTCCTTGTCGGTGGCGTGGGCAGCCACGTTCCCGGCCTGATCGACTACCTGAACCGCCGCACCGGTGGCCGGGTGATGCATCTGGAGGATTCTCCCTCCAACCCGCTTCGCTTTGCCGACGCGATTTCGTGGAGCGAAGTGACCGACAACATCCTGGGCCTGGGCGCGGCGCTGGAGGCCATCGACCCGTCGCCGTGGGCACTGGGGCCGCTCCGCCCCGAGTTTCACCCGACCCCTCTGGCCAACGGTCGCTGTTCCGTCTCGGAAATGGGCGACGGCCAACTGTACGTTTTGGAACAGAGCCTGGAGTAGAATCCCCGGCGGGGCATGGAATCCAATGCTGGCCTTGAATTGGCATAAGCATCTCGCGCAGATCTATTCGCCAAGGCTGGATCCCCCCATGCTGCGCCGACTAACCACCATCCTCTCCCTCTCCCTTGCCGCGGCCATTGCCCTCGCCCAGCCTCCGCCGGGCGGCGGCGACTTTGGCCCCCCGAATCAGGAAAAACAGGGAGAATCCAAGGGCGAGCGCCGCGGCCCGCCCCGCGAGGCCGATGGACGGGGTGGCTCCGCCAGCGGCGGCAGCGCCATGCGATACAAGGCCCGCCGATTTGCCCAGGCCCTCCTCAACACCCACTACGAGGCCAAGCGCCTCGAACGCGACGGCGAGGACATCGAGGAAGACCGCGCCCGTCTGGATTCCGGCAAGGAGGAATTCGACGAAGGGCGCCTTGAGCGCAGGCACCGCATCCTCGACCTGAAGGAAGAATTGCTGGAGCTCGAACGCGAGGAATTCGTCGCGACCGCCCGCCGCCAAACCGCCATCCTGCTGGAGCGACTGAAAGAATTTGAATCCGAGGGCGTCGATGCCGAGGTCGTGGCCGACGCGCGCCCGCGCCTCCTCCGCGTGCAGGCCGCCGCCGTGGACTTCGACACGCTGATCGCCGCGCTGAAGGTGGAGGAGGAATCCTTCAAGTCACAAGGCGCCGGAATGCGCGAGGAACTCCGCCGCCGCGAAATCGGCGTCCTCAAGGAGCGCCTTGGGCGCCTGGAACGCGGCGACAGCTGGGGAGAACATCCACGCGAAGGCTTCGGCCCCCCGCCCCCCCGCCCGCCCAACGCCGAACACCCCCGCTTTGGCCCACCCCCCCGCCCCGAGGAAGAGGCCCTCATGCCCGGCCTCGGCGAGCCCCCCGAACCCGGCCGGAGAAGGCCGGGGCCGCCGCCGGTGGAGTGAGGTGGTGGCGGGCAACCAGCCCGCATTGGGTCCGCGAGCGTGTCCACCCAGCGACCCTGCCGCCGACCTCAGTCGTTGTCGCGATCCTTTTCCCGGTTACCCTCAGTTCCCCCGCCGCCCTCGTTCTCGCCGATTTGCAGCACCGTCCCGAAGAGCGGGAGCGACATGGCGCGCGTGGCGGGGTTGTAGTAGCGGACCAGTCCCGCGAACCAGACACCGACGATGATCAGGAAGATCGCCGCGATGATCGGTCGGGAGGACACGATTGCCTCTGACTGGTCAGCGGCCTTCTTGCCGTGGATCATGCTCGCGGTGATGTTCTCGCGATGGCGGACGGTATGCAATGCAACGCCCATCACATGCACGACCACCACACCGACCAAAACATAAGCAAGAACCTCGTGGATATCCTTCACGCCCCCGTTGCCTTGGCCCAGCATGATGCCCGTCACGGCCATCGCGAGCACCAGGGCGAGCATCGCGAAGATCGCCAGCGCGGAACCTGGGTTGTGCCCGATATACCGCTTCCCGCCGCCGACGAGCGTTCCCTTCACGTATTCGATCACCGCGCCCGGCCCAAAAACGAACGTACCAAACCGCGCGTAACGCGTCCCCACCACGCCCCATACAAGACGCAGGCACACCATCACCGCGATCGTGAGTCCGATGATCGCGTGATACGGGAACAGCGGGCTATCCTCCCCGAGCAACAAGGCGATCACGGCAGCGGCGACAAACCCGCCCGACAACAGCCAATGAAAGATCCGGGTTGGCAGATCCCAAATTAGCGCGCGGTTCATGGATATCTTTCTCGGATGCGCCGTGTTGGAATTACTTGCGGTCGGCGCAATTGGTATCAGCGCACCCACAATCACCCTAAGTCAACCTATAACGCCGAATAGGCCACCGATCCGCGCACGGCGCAGAAGGGCCCCCGCGCGGATCGGCTGTTCTGGGGCTGCACGGGCTATCCCGATTGCAATGGAATCGTGGACGTTCAGGATCGGTCGTATCTGACTGATTCGACGGATCGTCGCCCCCGCCCTAAACCGGCGCCCCCACCATCGAGGGCGCATACAGAGGCTTTCGCACGACGCTGTCGAGGACCATGCCGAGGGAGGGGAACTTTTCGAAGAGCTGGCCGAAGTGGGTGTGGGTCAGGTAGTGGAGTTCGACGGCTCGGATGGCCTCGGAGGCGCACTCGGCGTCGGTCGCTGCGCGGGCGGTGATGGCGGCGTGGCCGACGGCGTGCCAGCGGATGAGGGCGAAGTGCATGAGGGAGAAGCGCTGGGCGAGCCAGACGGATTCGGCGGCGAGCAGGTCCTTGCGGAAGAGCGTGTGGGCAAAGAAGCGGTCGAGGAGTTCGGCGGTGGCGGGGTCGTCCTGACGAAAGGGAATGCGCTTGAAATCGGCGTAGTCGAATCGCCCGCCGAGGGACGCGAGATCGACGCGGCCGAGGCGCAGGGCGTGGGCGGAGTAGTGGCGGAAGATGCGGGCGATGGTGGCCCAGCGGGTGGGGGCCCGGGTGCCGGAGTCGACGCCCTGGCGAAACGCCGTGACGAGGCCGAGGAACGCGCGGTGGAGCATGGGGCTGGGGCGGCGCTTTGCGGCCAGACGCATCAGCGACGCGGCGTCGGGGCGCGACAAATACTGGCGCCGCATGGTCATCACCACCTCTGCGTCGGGGGCGGGACCGCAATCGGGGGGGAAGCGTCCGGTGTCGGAATACTGGGACGCAAAGCGTTGGTCGCGGCGGTGGATCGAGTCGCCGCGCACCTCGCGGAGGAACGCCACCAGCAGGTCGAGATAGATTGACTGGGCGACCAGTCGGCTTCCCAAGGGCTGTCCCTTCAAGGCGATGATCGCGACAAGGTCCTCCTCGACGAGGCGATAGGCCTCCCACGAAACCTCGTGCCGGGCCGTCAGGCGGACGGGTCGGGTGAGGTCGCGGCGGCTGTTGGCGACGGGGGCGCTGGCCTCCAGCTCGGCGCGGCGCGATTCCATGGTTGGGCCCATGTTGCCGAGGACGGCGGTGCAGGCGAAGCTGAGGCCGATGTAGATGCCGTCGGGCGTATTGGCATAGCGGATGGGGAAGTCGCGACAGGTCTGGGGTTTCTGCTCGAAGCCAAAGGCGCCGTGGACGCGGCAGAGGCCCTCGGCGGTGTGGAAGACGCAGCTTCCATCGTGCTTGCGCAGGCGCTTCTTGGACTTGTCGGACTCGCCGGGAACGAGGGGCGAGAGGTCGCGCACTTCCGGCGCCATGAGGGGGCGGTAGTCCAGGCTCTCCAGCACGGCCTCGCTGCGGGGTTCGACGAATATCTCGTTGAACATGCGGCAGGACTTGCCGCACTGGACGCACTCATAGTTGAGGCCATCGGGCGTGTGGAGGCTCATCGCGTCGCCAGCAGGCCCCCGTCATAGGGAATCGCGGCCCCCGTCATGAGGCCGAGCGAGCCGTCGCAGACCAGCCGGCACAGGCGCGCGATCTCGGCGGGTTTGGCGAAGCGGGGGATGGGCTGTGACGCGGCGAACTGGACGGCCAGTTCATCGGCGGCGCCCTGTCCCAAGGCCTCGCGCGCGCGCAGCTCGCCCTCCATCATGCGCGTCTCCACCATGGTCGGCTCGATCACGTTGATGCGGATCGCGTGGCGCGCAAGCTCCGGCACCAGGCCCCGCGCGAGGCCGCCGAGGGCCGCCTTGGAGGCGCAGTAGAGGGACAGCTCCGCGAATCCCACGCGGGCGCTGACGCTGGAGACAAAGACAACGCTGCCGCCGGCGGCAGGGAAGAGCGGGGCGAGGTGCTTCACGCACAGCGCGGCGCCCAGCACGTTGGTTTCGAAGATATCGCGGAAAATCGCCGCGTCCACTTCCCCGAATCCGCGCAGCGGCGCGATCCCCGCCGTATAGACAAGCCGGGCCGGCGCGGAGCCCGATGCGGCGATGGCCCGCGCAGCGGCCTCAACCTCGGCCTCGCGCCGCGCATCGCAGGGAACGAACCGCACGCCGTTGCCGGAGTCGCGGGCCAGTTCCTCCCCCGCCGCCGCGTCGATATCCAGCACCCACACGGGCCCCTCCGCGCGGAACTCCTCCACACAGGCTCGCCCGATGCCGTGGGCTCCGCCGATGACAATGGTCGCGATCTCGATCATGTCAGGTGGCCTCCGCCGCGATCCCAAACACCAGCCCATCGTGGGCCAGGGCGATCCCGGGGGGGAGCTGGGCATTGGTGGCGTCGTGGTCCAGATCGTGGGTGATGTGGGTGAACCAGGTGCGGTCTGCGCCGACGCGCTGGGCGATGGCGACGGCCTGCTGGATGTTGAGGTGGGTCGGATGCGGGCGGTGGCGCAGGGCGTTGAGGATCAGCGTCTTTACCCCGGCGATTCGCGCGATGGTATCTTCCGGGACGTGGCTGGCGTCGGTGATGTAGGCGAAGTCACCGAAGCGGAACCCGATCACCGGGAGCGGACCGTGCATCACCGGGAGCGGTACGATGCGAAGGCCTATGGCGTCGAAGGGGCCGTCGCCGATCTCCCGCTGGTCGAGTTGGGGGACGCCACCCCCCACAGGGGGCGGACCAAAGACGTAGTCGAAGCGGCGGACGAGGTTGGCGTAGGTCTCCGCCGTGGCGTACACGGGGATCGGGCCACCCTGCTTCCAGTTGTAGAGCCGCAGCTCGTCGATGCCGGAGATGTGGTCGCTGTGGGCGTGGGTCAGTAGGAGGGCGTCCAGCCGCATGATGCGGTGGTGGAGGGCTTGCTGGCGAAAGTCCGATCCACAATCGACGAGAAGGGATTCTCCGCCGGGCCCGGCGAGGTGGATGCTGGACCTCAGCCGCGAGTTTCGCGGATCCGGCGACTGGCAAACGGCGCATTCACAGGCCACCACGGGCACGCCGGAACTGGTGCCGGAGCCAAGGACCGTCACACTCCATCCGCCTGTTCCCGGCGCCATGCGCTCTGCCCCCGCCAGTAGATGGATGATTCCTCTCTCGACGCCCGCGGAGTCGGCAATCCGAACGACGATCATCGCCGAGGTCAAGTTTCCGTTTGCCATAGGCAACAGATTGGCGAAAATCCGCCGTATCGAAACAGTGACGGAAGATCACGACGCCGGAACGACATGGACCCGCAACAAAAGGTGAAGCGCATCCTGCTCGCCGGGGTTAAGCCCCAGGAGGCAGAGACCTTTCAGGCCCAGCTTGGGCCGGAGGTTCTGGTGTGGGCTGTTGGCTCCGACGACACGCTGTCCACCGACATGGTTGAGAATGTCAACGTCGTGGTCATGAACCTGGATCAGGGGGAGTCGATCGGCTTCCGCCTCGCGCGCCAGATCACCGAGTCGGGCTGCAAGGTGTTCCTCGTAGGCAATGCGCCGCCGAGCAGGGATCTGCTGGGGCGCCTGCCTTCCGCGCAGCACTTTCCCGGGCCTGTGGACTTTCCCTACCTGCGCGGCATTCTGGACGCGGCACAGATCGACAGCGACCGGCTCAAGTTTCTGGATGAAGAGCAGAGCCGCGTGCGCGGCCTGTACGAGGTCAGCAGCGCGCTCCTCAAGGTCACCACCCGGATGCACATCGCGCCGGTGATGGACTCGGCGCTGCCCGGGTTGATCAACGCCCACCTGATCCTGCTGGTTTTTCCCGCCGATCCCCAGCCGATCGTCTTCCTCAACTCGCCCCACGGCCTCAGCCCCCACGTGCTGGAGGCGCTCCGCGTGCATCTCAAGGAGGCGTGGGACATCCTGCGCAGCGACATGCAGGTGGACTGGGGATGGCTCGGCGCGCTGGCCAATGTTCCCGACGACGGCATCGCGCCCGACGTGCGCCCGTCCTCGTTCATGACGACGCCGATTTCCAGCGGGGCCCAGACGCGCGGCTTCCTCACCGTGCTCCCCCGCCACGAGGAGGACTTGAACGAGTCCTTCCTCCAGACATTCTTCGTCATCGGCGACCTGATCAGCGTGGTGATCCACAACCTGGAGCTGCGCGAGCGCCTGGAGGACCGCGCCATGCACGACGGCCTCACCAAGCTGCTGAACCACCAGACGCTGATCGAGCAGCTGGAGCGCGAATGCCGCCGCTCCCAGCGCTACGGACAGGCGGTGTGCATCGTCATGTTCGACCTGGACCACTTCAAGTCCATCAACGACACCCACGGCCACCAAGCCGGCGACGAGGTGCTTCGCGTCGTTGCCAACCGCCTGCGTGATTCCATCCGGGAGATGGACATCGCCGGACGCATGGGCGGCGAGGAATTCATCACCGTCCTGATCAACACCGATCTTGAGGGCGGCCGCATGTGGGCCGACCGGTTCCGTGCCTCGATGGCGGAGGAATGCATCGAGTTCGAGGGGAAGGAAATCCACCTCACCGCCAGCTTCGGCGTCTCCGGCGCCGCCGGCGAAGGCGCCGTCGTCCGCGACCTCATCGCCCGCGCCGACACCGCCATGTACGAAGCCAAGCGCGGCGGCCGCAACGCGGTGGTCACCGATGGGATTCCGGCAACGCCGGGTGGATCGACGCTGGAGGGGTGAGCGGCGCCGCCCTCACCCAAACCTTCCCGAAACATACTCCTCCGTCTTTTCCTTCGCCGGGTTGGTGAAGATCCCCTTTGTCTCGCCGTATTCCACCAGTTCGCCGTTGAGCATGAATGCGGTGTAGTCCGACACGCGGGAGGCCTGCTGGAGGTTGTGGGTGACGATGACGATGGTGTAGGTGCGCTCGAGTTCCTTGATGAGGTCTTCGATGCGGGAGGTGGCGATGGGGTCGAGGGCGGAGCAGGGCTCGTCCATGAGGAAGACCTCGGGATCGTTGGCGAGGGCGCGGGCGATGCAGAGGCGCTGGCGCTGTCCGCCGGAGAGCGCGAGGGCCGAGGCGCCGAGGCGGTCCTTGACCTCCTCCCAGAGGCCGGCGCGCTGGAGGCTGCTCTCCAACAGGTCGGCGATGGCGGCGGCGTTCTTTCCCTTCAGCATACCGTTGCGCTTGGGGCCCCAGAGGACGTTTTCGCGGATCGACTTGGGAAACGGGTTGGGCTTCTGGAAGACCATGCCGATGCGGCGGCGGACTTCCGCGGGGTCGATGCCCGGGCCGTAGATATCCTCTCCGTGATACTCCACGCGTCCCTCCAGCCGCATGGAGGCGATGCTGTCGTTCATGCGGTTGAGCGCGCGGAGGAGCGTGCTTTTCCCGCAACCCGAGGGACCGATGATGGCGGTGACGCGGTGCCGCGCGAAGGAGAGGCTGAGATCGCGCACGGCCACGTGGCTTCCATAGCGGATCGTGCAGTTGCGCATGGCGAGGACTTCGTCCTCGGGCGGCGGGGTCGCGCGCTGATCCGCCATCAGTGGGCCTTCTTGCTGCTGCGGTGGCGCAGCCAGATCGCCACACCGTTAAGCATCAGGAGGATCGCCATCAACACCACGATGCCCGCGGCGGCGTTGACCTGGAACTCTGGCTGGGGACGAGAGGCCCAATCGTAAACCTGGATCGGCATCGCTGTATATGCGTCCATCGGGCCCCGCGGCGTGAAAGCGATGTAGGTCAACGCGCCGATCATGATCAGCGGCGCGGTTTCGCCGATGGCGCGCGACGTGGAAAGAATGAGCCCCGTCATGATGCCGGGAAACGCCGAGGGCAGCACCACGTTCCATGTGGTTTGCCAGCGTGTCGCGCCCAGGCCAAAGGATGCCTCCCTAAGCGAGGAGGGCACGGAGCGAATCGCCTCTCGCGCGGAGATGATGACGACGGGGAGAATCAACAGCGCCATCGTCAACGCTCCGGCGATCAGGCTGCGGTCGAGTTGGAACGCGCGGACGAACAGCGCCAGCCCGAGGATGCCGTAGATGATCGAGGGAACACCCGCGAGGTTGGAAATGTTCACCTCGATGAAGGTGCTCAGCTTTCCCTTTCGCGCAAACTCCTCCAGATAAATCGCCGCCGCGATTCCCACCGGCGTGGCGATCGCCATCGTCAGCGACATCAGCCAGAACGTCCCCCAGAGCGCGGCCTTGATGCCGGCGTCCTCGGCCTTGCGCGAGGGGAAGCTGCTGATGAAGTCCCACGTAAGCAGTGGGAATCCCTTCCCCAGGATCTGGATGATCAGCACCGCGAGAATGGCGATCGTGCAGTAGGCGCAGCCCGCCACGAGGAACGAGAAGCAACGGCCCGCCAGGCGACGCCGCGCAAGGTTTCCCGTCGACATAAGGATCGAGTTGGTGGGCGGGCCGGGCGTCACTCGTAGCTTTCCCGATAGCGCTTGAGGATCCTGTTGGAGAGCAGGTTGAGCCCGAGCGTGATGACAAAGAGCAGCAAGGCGACGGCAAAGATCGTCTGGTAGCCGATGGTTCCGCGCGGCGTGTCGCCAAGGCTGACGGAGACGATGAAGGCCGTCATCGTCTGGACGCCATCGAGCATGTTGAAGGAGAGGTTGGCCGTGCCGCCGGCGGCGAGCGTGACGGCCATCGTTTCGCCGATGGCGCGCGAGATGGCGAGGATGAACGAGGCCATGATGCCGGAGAGCGCGCCGGGCACGACGATGCTGGAAGTGACCTCGTACTTCGTGGCGCCGAGGGCGTATCCGCCATCGCGCAATTGGCGAGGCACCGCGCGCAACGCATCCTCGCACAGCGACGCCACCGTGGGCAGGATCATGATGCCGACGACGATGGCCGCGCTGAGCGAGTTGAACACCTGGATCGACGGGAACACGTTGCGCAGCAGCGGCGTGACGAACGTAAGCGCGAAGAATCCATACACGACGGTGGGAATGCCGGCGAGCAGCTCCAGGAACGGCTTGAGGATCGAGCGCATCCGCGGCGACGCGTATTCGCTCAGGTAGATCGCGGAGCCAAGTCCCAGCGGGAGGCCGATGAACGCGGAGCCGATCACGATGTGGGCGGTGCCGGCGACGAGAGGGAGGACGCCGAAGGACGGCTGCGCGGCGAGCGGAAACCACTTGGTGCCGAAGAGGAACTCGTCGAGCGGGATGGTGCTGAAGAACGGAATCGATTCGCGCACCAGCACCACGATGATGCCGAAGGTGGTGAAGACCGAGAGGAACGCGGAGGCCACCAGAAAGCCGATGATCAGCTTTCCCATCGGGCCGTCACCGCCCTGCCTGCGGAGGTGCTCCCTGATTCTTGCGGTGTTCAACTCGGCCAACGGTCAGTTCTCCGCCGCCAGAAGTTCCTCGATCGTGATGCCTACGGTGTGTTCCTTCCCTTCGAAGACGGAACCTGTCCTGTTCGCGGCAAAGCGCGCCTTGGCTAGCTCGTAGCCCTTTTCGGGAAGCGCGATGTAGCCGACCTCGCGCGAAAGCTCGCCGGCGTTGTTCATGTAGAACTCCACGAAGGCGCGAACCTCCGGGCGATCCGCGGACGCGCGCGTGAGGTAGATGAAGACCGGGCGCGACAGCGGCGAGTAGGTGCCGTCCATGATTGTCGCGGGCGACGGGAGAACGGGGCCCTTTCCTCCATCCACGGGGACGAGCTTGAGCTTGTCGATGTTGGCCTCGTAGTACGCGAAGCCGAAGAATCCGAGCGCGTTGATGTCGCCGGCGATTCCCATCACCAGCGTGTTGTCGTCCTCGCTCGCCGTGTAGTCGGCGCGGCAGGAACGCGCCTTGCCGACGATTGCCTCCGTGAAATAGTCGAAGGTCCCCGAATCGGGGCCAGGGCCATAGAGCTTCACTTCCCGGTCGGGCCAGCCCGCGCGGATGTCGCTCCACTTCTTCACCGTGCTGTTGGGCTCCCAAGTCTTGCGAAGCTCCTCCACGGTCATGTGGGCCACGAAATCGTTCTTGGGGTTCACGAGGATCGAGAGCCCATCGTAGGCGATGGGAAGCTCGATGAAATCGATGCCGTTGCTCCTGGCGGTGGCGGCCTCCGCCGGGGTGATCGGGCGGGAGGCGTTGTTCATGTCGGTCTCGCCGGTGTCGAACTTCTTGAAGCCGCCACCGGTCCCCGACCGCGCCACTGTCACGCGGATGCGCGGCTGCGTCTTGCCGAATTCCTCGGCCACGGCCTCGGTGATTGGATATACGGTGCTGGAGCCGTCGATGCGGATGGTTCCCGAAAGCTCGCTACCGCCCTCCGTGGATTCGCCGCTTCCGCCGCAGCCGACGAGCAGCGCAGCGCCGACCATGATCCCAACGAATCCCCGAACGATCATCATGACGTACCCCATCCTTGAGTTTGGCGGGCACCATTTCCCCGCCGCGCCGAAACAGGCACCAGCCCCTTTCAAGCCGTCAACCCGGAATCCAAAGTCGAATGAAATCAGTTGTCTAGTGTGACAATTGGGTGACAAAGGGGGAGGGGGAACGGCGGAAAAGGCGGGAACGGCGGGAAAGGCGGGAACAGCGGGAAAAGGCGGGAACGGCGGGAACAGGGTAGGCAGAAGCTGGTTGAGGGAACGCCGTTTCCGTCTTTCCCGTTTTCTCCGCCGTTCCCGCCTTTCCTCTCCCCCTACGCCTGCGTCTGCCCGAGGATGTCCTCGACGATGCGGCGGACGCGGGGTTCGGAGGCGAGGCGTTCCTCGGCTTCGTCGTAGGTGAATTTGCCGGTGGCTAACAGCATCGCCAGGGGCACGATGCGGGAGCGGGTGACGGCGCGCTGGACGGCGACGGCGACGCTGGCGTCGGCCAGTTTGGCATCGTCGGGGAGGCTCTTGAAGATCGCGTAGTGCAGCGCGCGGCTGGCCTGGGCCTCGGGGATCGTGAGCAGCCGCGCGATCAGCCCGATGGCGCGCGCGTGGAGCTTGGAGTTGGAAATCCGCAGGTCGATCATGATGTTTTCATAGATCTTTCCCGCCATGATGTGCGCGCCGGTGGTGGTGGCGTTGAGGCAGATCTTCAGTGCCAGTTCGGCCTCGTTGTTGACGCCGGGCGCGAAGCCCAGCGACGGCACGATCACGACGCAGCGGTGGCCGATGGAGTCGGGAAGCACGCCGGGCTTCGGCGGCTCCGTCGCGATCAGCAGCAACGCCGTCCGCGCCTTGGCCTGGGCGGCTTCGTTGAGCAGGCGCAGCGTCATCTCTCCCGGCATGCCAACGGCGACGGCGATCACGAGGTCTCCCTTGGTGACATCGGGGAGCACGCTTTGAGCGAAGTATTCGAGGTCGATCTCGTAGGCGCGGCCGCGCGCGCGCATGGCCGCGGGCGAGTAGCCCAGCATCTCCCACCCTTCGCGCAGATAGCCGCGCACGTCATAGAGGTCGGAGCCGAAAGTCGGCGGGCATTCGGAGGCGTCGATGATGCCGAGGAGCCCCGCGACGCCGCGCCCCAGATAGTGGATGCGGCCGCTGGAACGCAGCGCCGTGCCGGCGAGGCGGACAAGTTCCGCGAGGGCGGGGATGTTTCCATAGGCGGCCTCGACCGCCTGCCGATAGCGCCGCAGCTGCCCGGCAACCTGGCGGCGGAGCGGAAGGAGGTTCTCACCCGATAGCTCGACGCGAGCCGACTCCGGCCCGGTCTCGTTCTCGACGATCCAGAGGGCCGTGGCAAAGACGGTCTCCAGGGCGATCTTGGTGGCGCTGCCGCCCTTCATGCGTGTGGAGCCGGTAATGGGTTCGGGGCCATAGACGGGATTGATGAGTGTGAAGCGCTCGCTTTCCAGCGCGCGATCCACGATCTCCTTCACCGTCTTGTCCCAACCCTCGGTGCTGGTGGCGCGGGCCATGTAGGCGGGATTGAAGCCGACGAGGACAGACTCGAAGCGGCTGTTGCCGCCCATCATTTCAAGCTGGGCCGCGACGTAGGGCGCGGAGAGCCCGCAGGTGATTCCGATATACATCCCTTGGCGGATGGAATCGTGAACGGCGTCCTTGATATCGCGCTGGGCGGCGGTGGCGCTGTCCTCCGCGGCCTCCTGGGCCATGATCAGGGCGGCTTCCCCGCCGGCCATGAGGGGGCGGAAGACTTCGGGAAGGCGGCGCTCCTTGAGGATGCGGTTGAACTCGAGGCAGAGCAGATAGGCGAGGCGTCCGCTCGTTCCGGCGCCGGCCATGACCACGATGGAATCAGGCGCGCGAAGCAGGCGCGCCATCCGCCAGGCGGCGCGCGCCAGCGATTCGAGCACATCTTCGTCCATCAGCGAGGGAAAGGTCTCCCACCCGGCGAACAACTGGGCGTCGGACTGCCGCAACAGGCGCAGGATCCCGGTGGGATCGACGGCGTCGATACTCCGCGTGAGCGGGTTGGACAATTCCGTGATGGATCGTGACATGGCAGTTCCCAAGGGAGGGGTGGCGGGTCCGGTCGTCAAACCGAAAAAAAGAAGGAGAGCGCCCTGCCTCCGGTTTCCGGTGGGCAAGGCGCTCTCCTGTGCGTTCTACGGGGTAGGATACAGGGTGGGGTCAGCCCGCGGCGGCGGCGGCGGCCGGGGCGGCGGGGGTTCCCGCGGGAACCTCGGGGCGGTCAACGAACTCGATGTAGGCCATCTCGCAGCCATCGCCCATGCGGCGGCGCGTGCGGATGACCCGGGTGTAGCCACCCTGGCGATCCTTGTAGCGCGGAGCCAGCACCTCGAAAATGCGGTGGACGGCTTCCTTGTCCTGGAGCTTGGCGAAGGCTTGGCGACGGTGGTGCAGCGTCCCCTTCTTGCCGAGCGTGATCAGGTTTTCGACGAAGGGCTGAAGGACCTTGGCCTTCACCGCGCCCGTCTCGATGCGCTCGAGGTTGACGGGGTTTTCCCTGTCCTCGTTCGTCTGGAGGATAAGGGCCCTGGCAAGATTGCGCAAGGTGGCCGTGCGGTGGCCAAGGGACCGGTTCAGCTTGGTTTTATGCTTTCTGTGTCTCACGTGCGGTTGCTCGGTATGGGGGCTGGTACGGCGTCGAGGGTGGCTCGGTGCGGCTACTTACTTCTCGTCGCCGGCGGGAATGGGATTCCCGCGGTCGTCGAGCTTCATGTTGAATCCAAGGCCCATTTCCTTGAGGATCGCCTTGATTTCGGAGAGCGACTTGCGGCCGAAGTTGCGATACTTGAGCATCTCGCTCTCGGACTTCTGGACGAGGTCGCGGATGGTCTTGATCTGGGCGGCTTCCAGGCAG
>Ga0105049_10001582_pt1 | contig 26881 bp, 19 predicted proteins | sample MAT06_FD_78087 | JGI IMG/M metagenome (GOLD analysis project Ga0105049, IMG submission 78087) | Freshwater microbial communities from Lake Fryxell liftoff mats and glacier meltwater in Antarctica - MAT-06 | ecosystem: Environmental > Aquatic > Freshwater > Ice > Liftoff microbial mat | place... | reverse complement strand
CGGCGAGTAACACGCGGCGAGTAACACGCGGCGAGTCGCACACGGCGGGTCGCGCGCGTCACCGTGGTGCCGCAACGTGTGTCGGTGGGGCTGGGCGTTTGCTCTCTGCCGTGTTGCGAATGCCGAAAAAAGTGGGGCCAGACGATGCGTTGGTCCCCACTTCGTCGTCATGGTATACTGTGGTCGTTCGCTTCATGTGACTCCAGTTTCGAACGCCCCCCGTGTCTTCCCCGTTTAATCGCGCACTGAGTATCCATGGCTGCCTCGCGTATTCTGGTTGCTGATGATGATGAAGCCGTCCTGGAGTCAGTCACCTGGCTGCTGAAGGAGAACGGATACGATGTGGTGCCGACCAACGGCGGCGTGCAGTGTCTCGACGCGTTGGAAAAGCGCACGCCTGACCTGTTGCTCCTGGATATTCTGATGCCGGATGCCGATGGCTTCTTGCTATTGGAGCGGATCAAAGGTGAGGAGCGGTGGCGGGATCTCCCCGTGCTCATGCTGTCCGCGCAACCTCCGGAAGACGCTTCGGTGCGTGCGTTGGGACTCGGCGCCGCCGATTTCATCCGCAAGCCGTATCGCCCGAAGGAGCTCCTCGCGCGCGTGCAGGCACAGCTACGCATGGGAGCGGTGCTGCGCGCCACTCGTCAGACGCTTGAGCGCACCGAAGTTGCGCTGACACGCGCCCAGCAAGACGCCGACAGTCGACGCAAGTTGGTCGATATTCTGCACGAGGTCACCGGCGATCTCTCGGTCTCGGAGCTGTTTCACCTGCTCGTGCGCCGCGCGGCGCGTGCCCTGGATGTGTCGCACTGCTCTGTCGTGCTTGCCCGTCCGGGTGATACATCGGCCGTCGTAGTAGCGGCTTATGAGAACCCGCAGCTGCATGATTTGGTTATTCAACTGGATCGATATCCCGAGTTGAATGCCGCACTCGACAGCGGGCAACCAGTGCTCGTTGAAGATCTCGACACGCATCCGCTCTACCAGGATGTGCGTCAGGTGTGGGGCATTGAAGGCATCGAGGTCCCCATTCGCTCGGTCATGGCTCTGCCGTTCTCTATCGATCGTGGGCAGTACGGGGTGTTTCTCGTGCGCCGAACACGCGATCAGGAGCGGTTCGGCCCTGCAGACCTCGAATTCGCACAAGCCGTCATCACGGCAGCCGTCGCCGTTATCCAGCGGGCGCAGATGGTCGAGACCACCATGGCCGACAACGCCCGCCTGGAGCAGCTGGCGCACACGGATCCGCTCACGCAGATCCTCAATCGTCGAGCGCTGACGGAGCGGATCACGGCGGAGATGGAACGGGCCCTCCGGTATGATGCGACGATGGCGTTGCTCATGATTGACCTCGACCACTTTAAACGGGTCAACGACACCTACGGTCACCTGGTCGGTGACGATGTCCTTCGCGACGTGGCGCAGCTGCTGACCGAGACCATTCGCGGTCACGATATCGTGGCACGCTACGGAGGTGAAGAATTCCTGGTGTTGCTTCCCGAAACCGATGATGCCGGCGCAGAGTCCTTTGCGGAGCGCATCCGCGCCGCCGTCGAGGGACATGACTTCAATAGCGCCGCCGAGGGTTCGGTGTTGCGGTTGACGGCAAGCATCGGCGTCGCGGTATTCCCCGCAGCGCGCATCGAATCGGTCGAAGACCTGTTTGCGCGCGCCGATGCGGCGCTGTACCGGGCGAAGGCCGACGGTCGAAATCGGTGGCGGATGTAGTACGCGCCGCGCCGCGCCGACTGCGCCCGCAGGCTGTTACGTCCGGCGGCGCTTTTCGATCTCCACAGTGACGCAATGGTCCTGCACGACGCGAATCCCCTCGCGGGCCAGCGTGTGCGCGACCGCCTCATGCCGGATCCCGAGTTGCATCCACACGACCTGCGGTCGTGCGGCGAGGATCTCGTCAAGATGCTGCGGGATGTCCGACGGCCGTCGAAAGAGCAGCACCATATCCGCTGGCGGCGCCACGGTCGCGAGCGAACGATGAATCGCTTGCCCCAGGATCTCGGTCACATCCGGGAAGTACACGGGGACCGGGACCACCACCATCCCGTGCTGCTGCAATGCTTCTGGAACGTAATACGCCGGCCCACCGGCCTCGGCCGTTTTGATCCCGATCACGGCCACGCGGCGCATGTGCGCGAGGATCGCGGTGATCCCTGCAGCGTCTTCGATGAGAAACGACCGCCAGTCGCCCGCGTCGTTAATTAGGTTCCCTGCCAACACTCCCACTTCACCCTCCGGAATAATCCCATGCGAATGCTTGTCCTCGGCGCCGGGCTGCAAGGCTCCGCGTGCGCCTTCGACCTGCTCAAGAATCCGGATGTCAGTCGCGTCACCTTGGCTGATGTCTCGGTTGCCTCGCTCGCCACATTTCTCGAGCCGGTTGCCGGCTCCCGATTGGTACCACTGGCCCTCGACGTGCGCAACGTCGACGCCGTGCGCGCCGCCTTCGCGGACTGTGATGCCGTGATGAGCGCAATTCCATACTACTTCAACTTCCCCTTGGCGCAACTCGCCGTGGAAGCGGGCGTGCATTTCGCCGACCTCGGCGGCAACACCGAGATCGTGCGTCAGCAGCAGACACTTGACGCGGAGGCCAAAGCGAAAGGGGTCAGCGTTGTGCCCGATACGGGACTCGCTCCCGGCATGGTGAACATCATCGCGCAACATGGTATCGATCAATTTGACAGCGTCGAAAAAGTGCAGCTGTTCGTTGGCGGACTGCCCCAACATCCCGAGCCGCCCCTTGGCTATCAGATTGCCTATTCGATCGAGGGGATGATCGACTACTACACGACGCCGTCGTTGGTGGTGCGCGACGGCAAGCCGCAAGAGGTCGCCGCGCTCTCTGAGCTCGAGCACATCACGTTCGCCGAGCCGCTGGGCGAACTGGAGGCCTTTCACACGGCTGGTGGTCTGTCCACGATGGTGTATCGCTACGCGGGAAAGATTCAAACCATGGAATACAAGACGCTGCGCTATCCCGGACACGCCGCGATCATGCAGTCCATCCGCGGCCTTGGCCTGCTTGATCGCGTCGCGGTTGACGTGAAGGGACAGCAGGTCGTACCCCGCGATGTATTCGTGCGTGTTGCGGGGGAGAAACTGCGCAAAGGCAAGCCGGATCTCGTCGCGCTGCGCGTGGTGGTCACCGGCACGAAGGACGGGGAGCGCAGTACGCGCACGTGGGAAGTGGTCGACCACTTCGACGCCGCGCACGGCATCACGGCGATGATGCGCACGACAGGCTACACGTTGTCGATTACGGGTCAGCTGCAGGCGAGCGGAGCCATCGTTTCGGGCGTGCATACGCCAGACGAATGCATACCGGCGGAGCGGTATTTTGCGATGTTGAAGGAGAGAGGGGTTGGGATAGTCGGGAGTAGGGAGTACTGAGTACTGAGTACTGACGTGCAGTACTGAGTAATTCTTCCTGCAGTACTGAGTACTTCTTCCTGCAGTACTCAGTACTTCTTCCAGCAGTACTCAGTACTTCTTCCAGCAGTACTCAGTACTTCTTCCAGCAGTACTGAGTACTTCTTCCGGCAGTACAGAGAACTCCTTACGGCAGTACTCAGTATTTGGCTCCTCAGATTTCGGGCGTCACGGGTTGGGTCGCCAAACATGCCGTCCCAATGTCGTCCCCGTCGCTCCTTGTGAGCGCTCACGTGATGGCTGGTATAGCACCGACTGCGCGCGTTTCGCAGCAGTTGACTTCTCCAGGAATGACGGCCAGGACTACAGAAGGAGATAGCCTCTTCCCTGTTTTCCAAATTTCTCGAGGATTCAAAAAATGAACTCGTCGTCGCTGAGCGTTCTGGCGTTGTTCACGATCCTTGGAACACGGATCCGTGGTGCGAAGGGTTCTGATGGCTCGCGTAACGGTCGTTCAGAATGTCCCTGACACAAGCGCGGCCCGTTGGCAGTCGATCTTTGTGCGGCGACTTGTAACGAGCGCACCGGTTTGTTCGACTGGCCTCGCCGCGTCGGTTTCGACGGGGTGCGCACTCTTCACCAGCGAGTACACCGTTCGTGCGGATGGCATCTCGGTGGCTCCAACTGCGGACGCTGGGACCTTCGCCGTTCGGGTTTTTGGATTCGGAAGCGACGGATGTGCTACGCTGAAGCATGTAGAGCGCTCCTCACGCCAGGACACGCTTTTTCGAAGGCTTATTGGAGAGGGGAGCGGCGGAGAATGTCCGCAGATGTCATATACGTTGCCTCACAACGAGCAAGTGGTGTCGCCAGCTGGCAGAACCATGGTGTATGCGGTCCAACAGCCCGACGGCACGCTACTTGTGCGTGCCCTGGTGGTACCCTCAAGAACTGCTGCCAGTTTCGACACCAAGGTGGCGATCGCGAAGCTCTCCCTACTGCCGCGAAAGTACTCAGTACTGCCGCGAAAGTACTCAGTACTGCCGCGAAAGTACTCAGTACTGCCGCGAAAGTACTCAGTACTGCCGCGAAAGTACTCAGTACTGCCGCGAAGCTACTCCCTACTGCCGCGAAAGTACTCAGTACTGCCGCGAAAGTACTCAGTACTGCCGCGAAAGTACTCCCTACTGCAGGTCAGTACCCCCTACTCGCTACTCCCTACTCCCGACTCTACGCCACCCTGAACTCCCCAATCAGCCCGCGCACCCGCAGGCTCGCTGTCTGCAGCAGCTCCGCCGTTGCCGACACTTCCTGCGCCGAGGCAGACGTCTGCTCCGTGCTGGCGGCGACTTGTTCTGCAGCGGCCGCGTGGCCTTCAGACGTATCCCGCGCGCTGGTGAGCGATTGTTGCACGGCGCTCAGTGAGGTGCGATTGGCACGCACCGCGCCGGACACGCGTGTCGCGGCGCCTTCAACCTGTTCCACGGCGTGTTCGATCCGCGACAGTGCGGCAGAGACACTGGCCGCAACGGTCTCCGCATCTTTCAGCCGCGTGGCGCCTGACTCGACCGAGCCTGATGCACTCGCGATGCGGGCCCGGATGCGCTTCACGTTCTCGGTGACTTGATTGGCCGCGTGGGCGCTCTGCTCAGCAAGTGTTCGCACTTCTTGCGCGACGACGGCAAAGCCCCTTCCCGCACTCCCAGCGCGTGCCGCTTCGATCGCGGCGTTGAGCGCAAGCAGGTTGGTCTGCGTGGCGATCTCGGAAATCACGCCGACGAAATCGTCGATCAGTGCAGTGGAGTCGCGGAGCGCCACCATCTCGCTGCGTGATTCCAACACCACCGTTCGCGCATCAAGCAGCGTGTCGATTGCTACCTGGACCTGGTCGCGCGTGGCGTTGGTGGTGTCACGGATGTCACGCCCGACACGCTCGGTTTCCTCTGCCGCCTCACCGATCGTGGCTCCGGTTTCGGCGAGTACCTTGACCGTGTTACTCGCGTTGTTCAGCGCTCCCAATTGCAGTGCCGCCCCGTGGGAGATGTCCATCACGGCCGTGGTCACGTGCTGCGACGACGTCGCCGACGCACTTGCTGATGCCGAGAGTTCGCTTGCCGCCAGCGTGACGTGGTCCGCCTCGTCGCGGACGCGGGAGAGCAGCAGCCGCAGTCGCTCGCGCGCTTGTTGCATGGCGGCGATCAACTCAGCGTACTCCTGCGCTACGCGTCCGTTCTCCGACGTGGTTGCCGGGACCCGGAGATCGCCCGCGCCAATCGCCGCCATCTCGGAACGCAATTGTTGAAGCGGCTGCGTGACGGCACGGGATGTGGACAGCCCAAAGAACGCGGCGACACCAAAGGCGAGCGCAACCAGGACCGCCAGACTTGCTTCGGACTGGCGCAACACCTCATGCAGCGTGCTCAGTGATTCATCGGCACTCGAGCGGGCATCAATGCGCAGGGACTGCAGTTCCGACTCGATGGAGGCAATGTCGCTCGCCGTCAAGCGCAACACGCGCTGGGCATCCTGCTCGCGTCCGACGGACTGCCACGCGTGCGTCGTCGCGATGCGGACCTCGAGAACCGCTTGCAGTTGCCCAATCGTTTCCAGTCGCAACCGCTCGGCGGGGCGCAGGAGTTTGCGTTGAATCGCGTCGCGGCGCAACTGATCCGCCTGATCCACGAGCGTGAGATACTGTTGTCGATCGCTCTCGCTTCGGGTGTTCAGGTAGCGCAACCCCGCGACCAGTTCGCGCATGATCGTGGTGGTAGCGCGTTCGGTAAAGTCGGCGCGGTCGGCTAAGGCGAGCACGGTCTCATTGGCTTGCGCATTGCTTCGCGTCAGTCCCCACCACCCAAGAAGCCCCGCCAACAGCAGCAGGCTGGTGGACGTGCCGAAGCCAGCGATGAGACGAGAACGAATCGTGCGCAACATCAGGGCGCGACCTTCGCTGCGCGCACCGTCGAAACCATCACGGTGCGACCGGCGATGTCGTGGTTCTTTTCGAAGGCGATGCGCCCGCCCACGCCCTCAAGGATCGGCGTGCCCGACGTACCCAGACGCTCCAGCGCGCGGCGCAAGGCCAACCGCGTCGTCGCGCCCTGATTTACGCAACGCCCTATGGCGAGTGCTGCATCGTAAGAGAGCGCCGCGAACATATCCGGGACCACGCCGTACTTCGCTTCGTACAATCGTGCAAAGGTGCGACCCTCGTCGGTTTCCAGGTGATCGGGCTGGAAGAAGGCGACGTATCGCGCGCCATCGGCATCACTGCTGTCACGCATCCCGGCTGTGCCATCGCCCCCGATGAATGCCACCTGTACCTGCGCGCGCCGCAGTGCCCGCAACAGCTCGGTCGCGTCTCCGACGTCACCGGGGAAGAGCAGGGCCTCTGGCTTGAGGGCGGCTAACCGTTCAGCGTAGGCGTCCCACTCGGTGACTCCCGTGAGATAGGGGTCGCGCGTGACAATGGTGGCCTGGTCGCCAACGAACGCGGCCGAAAACGTGCTCGCCCAATCGCGGCCGTACGAGTCGTTGCGATAAATCACGGCTGCCCTTCGCGCATGCAGGGAATCGCGGACCCAGCGGGCGACGAAGCGCGCGGCCTCCTCATCGCTCGGCGCCATCCGAAAGAACCATGGGCTGATGCCTGACAACCGCGGCGACGAGGCCGTTGGTGAGATGGCGACGACGCCGTTCTTCCCGCCATGTTCGGTGTCGGCATACACCGGGATCGCTTCAAGGCTCTGTCCACTCTCCGGATGCCCGACGACCCCGATAACGGCGGGATGGGCGTGGAGCTGCTGGGCGATGCGGACAGCGCTCACAACACCACTGTCAGGGAATTGGAGCACGAAGCGCATCGACCCCGCACTGTTCAGGCGCTCGATCGCCAGCTCAAGTCCACGACGAAGGTTTTCGTAACCCGGGCGCCCCCTCACGGCGCCCACGCCGATCGCGAAGACGTTTTTGCCGGTGGGACCTGTCGCAGCACCCTGAACCTCGCGTTCGCCCGGCTGGGCGTCTTCGCCGTCTGATCGCTGGCAGCCGACGCAGCCGAGCAGCGCCGCAAGAAGCAGCGCCGGGGTGCCGAGACCAAAGGGGGGCTGATTCGTGCGCATCTACGTGACAGACGATTGCTGACGCACTACGCAAACACACGAAGTCAGTCCGATCTCACCGGACTGGAACCGTCAAAAAATTGTTAAAGGGTTAGTTTACAAAAGATTGACCGGCACGCCTGAGCGTTTAATCAAGAAGTTCCTTGCCAGCCACGGAAACGCCGGTTTAGCTTCGGTTTGCCATACTTCTCTCCCTGTTCTTTCCGTGCGCCAAGGCTCGCGAACGCAGGGTCAGTCCACTTTCATAGGAACCGAAATGGTTGGCATGCTTCGCCAGCGACGGATGGCTTCCGCGTTACTGCTGGGCGCACTCGCGCTCGGCCTCTCTGCCTGCGGCGAGATCTATCCAAACTCGACGTTTAACTGGAACACGGACGTCAACGCGCTCACGGATGCGCTGTGGGACAAGCAGCTTCTGCTCGGCACGCTGGTGTTTATTCTTGTCGAGATCGCGCTCGTCTATACGATCTTCAAATTTCGTGCGCGTCCAGACGGCAGGAAGCCACAACAGATACACGGGAATACGGCGCTCGAGATTACATGGACGGCGATCCCGGCGGTCATTTTGATCTTCATCGCGATCCCCACGGTTCGCACCATTTTCAAGACGCAAGCCAAAGCGGCTCCTGAAGCGCTGCAAGTGCAGGTTATTGGGCACCAGTGGTGGTGGGAGTTCAAGTATCCGCAGTACGGCATCACCACGGCGAACGAGTTGTATCTGCCGAACGGACGGACAGTCAACTTCGAGCTCAAGACACTGGACGTTTTGCACTCTTTCTGGATTCCGCAGCTTGGCGGGAAGCGCGACCTGATTTCGAACAAGAGCAACTTCCTGTGGTTTACGCCGAATAAGGAGCTCCCATCATCGGCATTCAATGGCTTCTGTGCCGAATACTGTGGGTCTTCACACGCCAACATGAAGTTCCGCGTGTACGCGGTCTCCTCGTCGGAGTTCGACCAGTGGACAGCGCACCAGAAACAGCCCGCCGTGTTCCCGGTGCCGATACCGGCCGCAACGGCCGCCCCCGCCGTGCAGACGGCGTCGATCGTGCCTACGCCGCAGGCCGTAGCCGTTCCCGCTACGGTGCCGGTATGGACGTTCCCAAAGGACCGCCTGGACACGGAGTTCGCAGCCACGAAGCCGACCATGCCGATCCCCGTAGGCAACACCTTTGACGAGTCGCTGCTGGCCAAAGGTGACGCGATGCGCGGGCAGGAGATCTACTCTCGCTCAACCTGTATCGGCTGTCATGTTATCAGTGGGAATCGTGTGAGCATGGGCGTGATTGGGCCCAATCTTACACATCTGGCGTCCCGCCACACGCTCGCCGCGGGTCTGTATCCACTCGATGCCAGACACCTGGCATATTGGATCAAGAATGCGCCGCAAATGAAGCCTGGTAGCAAGATGATGACGATGGGCAAAGGCCTCGTCGATCCCGTTCGGAAAATGACGGTGACGATAGGCGGTCTCACCGACCCGGAAATCGCCGACATCGTCGCGTATCTGCTCGCCCTCAAGTAGTCGACCTCACGCACTGACAGACGAACCCGATGGCAACTATCGCTGCTTCGCCCACGTACACGACCGAAGCTCGCACCGAGGCTGTTGACAACAGCGTCTGGAGCTGGCTCACGACCGTTGATCATAAACGGATCGGTGCGCTGTACCTCGTATCCGCGCTCCTCTTCTTCGTTGTCGGCGGCTTGGAAGCGTCGATCATGCGAGCGCAGCTGATGCGGCCGAATGGCAACCTGATCTCGGCCGAGATGTACAACCAGCTGTTTACCATGCACGGCACGACGATGGTGTTCCTGGCCATCATGCCGATGTCGGCGGCGTTCTTCAATCTGCTGATTCCCTTGCAGATCGGTGCCCGTGACGTCGCGTTCCCGCGACTGAACGCCTTCAGCTATTGGGTCTACCTGCTGGGCGGTCTCTTCATCTCGTTCCCGATCTTTTTCGGAGCCGCACCAGATGGCGGATGGTTTGGCTACGCGCCGCTGAGCACGAAGGCGTACTCACCGCAGATCAACATGGACTTCTGGGTGATTGGCCTCCAGATCCTTGGTATCTCGTCGCTGGCTGCTGCCTTCAACTTCATTACGACCATCATCAACATGCGCGCGCCCGGCATGTCACTGATGCGCATGCCGATCTTTACGTGGATGTCGTTTGTGGTGCAGTTCCTGGTGGCGCTGGCGTTCCCGGTCATAACCGCCGCACTGGTGTTCCTGCAATTCGATCGGTTCTTCGGCACGAACTTCTATACCGTGGCGAAGGGCGCAGATCCGTTGCTCTGGCAGCACCTGTTCTGGGTGTTTGGACATCCGGAGGTGTACATCCTGATCCTCCCGGCCTTCGGTCTCGTGTCCGAAGTGCTGCCGACGTTCTCCAAAAAGCCGCTGTTTGGCTATCCCGTCATGGTGTACTCGGGCATCTTGATCGGCTTTCTTGGCTTTGGCGTTTGGGCACACCACATGTTCTCTGTGGGTATGGGTCCGATCGCCGACGCCGTGTTTTCATTGACGACCATGCTGATCGCCATTCCCACCGGCGTGAAGATCTTCAATTGGATCGCCACGATGTGGGGCGGACAGCTGCGCTTCACCGTCGCGATGAAGTTTGCCGTCGCCCTTGTGGGCATGTTCACGATTGGTGGTATCTCCGGCGTGATGCATGCGTCACCGCCAAACGATCTGCAGCAAACAGACACCTACTTCGTGGTCGCGCACTTTCACTATGTGCTCTTCGGCGGATCGATGTTCGGTCTCTTCGCCGGCGTGTACTACTACTTCCCGAAGCTGACAGGCCGCTTCCTCTCTGAGAAACTTGGCAACTGGCATTTCTGGCTGTCGCTGCTCGGTATGAACCTCACGTTCTTTCCGATGCACTTCAGCGGCCTGCTCGGTATGCCGCGCCGCGTCTATCGCTACGACGCCGGTCAGGGACTTGAGCTCTTCAATTTGCTGTCGACGATCGGTACGCTGGTGCTGGTGATTGGCACGACGTTCCTGCTGATCAACCTGATCAAGAGCTGGCGGCACGGCGAACGCGCGTCGTCCAATCCCTGGGGCGCCGCAACGGTTGAATGGGCCATCCCCTCACCGCCGCCCGACTACAATTTTGCTGAACTCCCGCAGATCAAATCGCGCTATCCGCTGTGGAACATGAAGGAGAACGAGCCGTTGGTGCACGAGACCACGTATGCCGAAGAAAAGGATCGTCGCATTCCGACGGCCAAGGAGCTGGGCATCGTGATGCCGAATCCCAGTATCTGGCCGCTCATTACGGCCACGGGCATGCTGGTGATGTTTTGTGGGTTACTGTTCATGGAGAGCAACACCCCGCTGGCCATCGGGATCATGCTGGTCGGCACGCTTGGGTGGATCGCCTCGCTGTACACCTGGCTGCTCACACCGCTCGAGGACCATCACTAGATGACTGCTTCCACGGCTCCAACACCGGCCGCTGACGCGCATGCTCATGGTGGCGGTCATCATACGTCGCTCGGACTCGACAATCGCAAAGTCGCCATTTGGACCTTCATTGGCTCCGAGTGCATGCTGTTCGCGTCGCTCATCTCCACGTACCTGATCTACAAAGGACGAAGCCCGCAAGGCCCGTTCCCGCACGAGTCATGGACCAACCCGACCACGGGCGAGGTCTTCAAGCCCATCCTCAACATCCCGATCACGTCGGCGTCGACATTTGTGCTGCTCATGTCGTCGCTGGCCATGGTGCTGGCACTGGCTGCCGTGCAAAATCGTCACGTGCCGAAGCACAGCGCGTGGGATCGTATTCTCGGGTCGTCCAAACTGTGGCTCTGGACGACATGCTTGCTCGGGATCGGCTTCCTGGGCTTCCAGGCCTATGAGTTTACCTCGTTCATTCACGAGGGGCTTACCATTCGCACCAATCTTTTCGGGTCCAGCTTCTTTACCCTGACGGGATTCCATGGTGCGCACGTCACGGCCGGTGTCATCTGGCTGTTTACGCTGTTGGCCATCGATTATCGTCGGGGGCTTGAACCATCCGATGCGACGATCGTCGATATCGCGGCCCTGTACTGGCACTTTGTTGACGTGGTATGGATTGCGATTTTCACGCTGGTCTACCTGATCAAGTAGAGACTGACATGGCTGATAACGCTCCTGCTGCAGGACACGCGCACGAGGACCACCATCCAACGTGGTCCATTTACTGGAAGGTGGCGCTGTTCCTCACTATCGTCACGGCGATCGAAGTCTCGGCGTATTACATCCCGGCGTGGGAAACATCATGGGTGTATGTGCCGAGTATGCTGATCATGTCGGCGATCAAGTTTGTCGTGGTCGTGTACTACTACATGCATCTGGGATACGATCACAAGGTGTTTCAAGCGCTGTTCACGGGCCCGTTGATTATCGCGATACTGACGCTGATTGGGCTGCTGTTTCTCTTCAGCAAGCTGGCCATTCGGATCGGTTTGTTGGCATAGCTCCGGATAACGGGCCGAGCGGCTCTGACGGTCCTCACTCGTTCTTTTTCGGTTCCTCCGCAAGTCATGCTTCTACATCCTGTCGCGCAGCTTTCGTGGACGCAGTTTACGGTCCATCCCAGCACCGCGATCGGGATCACGGCCCTCGGTGTCGCGTACGCTGTTCGCGCGCGCCGAGGGCCGTCTGCGTCTGACCGCTTTCCGGGGACCGTCGCTGACGCCTCAATGGCGAGCCCCGCGCAACTCGATGCGGCCGCTGCTCGACCGGGGCCAACACCGGGACAGCGCGCAAGTTTTTTCGCGTCACTGCTGCTGCTGTTCTTCACGCTGAACGGGCCGCTGCATGATCTGAGCGACTACTACTTGTTCAGCGCGCACATGATCCAGCACTTGATCCTGACGCTGGTGGTGCCGCCCCTCATGATTCTCGGGACGCCAGGGTGGATGCTTCGTCCGCTGCTCCGCTCGGCGAGCGCCTTTCGCATCGCCAAGGGGCTGACGGGCATCACCGCCTGCTTCGCCCTGTTCAATATCGTGTTGTCCTTCTGGCACTTGCCGCCGATGTACAATCTGGCGCTCTCGCACCACCCAGTGCACATCGTGCAGCACCTGATGTTCATCGGCGCCTCGGTGCTGATGTGGTGGCCGCTGACATCGCCGCTGCCGGAGCTGCCTCGCGCAGCGTATCCGGCGCAGATGATGTACTGCTTCCTGATGGTGATCCCGATGTCGGTCATCTCCATCTACATCGTGATGGCCGATGCCACCTTGTATCCCGCGTATGCGGCGGCCCCGCGCATTCTCGGCATTACGCCGATGATGGATCAGCAGTACGGCGGGCTTATCATGTGGATTCCCGGCGGCATCTTTTTTTATGCCGTGATGTCCGTCGTCTTCTTTCAGTGGTCAGGGCGCGGACAGGACGATCAGGCCAGCGCGCAGGTTGGATGGGTGGCGCCGACCGTGTGAATTGCACGCCCACCGCGTATCCTTCGGTATGCCTGCTAAGAAATCGGCGTCGCGCCGACCGCGGCCTTCCCCCCCGAAGGCGTCACCCGACAGCGCCAGGCCTGTAAAGGCGGCCCCAGCCTCTTCGGCACGTCCACGCAGTTCCGCTGCGGCCTCACCCGCGGCAACCGCCTCACCCGCGGCAACCGCCTCACCCGCGGCAACCGCCTCACGCTCTGCGGCCAACTCACCACCCTTGGCGCCGGATCGGCGCTCGATGACAGCGCAGGCGCCCAAGCGCTCCGCGTCGGGTTCTGGTCCGAAAAAGATGTCCCCCAAAGACAAGCAGCGGGCCGCCCTTGTCGAGAAGGAGTTCGGCAAGGGGGTCCGGCGTGCTGCAGAGCGTAGCGGTCGCAAACCAGCAGCGTGGCAAGCGTCAGAACGGCCCGAGTCGCGGGAATCCGTTCTGAGCAAGATAGGATCGGCGGCGGTCCAACGCGCGACGACCAGGACGTGGGACGAGTGGATGGTGACGCTCGACGAAGACGGCATGCGTGGGAAAACGCATCGCGATGTGGTTCACCATCTGGCCACCGTGCATCGCTTGCCGGCGTGGTGGAGTCAGATGGTGTGCGTCGGCTATGAGCAGGCGAAGAGCCAGCCCGTGGTGGCGCCAATGGCCAACGGCGTTGAGATCTCAGTCGCGCGCACCATGGAGGCCTCGGCGTCGGATGTCTTTCGCGCCTTCAATGACGTGTCCCGTCGACAGTGGAGTGCCGGCCAGGAGTATCTCGTGCGGACAGCGATTGCGCCCCGGTCATTGCGGCTTGGCCTTCCTGACGGCACGCTCGTTGGCGTGGCGATTGATCGCAAGGGCAACACACGCTGTTCCGTGACGGTATCGCACAGTAAGCTCCCAGACGCCACCGCTGCCGATCGCGCGAAGGTGGCGTGGCGAGATGCCCTCGCTCGACTGGCCGGTATGCTCACCGAGTAGCTTGGCCACGTTCGAACGTGCGCATCGTTCGATCTCACCTGCCCCGACCCAGGATTCGATTCATGGCTCATACCGTTCCCGCTCACGCGCTCGCCAGTCTGTCCATCGCGGCGCTGGCACTCGCCATTCTTGCGGCGTGCGGAGGAGACGGTGCACAGTCGGGAAACGTCAAGCCCAGCCCGAAAGCGCGCGCCGCCGCGGCCGCGAAGGTCGCCGCCTGTCGGCGCGGTGACACGACAGCGATGTACGTCGCCTATCGCGAGTTTGTCAAAGTGACGACGCCAACCGCGCAGCGTTTTTTGACTGCCGCGGGAACCGACTCCGCGGCGCCAGAGGATGGCTTCCGGGCCATGCAGGACAAGGGACCGAGCTACTACTACAGCGGCGACAGCACCGCGCAGCGAAAAGTGCTCGAGAAGCTGGCGTCTGTCGGGCCGTATGCCTCACTGTTGATCGTGCACCGCGGTGCGGTGTCGACTGCGGGAGGCGACACGGTGACGGTGACGCTCCGCGGGCACTTCGTTGGTGGCGAGCTGGATGGCACGAACGCCGCCGGAAAGGCAATCACGGTGGCGTGCGGCGAAGCGGGGTGGAAAGTCGCCTCAGTCGCCAGTGGTGCGCCGCAGTGAGCGCTCGGGAGCGATTGATTGCCCTCGATGTGTTTCGCGGGATGACGGTGGCCGGCATGTTGCTCGTGAACAACCCAGGAACGTGGAGCGCGATCTATCCGCCCCTGGAACATGCCCCGTGGAACGGATGGACGCCCACCGATCTGATCTTTCCATTCTTTCTCTTCATCGTCGGGATCACCACCGAGCTCTCGCTGCGCTCGAGACGTGAACGCGGCGATGACGAGGGCGCCATTGTTCGGCAGGTGTTTCGTCGTGCGGGGCTGATCTTTCTCTTTGGCCTGACCCTGTCAGCGTTTCCATTCTTTACGTGGACGCCCATCGCCGATATGCCGGACGCGACGCTCCTCGACCGCGTCGTACACCGCGTTGAGCACCTGCGAATACTTGGCGTGCTGCAGCGGATCGGCATCGCGTATTTCTTTGGCGCGCTGTTGACGCTCCGTACCTCATGGCGTCAGCAGCTGGGTATTCTCGCGGTGCTGCTGTTAGGCTACTGGGGGTTGATGACCCTCGTGCCCGTGCCTGATACCGGCATCGCCGGGCGCTTTGTCGCCGATCAACCGGACAAACTCTTGAGTGCGTGGCTCGATCGCACGGTGCTTGGACTGAATCACTTGTATTCGGGTACCAAGACGTGGGATCCGGAGGGACTCCTCAGCACCGTCCCGGCGATCGGAACCATGATGCTTGGGACCTTTGCCGGCCGATGGATAGGTGAGCAGCAGCGCCCGCTCGCCGAGCGTCTGTCGGGGCTCTTCGCCGTCGGCGCACTGCTCATGATGCTTGGTCTTATCTGGCACTGGGGTTTCCCGATCAACAAGAGCATCTGGTCAAGCTCGTATGTAATTTTCACGGCCGGGATGGGCGCGGTGTCGCTCGCGACATGCGTGTGGCTGATCGACGTATGCCAGCTGCGACGTTGGACGTTTCCGTTCGTCATTTATGGAACGAATCCGATGCTGGCATTTCTCGGATCGGGTTTGATGGCTCGACTCACGGTGTCGCTGCTCAAAGTGGACACCGGAAATGGAACCCGCGTCTCCATTCAGGGTTGGCTGTTTGATAGGTTGTACACGTCGTGGCTTCCACCGCGTGAAGCATCGTTCGCGTACGCGCTGAGTTTTGTCTCGTTGTGGTTTTTGATCCTGTGGGCTGCGTGGAAACGAGGATTCGTCTTGAAGGTCTGACGTGTAAACGCACGTCGGACCATATCTCCCTCTTCCGTCGTGCAATGCGCCTCTCAACGATTCGACAACGCCTGCGCCTCGCTATCCTGCCGCTGCTGCTGGTGCTGCTGGTGCACACGGACGGTGGAGCACAGTCGTCCACGAAGAAGCCGGCGGGGACAGCGGCCAGCGGCGCACGCGCCTCGTCCAAAGCGAAAGCCTCGCAAAAGGTGAAAGGACGGCGTGTTGCGCGGACGCCAGTCGTTCCACCGCTGATGTTCACGAGTCCGCGGGACGCGTCGGCGCTGACCAACGACCTGCGGACGTTGCTCGCAAGCCGCACGCGCTCAGGGACATGGGGCGCGATGGTCGTCAGCCTCACGCGCGGCGACACGCTGTTCGCGAGCAACCCGGACATGCCGCTGCTGCCGGCGTCGACGATGAAGTTGTTTACCTCCGCGATCGCTCTGGATCGTCTCGGGCCTGCCCACGCCTTCTCCACGGACGTCCTGCGAGACGGGGCGATGGAAGCGGACGGCGTGGTGCGCGGCAACCTGATTTTGCGCGGCGATGGTGATCCGTCACTGTCGCCGAGGTATGTGCGCGGTGGTCCCGACGGCCCCATGAATCTGCTTGCGAAGTTCGCCCAGGGCGCGGGCGTCACTCGCGTGACGGGGAACTTGGTTGCTGACGTCAGTGCTTTTGAGGCGCGACAGATTCCCGAAGGGTGGCTTACACGCTACGCGGGTTCGGCGTACGCGGCCCCCTTCTCGGCACTTTCGTTGAACGAAAACATCGTGATTGTGAGTGTTACGCCCACCGGGAACGGACGCGCGACGGTGGCGCTGGAGCCGGAAAACAGGGCGCTGAGTTTTGCCAACGCGGTCCGCGTGGTCCGTGGTCGCTCGGCCAAGTTGTCGATCCGTCTGGCCGGCAATGATCGCGTGATGGTGTCGGGCACCATCGGCGCCGCGGCGGGCACGCGCAAGTATCAGCTTGTGGTACGCGATCCGGCACGTTTCGCCGCTGGCGCCTTTCGCTCGGCGCTCGAGGCGCAGGGCATCATGGTCGACGGCGATATTGTTGTTGGCCTTACGCCGCCCTCGGCGACGCTCGTGGCCAGCCTGCCATCGCCACCACTGGCGCGGCTGATCTCATCGATGAACCGTGAAAGCATCAACATCTACGCCGAACTCCTCTGGCGTAACGCGGCCCGCGGTGTTGATCGCTCGAGTCTCGGCTCGGCGGAGATCGCGAACCGCACGCTGCAGGACTTCCTGGTCAGTCGTGTTGGCACGAGCGCTGACGCCGTCATGGCCACGGATGGCAGCGGCCTGTCGGTCCTTGATCGGGTCACGGCACGATCATTGGTGCAGCTGCTCTCGTACGCACATCGGGCGCCGTGGGGGAGTGCATTTCACGCGTCGTTGCCGGTGGCCGGTGAATCAGAGCTGTTGCGTCATCGTATGCGAGGCACGCCGGCGCAGGGCAATCTGCACGCGAAGACGGGAACGACGAACGAAGTGATCGCGCTGTCGGGCTACGTGACGGCCGAGAACGGCGAGATTCTGGCGTTTTCCTTTGTCTACAACGGCAACGATCGGTGGCATGCGCTGGAGTCGATCAACGCAATGGGTCCGACGATGGCGGGTTTTTGGAGGCAGTAGAACTGCGGGTTGAACTGATTAACTGCGGGTGGGGGTGGGACTGATTAACGGCGGGTGGGGGGGCTTATGGGAAAGTGGGCGATGCTTGCTGACTGCGCGAACGTTGCTTATTTCCCTGTCTGTGGTGTGAGTTCTGATGTCTAGCGGCGGCGCGGCCCGATGGGAGTGAGTCGTGCGTTCAATGATCGTGTGAGGGCGACGCGATTGCGGCGCTCGGGGCCGGTCGGCGCGGGGCCGCTGGACTTTCGGTCACTGCGAGCGGCGGCTGACGGCTCGAGCGAGCCGCCCGCGATGCGACCTGCGCTGCGCATCTGCGCGGCGGCAGATGCACCGGCGATGCTGCCAGTGGTAATGGTGCTGTTGTACCCGACGGCGAATGCACCGCCGCTGGCGTCCGGCGCGCCGGAGATTGCCCACAACAGGTCTGTGGTACCCGATGCCATGGCTTGCCACGTGGCACCGTTAAAGCGGAGTATGGTACCGGCATCGCCGGTGGCATAGATGTCGAACACGCTTGGTCCCCACACAGACGTGAGGGCTTTCGCTGTGCCAATGCCGTACGGCGCCCACGCGGTGCCGTTGAAGTTATACGCAAACCCAGAAGTGCCGTCCTGGCTGGCGCCTACCGTGGCGATGTTGTTGCCACCGCTCATCCACACGCCGAACAACGTCGTGGTGACGCTTGGTGTGGTGAGCGTCGACCACGCGGTGCCGTTAAAGCGCATGATCAGACCCCCCGTTCCCGTCGCGTACACATCGTTCGCCGACACGCCATACACGGAGAGCAGCGTGGCACCACCCGGTGCGGTGGTTTGAGGCGTCCATGTGGTGCCGTTGAAGCGAAGAATCTCACCGATATCGGTCACGGCGAACACATTGCTGCTGCTACTGCCCCAGAGCGCGAACACCCGCGCCGTAGAGGGAAACGTCATGGACGTCCAGGCGCTGCCATTCCAGCGCAAGAGCGTGCCGTTGTCGCCGCCGGCAAACGCATCGGACGCAGAGGCGCCCCAGACGGTATATAGGTTCGCCAACGACGGAGTCGATTGGCGCGTCCACGTGCTGCCGTTCCAGCGGTAGACGAATCCGTACTCACCCACCGCCCACGCGTTCGTGGCCGACGTCGTCCATACATCGAGCAAGTCCGGCGCGAAGTTCAGGGTGGTCCACGTTGACCCGGTCACGCGCTGTACACTGCCGCGTTGTCCCACCGCCCACGCAGTGCCGGAAGGATCTACGCTGATACCGAGCACGGAGACGGGGTAGCTCGCCGCGGAAGACGTCAGCGAGGTTCCGTCAAGTTGATAGACACCATTCTGTCCGCCGAGGTACGTGCGACTGCCGTTCGATGCGTTGCCGCTGATCGTGGAGAAGTCATCGAGCACGCCATTGCTGTTCACGAGCGTCCACGTCGTGCCGTCAAAGCGAAGAATGCCGCCGAAGTCTCCAACGGCCGTCACCGCTCCGCCGGACACGCCGCTGATCGCATTGAGATCATCGGCGAAGGGAACGGTTTGCCGCGTAATCGTGGTGCCGTTGAAGCGCAGGACTTCGCCGCCGTCTCCCACGATGAAGGCGGCTAATCCTGCGGACCAGACGCCGTTCAGCTGTTTGGTGCTTCCAGAGGTGAGCGGTGTCCACGTGATGCCGTCAAATCGCAACACCGTGCCATTATCGCCAACGACAAAGGCGGTGGTCGGTGTCTCGATGAACACGCCACGCAGTGTACGCGTCGTACCCGATGGCGTTGGCGACCACGTCGTGCCGTTCCAGCGGGCGATGACCCCGTTTGTGCCAACGGCGATTAAGCTATTTGCGCTGTTCCCGTGCACGGCGAGAAAGCGCGTGTTAAAGGCGCTTCCACTGGCGCTGAGCGTCCAGTTGGTTCCGTCAAAGCGATAGATGTCGCCGCCGCTGATTCCACCGTTGATCGAATTGATGGCGAACGCCGAGAAGTTGTTGAACGCAACGACCGACACGAGATCATCGTAGAGAATCCCGTTCGCTCTCGACGACGTCCAGGACGTGGCCAGCTTTGGCACGACCGTAACGGTGACGGTATCGCGCTTGCTGACATCGGCCTGCGAAGTCGCCGTGATGAGCGTGGTGCCGCCAGCGACGGCACTCACCAAGCCAGCCGCCGAAATGCTTGCGATGTTTGGCGCCGACGAGGTCCATGTGACGGCCGTCGACACACCGGGGTCGGCGCTCACGTTTGCGGTCAATGTCGTGCTGGTGCCGGGATTAATACCGATCACCCGTTGTACGATCGCCACGCTGATCGGTCGTGCATTGACGGTAACCGTTGCCGACGCTTGCTTGGTGGTGTCGACGGTGGACAACGCTGTGATCGTCGCCGAGCCAGTCGCGACAGCGGTCGCCAAGCCCGTGGCGCTGACCGATACGACGCCGGGATTATTGGATCGCCAGGTCACCGTGTTCGCGAGATTGCCTTCGGCGACGACGGTGGCGGTGAGCTGTTGCGTCAGGTTGATGAACAGTGATCCAGTGGCGGGCGCGACCGCCACGCTCCGGATGACCGGGACGACATTGATCGTCGCGGTTCCCTTGAGCAGGGTGTCCGCGATCGAAACGGCAGTGATGGTCGTGGTGCCAAAGGCGATGGCGCGTACCAATCCGGCATTCGACACGGTGGCGACGGCCGGCGCGCTGGTGCGCCACGTCACGTTGGTGCTGAGACCCGCCTCGATGTTCACGGTGACCTGAAGCGTGCGCGTTTCCGCGGTGGCCAGGTTCGCCGACGTCGGCGACAACACAACGCCACGCGCCGGTGTCACGAGGATAGTGCCCGCGGCGGACCTGCGCGGATCGGCGACCGACGTGGCGCGGATGATCGCGGTGCCCGGCAGTACGCCGGTCACGATGCCCGACGTGTTCACGATCGCGATGGATGGTTCGCTTGATGTCCAGGTCACCGCCGTGGACACGCCCGCGTCGGCATCAAAGGTGGCAGAGAAGGGTTGCGAGTCGCCAGCGCGAATGGACGCGGTAACGGGATTCACCTGGATGGCCCGTACCCCAAGCACCTGCACCGGGATATCGGCGCTGACGGTCCCGACCTTGGCGCGGATCACCGTCGCGCCGTTCCCGACGGCCGTGATATTTGCGGAGGCACCATTCGGCGTGACGGCGGCGATCGTCGCGTCATCGGAGGTCCACGAGAAAACCGCCCCCGGTACAACCTCGTTGTTGGCATCGCGAGCGGTCGCCGTTGCGGATTGCATCGCGCCGATCGCGTTTAAGGTCACGCTGCCGATCGACACCGAGACGCGGGCGACAGGGCCCGGCCCTGCTGGTCCGTCGCCGCCGCCGCAGGCACTCAGCACAGCGAGCACGGTGACGGTGCCGAGCGCGCGCGTCACTGCTGCAAACGAGCGACGATGCGCCGTGATGGATGTGCGAAACGCATGGGACATGTCGGTCAGCTCACGGAGCGCGGCGCAGTCATCGCCGCTGGGTTGAGGATCTCATCGAGCTGCGCGCGCGTTAGTACGCCGCGTTCGAGCACCACGTCGAACACACCGCGACCGCTCTCAAGCGCGATCTTGGCGATTTCTGTCGCGGTCTCGTAGCCAATCACTGGCACAAGGGCTGTCACGATACCTATCGACTGTTCTACAAACGTGCGCATCCGATCAACGTTGGCGGTGATCCCCGTCACACAGCGTTCACGCAGGACCACACACGCCGCGCGCAGCATGTCGATGCTGCGCAAGAGTCGGTAGGCAATAATCGGTTCGAACGCGTTCAGCTGCAGCTGCCCGGCTTCGGCGGCCATCGTGATAGTGACATCGCCTCCGATCACGTCGAAGCAGACTTGATTGACCACTTCCGGGATCACCGGATTGACCTTCCCCGGCATGATCGAGGACCCAGGCTGCATCGGTGGCAGATTGATTTCGCCGAATCCGGCGCGCGGGCCCGACGACAGGAGCCGGAGGTCGTTACAGATTTTCGAGAGCTTGGTGGACGTGCGCTTCAGAACGCCTGACATCTGCACGAAGGCGCCCGTATCACTGGTCGCTTCGACGAGATCAGGTGCGGTGATCATTTCGACGCCGACAAGCGCGGACAACTTCTTGGCCGCCAGCTCAGCATAGCCTGGTGGTGCGTTGATTCCCGTGCCAATGGCCGTCGCGCCCAGATTGATCTCCCGGATCAACGACTGCGCTTCGCGAATGCGATCGACATCTTCGCGTAGGGTATGTGCGAACGCGCGGAACTCCTGGCCGAGCGTCATGGGCACCGCATCCTGCATTTGGGTGCGACCCATCTTGAGCATCGAGGCAAATTCCTGCCCTTTCACAGCGAACGCGTCCGAGAGTGCTTCCAGTTCGATATTGAATCCCGTCAGGCTTTTGTGCAGCGCCAGGCGAACCGCGGTCGGATACACGTCGTTGGTGGACTGACTGAGGTTGACATGACTGTTCGGCGAGATCACGTCGTACGAACCCCGCGGCTTGTTCACCAGTTCAAGCGCACGATTGGCAATCACCTCGTTCGCGTTCATGTTCGTCGATGTGCCTGCGCCGCCCTGCACCATGTCCACTAGAAAATGCTCGTGGTGTCGACCGGCGCGGATTTCGCGGGCGGCACGCAGAATCACATCGGCTTCCGTTGCGCCAAGCAAGCCGAGTTCCAGATTGGTCGCGGTCGCGGCTTCCTTCACTGCGGCAAGCGCTTCAATCAGCACGGGAAATTCCCGCAACGGGATCCCGGTGATGGGAAAATTCTCCAGTGCGCGTAGCGTCTGGATGCCATAGAGCGCCTCGAACGGGACCTCGCGGTCTCCGAGCAAGTCGTGCTCTGTGCGCGTGCGATGGCCACCGAATCCCAACGTGCGACCGCGTCCCACCAGCGTCGCGTCGGCTTGGCGCAGTCGCGCCGAAATCGATCGGGCAGCGCGCGCCACAAGCGCGGCATAGAGTTGTGGCGCTTCGCGCGTGATCTCGTCGAGTTGCGCGCGCGTGATGAGCAACGCCGTACCCGGCATGATGACGCGTGCGGTGGTGCCGTGCGGGGAATCGTCAAGGAGCAGACCTTCACCAACGGCCTCGCCAGCGCCAAGCGTGACCAGTCGCGTGGTGCGCCCGTCCGACTGCTTTTCGATGGCGATCGCGCCGGAGACCAGCATCGCGCACCGTTGTCGCGCCTCTCCCTCCTGAAAGAGCGTTGCGTCGGCGATGAGCTCAAAGGGCGTCACATGGCGCGCAAGCTTCCAGAGGTGGGCGTCCGTGAACCCATCGACAAACGACATCGAGCGGAGCCAGTCGGCGATTTGAGCCGGAGTGGTCATGGAGTGGGCGAAGGGGAGCGAGGGCAACCACGTCAATTGTACGATGCGGGGCTGGTACACCGCGAGGCGCACTTCGTGACGGACGGTCACGGGAATCGACAAGCACCGTGCCCGGAGGATGACGATTGACCGGGCTCGGCGACACATCGGCGCCTCACTGGCCTGAAACCCTTCGCCAGCGGAGCGTCCAACGGCCGTCAGCCCGCCAGCGCCGCGCCCTGCGGTCGTGAGCCCGCCCGCGCCGCGCCCTGCGGCCGTGAGCCTCTCGCGCCGCGCCCTGCGGCCGGGAGCCCGCCCGCGCCGCGCCCTGCGGCCAGGAGCCCGCCCGCGCCGCGCCCTGCGGCCGTGAGCCCGCCAGCGCCGCGCCCGGCGGCCGTGAGCCTCTCGCCACAGCGGCGCCAAGGAGGTATCCTCGGGATTCCCCTGTCACCACCACACGCCTGTACCTCGGAGTCCAACCGTGTCGCTGTCTCGCCGTGAGTTCCTGGAACGTTCTGCTGCGCTCAGCGCGGCCGGCTTTCTCCCGCGCGTAGAATTTCCGGTCCCTGGAACGTCGACCGTGCCAGGCGCGGGCGCGGCGCCAGCGGCAGCGTCGGTTTTTCGCGGCCGGCCGACCATCGTCTCCTCGGCGAACGGCTTACGAGGCGTGAAGGTGGCCTACGACAAGCTCGGGCAAGGCGACGATCCGCTCGACGCCATTATTGCCGGGGTCAACATCCAGGAGCTGGATCCGGACGACCAGAGCGTGGGCCTCGGGGGATTGCCCAACGAAGAAGGGGTCGTGCAGTTGGACGCGTCCTGCATGCACGGGCCGACCAAGCGGGCTGGCTCAGTATCCAGCATCGAGGATATTGCCACGCCATCGTTGGTGGCCAAGGCCGTGATGGACTATACCGACCACGTGATGCTGGTCGGCCCGGGCGCGCGAAAATTCGCGATCGCCATGGGATTCAAGCCGCAGAACCTGCTGACCGAAAAGTCGCGGCAGGATTGGATGCGGTGGAAGTCACGACTCAACGCCAACGATGCGTGGCTGGACCACAGCGACGATATCAAGATCAAGTTCACGACCGGGACGATCAACATGAACTGCGTGACGGCCACGGGAGACTTGGCATCGGTCACGACGACGAGCGGTATGGCCTGGAAGGTGCCGGGCCGGATCGGCGACTCGCCAATCATTGGAGCCGGGCAATACTGCGACAACGATGTCGGTGCGGCCGGCAGCACCGGTCGGGGCGAAGCCAACATCAAATCGTGCGCGTCGTTTCTGGCCGTCGAATTCATGCGCCAGGGTTTGGCCCCCGAAGCGGCGTTGCTCAAAGTGCTGGAGCGCGTGGTTGCGACCACGGAGAAGCGGCTGCTCGATACCAACGGCCGGCCCAGGTTCGACCTGGAGTTTTATGCCGTGGCGAAAGACGGGAGACACGCGGGGGCCACGCTGTATTCGGGTGGCAGGTATGCGGTGTGCGATGAGAAGGGGGCGCGGTTGGAGCCTGCGGCGTTTCTCTTCAAGCGCTGAAGCAGCGCCGCCGCTTTTCTCGGGAGCGACCGGTGAAATGCCGGGTAAAGCGACCGACTCACCGACGCGTGAGTCGGTCGCTTAGTTTTCGCCACTATGACTGAATCGACGCCACCGACCCCCTACGCCCCCTCCGAAGTCGAAGCCCGTTGGCAGCAACGCTGGGCCGAGCGCGGCACCAATCAGGTGAATCTCGACACTGCCGCGCGCCCGTTTTATGCGCTCATGATGTTCCCCTACCCGTCGGCTGAAGGGCTGCACGTGGGGAACCTCTTCGCCTTCACCGGCAGCGACATCTCGGCGCGCTTCCATCGCCTGCTGGGACACGACGTGTTCCAGCCCTTGGGCTACGATGCGTTTGGCATCCACTCGGAAAACTACGCGCTGAAGATCGGCGCACACCCGATGGAGCTCACACCAAAGAACGTCGGCAATTTTCAGCGCCAACTGGAACGCGCTGGCCTCATGGTGGATTGGCGTTCCAAAGTCGACACGTCGCGGCCCGAGTACTACAAGTGGACGCAGTGGGTGTTCTTGCAGCTGTACAAGCAAGGACTCGCCTACAAAAAAGCGGCGGCGGTCAACTGGTGCCCCACGGATAAGACCGTACTGGCCAACGAGCAGGTGGAGAACGGGCTGTGTGAGCGCTGTGGGTCGGCCGTGGAGCAGCGCGTGCTCGAGCAATGGTTCTTTCGTATTTCGCAGTATGCGGAGCGCTTGCTGAACAACCTCGATACGCTCGACTGGTCACCGGTCACCACGCAAGCGCAACGCAACTGGATTGGACGCTCGCACGGCGCCGAGTTGACGTTTGCGGTCGAGGGAGACGGGTCGCCGACGGTGCGCGTATTCACCACCCGCGCCGACACAATTTTTGGTGCAACGTATCTGGTCTTAGCGCCCGAACATCCGTTGGTGGCATCGATAACCACGCCCGCGCAAAGCGCGGCGGTGACGGCGTATCAGGAGGCGACGCGCAAGCAGGATCTGATTGCGCGGAAGAGCACGCGCGACAAGACCGGCGTGTTCACCGGCGCGACGGCCGTCAATCCTGCGACCGGCGCACAGATCCCTGTCTGGATTGCCGACTATGTGCTGATGGAGTACGGCACCGGCGCGATCATGGCCGTCCCGGGACACGACGAGCGCGACTTTGCTTTCGCTCGCGTGTTTGACTTGCCGATCGTACGTGTTGTTGCCGGTCCAGACGACAGCGCCGACACACCACTCGATGATGCCGCCTACACCGACGACGCCGGCGGACGATTGGTGAACTCTGGTGCGTTTGACGAAGTGTCAGTCACCGACGGGAAGCAACGCGTCACGGCGTGGCTTGCCGAGCAGGGTCACGCGAAGGCCGTCGTGAATTATCGCTTGCATGATTGGTGCATTTCGCGCCAGCGCTATTGGGGGCCGCCTATTCCCATCATCTATTGCGATGCCTGCGGCACGGTACCGGTTCCAGAGTCGCAACTCCCGGTGGAGTTGCCGTTCATCCCAGACTTCAAGCCGGATGATTCGGGCATTTCACCGCTTGCCCGTCACGAAGAATGGTATCGCGTGGCGTGTCCGTCGTGCGGCGGCTCGGCGCGTCGCGAGACGGATGTGTCGGACACGTTCCTCGACAGCGCGTGGTACTTTTTGCGCTATCCGAGTGCCACGCGCGATGACGTGCCCTTTGATCGTACGCGTACCGCGCGGTGGTTACCGGTGGATTCGTACATCGGTGGCAATGAGCATGCCGTGTTGCATTTGCTCTACTCCCGTTTCATCACGATGGTATTGAAGGACGGTGGGCACATCGATTTCGAGGAGCCGTTCACGCGCTTCCGCGCCCACGGCATGATCATTCGCGACGGCGCGAAGATGTCGAAGTCGAAGGGCAACGTGATCAACCCCGATGTGTACATGGAGGAGTGGGGCGCTGATGCGTTCCGCATGTACCTGATGTTTCTCGGACCGTACGAAGAAGGCGGCGACTTCCGCGATCAGGGGATCAGCGGGGTCAAGCGTTTTCTCGACCGTCTCTGGTCGTCAGTGCGCGACGCCACGCGCGACGGAGCGCCGGATGCGGCCGTCATGCGGCAGTTGCATCGCACGATCAAGAAAGTTGGTGACGACACGGCGAACCTCGCCTATAACACCGCAATCGCCGCGATGATGGAGTACATGAATCATGTGCGCCGTGCCGATCGGGTGCCGCATCGCGACGAGGTGCTGCCGTTGGTGCAACTCGCCGCCGCGTTCGCGCCACATCTGGCCGAGGAGTGCTGGGCAACGATGGGGCACAGCGCCAGTGTGTTCGATGGCGGGTGGCCAACATATGACGCCGCGATGCTGGTCGATGACGAGGTCGATCTGGTGGTGCAGATCAACGGAAAAATGCGCGGCAAGCTACGCGTCGCCACCACCATCGATCAGGAGAGCGCCGTCGCGATGGCCCGCGCCGATGCCAACATCGCACGCTTTCTCACCGGCCCGGTCGACAAGATCATCTTTGTGCCCAAGCGGCTGTTGAGTGTGGTACTGAACGGCGGGTTGGACTGAATGACTGCGGGTGGGGGCGGAACTGACTTACTGCGGGTGGGGGCGGAACTGACTTACTGCGGGGGGGGGCGGGACTGACTTACTGGGGGGGGG
>Ga0105049_10001581_pt1 | contig 26881 bp, 22 predicted proteins | sample MAT06_FD_78087 | JGI IMG/M metagenome (GOLD analysis project Ga0105049, IMG submission 78087) | Freshwater microbial communities from Lake Fryxell liftoff mats and glacier meltwater in Antarctica - MAT-06 | ecosystem: Environmental > Aquatic > Freshwater > Ice > Liftoff microbial mat | place... | reverse complement strand
CTCTCGTGCGGAGTCAGCGACCTCGGTGAAAAGGAACGAGGCGGCCGCGTCCGCATCGATATCACGGGAACCGGCTTCCTCTACAACATGGTCCGCATCATCGGTGGCACCCTCGTGGAAGTAGGCCGGGGCCGCATGACCCTCGAACGCGTGCGAGCCGCCCTCGAAAGCCTCGACCGGCGCAACGCCGGCCCCACGCTGCCCCCCACGGGCCTCTGCCTCGAATGGATCCGCTACGACCAACCGCCGCCCGCGCCTACCGATCCGCGATCGACATCACCACTTTGATGCCCTCGCCCGAGATCATGGTCGCATGAGCCTTCTCAAACTCCTCAAGCGGGAACTCGTGGGTGATGATTTCATCCAGTTCCAGTTTGCCGCTGATGAGCAACTCCTCCATCTGATACCACGTCTCGAACATCTTGCGCCCATTGATCCCGAGCACCGTCGCCCCCTTGAAGACCACGTGCTGCGTGATGTTGAAGGTCGGTGGCTTCGCCGGAATCCCCAGAAGCGCGGCGACACCGCCGTTCCGCAGCGCACTAAACCCTTGGTCATACGCCGCAGGGGAGCCCGACATCTCCAGAAGTACGTCCACGCCCTCGCCCCGGCAACTCTTACGGACGTCGGCAATCCAGTCGTTGCTGCGAGGGTCAAACGCCTCGGCCGCGCCCAATTTCTTCGAGAGTTCCCGCCGCCGGGCATCCATGTCAGTCGTAAAGATCCGACCCGCGCCCGCAGCCTTTGCCACCGTCACCGCCATCAACCCGATGATCCCCGTCCCAGTGATCAGCACGCTCTTGGCCGACACACCCGCCGCCATCACCGTGTGCACCGCGTTACCCAAGGGGTCCATTACCGCAGCCACCTTGTCAGGAATCTTGTCGTGCAGCGGCCAGACATTCTCCTCGGGGACCGTCACATACTCAGCGAAAATACCATCGCGATCAATCCCCAAAATCCGCGTGTCGCTCGCGATGTGGGCGTTGCCGGTGCGGCTGTTAAAATCAACACCCGCAGTGATATGCCCCTCCGCCGAGACCCGCTGACCAACCGTGCAGCGCGTCACAGCCGTGCCCACCTTTTCGATAATCCCGACGAACTCGTGACCCGTGACGATGCCCACCGGGATCCGCCCCGCCGCCCACGCATCCCACTCCCAGATGTGTCGGTCGGTCCCGCAAATCCCGGCCTTGAGCACCCGAATCAGCACATCTCGCGGCCCGGGCACCGGCACCGCGCGGTCGTTCACAAACTGTAAACCGACACCCGCGTGATGCTTCACAAGGGCCCGCATGGTCGAAGGGACCGATCCCGACGTGCCGGTGCGGTGCGAGGGCGAAACGCCCGAGACTGGTTTGGCGAAAGTGCTCATGACCGATCGTAGAACGGTCGGGCTGATTCCGGTTTCAGGACTGATGGAGCCAACGGAAGCCTTTCAAAGCCGCCGTTGTCCGCCCTCCACACCACGATTCCACTGCTCGCCATCACCGCACCTTCAACATCGCCAGAGCCGCCACCACCAGGATCAGCGACACGATCCACCCACGGGCCACAATCTGCGATTCCGTCCATCCGCCCATGTGCAGGTGATGGTGGTACGGAGCACACCGGAACACCCGCCGACCCCCCGTCGCTTTGAAGTACGACACCTGAATAGTGACCGAGGCGATCTCCAGCAGAAACACCCCGCACATCAACAACGTCGCGATCTCCTGTCGCGTCACCAGCGCGATAAACCCGATCACGCCCCCCAACGCCAGCGAGCCAGTGTCGCCCATGAACACCTGCGCCGGTGAACAGTTCCACCACAAAAATCCCAGACACGCACCTGCCGTGGCCCCGGCCAGAACCGCGAGTTCACCCGAACCGGGAATATGCGGCACCAGCAGGTAGTGGGCCATTCCGTTGTCGCCCGCGATCAACGTCAGCACGAACAGGCCGACCGAAACCGCGGTAGAAATGCCACCCGCAAGCCCGTCCATCCCGTCAGTAATGTTCGCCGCGTTGCTCATGCCCGTGAGCATCAACATCGAGAATACCACGAACACCCCCGCGGGCAGAAAGATCAGCGCCGGGTTGGCCGTTCCCGAGGCCGCTGTTTCATATGTCTTTTGAAACGGCAGGTTCAAAACATGCCGCATGTCCTCAGGCCCCGTCCCCTGGCGATACAGAAACCACCCCGCGATCAGCCCAAGCCCCAACTGAAAAATCAGTTTCTCCCACGCGTGCAGCCCCTGCCTGCTCCCCGTTCCCCTGCTCTTGGCCGTCAGTTTCAGCCAGTCGTCGAACCCACCCAGCACCGCCAGCCACAGCATCACAATCAGCCCAAGTTGGATGTAGAACTCGCCCAAATCGGCCAGAAACACCACGCTCGCAAAGATCGCACCGACGATGAGAACCCCGCCCATGGTCGGCACGTTGGCCTTCGACGATGCGTGCGCCCGCAACGCCTCGGTGTCGGCCAGCCCCGAATCCCCGATCTTCTTCCGCGTGAGCCACCGGATCGTCGGCTTGCCCAGCACCAAGACCAGCACAAACGCCAGCCCCGCCGCGGCCAGCGCACGAAACTGCAATTGCTCGAAAACGCGAAGCAGAAAATAGACCCCGTGGTCCATCAGCCATTCCCGAGTGAGTTCAAGAAACGCATACAGCACGGTCTATTCCACCCTTCTCTCGTCGCTGCGTTCCCGTAGCCCCGCCTTCAACCCATCCCGGTTCGCCAAGCCGCACGCCTCGAAGATCCTCTCAACGCCTGTGCCGCGCGACCCCTTCAAAAGCACAAGGTCGCCCGCCTTCAACCACGCCGCCGCCAGCGCGGCCTGTTCGCCCCGCAATGACTCCACGGCGTGCGTGTTTTCGTCCGGCAGGTCTTCACCGGCCTTCATCATCAGCGGGCCAACCAACACCAGCAGCCACGGGCTCTTCAGCGTGCTCAGGTGCTGCCGCGCAGCCCGAACAACCTCAAGGTGCAGCAGCGGGCCGTGCGTCCCCAGTTCCAGCATGTCCCCAAGCACAAGCACCACACGCTCCGCCGCCGCCGCAGCCGCCATCACAAAGAATGTTTCGAAGGAGCGCATCATCGAGTCGGGGTTCGCGTTGTACGCATCGTTGATAAAGATGATCGGTCCGTCCGGGCCGTCCAGCACCGCCCGCTGCATCCGCATCGGCGGCCCCTCGGCCCCGGCAAGCCCCCGCGCAATCGACGCCTCCCCGATGCCCAGCCGACGCGCCACCGCCACGGCCGCCGCCGCGTTGGTCGCGTTGTGCACGCCAAACAGCGGGATCCGCAACTCCTCGCGCCCGTTCAGCGTGAACGTCGTCCCGGAAAGTGTGGTCCGCGCATCCGACACCCGAAGGTCGGCGTCCGCAGCCGTTCCAAACCAGATCGTCTTCATCCCGTTCGTGCCGAGCCGCCGAACCGCCGGCCGCAGTTCCGGTGTGTCGGCCGGAAGAACCGCAAGCCCGCCGGGCTTCAGCCCCGACAACACCGTCACTTCCTCGCGAATCACCCCGTCCAAGCTCCCCAGCCCCTCAAGGTGTTCCCGGCCGATGCTGGTGAGCACCGCAACATCCGGACGAATGACATCAATCAACGGCGCGATCTCGCCGGGCGCATTGGTGCCCACCTCACAGATGAGGTACTGGTCGCCCTTCTTGGCACTCAGAATCGTGAGCGGAACACCCACCGCATTATTAAAACTCTTCTTCGATGCACTCCCGCGGAGTTCGGTAGAGAGCACGCTGTCAATCAACCTCACAGTCGTCGTCTTCCCGTTCGAACCCCCCACCGCAATGACCCGCGTCCCCTCCAGATGCCGCCGATACGCAGCCGCCAACCGCAGCAGCGCGGCACCCGTATCCCCCACCAGAAGCACCGCCGTGAGTTCCCGCACCGCCACCGTCGCCGCCGCCTCGGTATGGATCACCACCACCGGCGCACCGGCCTCAGCCGCCTGAAGAACGTGCAAGTGCCCGTCGGTGGTTTCGCCCTTGAGCGCCACGAACGCCGCCATCGGCCCGGCGTCCCGGCTGTCGGTCGTCAACCGCTCGATCCCACGCTCGGTCCGGGGCCGCGAAAGCCAACGCCCCTGCGTCGCATCGCGAATGGTGTCCGCCGTCCAAAAGTTCATGCGCGGGCCGTCTTCTTGATCGTCAAACGATTCCCGCCACCAGCCATCTGAACGCCCTGCTCCGGCCCAGCCCCCTCGGCCTTGGGCCGCGCTGCGCACCGCTCCGCCAAGGCCGCTCGCGCAACCTCGCGATCATCAAACTGCACCTTCAGCGTCCCGCCCGTGCCATCCGGCAGAATCTGCTCCGTCTCGTGACCCTTCCCCGCGATCACTACCACATCACCCGGCTCCGCTTCCGCAATCGCATGCCGAATCGCACGGGCACGGTCGGCCTGAATCACCACCCGCGCACGATCCGATTCTGGAATCCCCGAAAGTACCTCATCAATGATCGCGCTCGGACGCTCCGTCCGCGGGTTGTCACTCGTCACCACCACCCGATCCGCCAACTCGGCCGCGGCGTGTCCCATCCGGGGCCGCTTGGTCCGGTCCTTGTCGCCGCCGCACCCAAACACAGCCCACAGTTTCGGCTCAACCCCTCGGCCCGCCACGCTCCCCGCCACCGTCCGCACACGGCCGCCGGCATGGGCACGCCCCTCCATCACCGCGCCAACCGCGAACAGCACGCTCCGCAACGAATCATCGGAATGGGCGTAGTCCACAAACACCGAAAGATCGTCCCCCGCCGTGCTCACCCGCTCCAAACGCCCGGGCGGTGCCTCGATCTTCGCCAGCCCTCGCTCAATCTCGCCCACATCAAGCCCAAGGGCATGGCACGAAGCGACCGCCTGCAGAACATTCATCGCGTTGTAAGCCCCGATCAGCGGCGTACGGGCCTGCACCGTTCCCCACGGACCAGTCAGCGTGAGTTCCGTCCCTTCAATAGTCTGTTCGCCCACCACCGCGCGGCACCGGTCCACCAGAGCCACATCCAACCCCTTCGGCCCCCGCTCAGGGCCGCCCACCCCGATCTCGCACCACATCACACGCCCACCAAACCCACGCACCATCCGCTCCGCCGCGGCGTCCTGCCCGTTCACAATCGCCCACCCGCCATCCTCCACAAGGCCAAAGAGCCGGGCCTTCGCATCCGCGTACGCCTCCATCGTCTTGTGATAGTCAAGATGGTCGCCCGTCAAGTTCGTGAACACCGCCGCCCGAAACCGCAGCGCACCCGCCCGGTGCTGGTCCAACGAGTGGCTCGAAACCTCCAACGCCGCCGCCTCGCCCCCCGCCTCCACAATGCTCGCCAATATTCGCGAAAGTTCGATCGCCGGCGGCGTCGTCATCGAGGCCGCCGCCACCTCACGCCCATCATCCACAATCACCGTGCCCACCAACCCCGCCCGCCGTCCCACCCCGTTCATCATCTTCCACACAAGGAACGTAATCGTCGACTTGCCGTTCGTACCCGTCACCCCCACCAGCCCCAACCCGCGCGACGCATTCCCAAAGAATCGCTCCGCCATCAGCGCAGCGGCCAGCCGCGCATCGTCACACCGCACCACCGCCAGCGACCGTCCCGCCGGTGCCGCCAGCGTCTCATCGTCCGTCAAAATCGCCACCGCGCCCGCCGCCGCGGCGTCCGCCACAAAGGCCCGGCCGTCCGCCTTCAGCCCGACCCGCGCCACAAACAACGAGCCCGGCAACGCCGTACGACTGTCCTCAGTAATGTCGCAGATCCGCACGGCCGCCGGGTCAGGGGTGTTCGTCACCCAGACCGGCAACCCCTCGATGAGTTCCGAAAGCGTCACTCGCGACCTCCCGTTTTGTTTCCCACAACACTCCGGCACGCCCGCCCGCCGAATCGCCCCGCGGCTGCCCCCCTATCGGCACACACCCATCAAACACTGCACCCGTCCACCGTCCGAAATCACTCACGGCTTCCCAGGCAGAATCAGCATCGCATCGCCGTAACTGAAAAAACGGTAGCCGCGGGCAATCGCCTGCGCATACAGCGCTTTCACCACCGGCACGCCACCCTCAAACAGCGACGCCACCATCGCCAGCAGCGTCGACCGCGGCAGGTGAAAATTCGTCAACAACCCATCCGCAATCTTCCACGAATAGCCCGGCGTGATCAGTAGCCGCGTCCACACCGATTCTTCCGCCAAATCCGCACAACTCTCGACCGTCCGAGCCGCCGTCGTGCCCACGCACAGCACCCGACCACCGTGCTGCCGGGCCGCAACCAACTTGCCCTTCGTCCCAGCCGTCATGGTGCACCATTCACGGTGCATCGCGTGCCCTTCCACAAACTCGGATTCAATCGGTCGGAACGTCCCGATTCCCACCGCCAGTTCAACATGCTCAAAACCAGCCCCGGCCCGCGCCAGCCCTTCCCGCACCGCCTCCGTCAGGTGAAAACCCGCCGTCGGAGCCGCCACCGACGTCGGACTGCCCCGATCAAACGACGTCGAATACCACTCCCGATCCGCGGCATCCGGCACCACGTCCGCCGCCACCTTCCGGGCCTTCAAAATGTACGGCGGAAGCGGCGTCAGCCCGGCCCTATCCAGAATCTCGGCATCTCCCATTTCCGCGCCGACCCCGGCTCCTTCCACCGCAACCACCCACGCACCCGGCTCGTCATCCACCTTCGCCAATGGTTCGAGCGAAACCCCGCACATCCCGCCGGTGTCGTCCTCAAGGTCGATCCGAATCCCCGCCTGCACCGACTTCCCCTTCAGCAGCGCCACCCATCGCCGCGGCCCGCTTTTCGCCTCCTCGGCCCGCAGATACAAACCCTCAACCCGGCCCCCGGTCCCCCGCCGCCTCCCCACCAACCGCGCCGCCAGCACTCGCGTCTGATTGAGCACAAAAACATCCCCCGTCCGAGCAAACCGCGGCAAGTCACCGATCGTCACATGCTCCACACGCCCTGGGTCCTCCCTCCAAGTCACCATCAGCCGGGCCGACTCGCGCGGCATAGCCGGCCGCATCGCAATGCGCTCCGGCGGTAACTCAAATTCAAGATCAGATGTTCGCAGCACGCCGCGAGCATAGTGAACATGCCACCAATCGGCTGTTGCCCACACGCAACATCCACATGATGCCCCCCGGCAACACCCGGAACATCCGACACACTCCCGGCCCCATGATTCGCGTCCCGTGCGGGTCTTATGGGTCCACCGCCCACGGCACGCCTTTCGACATGGCCTTCAGTCATGTCCGTCGGTTCAATCCAAGATTCGTGTGCCTACCGGGCCGTGCCGCCCTGCCCCGCCACCGGCGATCGGGCGTGCGACGACCAAACGCCCTTGCCGCGCTTCAGCAAATACCTTGAACGAATCAACGCCGAACACCGCCGCCTAAACCGCCACGAAGACCGCGCGAATCGGCCCGCCCCATGCCCCGATCCTTCCGGCCGCGGCAGAATCCTCGACATCCTCGCCTGAAGACACACGCCTCAATACGCCTTGTCGATCACCACGCCCGGATAAAACGTCTTCAGCATCGTCGGCCAGTCCATCCGCGCTTCGGCCATACCCCGCGCGCAATACTGACACATTCCCACCCCGTGACCGAACCCCCTGCCGCGGATCCGCACCTCACTCCCCCACACCGTCACCTCCACATCGCCGCTGTTGATGCGGTTCTCGCGGGTGATGGGCGGAAGTTCCGGAACCGGGTGATTGCACCCCATCCGCAGTTCTTCGGGCGAGAGTTCATACACCGACCCAGCCGCGTCACGCAACCGATACTTTTCCGGCCGTTCCGAGTCGCCACGCGAAACCACCTCGACCGCCCGCAGCCGAGTGAGCGATGCAAAATCGGCACCGGTCGCCCGGCCGTAGGCCCGCAGACGCTTGTTCACATCATCGTCGTGCCGCACCACCTCCCACCGATACAGCGGAGACTTCTGACACCAGTGTTCCCGCTTCTTCCCCTGCACCGCACCGACATGATTGAACGGCCGATCGTCCTTGGGCGGCCACGCCGATTCCGCCGAAGCCTGACGCCCCCCGCACTGGCTGCTGAAGTACGCCCGGATGAGTTGACCACGGAAACTCATCACCTGCCCGCGCGTGCCGCGAACCGCTTCGATGGCCCGCGTGTTCCGGGCCGACCCGCCGAACACCTGGTCCGCATCCGTTGATTCCACATCGTGAGGCTTGTTGTCGCGCCGGGCCCGGTCCCGCTCAAACAACGCATACGTCCGGGCCGCCACCGCTTGGGCTTCAAACGTCTGCCGGGGCCAGTCCTTAAAGAGTTCCTTCTCCAGCACACCGGGCAAGTAAGACTCGATCGGCATGTCCATCACCACATCAAACGACGGCACGCCCGACCCCTTCGGACGCAGTTGCACCACCCCCGGATAAGCCGTATCCCCCACCACCATCGATTCGCCCGCCGTCGCCCGCCCCGCCACCGGCTGCCCCGCCATTTGACTGGGCAGCAATTCAACCGTCGTTCCCAACGGATACGTCTTGGTTTGCCCCAGCCCATTGCGCACCGAGGTGCCGAGGTTCGAGGCTTCAACCTGCAACGGGCCCTGCACACCTTGGGCCGCCGCCCCGCCCAACGGCCGCACCACGATCATCCCGGGGCCGCCAATCGTCACCTTCGAAAGGTCCTTCATTACACGAACCCGAATGTTCGGTTCAGCCGCGAACTTCACGCCCGCCGACGGCCGATCGATCCCCGTGTCGCGCCGGATCCCGTCCACCGTCTCACACCCCGGCACCGCCAACGCAGCCAACGCCGCCCCCGCCAACGCCAGCGTCGCGACCGACCGCGCGGCCCGCATCACGCGCGCCCAGAGCGTCACGTTTCCACCCATCACAACTTTCCGCGTCCCATCCATGGTTCGTCGATCCCTCGCCCGGTCGTGCCGGGTACCCTTGCCGTTCGTCTGGCGTTCGGCGGCATCTCGCCCCCAAACCGCCGATCCGCGAGAATGGGAGCCGCTGTCCATGCAAAACCCCCGATTCAAGATTCAAAATGTGCTTCGGTGCGCGGCAACGCTCACGCTGGCCGCGCTCACCTCACCGTTTATCGGTTGCACCTCCTCGCCGACTCCACCCCCCACCACATCAAACCAATACGCCGGGCCTCTCCTCAGCCTCGAGCCCACGCTACGCCATCACCAAGTCACCGCTTCCACACCCTCCAGCGGGTGGGCCCTCACCTTCGACCGCTCCGAACTCAACGACGGCCGCCACGACATCTTCGTAACACTCCGCCGCCCCAACCCGTTGTTCTCCTACACCTCGGACCCCACCATACAGCGGGCCCTCACCAACGTCGAAGCCTCCATCCCCGTCGACGTCTACGCCCGCACCTGCGACTTTGACGCCGAGGAACCCGGCCCCTACTCCCTCGCCATTCCGCACCAAGCCCTCGCCCCAACCGGTCGCTAGGCCTCACCCGCTCGGCCTTCGACAATCCCGCCCTAGGGAGAACCCTGCTCCATGGATCGCGCCCTACTGGCCCTCAGCCTCACGCCAGGACTGGGCCCCACGCTCATCGGCCGCCTTATCGAGTCCTTCGGCTCCGCTTCAATCGCCGCAGGAGCCGCCGCCGTCCAGTTGGAACGCATCAAAGGCATCGGTTCGGCCAAGGCCGCTTCCATTGCGCTCGGCCTCGCCAAGGCCGACGTCGCGGCCGACAACGAAATCGCCCTCGCCGCATCACTCGGCGTCACCATCCTCACCAAAGGCACAAGCGACTACCCCGCCCTGCTCGCCCCCCTCGCCGACGCCCCGCCCGTCCTCTACACCAAAGGCCACATCCAACCCATCGGTTCAGACCAATTCGCCGTCGGCATCGTCGGCTCGCGCGAGTGCACCGCCTACGGCATGGAACAGGCCGAACGCTTCGCCTCCATCCTCGCCTCTTCCGGCCTCACCATCGTTTCCGGCGGCGCTCGCGGCATCGATTCCGCCGCCCACCGCAGCGCGCTCAAGGCCGGGGGCCGAACCATCGCCGTCCTGGGTTGCGGCCTCGCCCACACCTACCCGCCCGAAAACCTCGACCTCTTTGACTCCATCACCAAGTCCGGTGCGGTCGTCTCCGAACTCCCCCTCGCCACCGCCCCCGCCGCCGAAAACTTCCCCTCCCGCAACCGAATCATCTCCGGCCTCTCGCTCGGCGTCCTCGTCATCGAGGCCGGCCACAAGTCCGGGGCCCTCATCACCGCCAAAGTCGCCGCCGAAGACCACGGCCGCGAAGTCATGGCGCTCCCCGGCCGCGTCGATTCGCCCAGTTCCAAAGGCTCCCTCGACCTCCTCAAATCCGGCGGCGCACTCCTCGTCACCGAGCCCGCCGACGTCATCCACACCCTCGAATCCGCGGCACACCACTCCCACACCGGCACCCATGCCGCCCGCTTCGCAACCGCACCCCCCAACGCCCTCTTTGATGCCGCACCCGCACCCAAGCCACCACCCTCGGCCAAGCCCCGCGTCGATCCAGACTCCCCCGCAGGCCGAATTCTTTCGGCCCTCGATGAACCCCGCACCATGGATGAACTCCTCACCCGCACCGGCCTCGAAGCCGGTGCACTCCGAGGCCACACCGCACTGCTCGAAATCCAAAAACTCGTCGTGCGCGACGGTTCCCGCCTCAAACGCCCCCGCCAATGAAAATGGGTGCTGTCACCAAGCGAAAAGCGTGAGGGTGACTGCGACAGTGTTCAAAGGTTTTAGCAGCACCCGGAATTGCCGCCTTTCGCACGAATCCGGGGCACGCTTTTGGGCTCGGCGGGCAAATGCAGCCCTGACCGACTTGGGGAATAAAACAACAAACAACCGCCCATATTACACATCGCTTGTTCAATTTGCATGGTTGAACCTGAAATTCAATGGTTATCGGACGATCTGTTCGCCCGCACCCTCACCATTCATCCCCCACGCAACCCCACCCGAATCCGCTCCACCAAGCCCGCGATCGGCGTCGTCGCTCCATCCTGCACGTTCGTTCCAAGGTCCTTCACCGTCACGCCCTGCGGCCCTTCCACGATCGCGGCGAAGCAAGCCTTGATCCCCACCGCTTCCTGAAGTAACTTGCCCACGTTCTTGGTGGTCTTCGCCGTGTGCCGGGCGTGCAAACCATGGGCACGCAGCGTCGCCACCATCGGACGCACCAAACCGTCGGCTTCAGGCGAACCATTGCTGATGACAAACACATCGGGCCGAAACCCGGCACGTTCCATCAGCCCGGCGTCGTCGGGCATCAGCCCCTTGTCCTGCATCACCAGCGACAACACCACATCGCCCATGCCGAACCCCACCGCCGGCGTCGCCGGTCCACCGAAGAGTTCCACCAAGTTGTCATAACGGCCACCACCGGCCACGGCCCGCTCGCCGCCCCCCGCTTCGTGCACCTCAAACACCATCCCCGTGTAATACGCAAGGCCCCGCACAATCGAAAGATCAAAGTCAATCCAATCGAGCACGCCCGCCTGCGTCAACGCCGCCGCCAACGGCGTCACGGCCTGCGCAAAATACGTGAGGTCAATCAGGTCGCTCGTGGGCACGCCGGGTTGCTCTTCCACCGTCACGCGGATCAACCCGCGCGAGAACACCTCCGCCTGTTCGACGCTGAACCCGAAACCGCCGATCTGTTTGGCAAAGTCGGCGGGGGGCATCTTGCCGCGGGAATCAAGCAACTTAAAGAGCCCCGCGTGCATTTCCTCCCCAAGCCCGCGCGAAACCAGCCACTCCGTCAGAGCCCTGCGGTGATTCACCTTGATGCGGAGGTCCTTGGGCGTGAAGCCCAGCGACGCAAGAAACGAAACACAGGTCGCGATCACCTCCGCATCGGCCTGCGGGCTGGCGTCCCCCAACAGATCAACGTTCCACTGAAGAAACTCACGCAACCGCCCGCGCTGCGGCTTCTCCGCCCGAAAAAACGGGCCGGCCATAAACCACCGTGTGGGCCGCGGCAGCGCATTGGCCCGCGCTGCATACAGCCTCGCCAAGGTCGGAGTGAACTCCGGCCGCAGCGCATAATCCTTCTCGCCACCCTCACGCCGAAACGAAAACAGTTCCGAAACAATGCCCTCACCGCTCTTCACCGTGTACAGGTCAAGATGCTCAAACGTCGGCCCATCAATCTCATCAAACCCGTGAATGATCGAGGCACGCCGCCACGCCTCCATGATGAAACGCCGCTTCGCGGCATCCAGCGGATAAAGATCGCGCGTCCCCTTGGGGGCCTGAAAATCGTTGGTTGGAGGCATCTATCAAAAGCGTAGGACGACCCAACACAAAATCCTCAGTCCTCAGTCCTCAGTCCTCAGTCCTCAGTCCGGAGTGAAAGTGAATCGAGCATCCCTCCCCTCTGATCCCTCCCCTCTCATCCTTCTTCTCTGATCCCTCCGCTCAACCTCTGCTTTCTCTGCGTACCTCTCCGTCCACAACTCCAGACCCGCACTCCAGAACCCCAAGACTCACGATTGAGGACTCAGGACTGAGGACTAACGCCCAACCCCTCCACCGCCATCCGAATCTCCCAAGCAACCCGCTCCCACCCCTCGCGCTCGTCCGGCACGCCCTCAAACACCAGCGCCGGCCCGATGTTCAACGTCAACCGCTTCGGCTTCGGCACTTTCGCATCCGCCCCCAACGCCTCAAATGCACCCTCGATCCAACATGGGACAACCTTCACCCGCGTGCCCGCGACCAGCATGCCGATGCCCGGCTTGAACCGCATCAACGCACCGTCGCGCGTGCGGGCCCCTTCCGGAAACAGAATCATCCCGCACGGTTCATCCAGCAGTTTGTGCCGCAGATCCGCGAGGGCACGCGCCGGCACCTTCTTGCGATGAATCGGCAACGCGTTCACAAAGAGCGTCGTGAGTGCAGCGCTCCGATAGTTCGTAAAAAACGCATCCGCTGCCGCCACCGGATACACCCGGTGCCGCAACGCCCGCGGCACCGCCGCCGCCAGAATCAGCGCGTCCAAGTGGCTCTCATGATTGGCCACCATCACAAACGGAAGTTCCGTCGGGATGTTCCCACGCCCGCTGATCCGCAGGCGGTGATAGAGCGCGAAATAAACGTTGATCGCTGCGCACGCCAATCGTCGCCCGAGCACGCCCACCAACCCCGGCTCGCGGTGCACGCTCTGCACGCGCTGCGACTCGGTCAGCCCGTGGTCCGAAGCCGGCTTGTAAGTAAATGGTTCCATATCCAGTTCAAAGAGAGATCGCGGCAAGCCCGCCAACACCTAAAGCCGAAAAAGGCGGAGCAGCACATGCTCCGGCCCCACGAACGGGCCATTAACCGCGGCTACATAGTGATACACCGCGGGCGCCACCAGCATCATGCTGTTGAAGCGGTCAAGCACCCCGCCATGGCCGGGCAGCGTGGCCGACATGTCCTTGATGCCCACGTCGCGCTTGATGGACCCCAGCACCAAGTCGCCGATCTGCCCGCCCACCGAGATGACCACGCCCATAACAATGCAGTGAACCACCGACCCCGCAGGAGTTCCATCAAGCACGATCCCGAGCAACCACGCCGCCAGAGGCGCCGTCAGAACAAGCGCACCCAAGTGCCCGCCCAGCGTCTTGTTCGGGCTCGTCCGCGGGAACAGGTGCCGCCGCCCAAACGCCTTCCCGCAGCAATAGGCGAAAATGTCGTTGATCTGCACACAAAGAATCAGCACGCACAGCAGCGGCCGATACTTAGCATCGGTCGTGACCAACCCCAGGTGCCCAAGCCCCGACCCCAGCAACAAAAAGCCCATAGCGCTCAGAGCCACACGCTGGATGTAACCGGCCGGCGTATCGCGAAGAACGGCCGCCGCCGCCAAAGCCGCCATCGTGATCGGCGTCGTCGCCACAAACATCCGGTAATAGTTGTCCGCGCTCGCGAACGCGAGCGCCACGATCGCCATCGCAACAAGGGCACTCAACACCCGATCGCGGAACACTCCCGTCGCCCGCGCGTACTCGCCATAGCACCACAACGAAACCGCCGCCACCATCAGAACCGTCGGGCCGCGCCCCAGCAGAATCGGCCCAATGACGGCCGGCGCAATCACGGCCCAAGTCGCCGATCGAACCAGCACATCCCGGCGTGTCGCCGCCGTCAATTTCCCCAACGCACCCAGGCCAAGCGCCACCAGCGGGGCCAGCACAAGGGCAACCCCAATGCCCACCGTAATCCATAGCGTCACCGGGCTGGCAAACGCGTTCTCAAAGTCCAGAAAGTGAGTTCGATAGTTCATGGCATCGGTTCATCGCAACACTTCAATCCGCTGGCTCAGCCAACCCTCATGCCGCCCAGCGTACGCGAAATCCGCCACAAGCGACGCACGCACGTCACCACCGAGCCCGCCGCGATCACCGCCACCGCCGCGGCAAACAAGCCCCACGCCCCACTGCCCCCACCAATCAACGCCACGGGCACCACCCAGTCCGGCACCACCGCCGCCACGAGGCACACCACCGTCAGCAACGCCATCCGGTGCGGTTTCGCCATCGGCCCGCAGAACTCGCTCCCCCCGCCCGCCGCCTTCCCCACCGCACGCACATACGCCGTCAGCACCGCCAGCAACGCCGCGACATAACCGCCCGTCACCCACCCCCCCACGGCATACCCCGCCCCGATGATCGTCACGGCATCACTGATTCTGTCCGGCACCTCGTTGTAAAGTTCGCCCAGCGCCGACCCCGTCTTGCCCTCCACCGCCACCATCCCGTCCAGCATGTTGCAGATCAACCTCAGTTGAATGCACACCGCCGTGGCCAGCATACACCCGCGCACCGTCCACGGTCCGGCCCCTTCGCTGCCGGACACAAAGAGCGCAACACCACTCATCACCCCGAACACCATGCTCGCCACCGAGATGGTGTTGGGGCGAACGCCCCAGCGGACGAGCGCCCCGGACAGGCCACGAAAAAACGGTATCGAACGGCTCTTGAGCGGCCGGCGGTCGTCCTCCGCCGATGCTCCGGCGGCTGCTTCAGAGTGTGTGCCGCGGGCTGTTTGAGAATGTGGCCTGGTGGTTGGTCGCTGCATCACGGGTCATTGTTGACCGCTCCGGAACCCTCTACTTCTCATCGAACGTTTTCTTCCGCCGCAGCACATGGTGATAATGCTGCGCAAACCGGTGGGCCTCATCCCGGATCGCCTGGCACAGCCGCAGTCCCGCGTTCTCCCGCCCCAACCGCACCGCCTCGCTCCGCCGCTGAATGTAAATCAGTTCTTCCTTCTTCGCGAGGCTGATCACCATCGGCGGCTTCACGTCCAGCGTCTCAAAGGCCTCCAGCGCAGCGTGCAACTGCCCCAGCCCACCATCAATCAGAATCACCTCCGGATACAACTCCTGTCCGCTCCCCGCCTCTCGATACCGCCGCGACACAACCTCGCGGATCGATGAATAGTCGTCGTTGTCGACCGTCTCAATCTTGTACCTTCGATACTCACTCTTGAACGGCTTGCCGTCAATAAAGCACACCTTGCTCCCCACCGTCTCGTTGCCGCCCAAATGAGCGATATCGATGGCCTCCATGCACCGGATCGGGTCGTCAAGCCCGAGCGTCTTCTGAAGGCTCTTGAGAGCCTTGTCCGGCTCGATGATGATCGATTCTGTCTCAGGCTGCCACCCATCGCCGCGGCTCGCCCGGTCGTCCAACTTCTCGATCGCGGTGATCTGATCGCGCAGCACCGCCGCCCGCTCAAACCGCAGTTCGCCGGAGGCGGCCTTCATCTCTTCCCGCATCACCCGAATCATCTGGCTCCGCTTGGTCCCCAAGAACTGAACGAACCGCTCGATGTCCTCGCGATAGGGCCCGATGCCGATCTTGTCGGCGCACGGCGCAGTGCACTGGTTGATGTTGTACAAAAGGCACGGCCGAAAGAAACGGTTCTTCTCGTCCCCCGCCACAATGTCGAGTTTGCACGTCCGAAACTTGAACACCCGCTGCAAAATCTGAACCGCCTCGCGCAGGGCCCCCGCGCTCGTGAACGGCCCGAAGATCCGGGCTCCCTTGAGTTCAGGGTCCGATGGGTTCCGCGTCACGAACACACGCGGGAAGTCCTCGTTCCGCGTGATCGCCAGATACGGAAAAGTCTTGTCGTCCGTCAGCCGCACGTTAAACCGCGGCTTGATGTCCTTGATCAACCGGTTCTCGGTGAGCAGAGCCTCCCACTCGGTCTCGCACACCAGATGCTCAAACGAATGCACTACGTCCAGCATCCCCTGCTTGCGAAAGCCCAGGTCCGCCGACGTCTGAAAGTAACTGGAAACCCGATCCGGCAGGTTCGCGGCTTTGCCGACATACACCACCACCCCGTGGTGGTCCTTCATCAGGTACACGCCGGGGGCCTTGGGCAGGCCTCGGGCCGATCCCAGCAAACGACGCATCCGATCGTCGTGCGGCTCGCAGCCCCACGTCGGAATCTCACCGCCCGGAATGGATGAATCGCCGGTCTCGGCCACTGCATCATTATAGATCGGGCCGCTACCGCGCTTCCCGCCGCGCCCCACCCGCACCCATCTTGATCCGGAACCACACAAACCCCGCTGCGCCACACACCGACACAGCCAGAGCCGTCCCGTACATCACCGCCCCCGCATTCCAACCCCATCCCCGCACCAACTCATACAAAAGCACGCTCACAAACGGTGCGATCATTCCTCGCACCCCGTTCAGCGTCACGTGCGTCGCCATGTACCGACTCGTTTCCGAGACCGGCGCAAAGTCGGTGTGGCCCAGATTCCACGCCAAACTGCCCCCCGCGAACCCAATCCCCAGGATCGATGCCCCCACGAAAATCAGCGGCAAAGATCCGACCGCCGCCGCCAGCGTGAACATCGCCGTCGCCGCCACAAACGCCCACGAATGGATCGACCGGAACTTCACAATGTGCGACCGGTCCAGCAACCGCGCCCACATCGGGATCGCGAAGATCTGCACAACCGCAGGGATCACACTCGTCGCCAAAATGCCCCCCAAGTATCCCACGCCAAACCGTTCCTTCAGCACGATCACCGTGATCGGCATCACCATGAGGTTGCCGAACCCGAGCACGAACATCCAAAGCATGAACTGCGCATACCCGGGGTCTTTCCGCAGCACCCGCCACACCACCAACGGTGCCTGCCACGGTGCCAGCGGCCGATCCTCACGCTCCGCCTTCAATAACTTCGCCTGCCGCCGCACCCGCAACCTTCCATAGGTCGCCACCGAGAACAACGACACCACACAACCAATCGTCACCAAAATGCGGAACGTCTCACGCGACGAATCCAACGCAAAGCCCAGCACGATCCCCATGATCGACACCACCACCACCTGCACCACCGACAACTTGCCGACAATCCCCGCTCGCGCCTCGCGCGGATAATTCGCCCGCCAAATGGTCGGTCGAATCGTCACAATCCCCGACCATCCCGCCCGCGCCAAAAACACCACCCCCGCCAGCAGCACAAGCCCGGTCGGCGTCTCCGGCAAAAAGGCGATCGTGGCCGCCAGCGCGATCACCATCACCTGCAGCCCGTTCACAAACCGCACCTTCGGCTTGCCGTGCGATAGCGGTCCCCACACAAACGACACAATGTTCGCCAGTTCCGCCGACGCACCCAGAAACGCCACCACCAGGTTCAAAGCCCCCGGAGCCACCAGCCCCTCAAACGTCTGCTTCGTGTACACCGCCACCGTGCCCGCCTCGATGCACGACAGCGTCACCGCGAAAAAAGCCGTGCTCGTCAACTCCAGCCCAAAACTCCGCCGCTGCATCCGCGGCAGGCTCGACGGCCGAACCCCGAAAACGCGCTCCGCCCCAGCCCCCCAAGGGCGTCAACAATGCTTGCAGGTGCGAACCTTGACACGTCCGCAAGCGTAGAGGTCGGTCCCGACATCCGTACACGTTCCAGCCATCCTTCTTGATCGCCGTACTCCTCACGCGACGCCTGCGGACGGTCGATAACTCCAGTTGAACCCCACTCCCCGCGGCGTCCCCGCCAAGCGAACGCCAGCAGAAAGCCCAAACATGCCCTCCACAACCCCCACCCACAACATCCGTCCGAGTGCCAAGTCTTCCAGCGACTATGTCTTGGGCACCGACACCGACGAATCCGTCCGCCTGGGCCTGCAACACCGCCTCTGGTCCGCCGCGACGCACCAATTGTGGGAACGCGCGGGCGTCCAACCCGGTCAGACAGTCCTCGATCTCGGATGCGGCCCCGGCCACGCCGCGATGGACCTCGCACAGATCATCGGCCCCAACGGCCGCGTCATCGCCATCGATGAATCCGCAACGTTCCTCAAACAACTCAACGACATGGCCGTCGCCCGCCGCTATCGCCAGGTCGAGCGCGTCCTGGGCGATGTGCAGGCACTCACCGAATGCCTCCCAGGTGAGGAAGGCGGCGTCGATCTCGCCTACGCCCGCTGGGTCTTCTGCTTCCTCGCCCAGCCCGAACGCGTGGTCGCAGGCCTCGCCAAACTCCTCAAGACCGGTGGCCGCGTCGCCGTTCAAGACTACTTCAACTACGAACGCTCAATGACCCTGGCCCCACGCAAAGAAGCCTTCAGCAAGGTCATCAACGCAGTCGCCGCCAGTTGGCGGGCCCGCGGCGGCGACACCGACATCATGGGCAAACTCCCCGCCATGTTCATCAAACACGGCTTCGTCATCGAGCACATGGACGTCGTCCAACGCATCGCCCGGCCCGGCAGCACCCTCTGGAACTGGCCCAACAGTTTCTGGCAGACCTTCACCCCCAAATTGGTCGAAAACCACTTCATCACCGCCGAAGACAAAGTCGCCTTCGATCAGGTGTGGGACGAAGCCTCAAAAGACCCGGCCACCTTCATCCAACTCCCGCCCGTTCACGAACTCGTCGTCCGCAAACTCTGATCAAACCGCTGAATGCCGCGGCCGAAGGTTCAGAAGCCGCCATCGGTGAAGTTTTCGCCTACCATCCCGCCCTTCTACCGGAGAGGTGTCCGAGCGGCTGAAGGAGCAGCATTGGAAATGCTGTGTAGGGGCAACTCTACCGGGGGTTCGAATCCCCCCCTCTCCGCTTTGCCTTCGCCCCGCGCCCTGCACAGGCAGGCCTGAATACGCGTTCGCCTCGGTCCACAGACCCGTTTTCACGGGCCCCGCTTGCGCCCTCAAATAGCCCCCTCAGACACCGCCCCCAAATACACTGAGTTCCACCCGGTAAAGCATCGCCCGTGATTCGTCGGCAATGAGCAGCGCCCGGTCATTCTCGAAGCAGATCGCCTCGCTGTCACTTTCTCCGTCCTTCATCCGGTACGCCACGCTCCGCACCGTTCCCGCAAAGAATGGTTCCGCGATTGTCGTCCGCTCGAAAAGCCAGATGCGGTCGTAAGTCAGCACCACCAACTTCAGCCCGTCCGGGCTGGCGTCTGCGCCCGTCGCCTTGCCACCGATGTCGAACGTCCCGACCGGCGTCAGCATGTTCACGACGCCCGCCTCCCTCGCCTCCAACCGGTACATCTTCGTGAACGTATCGGAACGGTGCTTGGTGAGGATGAACACATCGTCGCCGACCGTGAACAACGATTCGGCATCAAAGTTGAAATCGTCTCTGGCCGCCGGAAACGTCCGCTGGTCCGGATACCGGATCATCACCTTGGACGTAAACGTCGTGCGACCCTCAGTGGTCTCGGGTTCTTCAACAAAATAAAGCGCAAGGTCGCGCCGCGCGTTCGAGTTGTTCCCGAAGTCCGCGATGATGATCCGGCCCGAGCCGTCAATGGCGATCGCTTCCCAGTCGCAGTTGATCGCGCCCCCGATCAGCAAGCCGGGTATCTCCGAATACCGCTCCGACGGCACGATCGAGCCGTCCGCACGGATCGGATAAATCCTGGGCTCATCACCCGAATCGTTGTGCGTCCAGAACACCGTCGGATCGCGCCGGCTCCGCACAATCCCGGAGATCTCCTTGCGAGCCCCCGCGCCCAACTTCGCCACGGGTTCAAGCACGATCGCGGCAGGGTCCACCTCCCCCGCGCACCCCGCCAACACACACCCCGCGAGCAACGCAGAAAGCACAAGAACGGTTGGCAACAGACGGTCGCGTGTGAGGAGCATGCGCCAGAACATAAAGCCCCCAGCCATCCCGCGTCGGCCACCCCTGCAATCTGCACGAAAGTTTAACACCTCAGCGTCCGACCACCCGGTCCCACTGCAGGGCCGGCCCCGGGTCGGCCTTGTTCTCCTGAATGTGGTAATGCCCCAGCACGCCACTGAAGTTCCGGAACTCTTCCGGCGTCAGCGTCCGATTCAGAAGTTCCCCGCCCTCGCTGCGCGGATAGTCGCGCCGGATCTTCGGCAGCGCAGCGCAAAGGGCTTCCGTGAGTTTCTCCAACGATTCATACTGCTCCGGCGTGAAGTCATACATCGTGAGCGTGCGACCGCCCACATCGCCCGTCACCAGCCGCTCGGGATAGCCCACAAAGTCCGGGGTCCGCACACCCCCGTCCCCCCGGATCGCAGGGAGAGTGATCCGCGTTCGCCCAGAGCCGTCGTCACCATACCACTTCTCAAGCGGGCTTCCCGCAACCGCCGCATACGCCCCCATGTTCGCGATCTCAATGCCGACGCTCCGGTCATTCGCGATGGTCGCGTGCCACGCCCGCTCCTTGACGTCCATCGTCTGGTAGATCGTCCCATCGATATCCAGCAGAAAGTGGACCGACAGCCCGCGCGCATCGTGCAAAACGCGGAAGCACTCACGACTCGTCCCGCACACGTCGTAGTGAAGCACAAACTGGTCGATGCGTTCACGCAGGTCAGGCAGCGACCACCCGCCCCCGCGAACCCGCTCAAACTCGGCCTCAGAAAGCCCCGCCGCGCGGATGCCGTACCGCTGCGGTGTGGCAATCTTCTCCTTCGATTGCTCCCAGTTCATCGCGTCCTTCGGGACAAACCGCCGTTCGACCCGGTACGCGTCATAGCCACCTTCATCCAGCCACAGCACCACAGGGGCACCAGTGTGAAAGAAGTGGCCAGCAATGACAATCTCGTCGCCGGTGCGGGCGGCCGGCGACCCGGGCTTGGCCGTGCACGCGCCGAGAAAGATCGAAACAAACACCAGCAGTATGGGGCGCATAAGGGTTCAACCTGTCGAACAGAAGTCACGAAGAGGCGGAAGAGTCCATGATCGCATTCCAACGAACAACCTCATCGTAATGGGTGATCGGCCCCGAGTTCTCGATGGCTGCCACGCCGGTCGGTTGAAGTCGCCCCTTCGGTCGTCTAATCTCCCTTGTTGAGACACAGTCTCACTGTCGGCCCGAATGCGTCGGGCCCTTGGAGCGTCACCCAATGTCCGAACTCCGTTCCGCCGAGGTTGCCACCGTCGAATCCGCCCAAGATTCTCCGAAAACCGCCAAATGGGGCAAACGGCTGGGCTTCGCGGCGTTCATGTTCTTCCTCATCAAGGGGCTGGCATGGCTGATCGTGCCCACCGTCGTGGCCGTGGTCGCGACTCGCTAATGTGACCAACTGTCGTAACGACCGGTCGGGCAACACGCCCATGGAGACGAATCCCGTGGAACAGTCAAAGCACAAAAATATCGACCCCAAGGCAGGACCCCGCTGCCCGTTTGCCCACCTGATGACCCCGCCTAAATCCAGTCTGGCCGACACGCTGAAAGATCGCACCAAAGAAGCCCACGCGCGAGCCGAGAAGCACCCGATCCAAGGACGAATGGTCACCGGGAAGTGCACCCGGGCCGAATACGCAGGCTGGCTCGGGCAGATGTTGCCCGTGTGGAGCGCTGTCGATGCCGGTCTCGCCGCTTTGGCAAACCGCGATCCCCGCGCTGCATCCATGCTCAAGCCCTATCACGTCCACGCCGCTCGCATCGAAGCCGACCTCGCATTCCTCGGCGATTCTGGCGCAGCGCACGCGGCACTCCCCGCGACAATGCGTTTTGTGCAGATGGTGAATCAAGCCGCGGCAAGCCCCGCCGTCATCGGCGTGTGGTACGTGCTCGAAGGTTCCGCCAACGGTGGCCGGTACATCGCCAAAGCCCTCTCCCGCGGCTTGGAAATCGCCGGACCAGAAGGCCTCACGAGTTTCGACCCCCACGGCGAGCGCCAACGCGAGTTCTGGCAGGCCTGGCGCTCCGACGTGGACGCCCAAGACTTCTCCGAACCCGAGCGCACCGCGATCGTCGCCGCGGCGGACGCCACCTTCGATGCGGTCTATGACATGATGGAAGACCTCACCCCCGCGACCCAAACCTCCTGAACGCCAGCGTCGCCGGTCTGCCACCGTCCCCGGTCTGCCCGCATCGTCGGTCTTCCAGCGATGTTGGTCTGGTAACCTCCATTCCAACTCCTCCGCCCGCGCCACGCCCGCCATTGTGCCGATCAAACCCACATGGACTTTGACAACCCCGGCCTGCTGCTCTCAGGACTCATCATCGGATTGATGGGTACCGCCATATTCATCTACGGCAAAAAGCAGACAGACCTCCGGTGCCTGGCCATGGGCGTCACGATGTGCGTGTTCCCATATTTCGTGACGTCCCTCGTCGCCCTCTGGCTGATCGCCGCGGCCTGCATCGCCGCCCTCTACGCCTGGTGCAAATGGCTGTAAGCCAACGGCATCACAGCACACGCTCGGCCGCCAGTTCCGAGGCGAGGGCATCAGCGAGTTTCGTGTATTGCGCCGCCTTGTTGTAGAGTTGGGCAGAAATGCGTACGAATCGTTCGGGCTTGCCCGCAAGGCCCCAAATGGGGACCTGAATCCCGTGTTTGCGGATCAACGCATCCTGCAGCGCATCGTGGTAGCGCGTCGGCCGCGCCATGAGCCGGGCGTGCCGATCGGGTTCGTGCGAAGGCAGCACGAGCGTCGAGATGCTGCCGATCATGGAATCCGGGGCGGGCGGGGTGATTCCCAATCGCTCACACAGAATGCCGCGGCCCAGAAGGCAAAGGGCATGGTTGCGCTCCATCACTTCCGGCCAACCACCAGGAACCAGCGAGCCCATAAAATCGATGGCCGCTGGAATGGTGAGGAAGGGTGTGTAATCCTGCGTTCCCACGTACTCAAACTCGATGAGAAACTGGTCGCGGCCGGGCTTCGGCTTCTCGGCATTATTCGAGAGCACGAGCGGCCGCAATCCTCTCCGCAGGTCCGGCCTGACATACAAAAACGCCGAACCCTTGGGTGAACAGATCCACTTGTGGCAATTGGCCGTGTAATACGACGGATTGAGCGCAGAGAGGTTCAACGGCACCATGCCAGGAGCGTGCGCCCCATCGATCAGGGTCCGCACGCCGCGGGCTTCCAACGCGGGCACGAGCGTTTCAACCGGCAGCACCAAACCCGTGGGGCTGGTGACGTGGCTGATGAGTGCCAACCGGGTCCGATCGGTGATCTGGGAGAGGATGGCGGCCGCCGCTTCATCCGGCGTGCGGATGGGGAAGGGAATCTCGACGTTGATGACGGCCGCGCTGCACCGCGCCGCTGCGCGTCGAAGGTTGTTCTGGCACGCCGGATACTCGTGCGAGTTGATGATGATCTCATCGCCGGGCCGCAGATAGCCGGATGTCGCGAGGTGTTCGACCACTGTGGTCACGCCAAAGGTGGCGTTGGGCACCGGCGCAATCGAATCCCACTCGCACTGAACGAACGCCGCCAGAGCCCGCCGGGCACGGTCGGCCAGCGATTCGAAGTCCTCCACAAAGAACCGAATGAGTTCACGCTCCATCCGCTCGCGCAGGGCCGACTGCGCAGCCAGCACCGTCGCGGGTGTGCCGCCGTACGAGCCGTGATTCAGATACGTGACCGCAGGATCGTGGAGCCAGTGCTGAGCGAGCGTCATGCTGCGAGGATAACCCCGCCGCGCGGTCCTGAGCCGTGAGCCTTGGGTCCCAGACGTCTTACGTCTTCAGCCCGAAGGGCTGGCCGTCAGTAGCCGGGGGTGGAGGCGGCTTTGCGCCGACACCCCCGGAGAGTTCCTTTCCTCTTTCCGCAGCCTGAAAGGCTGCTCGTTGCTCCCGTTATCGAACGGCGTCCACGCTCACCAAACTCCTCATTCACGCGACGTGCCGACGATGAACCGGACGGCTCTGATCCCCGAGGCGATTGAGTCGGACGGCTATGAGGCCGTGGGCGGAATCTGCTGTGGCAAGGAGTCGCCGCGAACACGCGACGCTCCATTGTGGCTCCAGCCCGCGGCCCCGCCAAGGACGAACGCGAAACCGCTCCCCGCTCACCGCTGAACCGAGGGCGTGGTCCTCTGCCCTCATGAGGGTTCCGGAACGAAGCCCCTGCATCGCATCCCGCCGCCAACTTGCTTTAGCCGCCTCCACCCGTCCCCATGTTCACCAAAGACTGCGCCCGCTCACCCCGCGCGGCGGAGCGCTCCGCCGTCATCTGTTGCGTGCAACACTGCAAGACCCCCGCGCCCGCGGTACGATCCGTCTCAGATTGCCCGCCGTGCTCGCGTTTGCCGGTGCGGTGTCCGAACACCGTGGAGCCTCGTTCATGCAGATGTTGCTCGCCGTGATGCTCTGCCTCCTCGCCGCGTTCGGCACCAATGCTCCCGCCGCCGCGTCCGCGCCGTACGGCCCAGCCGCGGCCGAGCCCATCGTCTTCAAAACGCTGCTCATCGTGAAGCGCAAAACCCGCATCGACCAAAGTCCGTTCATGCCGGTCCAAGCCGACATGACCGATGAGGATGTGCAAGCGGTGACGGAGGCCTTTGAGGAACACACCGCGCACTGGGTGAACACACTCACAGAAGGCCGTGTGCAATGGGAGGGCAAGGTGGTCGTGTCGGAGTTGCCCTTGAAGACGGTCAACGGCGACAAGACCTGCGCGGCATGCGGGCCCTCGAACTATGCCGAAGAATTGACCCGGCTTGCCCCCGTGGGGAAGTACGACGGCGTCTTCATCTACTTCAAGCACATCGACGGTCGCACCGGCTACACCCTGCCGCGCGCCTTCGGGCTTACGGTCGGTCCAAATCCGGACGCCAACCACGCAGGGCAGACCTGTATCAACTGGGCACCGGCATCGCTATGGACTCGCGATTCCGAAACCACCGAGATCATCCTGCACGAGTGGCTCCACCAGTTGGAGGCCTTCTACGGAGACCGCGGCGTGCGCTTGCCGCGCGGCGGCCTGCACGGCAATGTGGCCCACGACTACAAGTACAACGGCGGCTGGAAAGACTGGTACCGTGACTTCTTGAACGGGACGATCAAGGAAGAGGCCGATGCGGTCGGACTCGGTGAGCGGGCCTGGCGACTTGGGACCATCCGGGCGGCTGCGCCGAAGGGGCCGCACACAAAAGCCAAGGCAGCCGCGGCCAAACCGTCCGGATACGCGCAAGCGTTTCCAAAGTACCTCTTGCCCCACTTCGCGAGCAGGCCGGTGGGGGCAAGGCCGGTGGCGGAGAATCTTCTGAAGGATGCAGGATTCGAGCACGGATTGGACGGACGTTGGGAGTTGACAACCTTCCGAACCGACAACGCTCGGCCGATGTCGATGGATCCGGAGGTGCAACGCAACGGTCGTGCGAGCCTTCGGCTTTCCGCTGAGAAGCAGGATGACATCCGGTGTCGCTACACAATCCCGGTAGAGCCGTACTCGAACTACCTCTTGAGCGGTTGGGTGCGCACGGAGGATGTGCGCATCGAGGAGGCGGGTGGAAAGGTCGGGGCGAACCTCGCGGTTTCAACCGGCGAGCACAGCCTCTCAATCGACGGGACGCAAGAGTGGTCCTATGTGGTCGTGATGTTCTACTCGGCAAGTCAGACGGAAGTCGAGGTGATAGCAAGGCTCGGCGGCCACGGCAGCACGACCACGGGCACCGCGTGGTTCGACGACCTGCGGGCGATGAAGTTGACAGGGAAGGAATGACACTGACGTGAGCCATCCCAAATTGTGCTGACACAGACCGACCCGCTCACTCGTGCCGAAGGCATGAAAGAAAGATATCAAGATTCTCGGCGAGCCAGTATGTGCGCTTCATTCCTTCACTATCCAGCTCATCGGCGATGTCGATGGACACAGAACGCTTGCCGTGAATGACTCAACCGGCCTTCAAGCCTTTCCGACTTCCGACTTCGGATTCTCGACTCAGGACTGAGGACTGTCTCCCCAACTCGTCCCCTCCTCAAAATTCCCCTTGCATCTTCGCGGCAGCCGAGTACACTACCCGAACAAACCCCTCTTTGCCATCCCAAAAGTCCACTTCACCGAACCAATCCGCAGTGTCCCACGCTGCGCAACCTTGGCAGGTAGGTCCAATAACACTCCAAAAACGTCGCAACACGGGTGCGCACACTTTCTCAGACATCTGCGCACCTTGCCCATTTCCCAAGCAGAAAACACCCCAAAACCAAGGTGCGCAAAGGTATCCCCCAAGTTGCGCACCTTGCCCCGCCTGCGCACCTTGCCACGGTCCCCGACCCCGGCCCTTCTCAAATTTCAGATCTCAAATCCCGGTCGCCCCGCAGCGCGCCCGACGAGTCAGGACTGAAGACTGAAGACTCTGCCGCCTAATCTCGCCCGTTGCCCGAACCCGAACAACCAATAACCTTGCTCACCCCTGTTTCTGCCCTCCCCGGCCTGACCGCCCGTCAGGCCGCCGCCTTTGTTGCCCTCGGGCTTCCGAACGTTGGCCATCTCATCGCCCACATCCCGCTAAGGCACGAAAAGCACGAGGCCGAGGCGGCCATCGCCGATCTTTCTCCCGGCCACATCATTTCCACTCGCGGCGAAATCACCGCGACCCGCCTCACTCGCACAGGCCCCAAGTCGCGCTTCAACGCGGCATTGCTCGATTCAACCGGCCGCATCGACCTCGTCTGGTTCAACCAGCCCTGGCTTCGCGACAAACTGCAACCCGG
>Ga0105049_10001574_pt1 | contig 26918 bp, 22 predicted proteins | sample MAT06_FD_78087 | JGI IMG/M metagenome (GOLD analysis project Ga0105049, IMG submission 78087) | Freshwater microbial communities from Lake Fryxell liftoff mats and glacier meltwater in Antarctica - MAT-06 | ecosystem: Environmental > Aquatic > Freshwater > Ice > Liftoff microbial mat | place... | reverse complement strand
GGGCGGTGCGGTTTCCGGCGCGCGGCGATGGCGGCTTCAAAAAAGCCGCGAAGGAAGAGGACGGGACGCGGCAGAGCAAGCTGGATTTGTAGGGGGGGAGTCGGGGTATACCCCGACCTACGCAGCAGCGCCTTACCGCCGGACCGCTGCACCCGGTGGCGGGGCAAGGCCGGCCTGCGAATGGTTGGCATAGGTATCCCAGGTCGGCGCGTAATCTTCCGCCTGATTGCCCCAGACCGTCCAGCCCAGCCGGGGGCCGCGCGCGAACATCTCCAGCCGGGGGCCGCCCGAGCACCCTTCGATCAGGGCATATTGTTCATCGGGCTTGCGGCTGTGTTCGCGTTTCCGGGTCGAGATGAGGTTTTCCTGGGTCCGCCCCTGCTTCAGCGTGCGGGCGTTCTTGCCACGCACACCGAACAGCAAAACCTCGGTCACGTTGCGGAAATAGAACCCGACGCCCCGGCGATCCGGGCCACCGTCCTTGCGGATTTTATACCAGATGATGTTGCTTTTGTAGCTGAAGCCCCACCGCGCCATCACCTTCAGCCCTTCGGGCAGCAAGGCATTGGGAACCCACAGGTAAAGATGCGCGGTTTCGGCGGCGATCCCTGCGACCGGCAGATCGCATATTTCCGGCAGGGTCATCGTCGGGTAGCGCAACAGCCTTTTGTGTTCGGGGGCCATCTTGCCGGTGCGGTTCTGGAACTGCCACGGCGGGTCAGCCAGAATGGTGGCGAACCTGGTTTGCCCGGCATTGGCCAGCAAGTCGTCGGCCGCACCATTCATCCGTCGTCCTCCGTCAGCAGGGCCCTGGTGATCGCGAACACCGGAAGTGGGCAACCCGCACCGCCACCGCCCTCGATCCGGGGCAACTGCTTTGACATATGCGTGGTGGAGTTGCCATCGGACGAGCCTCGCCCCAGATGGTTGAAGATGTCTTGCAGTTGGTCTGACCGGGTGCTGATGATCCCGACAGAGACGGCGCGCAGGTCGAACAGCAGGCGGAAATTATTCAGATCGCGGTCGTAGAACGGGTCTTTGTTGTTCCATTCAATCTCCAGCGCAATGGCATTCTTTAAGCAGTCGATCTTGTGGGTGGGCGAGTTCAGTCTTGCCCCGTCAACCTCGATGGCGGTTTGAAACTGCTGTTCGATCCAGCCGCGTTTGGCCAGAAAACCGTCGATACAGGCCGACAGTTTCGACTTGTTGCCTCCTGCGGTCGTCAGCCAGGATTTCTGCAACCGAAAGGCGGTCAGGAGGTCAAGCAGATCCTGCCATTCCGAGGGAAAATCCTGTGACAGGATGGCGCTGGCGTGCTTCCATTCATGGCATTCGTAGTGATCCCGGATGAATGGAGGCAGGCGAGTTCTCAACATATGGTAGCTCCGTCACGGCACCTTAAGCATATCTATGGGTGCGGCCGAAAGCAAGGCGGGGCGGTTGGTGGAAGAAGCAGGCATCGGGCAAGATTTTTGAGGGGGCGGCGGGGTCAGCTCGCCCTACGCCAGATGCCCCAGCAGCGCCTGATGCAGCGCGGGCGGGGCGGTCATTACCCCCGCCACCTGCGGCCGTTCCCGGTTGAAGGCCAGCGCCGCCCCGTGCCGGTCGCTCACCACTGCCCCGGCCCGTTGCGCGATCAGCATACCGGCCGCCACATCCCATTCCCAGGTGTCGCGGAGCGTCAGCATCGTGTCGAAAGAGCCGTCGGCCACCAGGCAGAGCCGGTAGGCGAGGCTGGCGCGAAAGGCGCGTTTGACCGGCGGCGGGATGCGCCAATGCTCAGGCGCCAGTGCCGGGCGGGAGGCAAGAAGTGTGGCGCCGTCCAGCGCCGCGCGGGTGGAGCAATGGATCGGGTGGCCGTTCCTGAGCGCCGGCCCGTCGGCGGTGGCGGCATACAGCAGATCAAGCACGGGCAGATAGACCACCGCTGCCGTTACCAGCCCCTGATCGGCGACGGCCAGCGAAACGGCGAAATGCTCCTCGCCCGCCATGAAGGCGCGGGTGCCATCGATCGGATCGAGGATGAAGCAGTGCGTCTGCAGCAGTCGGGCGGGGCCATCCGGCGTTTCCTCCGACAGCCAGCCATAGGCGGGGCGGGCTTTGGACAGGGCCGCCAGCAGCAGGTCATTCACCGCGATATCCGCCTCGGTCACCGGGCCGGTGCCATCGGGTTTTTCCCATGATTTCGGTATCTTGCGCCAGTAGCGCAGTGCCAGTTTGCCCGCCGCCAGCACCGCCTCGGTCAACAGGGCGGCGTCACTCTCCGGCAAGGGTCAGCCCCTCGACCAACAGTGACGGCACCACGGTGGACAGATGCGCCCGCGCGTCATTGGCAGGCACAATCCCCGCCAGCATCGCGCGCAGGTTCCCCGCCACAGTGCATTCATTGACCGGATATGCAATCGCGCCATTTTCCACCCAGAACCCCGAGGCGCCGCGCGAATAATCGCCCGTGGTCGGGTTGATCGACGCCCCGATCATCGCGGTGATCAGCAGGCCGGTCCCCATCTCGCGCAGCAACTCGTCGCGGTTGCGGCTGCCCTGGGTCAGGGCGATGTTGGTGGTGGCAGGCGAGGGCGGCGACCCGGGGCCACGGCTGGCGTTGCCGGTAGAGGCCAGCCCAAGTTTGCGCGCCGATGCCAGATCAAGCACCCAGCTTGCCAGGATGCCATCGGCCACCAGATCCCGCACCTGCACAGGCAGCCCTTCGGCATCAAAGGGCCGGGAGCCGGTGGCACGCGGGCGCAGCGGGTTTTCGGTCACCGAAAGGCCGCGCGGCAGCACCTGTTGCCCCATGGCGTCGCGCAGCCATGACGAGCCGCGCGCAATCGCAGCACCATTGATCGCCCCCAGCAGATGGCCGATCAGCGACGAAGCCACCCGTTCGTCAAACAGCACCGGATAGGCCCCGGTTTTCGGCTTGCGTGCCCCGGCGCGGGCCAGCGTGCGCTCGGCCGCAAGCCGCCCCACTTCAGCGGCGGAAATCAGGTCGGATTGCCAGGTGCGGTGGTCACCGTAATAATCCCGCTCCATCCCGGTGCCGGTGCCGGTGATCGCCACACAGGAAATCGCGCGCGAGGTGCGTTCATAGCCGCCATCAAAGCCGTTGGAGGCGGCGATATGGACCGAACGGCGGCCATAACCGGCGGAGGCGCTGTCGACCATCGCAATGCCCTTCACCGCCAGCGCCGCCGCTTCAGCCTCACGCGCATCCTGTTCCAGTGCAGCAGCGCTTGGTTCTGCAGCCGGGTCAGCCAGATCCAGCGCCGCCAGATCCCAGCCCTGCGCCAGTTGATCAGCGCGGGCCAGCCCGATGGTCGGATCAACCGGCGCTTCGCGGGCCATCGCCACCGCGCGTTCGGCCATGGTGGCGATGGTGGCGGCGCTGAGGTCGGACGCGGAAACGCAGGCCTGCCGCTGCCCCACCATCACCCGCAGGCCAATCTCGGTGCCTTCCGAGCGTTCCGCCTGCTCCAGCCGCCCGCCACGCACGTCGATCGACAGCGAGGTGCCCTCCACCGCCATGGCATCGGCGGCATCGGCACCGGCTTTGCGGGCTGCGGCGAGCAGGGCTTGGGTCAGCGAAGCGAGCGATTGTTGCATGGTGGCACCTTTGGTCAGGCCCTTTGCACCTAGCCGTTGAACAGCGGTGCCGCAAGCCGGGTTGCCCGAAATTGCGGCCAAGCCCCGCTCAATCCTAGCGGAGATTTTCGCGCGGCAGGCCAAGGGCGTCACGGGCGCGATCCATCATGGACTGGATCAGGGCGGTCCTGGCCTTGGTGTATCCCTCGGTGTCGTCGGGGAATTCGCGGGCAAGGCGGGCCTTCAGCGCGCCACAGGCCGCCGAATCCGCCGGGTCTGCCGCAGACGGTCACGCAGCAGCGGTTCCTCGCGGGGTGGCCATTCCGGCAGACTTTCCCGACAGTTCCAGAAAATCCTGCCCCGGTCGAGCGGCGCGCGACTTCGGCTTGCATCGGCGCGTTGCTTGCCCTATACCCCCCTCACACCGCGTTCCGGCCTCCACCCCCGGACCACCGATCTGATCGAACGGGCCGTGTGCCCGTTTTTTGTTTTTTGGGGCCAAGCGACCCACCCGCCCGGAGACTGATGTGAGTGACCTGATCGCCAAGACCGCCATTGACCGCCGCCTGGCGGAGATTGTTCAGCCCGTGATCGAGGGGCTGGGGTTCGAACTGGTGCGCATCCGGCTGATGGGCGGCAAGATCCACACCTTGCAGATCATGGCGGACCGGCCCGAAGGCGGCATTGTGGTTGAGGATTGTGCCACGATTTCAACGGCGGTTTCGGCGGTGCTGGATGTCGAGGACCCGCTGGAAGATGAATATGTGCTGGAGGTATCCTCACCCGGGATCGACCGCCCGCTGACCCGGCTGAAGGATTTCGACATGTGGCAGGGCTATGAGGCCCGGATTGAGACCACCGAACTGATCGACGGCCGCCGCCGCTTCAAGGGCACGCTGGCCGGGATCGAAGGCGATGAGGTGCTGATCGAGATCGAGGATCAGGGCGATGTTGTCACCATCGGGTTGCAGTTCGACTGGCTGTCGGACGCCAAGCTGATTCTCACCGATGATCTGATCGCCGAAATGCTGCGCCAGCGCAAAGCCGCCGGCACCCTCAACGAAGACGAGTTTGACGAGATTGAAACCGATGAGGGCGGCGCTTCTGACGAAGACGATGCCCCACCTGCAACCAGACACTGAAACCCGGAGATACCGATGGCCATTACCTCTGCCAACCAGCTTGAACTGCTGCAAACCGCCGAAGCGGTGGCGCGTGAAAAGATGATCGAGCCGGAACTGGTGATCCAGGCGATGGAAGAAAGCCTCGCCCGGGCCGCCAAGTCGCGCTACGGGGCAGAGCTGGATATCCGCGTCAAGATCGACCGCAAGACCGGTCGCGCCGCCTTTACCCGCATCCGCACCGTGGTGGCCGATGACGGGGTGGAGAATTATCAGGCGCAGATGACGGTGGCCGAGGTCACCAAGCTGAAACTGCTGGAAGATCCCAAGATCGGCGATGAAATCATTGACGAAGTGCCGCCGGTCGAACTGGGCCGCATCGCCGCGCAATCGGCCAAGCAGGTGATCCTGCAAAAGGTCCGCGAAGCCGAGCGTGACCGCCAGTTCGAAGAGTTTCAGGACCGCAAGGGCACCATCATCAACGGTCAGGTCAAGCGCGAGGAATACGGCAATATCATCGTCGATATCGGCCGTGGCGAAGCGATTCTGCGCCGCAATGAAAAGATCGGGCGCGAATCCTACCGCCCGAACGACCGTATCCGCGCTTATATCAAGGATGTGCGGCGTGAACCACGCGGGCCGCAGGTGTTCCTGTCGCGCACCGACCCGCAATTCATGGCCGAACTGTTCAAGATGGAAGTGCCCGAGATCTATGATGGTATCATCGAGATCAAGGCGGTGGCGCGCGATCCGGGGTCACGTGCAAAGATCGCGGTGATTTCCTATGACAATTCGATTGATCCGGTGGGTGCCTGCGTCGGTATGCGCGGATCGCGGGTGCAGGCGGTGGTCAACGAACTGCAGGGCGAAAAGATCGACATCATCCCGTGGAATCAGGATCAGGCGACGTTTCTGGTGAACGCGCTGCAGCCTGCCGAGGTTTCCAAGGTGGTGATTGACGAGGATGGCGGGCGTATCGAGGTCGTGGTGCCGGATGAGCAGCTTTCGCTGGCTATCGGCCGGCGCGGGCAAAACGTGCGCCTGGCCAGCCAGTTGACCGGCCTTGATATCGACATCATGACCGAAACGCAGGAATCCGAGCGGCGGCAGGCCGAATTTGCCGAACGCACCCAGTTGTTCGTTGACGCGCTGGATGTGGATGAGGTGCTGGCGCAGTTGCTGGTGGCCGAAGGCTTCACCAATCTGGAAGAGGTGGCTTACGTCGATATCGACGAATTGCTGAACATCGACGGGTTTGACGAAGGCACCGCAGCCGAACTGCAGGCCCGTGCCCGCGACCAGTTGGAAGCCGCAAACCAGAAGGCTTTGGCCAATGCCCGCGCGCTGGGGGTCGAAGACAGCCTGATCGAGTTTGAAGGGCTGACACCGCAGATGATCGAGGCGCTGGCGAATGATGGGGTGAAAACCCTGGAAGATTTCGCCACCTGCGCCGACTGGGAACTGGCCGGTGGCTGGACCACGGTGGGCGGTGCCCGGGTGAAAGACGAAGGCGTGCTGGAGAAATTCGACATGAGCCTGGAGGAGGCGCAGCATCTGGTGATGACGGCGCGGGTGTTGCTGGGCTGGGTCGATCCGTCCGAATTGCCCGGCCATGTCGAAGAAGAAGCCGAAGGCGATGAAGCGCCGACCGGGGAGGCCGAAGCCTGATCGAAGATCCCGCCCAGATGACCCGAGGGGGCCGCGCCAAGGACCGCACCGAGCCGGAGCGGCGCTGCATCGCCACCGGTGACGTGCGGGGCAAGCATGGCCTGATCCGGTTTGTGGTCGGCCCCGATGGCATGGTGGTGCCCGATCTGGCCGAAAAGCTGCCCGGGCGTGGCATGTGGGTTGAAGCTACCAACAAGTCGATCACCAGGGCGGCGACCAGGGGCCTGTTTGCCCGCGCCGCCGGGCAGCCGGTGCAGGTGCCTACCGAACTGGCCGCCACGGTTGAAGCGCTGCTGGTGAAGCGAGTCGTGGAACTGGTCAGCCTGGCCCGCAAGGCCGGGGCTGCGGTGGCGGGATATGAAAAGGTCAGGGACTGGCTGGTCAAGGGTCAGGCAGTCCTGTTGATACAGGCATCTGACGGATCGGAACGCGGCAAAGGCAAATTGCACGCGCCGACCGGCGAACCGGGTGGAAAATCGACCTTTATCGGTTGTTTGACCGCTGCCGAATTGGGTTTGGCTTTTGGCCGCGAACATGTGATACATGGCGCGCTTGCGGCTGGCGGACTCACCCAACGTGTTGTAGAGGAAGCCGCAAGGCTCGCCGGATTGCGCGGGCATACTGGCGACCTGGTCGCCGTGAAGGATACGAAAGACGCATGAACGATACAGACGGTAAGAAACCCCTCGGTCTCCGGGGTGGGGCGACGCCCGGTCAGGTGAAGCAGAGCTTCAGCCACGGCCGGACGAAAAGCGTTGTGGTGGAAACCAAGCGCAAACGTGTTGTCGTCTCGAAGCCGGGTGCCCCGGCAGCGACCAGTTCTGCACCGGCCAGCCATCTGGGTGATCCGTCCAAGCGACCCGCCGGGATCAGCGACAGCGAGATGGAGCGCCGGCTCAGGGCGGTTCAGGCTGCCCGGTCACGCGAACATGCCGATGCCGCCCAACGTCTTGCCGATGAAAAGCAGCGCGAGGACGACCGCCAGCGCAAACGCGATGAAAATGAAGCGCGCGAACGTGAAGCCCGCGAAGCCGAAGCCGCCATCCGCGCCAAGGCCGAAGAGGAAGAGCGTGCCAAGCGCGAGGCCGAAGCTGCGGCCCGCCGTGCCGCTGCCCCTGCTTCGGAAACGCGGGCCGAACCCCGCAGCACAGCACCGCGCGCCGAACCGCGACCCCGCCCGGGTGCCGGTGCCGCCCCTGCCGCTGCCCCCGCCGACCCCCCGGCGCAGCGCGGCCTGTCCAAACCCGCAGCCGGCCCGCGCAAGACCGATCGCGAACGCGATGACCGCAGCGTTGGCGACCGTGACGCCAAGGCCAAGGCCAAGACCGAAGATGCCCGCCGCACCGGCAAGCTGACGCTGACCGAGGCGCTGGCCGGCGACAGTGGCCGTGTCCGCTCGATGGCGGCGATGAAACGCAAGCAGGAACGCGCCCGCCAAAAGGCGCTTGGCCTGAACATGACGCGCGAAAAGATGGTGCGCGACGTGCAGTTGCCCGAAACCATCGTGGTGCAGGAACTGGCCAACCGGATGGCCGAACGCGCCGCTGATGTGGTGAAAAGCCTGATGAAAATGGGCGTGATGGCCACGATGAACCAGGCCATCGACGCTGATACCGCCGAACTGGTCATCGGGGAATTCGGCCACCGTGCGGTGCGGGTTTCCGATGCCGACGTGGAACAGGTGATTGACTCCGTACAGGACGATGACGCCAATCTGGTGACACGCCCGCCGATCGTCACGATCATGGGCCATGTTGACCACGGCAAGACCAGCCTGCTGGATGCGATCCGCAAGACCAATGTGGTGACGGGCGAGGCCGGCGGCATCACCCAGCATATCGGTGCCTATCAGGTAACGACCGAAGGCGGCCACAAGCTGACCTTCCTTGATACCCCCGGCCACGCGGCCTTTACCTCGATGCGGGCCCGTGGCGCGCAGGTGACGGATATCGTGATACTGGTGGTGGCGGCAGATGATGCGGTGATGCCGCAGACCATCGAAGCCATCGCCCATGCCAAGGCGGCCAAGGTGCCGATGATCGTGGCGATCAACAAGATCGACAAGCCGTCGGCCAACCCGACCAAGGTCCGCACCGATCTGCTGCAGCATGAGGTTGTGGTGGAAAAGATGTCCGGCGACGTGCTGGATGTGGAGGTTTCCGCCAAGACCGGGCTGGGCCTTGACGAATTGCTGGAAAACATCGCGCTGCAGGCCGAACTGCTGAACCTGCGCGCCAACCCGAACCGTGCCGCGATGGGTGCGGTGATTGAAGCCAAACTGGATGTCGGCCGCGGCCCGGTTGCCACGGTTCTGATCCAGCACGGCACCCTGCGCCCCGGCGATATCTTTGTGGCCGGTGAGGTCTGGGGCAAGGTTCGCGCCCTGATCAACGACAAGGGCGAGCGGGTGAAAGAAGCCGGGCCATCGGTACCGGTCGAGGTGCTGGGGCTGAATGGCACACCGCAAGCCGGTGACGTGCTGAACGTGGTGGAAACCGAAGCGCAGGCGCGTGAGATCGTGTCCTACCGCGAGCAGACCACCAAGAACAAGCGCGCCGCCGTTGGGGCCGCTACCACGATGGAACAGCTGATGGCCAAGGCCAAGGCGGATCTGAGCGTGACGGAACTGCCTTTGGTGGTGAAAGCCGATGTGCAGGGCTCTGCCGAGGCGATCGTTCAGGCGCTGGAAAAGATCGGGAACGACGAGGTTCGGGTCCGGGTGCTGCATTCCGGGGTTGGTGCGATCACCGAATCCGATGTCAGTCTGGCCGAAGCCTCAGGTGCGCCGGTGATCGGCTTCAACGTGCGGGCCAATGCCCCTGCGCGCACCTCTGCCAACCAGAAAGGCGTGGAGATCCGTTATTATTCGGTGATCTACGATCTGGTTGACGATGTGAAGGCTGCCGCTTCCGGCCTGCTGAAAGCCGAGATCCGCGAAAAGTTCATCGGCTATGCCACGATCAAGGAAGTGTTCAAGGTATCCACCATCGGCAACGTGGCGGGCTGTCTGGTCACCGAAGGGGTGGCGCGCCGCTCGGCCGGGGTGCGGCTGCTGCGCGATCAGGTTGTGGTGCACGAAGGCACGCTGAAAACCCTGAAACGCTTCAAGGACGAGGTCAAGGAAGTGATCTCGGGCCAGGAATGCGGCATGGCGTTCGAGAATTACGAGGATATCCGCCAGGGCGATGTTATCGAGATCTTCGAGCGCGAGTCGGTGGAACGCAAGCTGGCCTGATCTGGGGGATCGTGGCACCGGGCCGGCGCTGCGGTTCACGGCCAGAACTGGATAAGCATTTTCAGACCGGGATTGCCGCCTGATCGGAGTTTTGCAAACTCCGGAACGAAACCTGCACAGGTTTCGGGGCGATTTCTGCAAAGAAATCGATTTGGGCGGCGGTCGGGCGGGAAAGCCCATCCTGTGTTGGGTACCTTGCGACTTGCCGTGATCAGCGGGTCAGCCGGATGTTTGCGACCTGCAAAAAAAAACAGTCCGAAGCCCGTGCGGGCTCCGGACTGTTTTCAACCGTTTCCCGAACAGCACTGGCCAAGAAAACTGGCCTGGGATCGCCCCTGTGCGCCCGGGGAAACCGGGCCCGTGAGTGGTAGCTTCAGGCCGCCCGGGTCTTGACCGGAAAGCCGATGTAGGTTTTTTCATCAACGCGGACCATTATCTTGCCGTCGTCAAGCTGTCGGATGAAGGTTCCCTGAACGGAAACGCAACTTCCCAATGTGATTGTTCTCAGCATAGAACCAGTTTCTCCCCAAAACACCGGTTGATGAGACGTTAAGATCAATCCATTAACAAAGCACTGAAAATCTGGGCACAGTTTGCGGAAATGTGTCTTTATTTTGTTGGTTTTGTGTCTTGCCGCCGATAACACGTGGCGTAACAGGCCAAAATTGGCCGAGCAAGCCGCGAATCGATAGAAAATTCACGCGTCTGCTACAGCCAATCGCGCAGAATCGGTATCAACGGCAGGTCTGCCGGAGGCATCGGATAGCTGCGCAGATCACCCGACCGCACCCATTTGAGCACCTGCGCCTCGCGCGGTTGCACCGTGCCCTGCCAGCGGCGGCAGGCAAACAGGGGCATCAGCAGGTGAAAATCGGGATAGGCGTGGCTGGCAAAGGTCAGGGGGGCCAGGCACGAGGCCCAGGTTTCGATCCCCAGTTCCTCGTGCAATTCACGGATCAGCGCCGCCTCGGGTGTCTCGCCCGCCTCGATCTTGCCGCCGGGAAATTCCCACAGGCCCGCCATCGACTTGCCCTGCGGTCGCTGGGCCAGCAGCACCCGCCCGTCGGCATCGATCAGCGCCACGGCGGCAACCAGAACAATGGTCACGACCGATAGTCGGCGTTGATCTCGATATAACGGTGGGTAAGATCACAGGTCCAGATGGTGGCGGCCCCCTGGCCAAGGCCAAGATCGACCGCCACCAACAACTCTGCCCCCTTCATATGGGCAGCGCCGTCTTCTTCGCGATAGGTCGGCGACACCCAGCCCTTTTCCGCCACCAGCACCGAACCGAATCGGATCGACAAGAGGTCGCGGTCGGCCTTGGCCCCGGATTTTCCCACCGCCATCACGATGCGTCCCCAGTTCGGGTCTTCGCCGGCAATCGCGGTTTTCACCAGCGGCGAATTGGCGATGGCCAACGCGACTTTGCGGGCATCGGCGGCGCTGTCGGCACCGGTCACCCGCACTTCGACGAACTTGGTCGCGCCTTCGCCATCGCGCACCACCTGATGCGCCAGATCCAGCATCACGCTGCCTAGCGCCGCCTCAAACACCTTTGTCGCCTTGGCGCGCAGATCGGCAATCGCCGGGGCACGGCTTTTGCCGGTTGCCGCCATCAGCAGGGTGTCGGAGGTCGAGGTGTCGCTGTCCACCGTGATGCAGTTGAAGGTCTGGTCGGTCAGCCGTACCAGCAGCTTTTGCAACACCGGCTGCGTCACTGCCGCATCGGTGAAGATATAGACCAGCATGGTTGCCATATCGGGGGCCACCATGCCGGAGCCTTTGGCGATACCGGCGATCTGCACCCGTTCGCCGTCTATTTCCAGCTCGGCAAAAGCGCCTTTGGCAAAGGTGTCGGTGGTCATGATCGCCTGGGCCGCAGCGGCAATCCCGCCCTCTGACAGCCCGGCTTTCAAAGCGGCCATCTGCACCGTGATCCGTTCAAACGGCAGCGGTTGGCCGATGACGCCGGTGGAGGAGGAAAACACCCGCGCTTGCGGAATGTTCAGTTCGCTGGCAACTGCGGAGGTGATCGCCTGCACCGCCGCAACGCCGCCGGCACCCGTAAAGGCGTTGGAATTGCCGGAATTGACGATGATCGCCGCACCTGCCGTCGTCTGCGCCCCGGCAGCCAGCTTGGCCTCGCAATCCAGCACCGGGGCGGCGCGGGTCGAAGATCGGGTAAAACACCCGGCAATCGTGGTGCCGGGGCACAGATCTGCCAGCATCAGGTCGGTGCGGCCGGCATATTTCACCCCGGCGGCAACGGAGGCGAAGCGCACGCCCTCGATAACCGGCAGGCGGGGAAAGCCGCCGCGCGGGGCCAGAGGCGACACCGGTTTGAGCCTGGCGGGGGCGCGTTTCGCCGCCTTGACCTTTTTATCCTTGGGAGCCTTGGCCCCCGCCTTGTCCTTGGCCTTTTTCGCCACGATCACACCTGTGCGTTTCAGTTCGCCAACAGCGTTGCATCGCGCAGCACCGACGGGTCAATCCCCTCGTCGCTGCGGCTGACCGCCGAGGCATCGGTCAGTTCGGCAATCCGCGCTTCAAGCGTTGCTTGCCGGATACCCGCCGCCAGTTCCTCACGCACCGACTCCATCGTTGGCGCGGTGGCAGAGCGGGTGTCGATCAGCTTGACCAGATGCCAGCCGAACTGGGTCTGAATCGGGTCAGACACGGTGCCGGGGGCCATGGCCACCACGGCATCCTCGAATTCCTTGACCATCATCCCCGCGCCAAACCAGCCCAGATCGCCGCCGGAGGCCGCAGCACCGTCGGTCGAATGCGCCATCGCCACCCCGGCAAAATCGGCACCGCCGTCGATTTCGGCCTTCAGCCCCTTGGCCTCTTGTTCGGTGGCAACCAGGATATGGGCGGCGTGATATTCCTTGGTCGGTTCGGTCGCGCCATATTTGGCATCATAGGCCGCCTGCAGCGCCTCATCGGTGATCGGAACCGCCATGGCGGCATCGACAGCGGCACCGGCCAGATAGGCGCGGCGGTCATTTTCCAGTACCAGGTCGTTGCGGTGGCTCAGATCATCCTCGATCGACTGTGCCAGCGCGGTCTGCTGGATCAGCTGATCCAGAATGCCGCGAAACAGTACGTCATCGGGCAGGTTTTGGTATTCGGCGGGCAGTCGATCCTTCAGCACGATCATATGGCCAAGGGTGATTTCGATGCCGTTCACCCTGGCGACCACGGTTTCGGCGGACAGGGGCGTGGCCATCGCTTCAGCCGGTGCTTCCGCGGCCGGTGCTTCCGCGGCCGGTGCTTCGGTAGCGGGTGCTGCGGTAGCGGGTGCTGCGGCATCTTCTGCCAGCGCAATGCCGCCGCCAAATGCAAGTGCCGCGCTCAGAGCCGCGCCTTTCCAGAACAGGGTTGGTGTGGACATCGGGGCTCTCCTCTGGGCCAGCGCGAGCGCGCGGCGTTGACACTGTGACGGTGGCCCCTTACATCGCCCATGGGTCTTGTGAAAGTGGGTCTTTCCGCCGATGCGCTGTTCTAGGGAAGGTGCAGGCGGCGGGCAAGGCAAAGCCTCACACGATGCTGTCAATTGCACGCCAGGGGCGTGATGCGGAGAAAACATGCTGGGCTTTGGAACAATCGCCAGGAAAGTCTTTGGCACGCCGAACGACCGCAAGATCAAGGCAACCCGACCTTTGGTGGCAAGGATCACCGCGCTGGAGCCGGAATTCGCCGCGCTGAGTGATGCGCAGATCATCGAACGCACAGCAGCCTACAAGGCGCGGGTCGCCGCGGGCGAAAGCCTTGACAGCCTTCTGCCCGAAGCCTTTGCCAATTGCCGCGAAGCCGCCAAGCGCGCGCTTGGCCTGCGGGCCTTCGACGTGCAGCTGATGGGCGGAATTTTCCTGCATCAGGGCAACATCGCCGAAATGAAAACCGGCGAAGGCAAGACGCTGGTCGCCACCTTTCCTGCCTATCTGAATGCGTTGACGGGCAAGGGTGTGCATATCGTGACGGTCAACGACTATCTGGTCAAGCGCGATGCCGTCTGGATGGGAAAAGTATTCACCAAGCTGGGGATGACCACCGGCGCAGTCTATCCGCAGCAACCTGATGCCGACAAGAAAGGTGCCTACGGCGCCGACATCACCTATGCCACCAACAACGAGCTGGGCTTCGACTATCTGCGCGACAACATGAAATCCGACCTGCGCGAGATGAACCAGCGCGATCACTTCTACGCGATTGTCGATGAGGTGGACAGCATCCTGATCGACGAGGCGCGGACGCCGCTGATCATCTCTGGCCCCTCGGCAGATCGGTCCGACATGTATCGCACCGTCAATGCGGTGATCCCGGAACTGCGGCCCGAACATTACAAGCTGGACGAAAAAACCCGCAACGTCACCTATACCGAAGAGGGCAACGAGTTTCTGGAACAGCGCCTGCGCGCTGCCGGCATCCTGCCCGACGATCAGTCGCTGTATGACCCGGAATCCACCAGCATCGTTCACCATGTCAACCAGGGTCTGCGTGCCCACAAATTGTTCAACCGCGACAAGGAATATATCGTCAAAGGCGACGAAGTGGTGCTGATCGACGAATTCACCGGGCGGATGATGGCAGGGCGGCGGCTGTCCGAGGGGCTGCATCAGGCCATCGAAGCCAAGGAGGGTGCCAAGATTCAGTCGGAAAACGTGACCCTCGCCTCGGTCACCTTTCAGAACTATTTCCGTCTTTACGACAAGCTGGCAGGCATGACCGGCACCGCCACCACCGAAGCCGATGAATTCACCGAGATCTACAAGCTGGGCGTGGTCGAAGTGCCGACCAACCGCGTTGTGCAGCGCAAGGATGAGCATGACGCGGTGTACCGCACCGGCCGCGAGAAGTATGAAGCGGTGGTGAAAGCCATTCAGGAGGCCAATGCCAAGGGCCAGCCGATGCTGGTCGGCACCACGTCCATCGAGAAATCGGAATCGCTGTCGGGCCTGCTGAAGGCCGCCGGGGTGGCGCATAATGTGCTGAATGCCCGCCAGCACGAACAGGAAGCCAAGATCGTCGCCGATGCCGGCAAGTTCGGGGCTGTCACCATCGCCACCAACATGGCCGGTCGTGGCACCGACATCCAGCTGGGCGGCAACGTCGAAATGCTGGTGCTGGAAGCCATCGCCGCCGACCCGACATTGCATCCCGATGAGGTTCGCGCCCGGATCGAGGCCGGACATGCCGACGAAAAGGCCAAGGTGATTGCGGCAGGCGGGCTGTTTGTGCTGGCCACCGAACGCCACGAAAGCCGCCGGATCGACAATCAGCTCCGTGGCCGCTCGGGCCGTCAGGGTGACCCCGGGCGATCGTCGTTTTACCTGAGCCTTGAAGACGATCTGATGCGGATTTTCGGCTCGGAGCGGCTGGACAAGGTACTGTCGACGCTGGGCATGAAGGAGGGTGAGGCGATCATTCACCCCTGGGTCAACAAGTCGCTGGAAAAGGCGCAGGCCAAGGTAGAGGGCCGCAACTTCGACATCCGCAAGCAGTTGCTGAAGTTCGACGATGTGATGAACGATCAGCGCAAGGTGATCTTTGGCCAGCGCCGCGAGATCATGGAGGCGCAGGATCTGGAAGAGATCGTGCGCGACATGCGCCATCAGGTGATCGACGATCTGGTTGATGCCTATCTGCCGCCCAAAAGCTACGCCGAACGCTGGGACAGCGAGGGGCTTTACGCTGCCACCATCGAACGGCTTGGCATCAATGTGTCAGTGATGGCCTGGGCCAAGGAAGAAGGGGTTGACCAGCAAACCATGCGCGATCGTCTGGTGGAAGGGTCAGACAAGCTCATGGCGGAAAAGGCGACAGGCTTTGGCGCCGAAACCATGCGCAACATCGAAAAACAACTGCTCTTGCAGACGATCGACGGCAAATGGCGCGAGCATCTCCTGACGCTGGAACATCTGCGCTCGGTCGTCGGCTTTCGCGGCTACGCCCAGCGCGATCCGCTGAACGAATACAAGACCGAAAGCTTCGGCCTGTTCGAAATCATGCTGAACGCGCTGCGGATTGATGTGACGCAAAAGCTGGGTCAGATCCGGCCGCTGACGCAGGATGAACAGGCAGCCATGATGCGCCAGTTGGTGGCGCAGCAACAGGCGCAGCAGGCCACCATCGCCCCTCCGGCAGAATCCGTGGCCATTGCAGCCCCGGTTGCTGTCGCCCCAGCCGCTGCTCCCGAACGCCGCGCGGGGTTTGACGAGGCTGACCCGGCCACCTGGGGCAACCCCGGGCGCAATGACGCCTGCCCCTGCGGGTCGGGCGAAAAGTTCAAACATTGCCACGGCAAGATCGCCTGACCGGCAGGCACCTGCCGAACCCGGTTTTCCGACTCACCCGGGCGGGCGATTTTCCGCCGACAGGGCATGAAGAATACCGGTTAAGGCCGAATTGCGGCTGAAACCGGCTGCGATTGTTGCGCCAACCCCGGCAAGTCCCGCAGAACAGCCCCATTCCGCGCCTTATTGTTGCGCCAACCCGCAACAATGGCTTCCGTGAAATGCCTTTTAGGCGTCATGGCTCCGCCCTTTTTCGCGCCTAACTTTTCTTTAACGGATGCCATCGTTGGAGAGTCAAATGTTCATGAAACGCAGAATCATCATGGTTGGTGCCACATTCTTTCTGGCAGCAGCAACCGGCCATCTGATGCAGAACGGAACCGCCCTGATCGGCGGCGCAGCCCCGGATGCAGGGCCAGCGCCACAAAAGCTGGTGGCTGTGGTGGACATCATGCCAAGCAGCATCGTGCCACTGGCAGGCAGCGCCTCTCAGGAGGTGATGCCGCTGTCGGTTGCCCCTGCGCCCTCGGCTCCCAAGATGCAAAAGGTCGCCCCCGCCGTGCCACTGGCGCAGGCACCGGCACCGATTGACTGCACGCCCACGCTGAAACTTTCGCTGGCCCCGGCGGCGATGATGGATCTGGCGCTGAGCGCGCCCTGCAACCTCAATGCCCGTGTGGTCATCAAACATTCCGGCCTGACCGTGACCGGGGTGACCGACAGCACCGGCTTGCTGAAAACCACACTCCCCGCCATGTCCAGCGCCGCTCATGTTGCCGTTGCATTGCCGGATGGGGCGAAGGCTGCTGCCGATCTGGCGGTTCCGGCATTGGCCGACTATGACCGGGTGGCGGTGCAGTGGCAGGGCGACGATGCTTTTCAGCTGCATGCCTTTGAATTCGGTGCCGATTACGGCGATGCCGGCCATGTGTCGGCTGAAACTCCGCGCACCCCCGGATTTGCCGTGCAGGCCACCGGCGGCTTTCTGACGGCGCTGGGGGCACCCACGGTGCTGCTGCCGATGCTGGCGCAGGTCTATACCTTTCCCACCGGGCACAGCCAGCGCAGCGGTGTGGTGCGCCTGACCATCGAGGCCGAAATAACCGCCAAGACCTGCGGCCACGACATGCTGGGTGAAACGCTGGAAGCCCACGCCGGTATGCCGGTCAAGATCGTCGACCTGACACTGGCAATGCCCGGATGCGACGCCGCCGGTGACTTTGTGATCTTGAACAATCTGTTGCCAGACGTGAAGATCGCCCAGAACTGATCTGAGCCGGTCTTACCGCCAAAGGCACCATGACAGCCACACCACGACGCGCGGCGACATTCGCCGCGCCTTTCCTTTGCCGATGCCGCGCCGCCATTGCCGGTGCCCTGTGCTGTGCCACCATGGCATCGGCGCAGGATGTCACGCTGACCTCGCGCGATGGCCTCATCACGCTGTCGGGCACGATGGAAAGTTATGATGGCGCCTATTACCGGGTGAAAACCAGCTATGGATTGCTGACGCTGGATGGTCAGGGCGTGCGTTGCACCGGCCCCGGTTGCCCCGACCTGACCGCCTATATCCCCGATCTGACGATTGCTTCCCCCACCGGCACCGCGCGGCTGTGGGTCACGCTGATCGAGGCTTTTGCCGGACGGTCGGGCTTTACCCTGCAGCATGTCGTGCAAAGCGATGATGCCTTTCAGCTGATTGTGACCGATCCAGCCGATGGTCAGGTGCTGGCGCGGCTGGGCTTTGCGCTGGCCGACAGCGACCAGGGGCTGGCCGATCTGCAATCGGGCAAGGCCGATCTGGCGCTGTCGCTGCAACTGCTTGCCGGGCTGCCCGGCAGCGCCGAAGTGATTGCTCTGGATGCCGCTGTGCCGCTGGTGGCGCAAAGCAACCCCATGGTGGCGATCAGCCTGCCGGATCTGGCGGCGGTGCTGGCGGGGCAGATCACCAACTGGCAGCAACTGGGGGCGATGGATGCGCCCATCGTCCTGCATGGGTTGATGCCGGGGGCCGGGCTGCAACGCGCGGTGGAGGCACGGCTGGGGGTGACGCTGGCGGGAACGGCGATCCGCCATGACAGCGCCGAGGCGCTGGCCGATGCGGTGGCCGCCGATCCCTGGGCGCTGGCGGTGACCTCGCTGGCAGAGCTTGGCAACGGCAAGGCGCTGGGCCTGTCGGGTCCCTGCGCATTTGCCCAAAGCGCCACTGCCGTGTCGGTCAAGACCGGCGACTACCCGCTTTCCCTGCCACTGGTGCTTTACGCGCCAAGCCGGCCCCTGCCGCTGGTGCTGCGCGACCTGCTGGCCTGGATCGCATCTCCCGCCGCCGAACCCACCGTTCGCGCCGCCGGTTTCGTTGATCTCGGCACCGACCGCATCGGCCTGGCCGCCCAGGGCGACCGGCTGGCCCATGCCATAACGGCGGCGGGCGACGAGGTTGATCTGGCGTCGCTGCAGACGATGGTCGCGGCGCTTGCCGGGGCGGAGCGCCTGACCCCGACCTTTCGCTTTCTGCCCGGTACCGGCCAACTTGACCCGACATCGCAGGGCGCCGTGGCCCGACTGGCCCGCGATCTGGAAGCCGGGTTGCTGGATGGCGCGACCCTGATCTTCACCGGTTTTTCCGATGGCAGCGGCTCCGCCAGTGCCAACCTGCGTCTGTCACAGCAGCGCGCAGAGCGGGTGCGCCATGCGGTTCTGGCGGCGGCACCGCTGCTTGACCGGGGCCGGGTGGCCCTGAAAGCCGCCGCCTATGGTGAAGCGCTGCCGATTGCCTGCGATGATACCGCAGTCGGTTCCGCCACCAACCGCCGGGTGGAATTGTGGCTGCAGGGCGCTACAGATACCCCGCAGAGCGGAAACTGAGCTCTCGCGATTTGCCGATGATCAGATGGTCATGCAACTGCAAGCCCAGTGCGGTTGCGGCATCCTGGACTTGAGCGGTCATGCTGATATCGCTGTCTGACGGCGTCGGATCGCCCGACGGGTGGTTGTGCACCAGAATAAGCGCCGAGGCATTCAGTTCCAGCGCCCGCTTCACCACCTCGCGCGGATAGACCGGCACATGATCCACCGTGCCGCGCGCCTGTTCCTCATCGGCGATCAGGGTGTTTTTCCGGTCAAGATACAGCACGCGGAACTGCTCGGTTTCGCGGTGCGCCATCGAGGTATGGCAATAATCCAGCAAAGCCGCCCAGCTTGACAGCGCCGGCTTGTGCATCACGCGGCTGCGCGCCATCCGGTGGGCGGCGGCTTCGGTGATCTTGAGCTGCGCCACCACGGCATCGCCAACCCCGGGCACCGCCGCCAGCCGCGAAACCGGGGCCGACAACACCCGGTTGAAATCGCCAAAGGTATCCAGAAGCAGGCGCGCCAGAGGCTTCATATCCTGCCGCGCCACCGCACCGAACAGCACCAGCTCCAGCAATTCATAGTCGGGCATGGCGGCCGCCCCCCCCGCCATGAACCGGCTGCGCAGCCGCTTGCGGTGATCGGCGATATAGGACGGCAGCTTGCCGGCAGGCAGCACGGCCTCCGGTGCCTCATCGGCATCGAACGGCAGGTGCGGCGCTTCTTCAAAGGCGTTGCGGCGGGTCATCCCCGATACTTGCCGCAACGTGGTTGACGATTGGTTAACGCCACCCGTCCACAGCTTCTTGTTGGCTGAAATATCCCCGCGCGGAGCGCATTGAGGGTCTGGTTTCCCGGGCGAAGCGCGCCCTTGCCCTGCCCTGCGCTTGCGCTTCGGGCGTTCGGGCTGAATTCGCTCCACCGGAGCGAATTTTTAACGCCCTCTTCCGGCCCTGCGCTTGCGCTCCGGGCGTTCGGGCTGAATTCGCTCCACCGGAGCGAATTTTTAACGCCCTCACCCCTTCATGCCATCCCAGAAGCCCTTCACCTTGGTGAAGAAGCTGGTGCCTTCGGGGTTGTTCTCGGCGCTGAGCGCTTCAAACTCGCGCAGGATCTCTTTTTGCCGGGTGGTCAGGTTCACCGGGGTTTCCACCGCCAGTTCGATCACCATATCCCCGGCAGCGCCGCCGCGCAGGGCGGGCATGCCTTTGCCGCGCAGGCGCATCTGTTTGCCGGTCTGGCTGCCCGCCGGTACCTTGACCCGCGCCCGTCCGCCGTCGATCGAGGGCACGTCCAGATCGCCGCCCAGCGCCGCCGTGGCGATCGAAACCGGAACCCGGCAGAACAGATGGGCACCGTCGCGCTGAAAGATCGCGTGGTCGCGCACTTCGATGAAAATATACAGATCCCCGGCAGGGCCGCCACGCAGCCCGGCCTCGCCTTCAGCCGACAGCCGGATCCGGGTGCCGGTTTCGACCCCGGCCGGAATATTCACCGACAAAGCCCGCTCTTTCTCGGCCCGGCCGGCACCGCCACAGACGCGGCAGGGGCTCTTGATGATCTGGCCCATGCCACCGCAGGTGGGGCAGGTGCGTTCCACGGTGAAAAAACCCTGCTGTGCGCGCACTTTGCCCATGCCTGAACAGGTGGGGCAGGTCACCGGCTCGGTGCCACCCTCTGCCCCGGTGCCAGAACAGGCCTCGCAGGCGACCGATGTCGGCACATTGATGGTTTTCTGCATTCCGGCAAAGGCATCTTCCAGCGTGACCCGCAGATTGTAGCGCAGATCCGAACCGCGCTGGGCCCGGCTGCGGCCCCCGCCAGCGCCACCGCGCTGCCCGCCCATGAAATCGCCGAACAGATCCTCGAACACATCGGAAAACGCCGAAGCGAAATCGCCCTGGCCATAACCCGGACCGCCGGGACGCTGACCGCCGCCGCCTTCGAACGCGGCATGCCCGAACCGGTCATAGGCGGCCTTCTTGTCGGGGTCTTTCAGCGCGTCATAGGCCTCGTTTATTTCCTTGAACTGGGATTCCGCTTGTGGATTGGCAGAGTTGCGGTCGGGGTGCAGTTCCTTCGCCTTTTGGCGATAGGCCTTTTTCAGATCCTCCGCCGAGGCGCTGCGGGCAACACCCAGAATATCGTAAAAGTCGCGCTTCGCCATCGAAGACTCCTTGCCGGAACGCCAAAGCCGACCCGACTTGCGTCAGGCCGGCCCGGAAATCGCCTTACACTTACGACCGCTTGCGATTGTCGAGATCTTCGAAATCGGCATCGACGATGTCTTCGTCAACCTCGCGCGGGCCGTCCTCATCCGAGCCGCCGGAATTTTCGGCAGCGCTGGCCTTGTAGATCGCTTCGCCCAGCCGCATCGCCGCTTCGGTCAGGTTCTGGATGCCGCTCTTGATCTTGCCGGCATCGTCCTTTTCCAGCGTTTCTTCCAGCGCACCCATGGCCAGTTCGATGGCTTCGACGGTTGAAGGGTCAACCTTGTCGCCATGTTCGTCGATGCTTTTCTTGGTGGAATGCATCAGGCTTTCGGCCTGATTGCGGGTTTCCACCAGTTCCTTGCGGGCCTTGTCGGCGTCGGCGTTGGCCTCGGCATCCTTGACCATCTTGTTGATCTCGTCTTCCGACAGCCCACCCGAAGCCTGGATGGTGATCTGCTGGGTCTTGCCGGTGCCCTTGTCCTTGGCATTGACCGACACGATGCCGTTGGCGTCGATATCGAACGTCACCTCGATCTGCGGCATGCCGCGCGGCGAGGGCGGAATGTCTTCCAGATTGAACTGGCCGAGCATCTTGTTGTCTTGCGCCATTTCACGCTCGCCCTGGAAACAGCGGATCGTCACGGCGTTCTGATTATCCTCGGCGGTCGAGAAGATCTGCGATTTCTTGGTCGGGATCGTGGTGTTGCGGTCGATCAGGCGGGTGAAAACGCCACCCAGCGTTTCGATGCCCAGCGACAGCGGTGTGACATCCAGCAGCACCACGTCTTTCACGTCGCCCTGCAGCACACCGGCCTGAATGGCGGCACCCAAAGCCACCACTTCGTCGGGGTTGACCCCCTTGTGGGGTTCCTTGCCAAAGAATTTCGTGACTTCTTCCACCACCTTGGGCATCCGGGTCATGCCGCCGACCAGGACCACCTCGTCAATCTCGCTTTTCGAGATGCCGGCGTCTTTCAGCGCGGCTTCGCAGGGCTTCATCGTACGTTTGATCAGATCGCCGACCAGCGTTTCCAGCTTGGCGCGGGTCAGCTTCATCACCATGTGCAGCGGCGAGCCGTTGTTGGCATTCATCGAGATGAAGGGCTGGTTGATTTCGGTCTGCTGGCTGGACGACAGCTCGATCTTGGCTTTTTCCGCCGCTTCCTTCAGGCGTTGCAGCGCCATCTTGTCCTTGGTCAGATCGACGCCGTTCTCTTTCTTGAACTCGTCCGCCAGATAGTTGACGATCCGCATGTCGAAATCTTCGCCACCGAGGAAGGTATCGCCGTTGGTCGATTTCACCTCGAACAACCCGTCGTCAATCTCCAGAATGGTGATGTCGAAGGTGCCGCCGCCAAGGTCATACACCGCGATTGTCTTGGTCTCTTTCTTGTCCAGCCCGTAAGCCAGTGCGGCAGCGGTCGGTTCGTTGATGATCCGCAGCACTTCCAGACCGGCGATCTTGCCCGCGTCTTTGGTGGCTTGCCGCTGCGCGTCGTTGAAATAGGCGGGAACCGTGATGACGGCCTGGGTGACTTCCTCACCCAGATAGGACTCGGCGGTTTCCTTCATCTTTTGCAGGATCATCGCCGACACCTGGCTGGGCGAATATTTCTCGCCCCGGGCTTCAACCCAGGCATCGCCGTTACCGCCATTGATGACGGTAAAGGGCATGTTCTTCAGATCCTTGTTGACCAGCGGATCGTCGAACCGCCGCCCGATCAGTCGTTTGACGGCAAATACCGTGTTGGTCGGGTTGGTGACAGCCTGCCGCTTGGCAGCCTGCCCGACCAGACGCTCATTCTCGGTAAAGCCGACGATGGATGGTGTGGTGCGCGCACCTTCGGAATTTTCGATAACGCGCGGCTGCGATCCATCCATGATGGCAACGCAGGAGTTCGTGGTCCCGAGGTCGATCCCGATGACTTTGGCCATATGTAAACCCTCTTCTTAGGCGATGTTATGGAACGCAGACCCGAAAGCGGCCTCTGCCCTCCGATCCCAAACAATGCCGGGGTGAGTGCCCCGACCAGCTTCGGGGGGTATATAAGGAGGGGGGGATGCGCCTGCAAGCGTTTGCCACGGCGGAAACCCGGGACAGGTTGGTGAAAAATCGAAACGTTGCCGGCACTGCGCATCGGGTTCCTGTCTGACGGGCTGCGGCCAGCGCCCTAACCGCGCGCCGACCAGCTGGCCGAAGCATGTTCCCGGGTATAAAACTCGGCCATCAGGCCGATGACCAGAAACACCAGCGTCAGGTACAACGGATAGGACACCGATGAAAAATGCGGGTTGTAGTTGATGAAAATATCGCCGCGCGCCTGATCTATGGTGTGAAACAGCGGGTTCCAGTCAAAGAAGCTGCGTATCCTCGGCGGCAGGGTGTTGGCAAGGAACATCTTGCCGGAAGCAATCATGTTGACACGCGAATAGATGGTTTGGGCAAGCATGGCAAAATGTGGCGACCAGGGGCGGAACCCCATGAACACCGTGCCGATCGCAACACCCGAACCCCACGACAGCAACAACATCTGAAAGGCACCGAACGGGTCGTCGATGGTGATCGGGCCCCAGACGGTGTGATAGACGTAAAGAACCACGACCACTGACAGCATCTGCAGATACAGCGCCCCCAGTGCCGAGCCAAGGATCGACACGATGGTGTTCATCGGCGCGTGCTTCATGATGGCAGAGGTTGAACTGTCCGCCCCCATCACGGCGCCCATCGCTTTGGTGTGGGTCATGAAAAGGAAGATGCCGCTCATCAGGTACAGCACAAAGTCACCGCGCACGGCGTTGGCCCGCAACCCCATGAAGGTCATCATGAAGTAGAACACCAGGATCAGCAGCACGGTCTGAAAGATGTTGGTGGCAAGGCCGAGGATCGCGTTGCTCTGCCCTTTGCGGATGCTGCGCACGGCGACATGATAGGTCAGTTCGAACATGCCAAGCGCAGTCCGCATCCGGGTGGGTTTCAACGCAACCTTGAACATCGCCGGTCACTTCCTGCTGCCTGGCATCGCCGCCCCCTTTTCGCAGGGAAATCTTGCCGATACCTTAGGGACGAAGGATAAGGGGCCGGAATGCGATAATCAACCGCGCCGTCCCGGTGGCGGCGCGACAGCAGGAGCTGACGATGGATTTTGACCGGGTTGTGACTGTTTTTCGACAGTTGGCACTGGAAGCGGGCGACAGGATCATGGAAATTTATGCGTCGCCCGATTTTGCGGTCCGCGAAAAATCAGACGCCAGCCCGGTGACCGAAGCCGATGAAGCCGCCGATGCGATCATTTCCCGTGGCCTTGCGGTGGCGTTTCCCGGTGTGCTTGTCATCACCGAAGAACAGGGGGCGTCGCACGAAAGGACTGCGCAGGATTTCATCATCGTTGATCCGCTGGATGGCACCAAGGAGTTCGTGCAGCGCCGTGGCGATTTCACCGTGAACATCGCCTATGTCGAAAAAGGTGTACCAATACGCGGCGTGGTCTATGCCCCCGCCAAGAACCGGCTGTTCTATACGCTGGCCGATGGCAGCACCGTCGAGGAAACCGGGGCCCATGCCAAAGGGCAGATCGGGCCACAGGTGGCCCTTGCGGTATCGCAGCCCGACAACGGCGCGTTGATGGTTGTCGCCTCCAAATCCCACCGCGATCAGGCGACCGATGACTATATCGCCGCCTACAGCGTGCGCGACATGACCTCGGCGGGGTCCAGTCTGAAATTCTGTCTGGTCGCCACCGGCGAGGCCGACCTTTACCCCCGGCTTGGCCGCACGATGGAATGGGATACTGCCGCTGGCGACGCGGTGCTGCGCGGGGCGGGGGGCCATGTGGTGCGGTTTGACGACCACCAGCCGCTGGTCTATGGCAAGGTCGGATACGCCAACCCGTTCTTCATCGCCCATGCCCCCGGCGTCAGGCTGACGGCACCGGCCGGCGCATGAGCGTTCTGATCGCCATTCCGGCCCGCTACGCCTCGGCCCGCTATTCCGGCAAGCCCTTGGTGGCGCTGCGCGGCGCGGATGGGCAAAGCCAGACCCTGATCGAGCGCTCGTGGCGCGCGGCGCTGCAGGTGGGCGGGGCCGACCGGGTGGTGGTGGCGACCGACGATGACCGGATCCGGGCGGCGGCTATGGCTTTCGGGGCGGAGGTGGTGATGACGTCGCCCGATTGCGCCAATGGCACCGAACGGGTGGCAGAGGCGCATATGGCGCTGGGCGGCGGCTTTGACATCGTGGTCAACCTGCAGGGCGATGCGCCGCTGACGCCGCCGTGGTTCATCGAGGATCTGGTGGCGGGCCTGCGCGCCGATCCTGAGGCAGAGATTGCCACCCCGGTCTTGCGCTGCGATGGCCGGGCGCTGAACGGCTTTCTGGCCGACCGCAGGGCGGGGCGGGTTGGTGGCACCACGGCGGTGTTTGGTGCCGGTGGCAGGGGGCTATACTTCTCCAAGGAGGTGATCCCCTTCACCGCCCGCGACTATGCCGAGGCCGAACCGACACCGGTGTTTCATCATGTTGGGATCTACGCCTATCGCCCGGCGGCGCTTGCAGCCTATGCCGACTGGCCACAGGGGCCGCTGGAGGTGCTGGAGGGGCTGGAGCAGCTGCGGTTTCTGGAACAGGGCCGTGCAGTGCTTTGTGTGGAAGTGGCAGCGCGGGGGCGGGAGTTCTGGGAACTGAACAACCCCGAGGATGTGCCGCGGATCGAGGCGATGATGATGGCGATGGGAATGGCGTGACGGTGCCGCCTTCAAGGCAATTGCCGGGAGCCGGTCGAATGTGCCCGGTTTGCATCGGTTGCCAACCTTGCGCCGCCACGTGATTGAACCGGCGTATTTTCGCCGCCACAATCGGGAAATTCACAGATTCGCCGCTTTAGGGAGGGAAACATGACTGTTAACACCCCGGTGCTGTGCCTATGATAGACAGGTAGACAGCGTATTTTGCGGCACCGATTGGACGCGAGAGATCAGCGTAACTCCGGACGCACCGGTTTCTGAAGGAAGAAGGTTGAGGCATGAAAAAGCGTAGCAAGGTATCCAAGGCAATTTTCCCGGTTGCAGGGCTGGGCACGCGGTTCCTGCCTGCCACCAAGTCGATCCCCAAGGAGATCATGACCCTGGTTGACCGCCCGCTGATCCAGTACGCCATCGACGAAGCGCGGGCGGCCGGGATCAAGGAATTCATCTTTGTGACCTCGCGCGGGAAATCGGCGCTGGAGGATTACTTTGACCACGCGCCGGAGCTGGAAAACTCGCTGCGCCGCAGTGGCAAGGAACATTTGCTGGAAATTCTGAAATCCACCAACATGGAAAGCGGGGCCATCGCCTATCTGCGCCAGCACCGCGCCATGGGCCTTGGCCATGCGGTCTGGTGCGCCCGCCGCCTGATCGGCAATGAGCCCTTTGCCGTGATGCTGCCCGATGATGTGATCGCCGCCGAAAAGCCCTGCTTGCAGCAGATGATCGAAGCCCACGCCGAAACCGGCGGCAACATGGTTGCCGCCATGGAAGTGCCGCCGGAAAAGGCATCGGCTTACGGTGTGCTGGATGTGAAAGAAGACATGGGTTCCATCGTGTCGGTCAAAGGCATGGTCGAAAAACCCAAGGCAGAAGATGCGCCGTCGAACCTTGCGGTGATCGGGCGTTACATCCTGACACCAAAGGTGATGCAGAACCTGAACCAGATGAAGCCGGGCGCCGGGGGCGAGATTCAGCTGACCGACGCAATCGCCAAAGAGATCGCGGCCTCGGACAATGTCTATGGCTTCCGTTTCCGTGGCCAGCGCTTTGATTGCGGCTCCAAAGCCGGGTTCCTGCAGGCCACGGTTGCCTTTGGTCTGGCACGAGAGGATCTGGGGGCGGAGTTCGAGCAGTTCCTGTATGAATTGATGGCGCGCCAGAAGGCGGCCCAGTAACCTGTGGCATCGGCGCAACCTGTGGCATCGGC
>Ga0105049_10001573_pt1 | contig 26925 bp, 26 predicted proteins | sample MAT06_FD_78087 | JGI IMG/M metagenome (GOLD analysis project Ga0105049, IMG submission 78087) | Freshwater microbial communities from Lake Fryxell liftoff mats and glacier meltwater in Antarctica - MAT-06 | ecosystem: Environmental > Aquatic > Freshwater > Ice > Liftoff microbial mat | place... | reverse complement strand
TAACGCTAAAAAGCGTTGTAAGTTCCGTTTGCGACTTTGATACTGAATCGGTTGAGGAAAGACACTGGCTAAGATGGAGAGTTTGACTTGGCGATGGGCTTGTAGCAATAGCAACAGCAGATGTAAAGTCAAATACTGAGTCTCACTCAGATGGGCGCGTAAGGTGGTCTGGTAAGATGTAGGGAACATATTTGTTGGGGGGAGCTCTCGTAGAGCTCCCTATTTTTTATCCCCTTCATTATCTCAAAGCTTCGCCACGTATGTCTTTTAGATTCCTTGTCACCCTGTAAGGAATATTTGATAAGTTATTCTAATTCTGCAAGGTTTTTGTGCGTTGAGGGCATTCTAGTGAAGATGTTGTTGAAGCGTAGCCATAGATAGAGATATCGTGAGGCTACAAGGGAGATCGTATGGTCTTACTATTCCTAGAACAAGCACGACAGGGGCATGTAGAGGCGATCGCCCTCTTTTTTAATCATGTCCTTGAAGCTTACAAGCAGCAAGTTCAGGTTTCTTACGAATCTGGAAACTTACGGTTGCTAATCACTGGAACCCCAGTTTCTGTTCAAGATAAAGTTATGCCTGTTGTGCTACGGGGGATATTAAACCTCCAATTGACAGGCCTCCGCAGTATTTATCTTGCGGCTCAAGCCGATGGAGATCTGATGCCAGTTTGGCAGATTGAGATTTCTGGAAACCAGCGCAAATTACTTCGAACATTGGCAGAACTCGGAGATGAAGATGCGATCGCCCATCTCCTTACTCAGGCTGTTGCCCATAAGCATATTGCGCTTCATGCTCACCTTGCTGATACGCACTTAACGATCTATCTAGAGGCAAGTCCTGCCCCAGATCAAGACATTGCTCTGTCCTTGCTAAAGCGAGAATTAGCTTTTTGGCATACTCCTTATATTCAGAGTATTGAAGTGCAGGGGAAGGCTATTGCTGCTGAAGTTGAATGGACTGCCTCTATGTTTCCCAGTCCTTCTGCACGCCCACCCCGTCCTAAGCCGTTAAGCTCTCCTATCGTTACACATGCGCCAAAAGTTCCTCCTGCGGTTTGGACTTTTAAATTTGAATTGCCAAAACTAAGTTTGATTGGTTTCTTATTAGCTTATGGCCTCTTTTGTGCACGCCATTATAACTTTAGTGATTTTATTAATGGTACTAACCCTCTGATGATGTTCATCCATGGGGTGAACTTGATCTTTCATGAAGCAGGACATACAATCTTTTCGATGTTTGGCCAACTCATTCACCTTTTGGCCGGTTCTGGAATGCAGATAGCGGTGCCTGCTGTCATTACTGGTTATTTCTTTTTTACTCGCCAACCCTTTGCGGCTGCAGTTGCTTTATGTTGGGTTGGTGAGAACTTTTGGGATGTTTCGGTGTATATCAAAGATGCACAGGAACGAGCCTTGCCGCTCTTGGGCGGAGAAGGTGTATTACATGATTGGCACTTTATTTTAGTTATTTTGCGTTGCTTAGATAAGGATGACGCTATTGGTAATACTGCGTTTATGATTGGGACTTTAATTTATGGATTTGCTATTTTTCTGGGTGTTTTTTATGCTCAAATTCAACCGCAGCCTAAAAATCAAAATTTGTTATCTAAAATTTGAACTGTAGCTTTAAGAATATCTTTTATCCTATTGCCTTGAATTTTATAGATTGTTACAGCAATGTCTCCTTTTTTTGTCCCTAACATGAAATATAGTTCACTTGATTATTCAATCTTTTCGCCGCTGATGATGAACATAGGGTCGAGGGCGGCAAAGACTTGGTTGATACCCCGTGTCTCTAGTCGGTTGAGGGCAGATTGGACGACCGCGATATTTCGCATTTGCAATTCAGCTAAGCTTTCAGAAATAGCGTAGAGGGCTTCAAAGTTGGTGGCAGTAGCAACGATGCGGCCTCCGTTTTTGAGCCGTTTCCAGGCGACTTCTAAGATATTTTTAAGGGATCGTCCGCCTTCAATGCAGATGCAGTCTGGAGCCTGTTTGAGGGTGCTTAGGCACTCAGGGGCATTGCCTTCGATGACGGTGACATTGGAAACAGAGAAGCGATCGCAATTTCGCCGAATCAGACTGGCGACTTCTTCATCGCGCTCAATGGCAAAAATTTTTCCTTGGGGGCAGAGTAGCCCTACCTCGATGGGGATCGTACCTGTACCTGCGCCGATATCCCAGAGCATGGCATTGGCTTTGAGCCGCAGTTGTGACACAAGTAGTACACGGATTTCTCGCTTAGTGAGGGGAATCCCAGGCAATTGCTCGAAGAGTTCGTCGGGGATACCAGGGGTGGCGTAAGGCCAGAGGGGGGAGGGCATGGTTGAGGGCGCACTATGGGGGAAGGAATGGGCGGAATTTTTATTCGACTAGGACTTGGAGGTGCGTTAGATCAGGATCGTTACAACCTGATAAGATGCCTCCGGCTGTGTGGATTTGCTGAAGGTAGGCGATCGCCTCTGCGCTGATGCGTTCACCAGGGAGTAAGACGGGAATGCCAGGGGGATAGGGACAGATCAGTTCAGCGGCGATCCGTCCCATTGCAGCGGTGATGGGGACGCTTTCTTGGGCGGCGAAAAAGGCTGTGCGGGGGCTAAGGGCGATCGCCGCTTCTGGGGGATGAGAAATGGTGATGGCTGGTACGCTGGGAGGTTTGGGATGTTGAGCCAATGCTGCGAGGGCGTTGACCAATTGGTGGCCATGGGCGGAGGTATTGCCTAGGGTAACGACAAAGGTGAGACTGTGTAACCCCGGTAATTCACAGGTCACCTGGTAGTGTTTGTGGAGGATTTCGTCGGCATCAAAGCCAGAGAAACCAAGGCTTTGAACATCTAGGGTGAGGCGGGTGGGATCAAGGAGAGGAGATCCGTTAGCACTACAAAAGGGGAATGGTGGACTGGGGGCGAGGAGGGAGATTTGGGGAATTGATTGGAGGCGATCGCGCACCTCAGCCACGATCTCCAAGGTTTGAGTCATGAGCGTGAACCCTGCTTCGGCCATTTGCTGGCGGGCTGCATCGAGGGAGGCGAGTAGGAGATAGCTAGGACTGGTCGATTGCACCAGCGCCAAGGCTTTTTGGATGCGGCCAGGGGAAATGCGATCGCCCTGAAGATGTAACATGGCTGCTTGGGTGAGCGCACCCAAAACCTTATGGGTCGATTGCACCACGGCATCTGCGCCTTGGGATAGTGCAGAGGGGGGCAGATCGGGATGAAAGGCGAAGTGTGCGCCGTGGGCTTCATCGACCAGTAAAGGGATGCCTTGTTGATGGGTGAGATGGGCGATCGCCCCGACATCGCTACAGACGCCGTAGTAGGTGGGCGATACCAGTAATACGGCGGCGGCTTCGGGGTGGGCTTGTAGGGCGGCGGCGATTTTTGCTGGCGCTACCCCATGGGCAATGCCCCAGCGAGGATCAAGATCGGGGGTCACAAAGACAGGGTTAACTCCAGCCAGAATCAGGGCTGCGATCGCTGATTGATGGCAGTTGCGCGGCAAAATTAGGGTATCTCCTGGCTGACAGGTGGCCAGCACCATCGCCTCGATCCCGGAGGTGGAACCATTCGCCAAGAACCAGGTCTGATCGGCACCAAAGGTTTGAGCGGCTAGCTCTTGAGCCTCACGGATGACTCCTGTAGGGGCAAACAGGTTGTCGAGTTCGGGCAGTTCGGGGAGGTCAGCTTGGAAGGGGCGATCGCCCAATAAATCCACCAATGCCGGATAAGCACCTTGACCGCGCTTGTGCCCAGGTACATAGAATGGTGCATCGACCCGGTTTTGCAAATGGCGCAGGGCATCTAGCAGCGGGGTAGAAGCAGGTTGAGCGGGTAACGTCATGCTAAAATTCGACCTTATTTATCCGAACTTATCCGAATTTGTTCAACCTTTTATCTGACCTGACCCATGCTTAAATGCTGCCAAGCGCTGTAACGAGTGACTTAAAACGGCCAAAGATGGGGTGGATTTAGGGCGCTTGGTTTTAAGGTTAAAGCGCAATCTCTTCGCCCCGTTCGGTAAAGCGGACATCGGTGATATTCCAGTCTGGATTTTGCACAAGGGTTTCGCGCAGGCTACCAAAGAGGGCAAACTGCTCGCAGGCCGAGAGGGAGATCAGTTTACGGTCAGAGTCTGGGTTCATCCGTAGGTCTACGGTGGCAACGCCGGTCGCTGCGTCAACACTGACGCGGTAGCCCGACAGATCAAAGTCACCCCCCCCTTGGTTTTCTAAAACTTTACCCACAGCTCCTTCCATTGGGCGATCGCCCGCCACTTGCACCTGCTCGGGCAAAAAATTGACACACTGATCATCGGCCTTAAAAATCGTCACGGCTACCATTGCGGCTGTGCTGGTTGCCGGATTGGCCGGATCAGGATCAGGGCTGGCGATCGCCCCATCCACGCTTTCTGGGGACGCTGTGGGAGATGGCATGAGGGTCAAATTGTCAGACGGCTCAGTGGCAACAGGCGCTTCGCTCCGACAACTCGACAACCCGCCAATGAGTCCGCAGGCCACAAATAAGGCTAAAACCGATTTATAGTAAGTTCGATTCATCATGGTTGATTCAACGGTAGGCTATTGAAACAGTTTTGATAGGCAGTTTTGAGAAGCATTGCCTTAGCTGTGATCTCCCCTGCTGTGATCTGACAAAGATGGCCAACGGTAGGAAGGGATCATGGTCTGCTGAGGGTATCGGTAGGGAAGCGGATGGAGGAGAACCTCGATATTTCTCTGGGGATCACTCAGCCTGTGGGCGTAGATCTACGGGCTGAGATCTGTGAGCTGAGATCTGTGAGCTGAGATCTGTGAGCTGAGATCTGTGAGCTGAGATCTGTGAGCTGAGATCTGTGAGCTGAGATCTGTGAGCTGAGATCTACGGACTGAGAGAAAGGGATTTCTAGTGGCCTAGTCCTGTCAACCCGGTTTATGCTCTTTAGCCAGGCTATTTGGCCATGCTACCTAGCCATGATAATGCGCGAGGGCCGGTGATCTCGATGCGTAGGCTAGGAATTAGAAGAAAACCCATTTCCGTTGAGGCTGAGACGACTAACTGCGATCGCCCCCTAAAACGGTTCAATAAAAATGTGAATTCCAAGTTTGTTCGGATGCCAACGGAGATCATCCGGATGAAATAATGGCGAAGCTCTGATTAGATTGCAAGTAAGAGGTATGTTGACAAAAACCTGGAAACGGCGACATGTGCTGTCTCTGGCTGATTTTAGCCCAGAAGAGTACGATACAGTTTTGCAGACGGCGGCGAGTTTCCAGGAAGTCCTGTCGCGCCGCACCAAGAAAGTTCCGGCGCTGCAAGGACAGGTGATCACCAATCTCTTTTTTGAACCCTCCACCCGCACCCGCAGTAGCTTTGAGCTAGCGGCCAAACGGTTGTCCGCAGATATCCTGAACTTTGCGCCTGGATCTTCTTCGCTCTCGAAGGGAGAAACGATTTTGGATACGGCCAAAACCTATCTGGCCATGGGCACAGATTTGATGGTGATTCGCCATAAGGAAGCGGGGGTGCCGATGGCGATCGCCCAAGAAATGGATCGCCTCAAAACCAACGTGGGTGTGCTGAATGCCGGGGATGGTCAACATGAACACCCGTCCCAGGGCTTGCTCGATTTGTTTACCCTGTGTACGCTGCTAGATGCCAAAAGCCCGCGATTAAAGCTATTAAAAGGTAAGAAAATCGCCATTGTGGGAGATATTTTGCATTCGCGGGTGGCACGCTCAAACATCTGGAGCCTCACAGCGGCAGGAGCCGAGGTTCATTTGGCGGGGCCGCCGACCCTATTGCCCAAATGGTTTGCCGAGTTTGTGGCCGATGTTCAGCACCAAACTCCTGACGTTCCGCGTCACCTCACGATGCACTGGCACCTTGATCCCGCTTTGCAGGACGCTGATTTTGTGATGACGTTGCGCCTTCAACGGGAGCGGATGACGGGGCACTTGCTACCCAGTGCACGGGAATATCACCAGCAATTTGGAATTACGGGCGATCGCCTCTCCCGGTGCAAGCCTGAGGTCAAGGTGCTACACCCTGGACCCGTCAATCGTGGCGTAGAAATTAGCTCTGCCTTGATGGATGACCCGGCCTTCAGTCTCATTTCTCAGCAGGTGACCAGTGGCGTGGCCGTGCGAATGGCACTCTTGTATCTTATGGGAAGTGGGAAGGCTGAAGGTTAAATAAAAAGGGTAACTAGAAAGGGCAACTATACGGCAACTAAACAGAGTGGAGAATTTAGAGCCAGACTCTTTAGAGTCACAATCTTTAGCACCAGATTCTTTAGCACCCAAGACGTCTCTAGACCGAAAGGCGATTGAGGCGATTGAGGCGATTGAAGAGCAATCTAAGGAGAGCAATCCGTCTTCCTTGGGTGAAAAAACATATTGGCAACGCGGGCTGAAATGGCTACGGGGCGGCTTCTGGGTGGGCTTTGGCTATATGCTCTCGCCGCTGTCTTGGTGGAATGATTTGGTCTTTAATTTTCCGATTGCCTATGCCTTTGGGTTTGGGGTGCGATTGCTCAAGCCCGATTGGTTTTTGCCTGCCACGGTAGTGGGCTACTGGCTCTCGAATGTGTTGGGAATCGTGATGATGCAGTTTGGCGCAGCGGATTTGCTGTTTGAAGGCCGAGATCGTAACCTGCGTAAAGATTTGTGGATTGGCATCGGCACTTCAACGCTCTACACCTTAGGGGTAGTAGCCCTAGTGTATTTTCATATCCTAGAAACACCACTGCTATTTTCTGAACTGAAAGATTAGGGAGTTCTCTAATTTCTCTTTTCCCTAATCATCTCAATGAATGAGGGGAATGTCGTAGCGACTGGGCGATCGCCCTAAGCCGCTTACAGCTATCTAAAGTGACTAAAATCAGGTACTTTGGCGAGAATTATTCTTATCCTGAGAAGTACTTTTCACTCTGGTGTTTTTGGACTATTTTTAGGATTTGATGCTGGTTCAGCGGTTTCCTATGACGCCACTGCGAAGGTTCCAAAGGAAAGGCATTGAATAAAAAATGAACAAAATCCAGATAAATTTATCCAACAGTTGGAGGGTGATTATACTGAATCTATCTCCCCCATTCCCCCTACAGGGGCATTAGGTTGAAATATTTCCACCTAATCATTCTATGGGAGCGATTAGGTGGAAAGTCTCCCCCTAATAATAAACTAGCTATCTATTTTCACTGGTACTCACGGGAATACTTTCCCATTTTTAGCGAAACCTATGCCCATCTATACTTTTAAGAACAAGCAAATTACTGAGGTCAAGAGCACTCAGTTTGGATCAGAGGGAATTCAAGAACGGACTGACCTTCAAGCTGCACTAAGAGATAAAATTATGGTCATTTCCCCAGATACCTTAGTGATTGCTGAAGAGTTCTCAGAGTGGACTGAGGGAGCCAGAAGGATCGACCTGCTTGGCATTGATAAGCAAGCGAATCTAGTGGTTGTCGAACTTAAAAGAGATGAAACGGGCGCTCATATGGAGCTGCAAGCGCTGCGCTATTTCGAGAAACAAGACGATTTTGGATAAAAACTCGACTTCATCCACCAGCAGATGATCCGCGCCAAGTTTGAGGTTGGGCACTTCGGTGAGAATCACTCTTACGTTTATGCTGAGAAGTGCTAGTTTTTAATCTGCCGAATTGGCGGAGCTAACTCGACGGAGACAACTTGACGATTCTCTGAACGTAGACCGGAGCAGGACGCGCTAAACTAATAAACGAAAAACTTGTTGGATCGATTGGTGTAGCTTGGGCTTTGGGCTGACCGTCGAGGCCATCTGTGATGAAGCCAGTCTTTATTGATTAGGGAGGTCGCTAGTGCGTGAGATTTTAATTAGCTTTGGCGTGATGGTGGCGTGCCTTGCGTTGGTGGTGGTGATGCAAATTACAGGCCGTACCCAAGAGGCGATCGCCGCTCCCCAAAATTCTTCTCAGCCTGCGATGTCTCAGGCGGTGGCCGAGCCGACCCCGGATGTGCCGAGCGCCGACCCTCAAGCCTTGATTGCTCAACCCTCCACCCCCCAGATAATTGCTATGGCAGACAATGAAAATATGACCACGACCGAATCGGGTCTGCAGTATGTAGACCTTGCAGAAGGAACGGGTGCGATGCCCCAACCTGGCCAAACTGTTGTGGTGCACTACACAGGCACCCTCACCGATGGCACAAAATTTGACAGCTCGCGCGATCGCAACAGCCCCTTTTCCTTCAAGTTTGGTGTGGGTCAAGTGATCCAGGGCTGGGATGAAGGGCTGGCCACGATGCGCGTGGGTGGCCGTCGGCAACTCACTATTCCTCCAGAGTTAGGGTATGGAGCGCGGGGAGCTGGCAATGTCATTCCTCCAAACGCCACGCTCTTGTTTGATGTTGAACTTTTGCGGATTGGCACCTAGCCCTCCTCGGTAGCAATTGCACTGCCATGAGACGACCCAGGCAAGGGGCTTAAGCCCCTTGTTCGTCAATGGCTACCCTGGCACTATCTGAATATTCGGTGCATTTGAGCTTGAGGGTTTGGATGATGATGGGTGCTCGAAATGAGAGCCTAAGTTCACCTAAGTTTTAAAGTCTTAGTTTCAACGTCTCAGCTTTAAAGTCTCAGCTTTAAAGTCTCAGTCTCGTAGAATTCTTGAGAAAACGGTGCGGGGAACAGCCTGTTCCCCGTTTTTTGTGCCCGATGCTTGGGTTGAGTAGGTGGCTATGAATGGGATTTTATATGGCGTGGGGGCGGGGCCAGGAGACCCAGAACTGATTACGGTCAAGGGGCTGCGGCTTTTGCAGCAGGCTCCAGTGGTGGCTTTTCCGGCAGGGCTGCGAGGAAAGCTAGGGGTGGCTCAGCAGATTGTTGGATCTTGGCTCAGGCCAGAGCAATATCTGTTGCCGCTAGAGTTCCCCTATGTGCAGGATGATGCAGTATTAGTGGCAGCATGGCAGCGGGCGGCGGAAACCGTTTGGGAGTTTCTGCGTCTAGAAAAAGACGTGGTGTTTGTGTCGGAGGGGGATGTGAGCTTTTACAGCACGTTCACCTATCTGGCGCAAACTTTGCAACAGTTCCATGCTGAAGCGCAGGTGGAGGTTGTGCCGGGGATTTCGTCGCCCATGGCGGCGGCGGCGGCGTTAGGAATCCCATTGACGGTGCGATCGCAGCGCCTCACCATCCTCCCGGCTCTCTATACGGTTGCAGATTTGGAAACGGCGATCGCCCATGCCGAGGTGGTTGTTTTAATGAAGGTGAGTTCGGTATATGAGCAGGTGTGGAAAATCTTACACAAGCATCAGCTGTTACAACATAGTTATGTCGTGGAACGTGCTACCCAGCCTAACCAAGTCATTTATGCCGATTTGCGCGATCGCCCCCACCTCCAGCTTCCCTATTTTTCCCTGCTAATTGTTCAAAAGATGGGTTCAGAGGATCTGACATGATGAGAGCGCAGAATTTAGCTAGACTTTGAAAGTTAGAGTGAAGATGCTTCAACCTTGCCCAAATACCGCTTCAGTGCCTTTCAAAACCGCAAGTTTGGATCGTCGTATTCTTTTCCTTGGCTGAGATTCTAGCGTTATGCAGTCTGGTTCTACCTGGTTCTACCTGGTTCTACATTGTTGGTTTAAGCGTCCCCCTTTGCTATGGCCTACACGGATAATCGTCCCTCCACGTCTCTCTCTTCTCGCCCTATTTGGAAAGATCCCTTCTTTTGGGGCACGATCATTTCCTTTGGCTTGCATGGTCTGCTTTGGGTGGTGTCACCCCTGTTTGCGTCGGCGAGCGATCGCACCGAAGAAGATGTGCAACGTCCAGTAGACTTGGTGGAGCTTAGCCCAGCGGAGCAAAGTCGTCTGCCTGACTTTCTGACCGATGACGTGCCATTTCCTGATACGCAGCCAGAGGATTTTTCCTCATCGCCGTTGCCGCCTCAGCCGCCCATATCATTCTCGCCCATTGTTCCTCCGCCCTTCTTCCAACTTCCGCCAGCGCCACCTATTTATCGACCGCCCTTTAGGGCTACTCGTCCGAGAACGGCAAATCCGTCTCCGAGTCCGAGTCCGAGTCCGTCCCCGAGTCCTTCGCCCTCTCCTAGCCCATCACCTGAACCGCCCGAAGATACGAATGCCGGGACTGGATCGGGGTCAGCGACGGATACTCCGCCTGAATCTACTCCAAGAACCGACACCCCTTCGCCTCGTTTAACGGCGTTGATGCAGCAGCAGCAAGATAACCCCGAACTGTTTGCTTACAGCGGTACGGGCACCTCTAACCGCGAATCCCTTGAACTGTATACACCTTGGTTTGGGGAAATGGTGAATGAGGTTTTGGGGAATGACTATCGCCCCTCTGATTACGACCCTGATGTTGCACCAAGGCTGGATGTGATGGCTCCTTATCCTGAAGCCGCCTGTGTCCGGAACCTTTCTTTAGATGATGAGGTGGTGCAGGGATCGGCGATCGTGGGAATTGTTGTTGATCCGGCGGGGTATCCGTTGGAAGACTCAGAACCAGTGCTGTTGCAGAGTTCTGGCTATGCTTTCTTGAATCAGTTGGCGCTAGATCTGGCTAAGGAGCAAGAATTTGAACCGAGAGCGCGGACTTTGGCCTACCAAGTGCGGGTGACCTTCTCCCCTGAGGGAGCGGCTCAATGTGCCGAGCGCATAGGGGATTTGTAATTTTCTGATGCTTACGCCTGGTTCCAACCGATCAATCGGAGGAGCACTACTGCTTGCCATCGCAGGAGCGAACACCCATCCAAAACATGGCTAGGATAATGCTACTTTCGACCCAGAGTTGGATATTCAGCGGGGCGGAGGCTAGCCCCCAATGGCGAAGGTGCTGCCAGCGATCGCCCAGGTCAGTTGAATAATCGCTTCGCGGGAGCGGATTGCGGCTCCAAAGAGGAAGATGGCGATCGCCCACAAAATTAGATAGTGCATCGGTTCCTTCTGAGAACAGGGGCAACGGGGCACACCCACGCAGCGCTAGTCTTCTTCGATCGCACTGGCCTGAAGCTTGAGTAAAATTTCGCCATGCACGGCGCGGGTGATGGGGTAGAAGTAGGTGAGGAGCAAGCCTCCTAGGAGCACCAAGCTGGGGATGGGGCCAATCAGCCAGCGAATGGCCAAGAGTGCGGTTTCGGGTTGGATCGGCAGGGGCTGATCGGCGGTGCGGGTGATAAAGCCTGACCAGTCGAGGGTTTTGCCGACTAAGAAAAGGGCGATCGCCACTGCAATTTTTTGTAGTTGCACCACAAACCCGTAGAAGATGCCCTCGCGCCGTTGCCCGGTTTGCAGTTGATCTAAATCCACCACGTCAGGCAGCATCGACCAAGGGACGAGGTAGGCGGTGGCCAGCCCAAAACCCGCCATCACCGCAAGGGTATACATCCATACAATTTGCCCTGGTTGTAGGAAAAACAGGCCAAATTGCGCCACTAGGGTGACTGGGATGCCGATGCAGTAGATCATCTGCTTCCCAATCCGTAGGGCCAATCGACTCCAAACGCCCATCATGAGGAGGGCGGTGCCTTGCACGGCTAAGGCCATTTGAGTGAAGTGGGTGTCGGGCAGTTGCATCCATTCGACCACGAAGTAGGGCAGGATGGCGGCTGTGACTTGCACCCCTAGCCAAGAGCAGAGGTAAATTCCAATGACAAATAAGAAAGGACGGTTGCTAAAGACAATGCGGATCTGTTCGTGGAGGGGAAAGGCTGGAGTGGCGATCGCCCGTGCCCGTCGGGTTTGCATCCAATCGAAGCGGCGACGGGTGCCCCACACGCAGATGTAGACCGAAACCACGGCTAACAATCCACACACACTGCCTAAGACTAAGTACTTTTGCGCTTCTCCGGGCACGATGGAAAAAATGATCTGAGCGAGCACCAGCGCCACGATACTACTGCCAATACTAAAGGCGGCTTTGTAGCTCACAAGGCTGGTGCGCTCATCGTAATGCTCGGTGAGTTCGGCGGAGAGGGTGGAGTAAGGAATGACAACGGTGGTGTAGGCGGTGTAAAACAGCAGGGCGATGATGATGTAATAAATCCGCAGGCTAACTTCACTGGAGAGCGGCGGCACAAACCAAATCAGGGCAAACGAAAGCCCCAGGGGGATCGCTCCAAATAGCATCCAGGGATAACGCCGCCCGAGGGGAGAGCGGGTGCGATCGCTCAACCAGCCCACCATGGGGTCGTTGATGGCATCCCAGAGCTTGCAGATCAACACGACCCCGCCCGCCCAAGCAGGGTTTAAGCCAGCCACGTTGGTGAGGTAAAACAGGGCGAAAAAAATCAAGATGCTGCTGGTCAATTCACTGGCTGATTCACCGACACCATAGGCCAACTTGGTGGGCAAGTTTAAGGGCACGGGCGCATGAGTCGGGGGAGATTGGGGCTGGGGTGACATAAATGAGAAGTCCGGATACAAAGTCTCCAAGGTGGAGGCGAAAGGGCTAATTGAGCGGATTTGAAACCTTTTTCAGGCTTGCGAACCGGATCCGTTCTTTTTTCGACGATCTGGTTTTCTGGCGAAGCGTCAAGGGAGCAGCCTGGTTCGCCCTAAGCTGCGGGGGCGGGGGTGGTTTGGAGGGCTTGGAGAAGATGGTGATGCACCTCTGGCGATCGAGCCATCACGAGCCCTGGCCGTGAGTAGCGATCGCACTCATGGAGCGGGGGCAGGGTTGCGCCGGTGTGGGTGCTGACTTGGCAGCCACCTTCTTGAGCCAAGAACCCCAGCAAGGCTCCATCAATAAATTGGCTAGACCGGATGATGACCCCGGCTAAATCGCCTGTCAAGATCCCGTTCACATTGGGGATTTTGACCTCAGCGGCATAGGAAGAGTCAACATCTAGCACGGTGTAATGGGCTTCGAGGGCAGGGCGCAGGTAGCCCATCCGCAGACCTAGCAAAATGGTGGGCTTGGGTGGGCTGAGTTGCAAAGGGCGGGCATCTTCGAAGGCTTCGTTGAGGTGCCCTTGCCATAGCCCTTGGCCATGTAAGCCATAGCAGAAGAGGTTTTGGCTGGGGGTGAGGGCGATCGCCCCTGCAAATTCGTCGCGGTTCAAAATTCCTAGCAAAATCTGGTAATTATCGTGGCCATCGAGGTAATACCGGGTGCCATCGATGGGGTCGAGGGTAATCAGATAGTCGTCTTGGGGGCCAAGGGTAATGGCACGGAAATATCGGGTGTTGTAGCTTTGTTCATGTTCTTCGCCATAAAACCGGATGCTAGGAAAGTTGCCCAGTAGAGCCACTTCTATCATGGTTTGGATGGAGAGATCGGCATCGCTGAGGGCAGAGCCAAAAATACTGGTATAGCCTTCTTTGGCTGGGCGAGCGGCGATGTGAGGTTGAATGTGTTGGGCGTAGGCCGCTGCCACTTTGAGAAAAGGGAAAAGGGTTTGGAGGAGTTGTTTAGGGGTGGGTGTGGGGGTATTGGAGAAGGCTTGGGAGGAAAGGGCTGTGGAGAAAGAAGACATAGGAAGGGCGTTTTGAGGGAGTCGTAAGGGATGGAGACAAACGTTAAAGGTTACGATGGCAGGTTTTTGTGGACAGGTCGGTGTTGAGGGCGATCGCCCTCCCTAATCTATCGTCCTTCCCCTCTACTGGCTGGAGATCAGCCCCTGCTCAAGGGGTGGCGCGGATCAGGGCATACATTTTACAACACCTCTGCTGGGGCGCATTGGTAGCCCTGGTAGGGCACACCAAAAAGGGTGTAGCGAGCATTGGCGCTCAAGGTGCAGGTGATCGGGGTCGTGAGGGTCGTGAGGGTGACGGAGTTTGGGAAGGGGCGGCTTTGGGGGGCGGCGGTGTTCCAGAGGGTCAGAGGCGCTGGGATGTTGTTGGGAAGTTGGGGTAAATTTTCCCAGTTGGGAGATTGGGGATCGGTTTGGGGTAAGAAGGCGAGGGTGAGGGGGGGCGCAGGGTTGGTCGGGAGGGCGGTGTGAAGGCGGTAGGCAACACTGAGGCCAAAGGCCAACTCTTGGGGGGTGGGGTAATGGAAGATGACGGCGGTGGGGCTGATGTCGGCATTTGCGAGGGTGCTGGCATCAGAGCCGAGGGGTTGGTCGAGGATGCGACTGGCAAGGATGTTGGGGTCAAAGCTTTTTTGGAAGCCGAGGCCATTGACGACGAAGGCACTGCTGAGGAGGCCGAGGGCGATGACGAGGGCAGGGGTTTTGCGGGCAATGTCGGGCGATCGCCTCCACTGGCGCGGGTGCCGCGAGAAGCGAGTGCGCTGGGTGGGGATCCACAACACACTCACACTCAGCAGGGCGCACAGCCCAGGGTAGTAAACGAAGTTGTACCGGGGGGCGAGGGTCAGATCTTTGCCCAATCCATAGATAATGCCGATGAATTCTAGCAGGATGATGGCGGTGATGGTGACGATCAGGGTGCAGGGCGCAGCGTTGGGGGCGCGATCGCAGTAGTTTTGCCACCCCCGCAAGGCTTGAAACAAAATCCAAGCGAACAGGGTGAGCATCAGTATCCCCAATGTTAGGGCGACCCAGGCCGGTTGCCCTTCTACGGGCAGCAGCAGCAGCAGCGTCACCCAACCGCCCAAGCCTTGGTATAGCGGAGCGAGCATTCCCCAACCCGGAGTGAGGGCGAGCCACTCGGTTTCGGGGCGGCTGAAGTGGGCAAGCAGGGTAGGGAACCAGGGAATATAGCTGAGGGCGATCAGGGCGATCGCCCCACCGAGCCAGGCTCCCATGTGGAGATAGAGTACCTGCTGTCGCCACAACCAGACCCCCAGCAACCCCACAATCTGGGCGACCAGCGCCAATAAAAAGAAGTAGTGCGAATAAATCCCTAGGGCATTTACCCCAACCCACAGAAGCCAAACCCAGAGGCGAGCCTTACCTGTGAGTAGGTCTTGCAGCACCCAAACGCTGATGGCCATCGCCAGGGTAATGAGCAGCATTGGCAAGGTATAGTGCCGCGCTTCTTGGGATAGATACACCGCAAAGGGTGAAACTGCCATAAAGCTGGCTCCTAGTAAGCCGGCTGCGGGAGAAAAGGCGAGGCGATTGAGCAGATAAATCGCGGCGATCGCCCCCGTGCCAGCGATCACCGAGAGCGATCGCATGGCTCCAGCCAGGGTTTCAGCATTGACGGCTTGACTCCCCAGCCATTGGTGTAGGAGACAAAAAAACAGGGGGGGATGGCTAGAATCTCTGGCTAAGCGCTCGGCAATGGCGGCGCAGGTGCTGGGGGCGTAGCCGAAGAATTGGGCGATCGCCCCCAACTCGACAAACTCTCCAATCGGAACCTCCCTATAATCTCGCCCCAAGGCAAAAACCGCCGTGATAATTTCATCCAGCCATAGCGGTTTGCTATCGAGTTGCCAAAACCGCAACCCTAGGCCCAGCAGTAATACACTTCCCAGGAGCAGATAATGCACCAGCGGCGTAGTCGGTTGGGAAAGAGTTGGTTGGGAAAGCGGCGGTTGGGGTCGATTCATCAAAACAACCATCCAGATACAGAGGCTCAAGCCTAATCAGGTTGATCCTACTGGATTGTGGGGGATCGCTAGGGTTTAACTCGATACGCCCTTGCAAGACTGTCTTAAAAAATAAGCGATATCTATCGTTGGCCGGGGTGCTGAAGGGCTGACTAGATCCGTGATTCACAGCTTGAGCTGAGCTTTTGATCGCGCCGATTCGCCGCGTCTATTTGCCTGAGGAGCGCTATCTAGACTCGGCGGGCAGAGTCCTGCGTCACTTCTGACAGGTTTGCCGCAGCTCGACTTGGCCATTGCGGAAGATGCGGAGTTCTGCGAAACCCCCCGGAAAACGGCTAGATTCCCAGGCATCTTCCACCACGTAGACGGCATCATTATAGGTGAATTCATAAATCCAAGAAAAGCCGCTATTCACACGGTTTCCATTGACCAAGGTTAAGTTGCCGCGCGGGCTACGGGCTGCGTAGGTATAGTCTTGGGAGGCGCTTTCGGCCAGGGTAATGGCGGTTTGGCCGCACGCATAGGTGTGCGACCAGCGCGTGGGCTGAGTGGCGGTTTCTTGACGGATAAAGTCACTACGAATCCAGCCTTCAACCCGAGATTCGGGGAACCGCACAAAGTACCAGCGATAACCGTCGCTGCCCACAGCATTATCAATAATTTCGACGCGATCGCCCACTAGGCCGTAGCTGGGGGCAGTGGCAGTGGTGGAAGGGCGGCTCCTGATATTGACTTGGGTCCCTGGCACATCACCGATAATGCGAGCTGGGATCGCCCAAGCTGGAAGACCAAGGCTCATGGCCAAAACACTGGCTGAAAGCGTGGTAGAAAGGGTGGCTACCAAGGTGCTCAAGAGTCCTTTGAACCCGCTTGAGGCAGGGCGATCGCCCTGCACTGGCAGAGCTGGCTGGGGAGAGTTGGGGCAAACTCTTTTCATATAAATCTCCAAAGCAGTGTGACGTATTTTTAGGGAAAGCTTGGTACGGAGTTTAATAAATTCCACATGAATTCTATATGAATCTCCATGGATGACCCGTTTCTTTCCAGCTTGATTCTTTAATTTGTATCCTTTGACGTGCTTGACTTCAACCCCAAGGCAACGCATTTCGGGGAATATCTTGAGATCGCAAACATCTTGGGATCGCAAATGTCTTTAGATTACGTTAGTAACTTGTTCTTTAAAGCTATTTGACATTTGCCACTTTAGTCATACTCGCTAGTTGATTCAAAGTTTACGAAAAATCAGTTTAAGGGAATCAGCCATAAAATTAGTCATAAAAACAGGTACTAGAGAGATTTTATATCCCTAGTACCTGTTTTAGATTAATTGAATGGCTTGGTTAATTGAGATTATTCGTAGGAGACCGCTGCAAGCGCTTCAGCCAGAAAATCAATGGCATCTGAGAAAGTTTCGTCGTCATAATCACTTTCGTCAATACCATCTACAACCGCATCGCAGGCGACGTTGAGGTATTCTTCACCTGCTTCGTTAAACTCAATTCCCATATCTGCTAGATCTTCATAGGAAGAATCGCACAGAACATACAAGTTATTCTCTAGAACTTCTGATTCTTCGTCTGACATCTCTTGCGCTACAGCGGGAGCAACTAAGCCTGAAGCGAGTGCCAAAAAGATACCAGCAGAAAGACTGATCACTTGCTTTAATCGTTTCATTAACGTGACGTTCCTTGGTGAATGCTGTGGGGATATCTGGATAGAAATACTCAGATAATGCTTGATAGTAGGGTACTTTTGAACGAGCGTCCTTAGTGGGTTCACTGAGGACTTGACTTATTTAATTCGTGACAGCCTAAAAATGTCCGTGTCTTTAGTGAGGCGCTGTCAAGGGTTTAATGCGTCACACTAATCCGCCATCTTTGGGGTCGGCTTAACCTAAATGCGGTGACGCGGATCCGCCCACCAGTTTATCTACAGCCATAGTCACAAAATTTAGGGCATATCAGCGTCATTCCCGTGGAAACGGGAATCCATGGGTTGCACGACTCTCAAGATGGATTCCCGCATAGGCGAAAATGACAGAGAAATGTCCTGTTGATTATGGCTACCGCTATGCCTAGAGTGTGTTCCTTAGAGACACGGAATTAGGGGCTAGCCGCCGATTTCAGACATGACGCGGTTGAGGGGTACTTCTTCTTCTGCTAGCCCATGCCCCCAGGGTTTCAGCCAAATGGCGGCTTCGATCAGTTGTTTTAGCTCAGCATCGGTGGCTCCCGCGCGCAGGGGGGTGAGAACGTCGAGTTCATGGTCTCGTAGGAGGCAAAGCCGCAGTCTGCCGTCAGCGGTCAGCCTTGCCCGGTTACAGGCGGCACAAAAAGGCTGGCTAACGGGGCTAATAAAGCCTAAGGTGCCGATGGCTTGAGGGAGGCGATAGAGGCGGGCTTCGCCATCGAGTTGGCCTTGATTGAGCAGGGTTGGGGTGCCTAGTGTGGCACCAATGGTGTGGAGCAACTCGGCTTCGCTGACGGTGTTGGCCTGTTGAAACTCGGCCACATCGCCAAAGGGCATCATTTCAATAAAGCGTATTTGCCAAGGGAAGTCGAGGGTCAAGCGCGCTAGGTCGATGGCATCTTGCTGGTCATTAAAGCCACGCACGACTACGGCATTGAGCTTGAGAGCCAAACCAGCGGCGGCGGCGGCATTGATCCCGTCCCAGACTTCGGAGACTTTGCCCCAGCGGGTGAGGGTTTTGAATTTGTCGGGGTCGAGGGTGTCGATGCTGATGTTGACCCGTTGTAGACCGGCTGCGGCCAAGGGAACTGCTAGTTGAGGCAGGAGCAGGCCGTTGGTGGTGAGGGAAATGTCGCGCACGGTGGGGAGTTGGGCGATCGCCCCCACAATTTCCACTAAGTTTTCCCGTAGGGTGGGTTCTCCTCCTGTTAGCCGAAATTTCTGGAACCCTAGCAATTCGGCAAAGAGCGGGATCAGCCGCAAGAGTTCTTCGTTTTGCAATAATTCGGCGCGGGGGCGAAAGGTGATGTTCTCTGGCATACAGTAGACACATCGAAGATTGCAGCGATCGGTCAAAGAAATCCGCAAATAGTTGATTGTGCGACCGTACCGATCCAGCGTCATGGTGCCCCTGTGCTTTGTGTTCTGTGGTGATCTGGGCTGGGCGATCGGGATTAAAATCACGCACCCTCAGCCGAGATCGATCCTGAATGCCAATTTGTGATCGAGCTGTGAAGCAAGCAAGCTGTGAAGCAAATTATGAATCAAGCTATGAGTCATGGTAACGCAGGAGCTTGTCTTCCCGCGTTATGGATGCTCTCTAGCCCAGTGGCATCAAAATATTACACTTCTTCGGGTTGAGCCATAACGGAGGACGCACTAGATTAGGATTGCAATGGTTCGATCCAACTGATCTGCGATCGCTTGGCACCGATAGGATCGGGAGCCGCGAGGATTTTAGGCTGAATTTTGAGCGAATTGTATTGGGTTCATTGCAAGGAACTGGTTGAGTTTAATTGACTGGGTTGATGCCAGTTTGATGTAAAGCTGCACAGGATTGACTCTGGCAGTCAAGGGGCTTAAGCCCCTTGTTCTATGCAGTTTCACAAAGAATTGGGGTGAATTGATTGCTTTGAATTGATTGAGTTGAATTGATTGAGTTGAATTGATTGCTTTGAATTGATTGAGTTGAATTGATTGAGTTGAATTGATTGGGTTTGCAGGTAACTATACATGCGTGCTTCTTGGACTGATCCCTATCTTTGGCTGCACCTCGCCGGGTTTGCAGCCGTGCCTATCCTGCTAGAACTATGCTTGCTGGGGCTGGCTGCTGGCGATCCGGTGTTACCCGTGGGGTTAGAGTTTAGCCTTGTTGCAGCCATTGGCATAGTGCCGATTGTGTGGATGCAGTGGCAGCGCCCATTTTGCATTTTTTGCCTGCTGTTTTTAGCGCTGAAACCTAGCGAATTGAGCGACCAACGGCGGCGGCTACTGCGCTTTTTTCGCACCTCGGTGAATCAGGTATTGGCGATCGCCATTGCTGTTGCCCTCACTATTTTGCTCTGGAAGGTCTATGTTTTAGCGCCCATCGCCGTCTCAGTGACTCCGTTCTCCTCCCACTGGGTTGGCTTGGGGGTAGCGGCGATCGCTTTTTTAGGCGTCAATCTTTTTACCCAGGTTCCTGCTAGTGTTGTGCGGGTTTTGCTCGTTAGCGACGCTCAAATTAATGCTCAAGAACCCTACCCCGCTGAACGTGTCCCCCTCGACTTTTTCTTGATCGGCATTCGGCTCAAAAAAATTCTGCCCGATCCCCCTCAGAGAATGGCGGCTTCAAATCCCTCTAGCCCGAAGCCCGTGGTCTTGACTGCTGAGTCTAAAGATCTGGCAGCTCAAAATTTGGGGCTTGAAGCTGTGACTCCTAGCGATTCAGAATCCGCGACTTCTGGGGCTGAAGATTTTGAGGCTGAAGATTTGGGGACTGAAGATTCTGGGACTGAAAATTCAATCATCGAAAATTTGCAGGCTGATGATTTGGAGATTGGATCCTCTGGCGAAAGCCTATCAGAGCAAGCGGAGGAATCTTCCTCCGCCTCTGCCTTGTCTGAAGAGGAAATGCTTCCAGACTCTTTATCTTCAGAAAAACCATCTGGAGACTCTCCACATGCATCTTAAAACTCGGCAGAGTTTTGGAAGATTGGGCGGAAATTTGGAGTTGAGGCGTAGAATCGGTGTTTCTTAGCACAGACCATAGGGAAGGGTGCGCTATCTTAAAAGTCAGAGATGTTTTTGTCTATTGTCTCTCCGACGCAGCTTGCGAGGTCTTATGATTCCTTCTTTCACTCCACACAATTCTTCCGCCGATGACTCTGCTATTTGGCATAGCCTCAAACAGGCGATCGCCAATAGTTCTGGCTTCAGCCGTTGGGAGCAAGAATGCACCAGCGATGCCCCAACCGATGATTTGACCCTTGATCAGCGGGTTCGTCGCTATCTCCGCGAAACCCTAGAAACCCTCGCCTATTAAGGCTTTTTCAGCCCTAAAATTGCCATTTGTGGCCGTCGCTGCATCCGTTTGAGCGCGACTGTAATCAAAAGTAATGCATAAAAATAGCTTGCTGATACGAGAAACTGATCAGCAAGCTATTTTTTGATTTCTAACCGAATAAGCGCCCGGTAGGCGATTGGGTTAGCGGGGAAGGCGTTCTAACTGCTGGAGAATGCTCAGAATGCTGCTGACTACCGATTCGAGGGAGCGGATGTCTTCGTAGGCAGTGGCGAGGCGATCGCCATCTACATAGACCTCTGAGGTTGGGTAGTTTTCTAAAATCTCGATTAAGGTAACGCGGTTGTCATCGATTGCTGATAGAACTAGGGCTGCGCGCATGGCTCCTCGGCCTGCCGAGCGCGGTTCAGGGTAGATCACTTCGCTCACCCGGTCTAACAGCGCGTCTCCAATTACATTGTTGAGATGGCGATCAAGGACTACCCCATCCACCACAATCTCCTCGGTCAGCAAATTTTGCATGGCATCGGCGGAGACATTGGCACGTTCAAAATAAGACTTGAGTTGCGACGAGACTTCGCCTTCTGTGGCCAACGCCGACAGTTCTTCAACCGGAATGCTGCGTTGTATTAGCCCATAGGTCAACACAACATTTTCGGCGGCGATCGCCTGTGTTGGCAACAACCCACCTACCCCAATCGCGACCCAGCTACCCAGATGCCACCATTTCATAAGACGCTGACGCTCCATGCCAATATAAAACTTTTCGCTTAAGACTCAACCCTTCGCTAGCCATTAGGACGTTGCCGCATTCAAAAAGTTTCTATTCCAAGAATTTTTGATTCAAGAATTTTTGACCCAAGCAAAGTATGGGTTATGGGAGGTGATCAGTTGCCAGGGCGATCGCGCAAGGCTGGGGGGAGGTGAGCGCGATCGCCCAAGCGCTGCAACAGCGGGCCATGCAAATCTAGCTTAATCAGGCTAATGGAGGCGACGGGCATTTCAATGCGATCGCGGTAGCGCCCCAGATCGATCCCTAGTAAGTTACACAGGAGAATGCGGATAGTGGCTTTGTGCGACACCAGCAATACATTGCCATCGCGATGGGTTTCTTGAATTTCTCGCACCACTGGGATCGCGCGGTTGGCAACAGCCGTGGCGGTTTCGCCTCCGGTTGGTGGGTTCCAGGCCGGTTCAACGAGCCAATTCTCATAGTCAGTGTTGAAACGTTGCCGCACGTCTTCTAGGGTTTGGTCTTCCCAGTCGCCATAAAAGAGTTCTCGTAGGCCATCCCGTAGCTTCATTTCTAGCCCCGTTGCCTCACAGAATGGGAGGGCTGTGGCGATCGTGCGTTTCATCGGGCTGACATAGACGGCATCCCAATGCAAGTTTTTGTAAGCATCTGCGAAGGCTTGCGCCATCTGCACGCCACAGGACGTGAGTTCGGCATCGATAATGCCGCAGTAAGCGCCGGTCTGGCTGTAGGTGGTTTCGCCGTGGCGCAGAAAGTAAAGTTTGAGGCTCATTGCAGTGATCTAGTGGGTTGGGTTGGCATATCAACGGAGTCTGCAAGCGAGTCTGGCGAATTGAGCGGGCGAATTGAGCGGGCGAATTGAGCGGGTGAGTTGGGGCGGTGATAATCATCCGCCTATGGAATTCGTAGATAGAAGTAACTATTGCAGCAACACTTTTTTATCGGTGAAAACGCCCTCAGGATCTACGTCATAGACCGTCGGAACCCCAGTTGCGAGTTCTAGGGTGGCCACCTCATTTTCTTTAAGATGATCGATGGCCATAAAAATTGAGCGCAGCGAATTGCCATGGGCTGCGACCAAGACATTTTTCCCGGCCTTCAGTTCTGGCACAATCGAGGTTTCAAAAAAGGGCAATGTGCGCTTGGCGGTGTCGCTTAGGCTTTCGCCGCCTGGTGGCCGCACATCGTAGGAGCGCCGCCAGAGATAAACCTGCTCTTCTCCAAATTTCTGAGACATCTCTTCTTTGTTTAACCCTTGTAGATCGCCGTAGTAGCGTTCATCGAGTGCGGGGGAGCGAATAATTTTAAGCTCTTTTTCAGGGATGCCTGCATGGTGATCCCAGCCATGCCAGTCGGGATCGCTGGGGTCGTGCCAGATGTAGGGGATGCGTCCACCGCTGACCTCGGTGCATTCGGTTAGGCAGACGACGGCTGTTTCGATCGCCCGAATCAGCATACTGGTGAAGCAGATATCAATGGTGTATCCAGCATCGCGCAGTTTGCAGGAGGCGATCGTGGCTTCGGTTCGCCCGCGCTTGCTCAGGGGAACATCTACCCAGCCTGTAAATTTGTTGGCGGCATTCCACAGGCTTTGCCCGTGGCGAATGAGGATTAGCTTGGCCATAAACGAAAATTAGCTCTGAGATCGAACAAGCGGTACGGCTGGCGATGAGCCGGTAATTACCCAGATTATTATGACTGAACTTTGACGACTGAACGGTTGCAATTGAACTATAGCCATAGTCACAAAATTTAGGACATATCAGCGTCATTCCCGTGGAAATGGGAATCCATGGGTTATGGCATGACTCTCAAGATGGATTCCCGCCTGCGCGGGAATGACAGATAAATGTTCGATGGATCATGGCTACGGCTATATCTTTGCTGTCGGTCTTGCAAACGGTAGGAGATGTTGATGGGCTGGGGCGATCGCCCCTTTCCTCGCCTTCTCTTGGCCGAATACCGTTGCTTTAGAGTTTAGGGTGCCTTCGATAAGGTTCTGTTAAGACCCTTAGGTGAGACGGTGCTTGAGTTGAACGGTGGTGATTGTGGTGATTGTGGTGAGAAAGGTGCCGATGGCGATCGCCACAATATACAACCCAACATTTCCCACGGCCTTGGCGATGGCGAGCACGAAGATGCCACCGTGGGGGGCGCGCAAGGTGCAGTTAAATAACATCGACAGGGCACCTGTGACCGCAGAGCTAGCGATGCAAGCGGGCAATACCCGAATTGGATCATTGGCGGCAAAAGGAATGGCTCCTTCGGTGAGGTGTTCGTCTGATTTAGCCGCAATTCCTACGACCAAGTGCGCGATTTCGCCAGGGTTCCATTCAACGCCATCCGGAACTTGTAGCACCGCAATCCCGGTTTCTAAAATCAGCCCTCGATCTTGGGGTTGGCCATGGGGGATCGCAATGCCATTACCCAAAAAGGTATTAGCTTGGGCTTCGCGGGCGACGATGCTCTGGATATACCCTGGCGAATATGGCCACTCTCGACCAGCAGTTGCCCCACCTGATCGATGGCATCTTGCTTAGATTGCGGCACCGCCCGAAGTTTTATTGCTTCGGGGCTTAAACTCACCATAAAAATTCCTCTCCCTAGGGGTTATTTATGAAAGCGATTTACACTTAAATACATAACCCAATATTTTTTTAAATTGGGCTTATTTTTCTCCAGCTTACTCATCCAAAAAAATCAATAACCCGAAAACCAAAATGTAGAGGTTCTCTGTTCAGCGCTGCCTTCATCTAGCCCGATTTATCCCCATCTATTGTAAGCAATATGAAGCCATGGGAAGGGCTGGATGGTCGAAGTTAATGCGGCCAATCATCGAAGCATAGCCCGCAGAGTTTTACCCTGCATAGGATTGCTAGGGTTTAAGCTGGCGAATTGCTGAGATTATCTACCAAGTTTGATCCGCCTAGCTTGGCTTGGGGATCGCTCTAGATCTTTTTCATAGAATGTGATTGGCTCATAGAGTTAGTGTCAGTGGTTAGGGGGCGATCGCCTCATTTTTGTGGTAAAAGTTCAGACTTTGCTTAACAGTTTTTAGTAATTCATCGCTAAACGCTACAAGTATCTAACGAGAGATTGCAAGAAGCTTAAAACCTAGGACTTTAGTAGAATCCCTCTTTTAGATTGAGAGGTATGGACAAAATCCTAATAAACGCAGAATTAAGTGCAGGCAGGCCATGACATATATTCTTTGGCTGGAATCGCTGAATAACCAGGATATTGAGCAAGTGGGCGGCAAAAATGCGTCCCTTGGAGAACTGATCAGTGCGTTGCAATCAGACGGCATTCAGGTTCCCCAGGGCTTTGCCATCACCGCTGGGGCTTACCGAGCTTTTATTGATGCCAATCACCTCAGCCCCGCCATTCAAGGCTACCTAGATGCCTTTCAGCAGGGGCACAAAAGCTTGGCTCAAGTGGGTAAGGCGATTCGGCGCTTATTTTATATGGCTCCCTTCCCGGCCTATTTAGAAGCGGCGATTCGGCAAGCCTATCGTGATCTCTGCCAGCGCTATGGGGTGGAGGACGTGGATGTTGCTGTTCGCAGTAGCGCGACCGCCGAAGACTTGCCCGATGCCAGTTTTGCGGGGCAACAAGAAACCTTCCTCAATGTCAGGGGTGAGGCCGACTTGGTGGAAGCGTGCCGCAACTGCTATGCCTCGCTGTTTACCAACCGCGCCATCAGCTACCGCGAAGAAAAACAGTTTGATCACATGGGTGTAGCCCTCGCCGTGGGGGTGCAAAAGATGGTGCGTTCTGATAAGGCCTGTGCGGGGGTCATGTTTTCGATTGATACCGAGTCAGGCTTTCCTCGTTCGGTGTTGCTGACGGGGTCTTGGGGGTTAGGGGAAGTGGTGGTGCAAGGCACCGTTACCCCTGACCAGTTCACGGTGTTTAAGCCCCTCTTGGCGCAGGGATATCGCCCCATTATTGAAAAAACCTTGGGGAGTAAGACCCAAAAAATGGTCTATGCCGAGGAGGGTAGCAAGGTGAGTACCCGAACCCTTGATACAACGGGTAAAGAGCGCCGGGCTTGGGTCTTAGATGATGACGAAATTTTGCAATTGGCGCGGTGGGCGACGCTGATTGAGGCGCACTATGGTTGCCCGATGGATATGGAATGGGCGAAGGATGGCGATACGGGGGAATTGTTTATTGTGCAGGCGCGGCCCGAAACGGTGCAATCCCAACGGCAGGCTGGGGTTCTAAACACCTATAAGCTCAGCCAAACGGCTTTGCCGATCTTGACGGGGCTGAGTATTGGGGAGGCGATCGCCACTGGCCGCGTCTGCCGTGTGCTCGACCCCAAAGACATTGATGATGTGGTAGATGGCAGCATTCTTGTGACGGAGATGACCGACCCCGACTGGGTGCCCGTGATGAAGCGCGTGGCGGGGATTGTCACTGATTTTGGCGGACGCACCTGCCATGCGGCCATCGTGAGCCGCGAACTGGGGATCCCTGCCATCGTGGGCACGGGAGATGGAACCCAGGTGTTGAAAGACCACCAAGCGGTGACTATTTCCTGTGCGGAGGGCGACCAAGGCTATGTCTATGCTGGGACGTTGGAGTATGAGGCGATCGCCGTCAACCTTGCAGATGTGCCAGACACCAAAACCCACATCATGATGAATATCGCCAGCCCGGCAGCGGCCTTTAACTGGTGGCAGTTGCCCGCCGAGGGCATTGGCCTGGCCCGCATGGAATTTGTGATCAACAACTTGATCAAGATCCACCCGATGGCGCTGGTGCATTACGACCATTTGCGCGATCGCCAGGCCTGGAAAACCATTCGCGATATGACCAAAGGCTACAAAGATAAGCGCCATTACTTTATTGATCGGCTCGCGCGGGGCATTGGCAAAATTGCCGCCTCGCAACATCCTCACCCCGTCATTGTGCGAATGAGCGACTTTAAAACCAATGAATATGCCGATCTGATTGGCGGGCGCGAGTTTGAGCATCCTGAATCAAACCCGATGCTTGGTTTTCGAGGGGCGGCGCGCTATTACAGCGATCGCTACCGTGCCGGGTTTGACCTAGAGTGCCAAGCCATCCGCCGCGTGCGTGAAGAGATGGGCTTCCAGAATGTGGTGATCATGATCCCCTTCTGCCGCACCCTCAAAGAAGCCGACAAGGTGCTACAGATCCTCGCTGAAAATGGCCTCAAGCGCGGCGAGCGGGATCTCCAAATTTATGTGATGTGCGAAATCCCGTCTAATGTGTTGCTAGCCGACCAATTTGCTGAGCGGTTCGATGGCTTTTCCATTGGCAGTAATGATTTGACCCAGCTCATCCTCGGGGTCGATCGTGATTCGGGGGAACTCGCCGCGCTGTTTGACGAGCAAGACGAGGCTGTGAAGCTAGCGATTACCCAGGTGATCCAAAAAGCCCATGCTGCGGGTCGCAAGGTCGGTATTTGTGGCCAAGCCCCTAGCGATTATCCAGAGTTTGCGGCCTTTCTGGTCGATGTGGGGATCGACTCTATTTCCCTCAACCCCGACAGCGTGGTGCAGGTCAAGCATGTTGTGGCTGAGCGCGAACGGCAGAGGGGGTTGGCCAAGAACCCCTGATGGGTGGTGGCTGTTTAGGGGCAAGTTCCTTTAAGGTTAGATAGAGGAGTGGGTTAGCCCTGCAATCTAGCAGAGATTGAGGTTTAGATCCTGCCTGTCTTTTGCTTCTTTTTGCCTCCTTTTGCCTCGCCGAAGACGGCGAATG
>Ga0105049_10001572_pt1 | contig 26931 bp, 23 predicted proteins | sample MAT06_FD_78087 | JGI IMG/M metagenome (GOLD analysis project Ga0105049, IMG submission 78087) | Freshwater microbial communities from Lake Fryxell liftoff mats and glacier meltwater in Antarctica - MAT-06 | ecosystem: Environmental > Aquatic > Freshwater > Ice > Liftoff microbial mat | place... | reverse complement strand
GCGTCAACATAATGCTATAAGTTCTCGATCGGGAGGCAATGAGATAGCAGTATCGCGGCTGGCGCGAGCGCATCGAGTTCGAGCGGCAACACGCGGCCGCGCTCGTGGTCGGAGTTGAGGATCAAGGCGCAATCGGCGACAAGCAGTGCTCCATTTTCAGCCTTTTCGTGCCCCAAAATGAAGGTTTCCGCGGACCAGCGCTGAGCGAGTTGCGCGAGTTGATCGGGTTGGTGGCCTCGACCCCACACCATGAGATGCGCGGAGCCGCGGCGCGGGATGTAATCGTTTTCATCAAGTGGTCGTTCGAGAACGGCGGGATCGAAGCGATCCATGAGCTCCGGACTTGGAAGGCTGTGCGCGAGAAGGAGCGATCGCCTGAGCAGGGGATCGTTGGCGGAGTGGCCGTGGGCGAAGAGGGCGAGGGGCATGGAACGGATGAAAGCGTTGATAGCGGCGGTGACGTCGGGCGCGTCGGAGCCGAAGATGTAATCGACGGCGTTGTTGAACGCCGCGACGACGTTGACGCCGTCTTTGGTGATGCCGGCGCCGGCGATTTGTGCAAGTTCGTGGTTGGCTAAGAGTGTGTGGACGAGTTCGGGGTGGCGGGCCTTGAGGGTGGCGGCCTTGGCAAGGACGCGGTAGGAGAAATCCATGCCGTTGATGAGGCGATCGGAGTGGATGAGTTCATGGAGGGTGAGGTGGGCGGGGGGCGTGTTGGAGGAGCCGTCGAGGCCGGCGGCGGCGACGATGTTGGCGAAGTGGATGGGGTTGTCGTGGAGGTCGCCGGTGGCGATGAGGCGGCCGGGGGCGTGGATGCGATCGACGGAGCCTTGGCGGCAGGCTGCGCAGAGGTTGGCATCGGTGCCGGCGCGAAGGGCGTCGATGACCGCTTGGGCGCGGGTCATGTCGGGGTAGGTGATGGCAGGGGTCATGGCGGGGCCGCGTCGGATCGCGCTTGCACGCTGGGGCGGCGGCGCGGATCAGTTGGGTTTGGCGGGATTTGGGAGTTCGTCGGGGTCCAAGTCGACGGACTCGTCGTCAATCCCGCCGGCGGCGGAGATGGGGGGCGGCGGGGACGGGTGCGGGACGCGGCCCGAGGCGGCGGAGCCGGACTTGCCGCGGCCGCCGGACTTGGCGGCTTCGTCGTCGTCGCGGACGCGGCGGAAGGAGCCGGACTTGCGGAGTTCGACCTCGGCGAGGAGCTTGGCCTTGATGAGGTTGAGGCGCTCGGCGACGACGTTCATGGTGTCGGGCCGCATGGCGGGCTCGACCTCGACGCACTGCATGATGAGGTCTGAGAAGATCTCGGGGATGCGGGTGTTGAGCTCGGAGGGGGGCTTGGGCTTCTCGATGAGGGAGGAATCGATGGAGCCGACGAGGGAGTCGGGCTTGGCGAGGGCGGTGGGGACGAAGTGGCGGGTGAGGGCCCAGTAGATGGTGGCGCCGAGGTTGTAGATGTCGGTTTTGTGGGTGATGGGCTGGCGGTGGACCTGCTCGGGGGCGATGTAGTCGGGGGTGCCTTGGATGCGCTTTTTGACGGTGTTCATGGGGCAGGACTGCCCCAGATCGATGATTTTTACGTGGCCCTTATCGTCAACGACGATGTTGTTGGGCTTCATGTCGGCGTGGACCCAGCCGCTGGCGTGCATGTAGGCGAGCCCGCGGGCGGTTTGTTCGAAGATGTCGGCGGCTTGTTCGAAGGTGCGGGGCGGGGAGCGGTCGACGGCCTGGCCGTCGACGAGTTCCATGACGAGCATGAGTTCGCCGATGGAGAGCAGGCCGCTCTTGATGCGGATCATGCGTTCGATGCGGCGGATGTTGGGGTGCTGGAGTTTGGAGGCGACTTCGTATTCGCGGGAAGCCTGGTCGAGGAAGCGGGCGTCTTTGGCGTCCTCGCGGGCGACGTGTTTGAAGGCCCAGATGGTCTTGGCCTTGGTGTCTTGCACCAGATAGATGACCGAGGCGGCGCCTCGACCGAGCTCGGACATGACGCGGTAGCCCTCCACGATGTCGCCGGGCTTGAAGATCTGCACGGTCTGGCGTTCCTGGTGAAAGGCCCCGGGGCTTGTTGGGGACCAGTGTGGGGGCTGGAGGGAGGGGATTGGCGCAGGGTCGATTTGGCGGGCTGGAGTGTAGTCGGCTTGCACGAAGGCTGTGTGTGAAGAGAGTAACGGCGAGGCGTTTAGAACGATGCGGGAGGCGGGTAAATCAGCCTGAAAGAGCGGTTGTTTAGCAGCGTTGGGGGCGTGAAGGTGTAGTGATGGCCTGGCCTGGCCGGGGGGCCTGGTGGGATGAAGAAACGAGCCTTGGCGTGACCACCACGAGTGCGGCGGAGCGCTTTGGCCCTAGAGGATACGCGGGAAGTGGGCGATCAGTTGCCTTCGGCGAGGCGCTGGCGGAAAAGAGCCTCGGGGAAGAACCTGCCCGGGTCGGACGTGGGGGCGAGGTCGTTGTGGAGCTTGACGGACTGAGGGTCAAGCTTGAGCTCGCGGCAGAGGGTGGCGACGAGCTGGGAGAGGCGGGTGATCTGGGCCTTGGTGAAGGGTCGGCGGTCGCCGTTGCCGACGAGGCAGATGGAGATGGAGTGTTGGTTGTGCCAGTCGCCGCGGTCGCCGCCGGCGTGGGCACCGGGGAGCTGGTCGAGCCAGCGGTAGGCGACGTGGAGCTCGCCGTCGTCCATGCCGGAGCCGTTGCCGATGACGAAGTGGTGGCCCAGGCCGGCGAACTTGAGTGCGAGGTGGTCGGCTTCGATGGAGGCCGGGGAGCCGAAGGGCTGGCCGGAGTGATGGATGACGATGCCCTTCCAGCGTGGGCGGTCGATGGGGTTGCGTGTGCGGAGGATGGACTCGAGGCCGGAGGCGGAGCCTGCGGCGAGGAGCGGGGGCAGGGAGAGGCCGTTGTTGCGTGGGGCGGAGCGTTGGTCGGCCATGAGGAGGGCGCCGCCGACGACGGTCATGGCGGCGACGAGGGAAGCCCAGACGATGCCGGCGCGGCGCGGGAGCGCACGGGACGGCGAGGAGGAACGGGCTTTGCGTTGGCGTGGGCGGCGGCTCATGGACCAAAATCCCCAAAACGGGCCGGACGTAACAACAGCTTATTGTGGAATCGGATCCCCGCCCAGTAAAGCTCTCCAAAAGGTAAGGAAATCTTGTTCTGGGGCGAGCAAAGGGGCTGTGCGGACGGGCTGACCCGGATAATGCGCGAGGTCAGCGCACGAACGGGGGGCGAACGGGTTTCAAAATGGCCAAAGGACCAAATGGTCAAATCGCCAAATGGGGCATAGGCGTGGGGGCGATGGGTTGTGGGGTTAGTCGCGCGGGGAGAGGCGGGCGCGGAGGTTAGGGCGTTGGCGGCCGTGTTCGTCTTCGATGATTTGCTGGGCGTATTGGGCGCGGAGGGCGTCGTAGCGGTCGAAGGGCGAGCGTTCCTCGGCGGGTGAGAGCAAGGGCTTGGCGCAGCCGACGAGCGTGAGGGCGGCGGCGAGGGCGAGCAGGCACTTGAGAGTGGTTCTGGGACGGTTCACGGGGAGAGTGTAGCGGCTGGAGCGCCCGGCGCGGCGGGGCCGACTGGGCTGGGTGAAAGGCGGGCGCGGTCGTCGAGGCTGAGCTGGCCACGCTGGACGCATTGGCGGAGGGCCTCGTAGACGACGGCGCAGACGGCGGTGGCGAGGTTGAGGGAGCGTTCGTCGGCGAGCATGGGGAGGACGAGGCGTTGGGCGGGATAGCGGGCGAGGAGGTCGTCGGGGAGGCCCTTGGTTTCTTTGCCGAAGATGAAGTGGTCGCCGAGTTGGAGGTCGGCGTTCCAGACGGGGGTGGCGGCCTTGGTGGTGAAGAGCCACAGGCGGCGGGGCTGGACTTGGGCGAGGTAGGTGTCGAAGTCCGGGTATTGGGTGGGGGCGAGGCGGGACCAGTAGTCGAGGCCGGCGCGGCGGCAGGCTTTGGTGGAGGTGTCGAAGCCGAGGGGCTCGATGAGGTGGAGCGCGGAGCCGGTGGCGACGCAGGTGCGGCCGATGTTGCCGGTGTTGTTGGGGATCTCGGGTTGGTGGAGGGTGATGTGGAAGTGCGAGGGAGGCATGGGGGAAGGTAGAGGTCCAATTGGCAAAGCGCCAAATTTTCAAGTTGCCAAATGTGGGAGTTGGGGTGCTTGGGGTGAGGGTGGATGCGTGGGCGAAGGTTTGGGGCACTATGGTTTGGGCGCGGGATCTCATTTTGTAAGGGGACGCCGATGATGTTGATGAATGTGTTGGCGGGGGTGTTGACGGGCGTGTTGGTGGCGGCAACGGGTGTGGGTCTTGAGCCGGAGGGGCAGGGCGGGGCGAAGGGTGCGGATGTGAAGCCTGGGGCTGGGCCGGTGGCGGTGGTGCCTGCGGCGGGGTCGCTGGTGCGGGTGGGTGGTGATGAAGAGGCGAAGGTGAAGCGTGAGGGGGAGGGGTTTTTTATTGGGAAGTCGTCGATCACGACGCCGCTGCCTGAGGGGTATCCGGATCCGACGCCGCCGGGGGCGATTGATGTCAAGACGTATCCGTCGGTGCGGCGTGCGGAGGTGAAGGGGGAGCTGGCGCCGGACATGGCGACGAACCTGGCGTTTTTCCCGTTGTTTAGCCACATTCAGCGGCGGAACATCGAGATGACGTCGCCGGTGGAGGTGGATTATGTGGGGATGGTGGGCGACGGCAAGGGTGACGCGGCGAAGGGAGACGCGGGGCGGGCGGAGGGGGACAAGAAGCCGGGCTCTTGGACGATGTCGTTTTTGTATCGGCGCGCGGATCAGGGGCCGACGGGGCCGGATGAGCGGAACGAGGCGGTGAAGGTGGTGGATACGCAGCCGGTGACGATGCTGGCGATCGGGATCCGCGGTGGGTACTCGGTGGCGCGGATCGGGCAGGGGCTCAAGGAACTGGAGCTGTGGCTGGCGGATCACCCCGAGTGGGAGATCGTTGGCGAGGCGCGGGCGATGTATTACAACGGGCCGGATGTGGCGAATGCGGAGAAGTGGGCCGAGGCGCAGGTGCCGGTGAGGTTGAGGAAGGATGGGGGCAAGTGATACGGAGTTTCACTGAAACTCAGGCGAGGGACGTAGAAGTAGTAGAGAACGAAGCCCTCTCGGATAGAGGGGGTACCCAAGACAGGCAGGAGTTTCAGCGAGAATCCGCGTGAGTCGGTGGGTAGGTGTAGAAGGAGCGCGATGGTGGGTGGCTGTGGGCCCTCCGGGCTCTTTGATTCGGCTGGGTTGAGCTGAGGAGTCATACGGATTCTCTTTGACCCTCGCCTTTTGGGAGAGGGGAAAAGAGTCCATCCGGGGGAGGGGGGGAGGGGGACCCAAAGCAGGGCAGACCCCCGGCTGAAGCCGTGATCTCGGAGCACGCCGGGGGCTCGGGAGGGCAAGGGTTGGCAGTTGTGGTGGGTGCCGCGGCGCTGGGCGGGTCAGAGGATCTTGAGTGTGACTTTTTTGTCGAGGTCATCGACGGGTTTGGCGGCGAGGTCGTAGGCGTCGAAGCCGGTGATGGTGCAGTGGACGAGTTCGCCGGGGGCGAGTTTGCGGTTGCTTTGGACGTAGGTGACGGAGTCGATGGAGGGGGCTTGGGCGGAGGTGCGGCCCTGGTAGAGCTTGCCGCCTTTGGAGACGCCGGTGGTGGCGCGGCCGGTGGTGCGGAGGGGTGCGTCGATGAGGACGTCGACGCGGCGACCGGTTTGGTTGGGGCGGAGTTCGTCGAACTCGGCGGCGATGGCGGCGTTGCGTTCGATGGCGATTTTTTGCTGAGCGGCCATGATCTCGCCGCGGCGGCGGGCTTTGTCTTCGGGGCTGACGCGGAGCTTGGGGTCGTCTTCCATGGTGCCTGCGGGGGTGCCGGGTTCGTGGCTGTATTCAAAGACGCCGACGGCTTCGAAGCGTTGTTCGTCGATGAAGCGGACGAGGGCCTGGTGGTCGGCTTCGGACTCGCCGGGGAAGCCGGAGATGAAGGTGGTGCGGATGGCGAGGCTGGGGATGCGGGTGCGGAGCTTGTCGAGGAGACGGCGCGTGTGGTCGATGGTGATGTGGCGGCGCATGGAGCTGAGCATGGCGTCGGTGGCGTGTTGGAGGGGCATGTCGATATAGGGGAGGACGCGCGGGGTGTTGCGGATGGCTTCGATGCAGGCGTCGGAGAAGTTGGAGGGGTATGCGTACATGAGTCGGACCCAGCCTTCGCCGACGGCCATGTCGTCAAAGGCGGAGCTGACGGCTTTGAGCATGGCGGGGAGGCCGTGGTCTTTGGATTCGGGGAACTGGCGGTGTCCAAAGCCGAGGTCGTCGCCGTAGCTGGTGGTGTCTTGCCCGATGAGGTGGAGTTCGAAGGCGCCGTCGGCGACGAGTTCGCGTGCCTCGGCGGCGAGCTTGTCGAGGGGCTTGGAGCGCATTTTGCCGCGGATGGAGGGGATGGTGCAGAAGGCGCAGGCCTGGTTGCAGCCTTCGGAGACGCGTAGGTAGGCGTAGTGGCGCGGGGTGAGCCGGAGTCGAGCGGAGTCGTCTTCGAAGTAGCCGATGCCGTTGCCGTCCTGGCCGTTGACGGTGAGGCCGACGGTGTCGCGGCCGCGTTGGCCGGCGGCGACGAGGGCGTTGGCGGCGATCCAGTAGGTGGGCTGGTCGCTGGCGTCGCGGGCGGAGGTGGCGCGGGCGCGGCGTTTTTCGGGGGTGAGGCCGCGGACGGCTTCGACGATTTTGTCACGGTCGAAGACGCCGACCATGGCGTCGATGCCGGGCGCCCATTCGAGCATGGCGGCGCGGTGTCTTTGGACGAGGCAGCCGGCGACGACGACGCGTTTTACCTGGCCGGCGTTTTTGCGTTGGATGGCTTCGTGGATGACGCCCAGGGATTCATCTTTGGAGGCTTCGAGGAAGCCGCAGGTGTTGATGACGATGGCGTCGACCTGTTCGCCCTGTTCGGCGAGGTCGTATTGGACGGGGGTGATGCCGTCTTCGGCGAGGAGGCCGAGCATTTTCTCGGAGTCGACGAGGTTTTTGGGGCAGCCGAGGGAGACGAAGGCGACGGAGTTGATGGAGTCGTTTGGCACTGGAAGGGAGTGTAGGGGGGGGCCAAATGGCCAAAGGGTCAAAGGGCCAAATGGAGGCGGAAGAGCGGGGGTTCGCTGGGGGTCGGCGTGGGGGTTGGCGGCCGGTCCAAGGGGCGAGCCAGACGTCAACATCGGACCAGCGTCGGGCGATTCGACCGGCGTGGACGGGGCGGCAGGGTTCGGGGCAGCGTTCGAACCGGGGTTTGGAGCGGGGGCCGTAGAGGCAGCCGTGGCGGATAAGGCGGGCGCGTTCGGGAAGCACTCGGTGAGATGACGGGTTGGTGCCGCCGGTTGCCAGAGTGGTGTGGATTGTGGGCTTTTGGGATGTGATCCTGGGGTGCTTGGTGCGTTTTTAAGGGAGTTTCTGAGCTTGGCCAATGTGCGGGTGGGCGGGGAGCGGGCCGGGGTGTAGAGTTCTAGAAGAAGGCGGTTTGGGCGTGGGGTGAACTCCAAGAGAAAGAGGTTCCCGATGGATCGTCGCGCGAAGATTGGGGTGTTGGCTGCGGTGTTGGCGTCGGCGGGTTTGGCGCAGGCGCTGTTGGCGCAATCGATTCCCGTACCTCGGCGGACGGGCGGGTTGCTGGTGAGCGATCTTGTGGGGGACAAGATTTATTTGTGCCGCGATCTCAACGGCGACGGCGACGCGCTAGACGCGGGGGAGATCAACGTGTGGCTGGACAACGCCAACGCCGGGGGGTTCTTGCTGGTGACCGGGGCGGTGTTGTCGATCTTGCCCTCGTATGACGGGTCGGTGTATTTCTCGGATTTGGACACGGGCGCGGTCTTCAAATGCCGCGACCTGAATGACGACGGCGACGTGAACGACGACGGGGAGATCAGCTATTTTTACCAGGGTTTCGGGAGTATCCCTGCGGGCTCGCCGAACGGGCTGGCGCTCGACAGCCTGGGTCGGCTGCACCTGTCGAAGGCGCGGCTGGTGACGAGCGATTCGGCGTCGGTGGTGCGGCTGGAGGATCGCAACGACAACGGGGACGCGTTTGGCGCGGGTGAGGCGACGGTGTACATGAACTTGAACGCGCTGGCGACGGACGGCCGTCAGCCGGTGCCGTTTGACATCTGCTTTGATTTCCAGACGGGCTATGCCGTCGATCAGGGGCCGAATCCGGACGTGGTGTATCGGTTTGTCGACGAGAACGGGGACGGCGTGATCAGCGCGGTGGAGCGGTCGGTCTTCATGACCGATCAGGAGTTTGGGGTGCGTACCAACCAGGCGTTCGCCAATGACGGCGCGGCGTTTTATACGATCGGCCGGTCTGGCGGGGCCGCTAATCCGCAGCAGTTGTTCAAGCTGGTGGATGGGGACGGGAGCCGATCGATCAACGACGCGAGCGAGGTAACGCAGGTGTGGTCGAAGGCGAGCACGCCGCCCGGGTTCAACATGGGCACGGCGGCGGCGATCGCGTTGGGCGCGGACAAGATCGCGGTGTTGTCGTTCGGGTCGAGTGACCAGGACAACGTCTTCCTGCTGCGTGATTCTAACGGCGACGGCCTGTTTACCGGCGCCGGCGAGACGACGGTGTTCGTGTCGAGCCTGACCTTCGAGAGTTTGCTCTCGACGGGCCGGGCGGTGGCGTGGCTGGGTGTGCCGTGTGCCGCGGACTTCAACCTCGACGGCTTCCTCGATCAGGAAGACCTCAGCGGGTTCATCAACGCGTTCTTCCAGGAGCCTTCGGACCCGCTGGCGAACTTCAACCGCGACCACGATGAGTTGGGCAACCTGTTGGTTAATCAGGAAGACCTGGCGGGGTACATCACCGAGTACTTCGCGCAAAACTGCTGAGCGGGGCGGGGGAACGTTTCAGAGGTCGTCACGTCACAGCTCTGGTATCTGCGGCTGGGCAGGCTGCGCCTATCCTGCGCCTTGGCCGCGAGCAAGATCGCTGGTGGCGAGAATAAGGAGCACGGGATGCTGATGAGCCAGCGATACATTTTGGGTACGGCGGTGGTGGTCATGGCGTTGGGCGCGGCGGCGGCGGTGGCGCGGGCCGAAGACCCTGTGGGCTCTGACGTGCTTAAGGAAACGGCGGCCGCGATCAAGGCCGCCCGCTCGATCTCGTATACCGCGACGCGCGAGGGTGTGGGGGCGTTGGCGGGCTCATCGCCCACCGTTAGCGGGACGGTGTTTATCGACGGGTTGGTGCTGGACGAGCCGGAGAAGTGGTCGTTCGCGATCCGAGGCTCGCTGGTGGATGTTGGGGCCGAGTCGTTGGCGGAGTTTGTGACGGTTTCCAACCGCGAGAAGATCGTCACGATCCGGCACGCGAGCAAGCAGGTCATCGAAGGGGACGCGGCCCAGGCCATGACGATGCTCGGCGACGGCGGGCGGTGGCTGACATCGTGGCTTCTGCGGTGGGACGAGCTGGTAGGCGAGCCGGTGTTGGCGGAGGACTTTGCGGGTAGCCAGTGGCAAGGCACCAAGCTGGTGGGCCGCGAGCTGTGTGATATTGTCAAGATCGACTACACGGAGGTCGAGGTGGAGGAGTCGGCGGCGTGGTGGTACATCGCCCGCTCCGACAAGCTGCCGCGGCGGATCGAGGTGAGTTACATCACCGACGGCGCCGAGGTGGGGATCGCGGTGCTCACGTTGTCAGATGTGAAGGTGAACCCGAAGGCGGAGGCGAAGACGTTCGAGATTGATCGACCCGCGGGCTACGCGGTGGAACGTGTCAAGGCTGAGGAAGCGACGAGTGCCCCTGAGGGCGGCCGCGGCGAGCCCGCCGCAGCAGTCGCTCCCGCCCCACCCGTGGCTCAGGCCGTCGGCGTTGGTGATGAGGCCCCGGCCTTTTCACTCGCGACCCCCGAGGGCGAGAAGATCAGCCTGGCCAGCCTGAAGGGTCAGGTGGTGGTGCTGGATTTCTGGGCGACGTGGTGCCCGCCGTGCGTGCGGGCGATGCCGGACATTCAGAAGATCCACGAGGCGTATGCGGGGAAGGGTGTGCGCGTGATCGGCGTCAACTGCTGGGAGAACGGCGACGCCGTCAAGTTCAAGAAGGACAAGGGCTACACCTACGGGCTGCTGCTCAAGGGCGATGATGTCGCCACCGGCTACGGTGTTCAGGGGATCCCTGCGTTCTTCGTGATCGGGAAGACGGGGCGCATCGTGGCTGCACAGAGCGGCTTCTCCAACGACCTGCGTGAGGTGCTCACGAAGGCCATTGACAAGGCCCTCGCGGAATGATGCGGGGGCTTTGATGATGCACGGCGCGTTGCGCGGAACAGGCGCGTTCACAGGCGAACGCGATGCAGGAAGTTTTCTGACGCGGGGGATGAGGGCGGCGGTGCTCGAATCCCGGGATCCTGCCGCGACGTATGCTCCACGCATGGAACAACGTCTATTCGGCAGAACCGGCCTTTCCGTGAGTGTGTTGGGGTTTGGCGGGGCGGAGATCGGCTTCGGGGCGACGGATAAGGACATCGTCGCCACGCTGCTCAACGAGGCGTTGGACGCCGGGCTCAACGTGATCGACACGGCGGAGTGCTATGTGGATAGCGAGGAGAAGATCGGGCAGGCGGTGTCACACCGCCGCCGAGATTTTCATCTGTTTACAAAGGTCGGGCACCAGCACGGGCCGAGTGGCGGCGGGGATTGGTCCGATACCTCGATCACCGCGACGATCGAGCGATCGCTGCAGCGGCTCAAGACGGATGTGCTCGACTTGGTGCAGCTGCACTCGTGCTCGGCGGCGGAGCTGGCCAAGGGGGAGTGCATCGAGGCGCTGGAGAAGGCCCGCAAGTCCGGGAAGACGCGGCACATCGGCTACAGCGGCGACGGGGTCGACGCGGTGGCGGCGGTGCGGACGGGGCGGTTTGACGCGTTGCAGACGTCGATCAACGTGGCCGACCAGCGGGTGTTGAACGAGGCGTTGCCGCTGGCGGTGAAGGCGGGGATGGGCGTGATCGCCAAGCGGCCCATCGCGAATGCGGCGTGGCAGCACGCCGAGCAGCCGGCGAATGGGTATCACGTGGAGTACTGGCGTCGGCTCAAGGCGCTCGACTACGGCTTTCTGGGCAAGTCGCTCGATGACGCGGCCGCGATCGCGTTGCGGTTTACGCTGAGCCAGCCTGGGGTACACACGGCCATTGTCGGGACGACCAAGCCGGGCCGGTTCATTCAGAACGTCGCGGCGATCAAGCTGGGACAACTCCCCGAGCCTGGGTTGAACGCGATCCGCGGGCGGTGGAAGGCGGTGGCGGAGCAGTCGTGGGTGGGCCAGGTCTAGGGCCTGGGCCTGACCCCCGTTTGAAGTCGGAGGCTCGGAGCATTTCTTTGGGGCTCGGGCGGGAGTCCGGGTTGAGCTACTTCCCGCCTCGCCGCCACATATACTCGGGCTTATGAGCCAGTCGCCGAACAATCCGTATGCGCCACGCCCGACCCCCGGCAGCACGCCGCCCGTTTTCGGGCCCAACGTTGGTGGTGGGGGGCGCGGTGGGCCGCCGGGCTACGAGATGTGGGACGATCGGCCCAGGGGCGAGCCGACGCTCTCGGTGATGGCGGTGCTGGCGTTGATTTTTTCGATCCTGTGTCTCACGGCGCCGGTGGGGGTGATCCTTGGGATCGCCGCGCTCGTGCTGATCGCGGGCTCGGGCGGGCGGAAGTACGGCAAGGGTCTGGCCATCTCGGCCATCGTCGTCGGCTTGCTCTTCACCACGTTCATCGGGGCCATCGCGATCGGCGGCCGGCAGATGCTCAAGCTGGCCGAGCAGCAGGCGTTCGCTCCGGTCGGCGAGATGATGACCGCCATCGAGACCCAGGACCACGCCAAGGCCCGCGTCATGTTCACCGACGCGCTCTCTGCTCAGGTGAGCGATGCGCAGCTCGACGCGTTCCGCGATCAATACCGCACCGAACTGGGGGCCTTCAAAAACGTTCCCGCGGGATTGGGCAACATTATCCAGGCCTATAGCCAAAGCGGCCCGGCCATGCAGCAGATGCAGGCGCGGATGGCGCAGCACAGTCGTGGGCAGACCGACATTCCAATCCCCGGTGTGTTCGAGAATGGATCGGGGATCGTGGTTGTGCAGCTCAACACTTCCTCGCCGGGGGTCGCGCCGGGGTCGGCCAAGTCCGTGCAGAATATTGCGTTGTTGACCAACTCGGGCAAGCTGATCTGGCTGGTCGATCCGGCCCCCGCGCCGGAGGCCGTGCCGACGGTTGCGGACCCCAAGCTCCCAGCCCCGCTCGAGCCGGCGCCGGTACCTGCTCCGGCGGCGGTGCCGCCGGCCGCACCCGGGGGGTTCTGACCGGGAGTCTCGCTGCGACCATGGCGTAGGACTTGAAGAAAGCCGAGTTGGCGTAGTCCTCCCCGGCGGTGCGGGGTGGTCAGTGCGCTCGCTTGCGACGAGAAGCCGAATGGGGTGCTCGGCCCTGTGCCCGGTTTGGATCGGGTATGCTCTGTTCGTGAGCGATCCAGCCGCCATGAGCCCGCCGTCGAAGCCGGCCGCCCCTAACCGTCGGGTGATGATCTCGGTGCGCGGGCTGGTGAAGCGATTTGATGGCCGGGCGGTGCTGGCGGGGGTCGATCTGGACATCTACGCGGGCGAGATCATGGTGGTGATGGGCGGTTCGGGGTGTGGCAAGTCGACGTTTCTTCGTTGCCTGATCGGGTCGTACGCCATCGACGAGGGGTGCGTCTCGATGTTCGGGAAGAACCTGACGGACCTCGACGAGGGGGGGATGGACGAGGTGCGGAAGCGGTTTGGGATTTTGTTTCAGTCGAGCGCGTTGTTCAACTCGATGACGATCGCCGAGAACGTGGCGTTGCCGTTGCGGGAGCACACGGATCTGGACGAGTCGACGATTTCGACGATCGTGAAGATCAAGCTGGAGCAGGTGAACTTGCGCGAGCACGCGGACAAGTATCCGGCGCAGCTTTCGGGTGGGATGCGCAAGCGGGCCGGGCTGGCGCGGGCGATGGCGCTGGACCCGAAGATTCTGTTCTACGACGAGCCGTCGGCGGGGCTCGACCCTGTGACGTCGGCGGAGATCGACCAGTTGATCTTGAGCCTGACGAAGAAGCTGGGCGTGACGAGCGTGGTGGTGACGCACGAGATGGACTCGGCGTTTGCGATTGCCGACCGGATGGTGATGCTCGACAAGGGGCGGGTTCTGCGTGTCGACACGCGGGAGTGGTTCGACAAGCTGCGGACGCTGCCGCAGGCCGAGGCATCGGCGTTGCCGGAGGACACGCAGATCATCCGGCAGTTCCTGCGCGGCGACGCGGAGGGTCCGATCACGGCGCGGCGATCGGCCTCGAACTTCGCCGAGGATCTCCTGGGCGGTTCGGGCGACCTTCCCTCGACCCCGAGCGTCGAGGCGACGCGGAGCCGGGGTTAGGCCCGCTCGGCAGCGGCCCGTGTTCTGGGCGACCCGCATGCGGCTTGACCGGGGGGCGGCATAACCGGGTTGCGACATGGCCGGGGGCAGCATGATGCGGCGGGCAAGACGGGCGGGCGGGGATCGGCTATCTTGTGAGATCTCATGAGCAGCCGAGCGACCAAGAATAATGTGCTGACGGGGGTCTTCGTCGTGGGCAGCCTGGCGCTGGCGCTGGCGCTGATCGTGATCTTCAGCAACGCCTTCGACAAGTACCTGGTGGCGCGGACGGCGTATGTGTTCCGGTTCAACATCCGCGACGGGGCGGCGGGCATCAAGCGGGATTCGATGGTGAAGGTCGGGGGGCAGTCGGCCGGGCTGGTGACGGCGGTGTCGTTCCGGCCGCCGGCGGGTACCAACGATCCGACGGGTACGATCAGGCTTCCGGCTGCGGACGCGGCGAGCATCGCGCCGACGCATGTGTATGTGACGGTGAAGATCAGGAGCGAGATCGAGCTGTATGCGGGCGCCTCGGTGTATCTCGAACTGCCGCTGCTGGGCTCGGTGAGCACGATCAACATTCCCGACATCGGCTATCGCCCGCGGGCGAGCACGACCCAAGACGGCAAGACCATCCCGGGCGGTCCTGCGATCCGACTTCAAGCGTTCGACTTGATCGAGGGCAACCTTGCTCCGCCGAGCTTTTTGGCGCAGGCCGGGTACGGCCCCGACCAGGCCGAGCAGCTCCGCAAGATCTTCCAGCGAGGCACCGAGATCGGCGATCAGGTTCAAGCGCTGGTGGGCCAGGTGCAGACGAGCCTGCCGCCGGCTTTCTCGTCGGCCCAAGATGCGCTCGACAACGTCAAGGAAATTACGAGCCAGGTGAAGAAGGGCGTCCCCGGTTGGCTGACGCTCATCACGCAGTCGTTGGAGAACGCCCAGGCGGCGACGGGCAACGCCGATGAGTTGATGGTCACCGCTCGCCTGATGGTTCAGGGCCTGCGCGAGACGTTCGACAAGAACCGTCCGTTCATCGACGCGGTGTTCTTTAATACCGCGCAGCTGACGGAGAAGATCAATGACGAGATGTACGCCACGCTTCTGGGCATCATGACTGATGGCCGTCGTGCCACGGCGGACCTCGCCGACACGCTTGCGCGCGTGAGGCTGATGGTGGCCGAGGAGACCCCCAACTTCCGCCGGACTATGGCGGACGCGCGGCTCTCGGCGGACCAGATGAAGCTGGCCATGATGGAGATCCGGCGGAATCCGTGGCGGCTGCTCTATCAGCCCACCCGCAAGGAGCTGGCGGAGGAGCTGACGTACGACTCGGCGCGGACGTATGCCAACGCGGTCAGCGATCTGCGTTCAGCCAGCGAGTCGCTGCAAAGCCTGATCGCGGCGGTCGATACGGGGACGACCAGGTCGCCCCTCGACCGAAACCGGATCGACGAAATTACTAAAGAGGTGAACGAGTCGTTCGGCCGCTACAAAGAGGCCGAGCGCGAGTTGCTCGACAGGCTCGTCCGCGAGTCCAAGTAATCGCCTCGCTCGGTGCGGGCGGGCTCGGTGCCGCCCGTTTCGGCGTCGCCCGTTTCGGCGTAGATCGCATCAATGGACCCACCGCACGTCCGAGCCCCTCGGCCAGGAGCCCCCATGGACAGTGTTTTCTCGGCCCATCGGCCAGTCTTGACCCTCGTCTGTTCCGCCGCGTTACTCGGTCTTTCGGCGGTGCCGGCGCTCGCCGCGCCGCCAGAGAAGCGTTCTGCGGAGGAGGCCCCTCGGGCCGACGCGCAGGCTCGCTGCGTCAAGGAGCAGGCACAGAGCATGATCTCCAAGGCGTCGGGCACGGCCGACGGGGCCATGAACTGGCTCGCCGAGCGCGGCGGGTGGCTCAAGACGAACGCCGACGATTGGCGGAAACAGGCGGAGGTTAAACTCAAGTCCATGGTGACCGAGGCCATCGACGCGGTTCCCCCGGCGACCGTCGGCGTCCGGGTGCTTCAAGCGTCCAACGGCCCGGTTCTCGACTGGACCGCCCTGGCCGATCTCGTCGAGCCCCGGCCCGCCCGTTTAATCCTGCTCGTCCACGGGCTCGACGAGCCGGGCGATGTGTGGGACGAGCTGGCCCCCACGCTTCAAGCCGCGGGTGCGTCTGTGGCGCGCTTCGATTACCCCAACGACCAGCCGATCGCGCGTTCCGCCGAGGCGCTGGCGGAAGCAATGGAGTCGCTGCACGCGGTGGGCGTGCGCCGCGTCGATGTCGTCGCCCACTCCATGGGCGGCCTGGTCACCCGCGACGTCCTCACGCGTGCCTCGATCTACGCCGGCCAAGCTGGCGAGACGGCCAAGCTCCCCGCCGTGGGCCGGGTCATCATGATCGCGACCCCCCACCGCGGCTCGGCCCTCGCCCGCGTTCGCTTCCTGGCGGAAGCCCGCGAGCACTTTGAGCGCTGGATCGGCTCGGAAGGAAAAGACCCGCACGCACTTTTGGGCTTCCTCAAGGATGGTTCGGGCGAGGCCGGTACCGATCTTCTCCCCGATTCCGCGTTCCTGCGTGATCTCAACGCTCGCCCGCTCCCCACGGCCGTCAAGTTCACCTCCATCGTCGGCGTCATCGGCTGCGTGGCTTGCGACGAGTTCAACGAGTTGCTGGATTTGCCGCTCATCTCCCAGGCCCTGGGGCAGCAAGAGGTCCAGCGTCTCAAGGTCCAGCTCATGGCCTTCAGCGATTCGCTGGGCGATGGCATCGTCTCCGTCGAATCAACGGCTATTCCCGGCGTGGACGATGTCGTGAAGCTCGACGCCAACCACCGGTTCTTGATCCGCCGGCCCGACATCGAGCAATCGATCCGCCAGGCGGTGGGAGCCAAACCCCTCGTTCCCCTCGCGATTCCCGTGATTCTCGATCGGCTCAAGGACTGATCGCGGCGCGCCGCGTTCGCGTGTACGATCGCCCCCGCGCATGGGTGATCCTGCCACACCTCCGTCGCCTTCGCAACCCACCGACCCGGCCGATGGTGGGCACGCGGTCGACCCGCGCCTGGCCGATCTCATGGCCCGGACGGCGGGCGGCGAGCGAGCCGCGTGGGAAGAGCTGCTCACGCCTTATCAGGACCGCCTGATGGGCGTCTGCGTCCGCATGGTGGGCCGCGAGGCCGCCCCGGACCTGGTTCAGACGGCGATGGTCAAGATCATCCAGGGTTTGGCGAGCTACGACGGGCAGTCCAAGCTCTCGACGTGGATGATCCGGGTGACGATGAACGCCTGCCTGTCGTGGCTGCGGTCAGAAAAGCTGCGTCGCCACGCCCGGCTGGATAGCCCCGCGCCGGGGCGAACAGCGTCCGAAAACGCTACGGAAACTCACGGGTCGGTGCTGACAAGTCGGGAACCGCAGGCGGCTGACCGCGTCGAACTGCAAGAAGCCCGCCAGCATCTGGGGGCGGCCTTGGCCCTATTGGACCCCGAACAGCGGGCGATCCTGATCTTGCGAGATGCGCAGGGCATGGATTACGACCGAATAGCCCTCGTTTTGGGCGTTCCGTTGGGCACCGTCAAGAGCCGATTGTTCCGGGCTCGGGCGGCGTTGCGAGCCTTGATCGAGTCTCGCACCGAGCGTGCCTCAGACCGCGACCTCTAGCCATGCGTTTGATCCCGACCCATCTCGACGAAGCCGACGTGCTCGATTATGCCGAGGGCCAGCCGGTGGCCGCTGGCGCACGCGCCGCCATCGAGGCGGCTCTGGCGGAGGATCGGGTGTTCGCTCGGATGGTGCGTGGGATGCAGGCCGATCGGTCGGCGATGGCGACCTTGCCACGCGTCTCGGCTCCGGCGGATTTGTTCGATCGTGTGGAGCGGCAGTTGGCCAGCGAGGCCCTGGCGGCCGTGAGCGCGGCGGCCAATGGCCTCGACTCCGATGTCCCCGTCTCGAAGGTCCAGCCGCCGCGTCGGCGTCTCTTGGTAGAGGTTCTGGCTCGGCCCTGGGCCAAGCCGCTGGCCGCCGCCGCCGCGTTCGCCGTGCTGGCGACTGGTGCCTGGGTGCTGCTGGCGTCGTCGTCCGATTCGCCCAGAACGCGGAACTTGGCGATCAACAGCAACCCCAGCCCGGCCCAGCCGATCGACCAGCCCCGATCCCGGCCCGCCAATGGCACGGCGATGGCCGACAACTTGAACATCGGGCCCGCTGCCGCCGAGATCGCTGCGGTGCTCCCCGGCATTACCGACCGGCCCACCGAGATCGCGATCGCCGCGACCACCGTAGCCGAGACCGAGCCCACGCTCGGCGGCATGACGCTGGCCAACGCACTTCAACTGGCGAGCGAAGGCCGGCTCGCGCTGCATGTGTTAACGCCCGACGCGCCGGCCGCCGTTACGCGGGTGGCTCAACTGGTGGGTCGTGATCGCGGGCCGGTGCGTGTGCGTCTGGCGACCGAGGCCGAGCAGCCGGCGTTAGTCGCGCTGGCGGACGGGTGGCATACTGCCGCGCCGGGGGCATCGTCGTCGCCGAAGGTTGTGCTGAACACCGAGCGTGCGGCCGAGGACCCGGCGGCCGTCGGGCCCGTGCGGCCGGGCGTGGCGACACCGTCGCCCGTTTCGTGGTCAGCAATTCAGCGGGTGCAGGGCACCTTCCGGGCCGAGATGCCCGTGAGCGAGGCGGCGTTGCGGGCGTTGGTGCAGGCGGTGGGGAATGGTCAGGCTCAGAAGATCGTGTTCTTGCGCGAGATGCCGGTGACGCCCCTGACGCTGGCGGTTCGGAGTGCCGAGTCGATTCTGTGGTGGCGCAGCATGACCTCGGCGGTGCCGCGGGCCTTGGTGCCGGTGATCGTCGAGCAGCGCTGATGGCGCGGCCGCGGGTCAGATCACGATGTTGACAAGCTTGCCCGGCACCACGATCAACTTCTTGATCGGCTTGCCGCCCAGGTGTTGTTGCACGGTTTCATCGGCGAGCGCCGCGGCCTCGATGGCCTTGGCGTCCGACGCGGCGGGCATCAGCAGACGCGCGCGAATCTTGCCCAGAACCTGCACGACGATCTCCACCTGATCGTCGGCGGCGAGGGCCGGATCTGCGACCGGGAACGGCGCGAACGCCAGTGTGCCGGCGTGGCCCAGCCGCTCCCAGAGCGCCTCGGCGATGTGCGGGGCCAAGGGGGCCAGGAGGAGCGTGAGCGTCTGGGCCACTGGGCGGGGCAGAGTGACGGGGTGTCCGTCGCGTCGCGCGTCGGGGCCGAGTTGCTTGGTGAGCTCGTTGTTGAACTCGATGAGTTTGGCGACGGCGGTGTTGAAGCCGAGCGTTTCCATGTCTTTGCGGACGCCGGCGATGGTCTTGTGCATCAGGCGCAGCACGTCGGCGGGCACGGCGTCATCACCCACGCGCGGGCGGCCCGATTGCTCGTCGATGATGTTGCGCCAGACGCGCTGCAGGAAGCGATACGCCCCCGTGATGTCGCGCGTGTTCCAGGGCTTGCTGGCTTCGAGCGGGCCCATCGACATTTCGTAGACGCGAAGCGTGTCGCAGCCGAACTCGGCGCAGACTTCGTCGGGCGACACGGCGTTCTTGAGCGACTTGCCCATTTTGCCGAACTGCTGGAAGACCGGCTGATCCTTCCAGAAGCACTTGGTTGCTTTGCGCAGCGGTTCCTTGGCCCCGCTGGAGAGCGTGAAGGTGTCGATGTCGACCGAGACCTCATGCTCGCGGTGCTCGACCTCGCTGGCGGGGACGTAGCTGCCCCGTGCGTCGGTGTAGGCGGCGGCCTGGATGTAGCCCTGATTGAACAAGCGGTAGAACGGTTCCAATGTGGAGACGTGGCCCAGATCGAAGAGCACCTTGTGCCAGAAGCGGGCGTAGAGCAGGTGGAGCACGGCGTGCTCGCCGCCCCCGACGTAGAGATCGACGCCACCGGCGAGCGAGCGAGCCCCTGCTGAAGCAACGGGCTCGGAGGTGGTGGACCCTGCCATCCAGTAGCGATCCACGGCGCTATCGACCAGCGCTTGCTCGTTGTCGGGGTCGAGGTAGCGCAGGTAGTACCAGCACGAGCCGGCCCAGTTGGGCATGGTGTTGAGCTCGCGGGTGAATGCGCGGGGGCCGCGGCCGTCGTTGAGGTCGAGGGTCACCTGATCCCATCCCTTAGCGCGGCCCAAGGGCGGGCGCGGCGGGGCGTCGGGATCTTCCGACGCTTCGGGCTGGAAGTTGTCCATCTCCGGCAGCAGCAGCGGCAAGGCCGACTCGGGCAGCGCGTGCGGCAGGCCTTGCTCATCAAACACGATGGGGAACGGCTCGCCCCAGTAACGCTGGCGCGAGAAGAGCCAGTCGCGCAGCTTGTAGTTCACGTGGTGCTTGCCGCGGCCCTGCGAATCGAGGAACGCGGTGATCTTCTGTTTAGCGACGGCCGTGGGCAGGCGGTCGATCAGCGGAGAGTTCACGGCCACGCCTTCGTCGGTGAAGCACTCGGTCGGCTCGCCCCCGGACGCGGGCCCGCCCGCGGGGGCTACCACGCGGATCTTCGGCAGCGCGAACAACTCTGCAAAAGCCCAATCCCGTACATCGTGCGCCGGCACGGCCATGATGGCCCCGGTGCCGTAGCTCGCGAGAACGTAGTCGGCGATGAAGACCGGCACGCGCGTGCCGCTCACGGGGTTCACGGCGTAGGCCCCGATGAAGCAGCCGGTCTTGTCGGCGCCGCCGGTGCGCTCGTCCTCGGTCTTGCTGGCGGCATAGGCCCGGTACGCCGCGACCATCTCGCGCGGCCCCGCGTCAGCGGCGAGCAGCTCGTCGGCCCCTGGAAAGACGGCCTTGACGAACTTGGTCTCGCCGAACTTGTCCGTGACCAGGTGTTCGACCATCGCGTGCTCGGGCGAGAGGACCATGTAGGTGGCGCCATAGAGCGTGTCGGGCCGCGTGGTGAAGACGCGGATGCGGCGTGTGCCGCAGTCGAAGTCGACGTATGCCCCTTCGCTGCGGCCGATCCAGTTGCGTTGCAGCAGCTTGACGGACTCGGACCAGTCGAGCGGGTCGAGATCGGCCAGCAGGCGGTCTGCGTACTCGGTGATGCGCATCATCCACTGCTTGAGCGGGCGTTTGTAGACGGGGAAGTTTCCGCGTTCGCTGCGGTCGTCGCTGGTGACTTCTTCGTTGGCCAGGACGGTGCCGAGCATCGGGCACCAGTTCACGGGCACCTCGGCGAGGTACGCGAGGCGGTGCTCGTCGACGTGCTCGCGCTTGACCTTTTCGGAGAGCTGCGACCAGGGCTTGCCGCTCTTGTTGGGGCGGTCGCCGCGCTCGAACTGTTCGATGAGTTCGGCGATGGGCCGGGCCCGGCCGCGGCCTTGGCCCCCGCGGGCGGGGGCGTCGGGGTCGTACCAGCTGTTGAAGATTGTGAGGAAGATCCACTGCGTCCACTTGTAGAACGCGGCGTCTGTGGTGCTGACGGAGCGGCGCGCGTCGTGGGCGAGGCCCAGGCGGGCTAGCTGACGCCGCATGGTGGCGATGTTGGCTTCGGTGGTGACGCGCGGGTGGGTGTTGGTCTGCACGGCATACTGCTCTGCCGGCAAGCCGAACGAGTCGTAACCCATCGCGTGCAGCACGTTATGGCCGGTCATGCGCAGGTATCGGGCGAAGATGTCGGTGGCGATGTAGCCCAGCGGGTGACCCACGTGCAGGCCCACGCCCGACGGGTAGGGGAACATGTCGAGGATGTATTTCTTGGGCCGCGACGCGTCGAAGCCCGGCTCGCCGGGGTTGGGCGCGGCGAAGGTCTTCTCGGCGGCCCAGCGCGCCTGCCAGGTGCTCTCGAACTGGGCCGCCAGCGCGGCGGTGTAGCGGAAGGGCGGCGCGTCGTCGGGGACGGCGGGGTGGTTGGGGGCGGGCGAAGCGTTGGACATGATCAGGTCTCGGATTAGAAGTCAAAGTGGCATCGGCGAAAACGAAACGACCCCGCGTGGGTCTGACGCGGGGCCGGCCAAAGGGCGATGAATGGGCGGCCCGGCGTCAGTGGGGGCGGTTGAGGAGCAACGTCTCAAGTCGAAGGTTGACGCGGGTCATGGGCGGAGTGTAGACCAGCAGCGATCCATCTGATTGGTGAGTCGGTGGGCCTGCGAGCGCGAAGATTCGCGGACTCATCGAAGGCGTGGCTGTTGCCTCGGTGGGTTACTTGCGTTCCCAGGTTACGTGCCAGACCAGCGGCTGGCCGTCGGCGGGGTCGAGGGCGACATCGACCGGCACCAGGAGCGTGGCGATGGTTTGTTCCTGGGCCGATGAGAGGCCGCGGCCTTTGCTGCGGATCGACGCGCTGACCACCGTGCCCGGCACCGTCAGTTCGATCTTCATCACCTGGCCTAGACGCGAGGCCTCATCCTTGGGGTCGAGGGCCGTGGTGACGGCTTTGCGCTGCTCGCCGGAGGGGATGGTGAGGGCTTTGGGCCATTGGGCGTTGGGTCCTCGGGGCAGGCTGACGCGGATGACGCGGGAGACGCCGGCGCCGCCATATTCGAAGGTCATGTCGGCGATTTTGAGTTTGGAGATGTCGGTGAAGGTGCCTTTGGCCATGGCGATGGCACCGCGGCTTTCCCACGTTGCGCCCGAAACGGCCGATTCAGCGGGCCCGGCCTCTGCGGGGATGATGACGCTGCTGGCCAGGATGGTGCCGGTCCAGTCGTCGTTGACTTGGATGCGGATCGAGGTGGCGTCTTCCTCGCCGCAGGCCGAGAGCGCCACGGCCAGTGAGGCGGCCAAGAAGGAGGAGAGGAGCACTTTGAGCCACGGGAAGTTCGACATGGTCCGGCCCTTGCATCGGCGTGGAATGAAAAACGCACCCGGGATCGGCCCCGGGTGCGTGATTGTACACGATCAGCGATCGGCGGCGGGTTTACTTCCCGCCGAGGGCGACCTCGATGGCCTTGGCGAGTTCTTCCTTGGTGGGGGAGCTCTGGAAGAACGCCGAGACGCGGCCTTCGCCGGTGATGACGGCGACGGAGGGGTAGCCGCGGACCTTGAACTGCTTGGCGATGTCGTCTCCACCGAGGAGGCTGGGGAAGGTGGCTTTGGAGTCGGCGAAGAACTTTTCAGCGGCAGCCTTGTCGGTGCGGCAGGCGATGCCGACGACCTTGACGGGCTTGCCGGCGAGGTCCTTATGGGTCTCTTCGAGGACGGTCAGCGTGTTCTTGCTGGCTCCGAACATTGCGCCCCAGAAGCCGACGACGACGACCTGGCCTTTCTGCTCGGACAAGCTGAACTTGCCGCCGCTGGCTTGTTCGAGTTCGAACGCGGGGGCGGCGGCACCGGGTTCGAGCCCGCCGCGGTTAACGGCGGGGAGGGGCGCAGGAGGCTGGTTGGGGGTCATCGGCTGGGGGGCTGGAGCGATGGCGGGCGCGGGGTTGTCGGCCTCTGTGCGGCGCTTGTAGCCGTCGGGCTCGCTCACTTGCCACTTGCTCGCGTCGAGGTCGGAGACGATCTTGAGTTCGGTGAGCTCGACGACAAAGGAGGCGCTGCCTTCCTTGATCTTGGCGACCTGCTCCATGCGGCGCGGGAGCTTGTCGAGCATGCTGATGGCGATGAGCGACTCGCGCTGGGTGGCGGGGAACTCGAGCTTGATGACCTGGCACTTTTCGCCGCCGACCTCGATGGTGCCGGCGATGGACATTTTGGGAGCGAGCAACTCGCGCTCGAAGGGGTTGCGGTCGAAGAAGGACTGCGGGATGAACTGGTCGCGGTGGGTCTTGGCGTTGCGGTTCTGGGCAGAGTCGGACTGCTTCTTCTCGATCACGAGCTTCTGCGTGTGGTCGAGGTAGGACACGATGGTGCCGTTGTAGAGCGTGTCAACCTTCGAGGGGTCCTTGGACATGGGGAGGAGCATCTCGCCCTGCACCCAGAAGCTGCTGGCGGGGGCGTTGCCCTGGTTGCGGACGAAGCGGACGCTCGACTCGCCCTTCATGGCCAACTGGGCGGCGCCGTCCAAGGAACGCTTGGACTTGAACGTCAGCCCGGGCAGGTTCTTGATCGCGGCCGACGAGTCGGTCAGGAGGGCCTTGGCCTGATCGTCGATCTGCGCCCACGCGGGAGCGGCAACCGAAAAAGCAACCAGTGCACCAGCGGCGGTAAGGGCGAAACGGTTCATCACGGAGACTCCTCAAGATCAGTGGGAGGCCAGCGGCGGCCTTGGGTTGCGTAGGAACTCGAACGATACCGGGACAGGACGAATACCGGAACAAGATCGGGGGCTTCTGGTGTAACCCTCAGCCGCCTCGACGCCGACGGATGCTATCGGGCCTCACGGACGAACGTCGGTCATCGGCCACCTCGCGGGGACGGATAAGCCTTTGGCGGCCCGCCGGGGCGACTTGCTGTCGTCCGAGGCGGCCCGGACGCCGAGACTACCGAAATTTTCACGAACATCTTGGTCGCCCGGCCTTGTTCCGAACACCCTAACGAGCCAACGATCATCTATGAACTCCCCGTCGGCCAGCGCGAAGAAACACAACCTGCGAGCCATAGCCGCCGGTGTGTTCTTCGCCTCCGCTGCCGCGGCGCTCGGCGCGACCGGCGCGGGAGATGCCGGCCAGACCGCCCCACCCTCGGCGACCATGCTGCTCAGCAGCCTTCAGTGGTTGTTGTTGGCCGCCACACCGCCGATCCTGGCTCTTCTGTGGTATCGCGACGTCATTCGGCCCGGCTCGTTCCAGCGGTTGGGGCCACGGCCAACCGGCCCCGCCTCGGCGGTCTCATGGGGTTCCGGCGCGGCTCTGACTTACTGCGTGCTGCTACTCGCGGTGGGCGTGGTCGGGTTGATCGCGATCCCGCGGCTCGGGGGCCCGGAGAGTCTCGCGGCTCGCGCCCTTCCGGCCTTGGTCGCTTACGCCCTGGCCGCGGCCGCCGCGTGGGCGATCACGGGCGTCTTGATGGGCGGGCAGCCCAAGTTGCCGCCGGGGACGGGGGGCGGCCCGCGCCGGTTGGCTCGCGACGTGGGGAAGGGGCTTTGTGCTTTCGGGCTGGCCATCCCGATCATCGGTAGCGTCTCGTTTGGAGCGCTCCTGGTGTATCGCTGGTTGAGCGGCACCGTCCCCGACCCGATCGCGCACGATCTGCTTCGGACCATCGTTGATCGCATCGGCGAGCCGTGGACCTGGGGTCTGATCGCGTCGGCCGTAGTGGGGGCGCCGATCGTCGAGGAGTTCATCTATCGCCGATTCCTACAGACGGCATTGCTGAAGGCCACTGGGCGCACGTGGCCGGCGATCATGGTGACGGCCGCGCTCTTCAGCCTGGTGCATCTGGCGGGCTCGGCCAACGTTCCCATTCACGCCCTGGCGACGCTCTTTGCGTTGGGCGTGGGCCTGGGCATCGTGTTCGAGCGATCGAGGAGTCTGGTGGTGCCGATCGTGGTGCACATGGCCTTCAACGCCAGCAACATCGCGCTGGCGGTGTGGGGGACTTGAGTGCAGCGAGCGAAGCCCAGGCCAGCGGTCGCCGCGTCCGCGTTGGACGCGCAGCCCGTGCGCTCGGGGGCCCGCCGCATGGCGGATGTGCCGCCCGAGATGCGGGCTCGGCTGGAATCGGGCGTAGAAGAAACGCGGACGCTTGCGGAGATCCTGGTCATCGACTTCGGGAAGCTGCTCGACGCCGTCGCGCCCGAGTGTGGCCGAGAGGTGGGTGCCGCACTGAGTATCCGCGATGGCGTGCTCACCCGCATGGCCCGTGGCGGGCAGGCCATTCTGGATCGCTTCGGCCCGGCCGCGTTCGAGCGGTTCCGTGCGCACCCTTCGGACACGGTGCGCGGGTGGGCCGCTCATGCCCTCGCGCAGACCCCCAACCTCACCCTCGCGCAGCGCTATCGAAAGATCGAGACACTGGCCGACGATCTCAATAGCGGCGTCCGTGAATGGGCGTGGATCGCGCTCCGCCCGCATGTGCTGGCCGACCTCGATGGTGCCATCAAGCTGGGCGGGCCGTGGGTCGCGGGTTCGAAGGTCAACCTGCGCCGCTTCGCTGTCGAGGTGATCCGCCCGCGCGGCGTCTGGTGCGCGCACTGCCCGCCGTTGAAATCGAGCCCAGAGCTGGGCCTGCCGCTGCTGGAGCCGCTCAAGGGCGAGTCGCACAGGTATGTTCAGGATTCAGTCGCGAACTTGCTCAACGACGCGGCGAAAAGCCAGCCCAAGTTTGTGAAGGAGCTGTGCCGACGGTGGCAGCGCGAGAGCCCGACTGCGGCGACTGAGCGGATCTGCCGGCGGGCGCTGCGGAGCCTTTAGAACCCGCCGCTGTCGGTCCATTCCTAACCTCCGGCTCTCATGACCACGACCAAACCCCGCATCCTCACCGGCGACACCCCCACCAGCACCGGCCTGCACCTGGGTCACTACGTCGGCTCGCTCGAGAACCGCCTGCGGTTGCAGGACGAGTATGACTGCTACTTCCTCATCGCCAACGTTCACGCCTTCACCACGCTGGCCGAGAAGCCCGCGGAGGTGCGGGCCAATACGCTGGGGATCGTGAAGGACTGGCTGGCGATCGGGCTCGATCCGGATCGGTCCACGTTTGTGCTGCAATCGGAGATTCCCGCGATCGCCGAGTTGACGTTTCTGTTTGCGATGATCATCCCTTTTAACAAAGTGATGCGCAACCCGACGCTCAAGACCGAGATCGACAGCAAGGGCCTGGGCGACTCCTATCCGTTCGGCTTCCCCATGTACGCCGTGGGCCAGTGCGCCGACATCCTCGCCTTCCGGCCCGAGCTGGTGCCGGTGGGGCAGGATCAGGAAGCCCACATCGAAATGTGCCGCGATGTGGCGCTGAAGTTCAACCAGCTTTACTCGGGCGTGGGCAACCGCGTGCCAGCGCAGGACCACGTCAAGGCCGGGGGCGTGTTCCCGATCCCCGCGGCCAAGATCGGCCGCGTAGGCCGGCTCGTCGGGCTCGATGGGAAGAACAAGATGAGCAAGTCGCTCAACAACGCCATCTTCCTCTATGACGACGCCAAGACGGTGCAGAAGAAGATCAACGGCATCGTCACGGGCCGCGCCAGCATGACCAGCCCCATCGCGCCGGATCATCTGCTGCTGCATTACCTCGACGTCTTCATGCCTGCCGATCGGGCGGCTCAGATCAAGTCTGATTATGCCGAGGGCCTCGAGGTGAAGGACGGCGTCGTCAAGGCCGAGCTTGCCGAGTCGATCAACACCCTTATCGGCCCGATGCGCGAACGCCGCGCGACCTTTGAAACCCCGGCGGGCGAAGAGCGCGTCCTGAGCGTGATTCACGCGGGCATCAAGCGCGCCAACGCCGTGGCCGAGGAGACGCTGGCGCTGGCGAAGAAGGCGATGAAGCTGGATTTCGGGGCGCGGACGATCGGCTAGATCGTCGCGGCCGCGTCGCTGAAAGCCCCGCCTGCAAGCGCCTGATCCAGATCCCCCAACAGATCCGCCGCGTCCTCGATCCCCACGCTCAGCCGCAGCAGTGCATCGCTGATCCCCGCGCGGGCTCGCTCCTCTGCCGTCAGACCGCCGTGCGTCGCCACGGCCGGTCGGCAGATGATGCTCTCGACGCCGCCCAGGCTGGTTGCG